>Ga0315283_10004689_pt1 | contig 11945 bp, 6 predicted proteins | sample YL17G09_0_MG_FD_204541 | JGI IMG/M metagenome (GOLD analysis project Ga0315283, IMG submission 204541) | Sediment microbial communities from Yellowstone Lake, YNP, Wyoming, USA - YL17G09_0 | ecosystem: Environmental > Aquatic > Freshwater > Lake > Sediment | place: USA: Wyoming | collected...
CGAATGCTTTCCTCCCCCTCCCCCAGGGACAAGCGGCGCGCCCTCCACGGCGGCCTCGTCCCGGTCGACCCGATGACGCCGGACATCCACGCCGCCTGCTCCAAACGGGCCTTCGACGGCCAAGTCCGCAAGTGGCGGCGCATGCTGCACGCGTGGGACCCGGAGGAGGGCGGGGCGGCCCTGCCGACGGCCCTCCTGGGCGGGGGCGGGGCGGAGGAGGAGGAGGGAGGGGGAGAGGCGGCTGAGGCTGAGGCTGAGGAGGCTGTCGCCGCGGGCGCGTCCCCCGGCACAAAGCGGGGCGCGCCGTCCGCGCGGACGCCCGCCACGGCGGGGCGGCGCAAGCAGGGCCGGACCCAGGCGGGCGGGCGTGGGGGGGGTGGCGGGGCGGCGGCGGGTGACGCGGGGGTGGCCACCCCGGCCGCCCAGGCAGCAGCAGCCGGGGGGGCGGGGGGCGCGGGCATTTTCGCGGATTTCGAGGAGACGGAGGACTGGACGCTGGTGGCCAAGCCGCCCACTGAGTGAAGCCTGAGCGTGGAAGAGCAGAGAATGAGAGAGAGAGCAGAGAGAGAGAGAGAGAGAGAGAGAGGGGCACAGGGCGTGCAAACAAAACAGGACACGCCCCGCCTCCAAACAAAACAGAACACGCCCCGCCTCCCCTCCCATCACGCCGCTCTGCTGCGCTCTCCGCCGCCCTCTCCTTCCTCCACCCACGCCGCCCCGCCGTGGGCGGAAAACCATTCCTCCGCCGTGACCACGCTCACGACCTCACCGCGCAGGCTCCCCGGCAGGCCGACCATGACCCGCACCGCCGCGTACGCGCCGGGGCGGAGAGGCGGCGAGGTGGGAGGCCCGCCTGGGGGGGGGAACAGGACGCGCCGCCCCGTGGACGTCCGCCCGGTCAGCAGCGCCGCGGCGCCGTCGCCCCCTCCATCCCCCCCCTCGCCCCCCCCCCGCCTCGCGGGCCCGTCGACCAGCACCAGGTGCACCCGCCCGACCTCGGCGGCGCTCCGCTCGGCCAGGGCCCCCCGGAACACGGCCACCACCTCCGCCAGGCGGGCGGCCTTGAGCCCGGCCGGCACGTCATCCTGCAACACCCGCGCGGCTTTCGTGCGGGGCCGGGTGGAGTAGGCGAACAGGTAGGCCGCATCAAAGGCGTGCGCGCGCAGGAGGCCCAGCGTGGCCTCATGGTCCCCCGCCGTCTCCCCACAAAAGCCGACAATCACGTCGGTCGACAGCCCAACCCGGGGCAGGGCGGCCCGCACGGAGGCGACGAGGCCGTCATACGCTTCCCGGCTGTACCCCCGGCCCATGCGGGCCAGGACAGCGGAGGAGCCGGACTGGGCGGGCAGGTGGACCGCCCGGGCGACGTTTGGGGTGGAGGCGACCGCGGCGATGAGGGCGGGCGTGAAGTCGCGGGGGTGGGGCGAGGAGAAGCGGACGCGCAGCTCGGGGGAGATGGCCGCGATGGCGGCGACCAGGTCGGGGAAGGCAGCGGCCGGTGTGCCGGCGCCCCGGACGGGGAGGAGGGCCGACGTGAAGCCGGGCGCAAAGGCGGCCGCCGCCGCGCGCGCGGGGCCGAGGGCCCGCGCCGCCGCCCGGGCGGCGGCCTGGGCGCCCGGCCCAGCCCCGCTCCAATCCACCCAGCTCGTCACGTTCTGCCCCAGCAGCGTGACCTCGCGGACGCCCTCCTCGTGGAAAAGGCGGGCCGCCTCGGCCACCAGCCCGCCCAGCGGCCTCGACCGCTCCGCCCCGCGAGTGTGCGGGACGACGCAAAACGCACAGTGCGAGTCGCAGCCGCGCGAGATGGTGAGGCGGGCGGACACGGACCCGGGCGCGCGGGCGGGGACAATGTCCGCGTATGTCTCTGTCAGGGAGAGCGACGTGTCGACGACGGCGGCGGCGGCGGCGGCCGGCGGAGGCTGGAGCGGCGCGCGGGCGGGACCATGCCTGGACCGCTGTGCCGACGCGGCGGCGGCCACCAGCCCCGGCAGGCCCCGGTACGCGTCCGGGCCCGCCACCACGTCCGCCAGCCCGCCCGCCACCAGGCGCCCCCGCACCCGCTCTGCCATGCAGCCCAGGACGCCCAGCAGCGGGGGGGGGGCGGGCGGGGTGAGCGGACGCGGCGGGGCCCCCCGACCACGAGCCTCCTCCCTGGCCGCCCGCTTCACTGCCCGCCGGGACGGCCGCGCCGCCGCCCGCTCGGCCCGAAGTTGCACCAGCCGGGCCGCCACCCGGGCTTCCGCCTTCTCGCGGATGGAGCACGTCATCAGGAGCGTGACGTCCGCGGCGATGGCGTCGGCCGTGGGCACCAGGCCAGCGGCGGAGAGGATGGAGGCCACGATCTCCGTGTCCGCCTCATTGGCCGCGCACCCGTAGGTCTCCAGGTGAAAGGTGCGCGGAGAGGGGAGAAGGGAAGACGGAGGAGGAGGTGGAGGAGCAGGTGGTGGTGGAAGTGGTGGTGGTGGAGCGTGGAGCGCCCGGGCGGCCCGGACAAAGTCGGCGAGAGAGGGGCCAGCGGAGGCGTGGTCGGGAGCGGCGGCGGCGGCGGCCGTCGGCGCATTCATCCCTCCCCCACTTTCACTCGCCGCCGCGGCCGTCCAGCCTCGGCCTGAAGTGGAGGCGGCCTGCCAGGACGTCGCCCTAGCCACCACCAGGGATGAGACACGCCGCATCATCGTGGCGGGAGCTGAGACAACGCGTCGCCTAAGCGAATCGAGAGAGTGTGCTTTGACGTCGGGGTTTTCACTCTCCTGCTCACTCCGTCACAACCAGCCGCTCCCGCCACCGCCCAATGTTACCGGCCGTCAGCACCGTCACATCCCGCCCGCGCATGCCCCGCCCGCTGAACGGGCACTTCCCCGTCTCCGCGAGCACGGCCCGCCAGGTGGCCAGGCCCATCACGTGCCCGCACGGGCAGGTGGCCGGGTCGACCAGCGGGTCCAAGGTGACCGGGTCGAGGGCGGTGGGCGGGAGGAGGGGCAGAGGGGGGGCGGGGGGGGGAGGGGGGGGGGCGCCACCTGCTGTGAGTGCCGCAGGCACCGCCATCGCCGCCGGAGCAGCGGCGGGCGGCGGCGCCGGCGCCGGCGCCGGCGCCGGCTCCGACCCGGCCCCCAGCGCTGCGAGGCCCTCGGCCCGGGCGGCCCGCCGCGCGCGGCGGTCCCCTCGCTCCAGGGGCGACCAGGCGGACGGCATGCCCGGGGCGCGCGGGGCGGCGGCGGAGGGCGGGCCGGCGCCGCCGTCATCGCCCGGCCCGGCGACGGCGGGCCCAAAGGGGCGCGGGCGGGGGCGGCGGGCGGGCGGGCGGCGGGGCGGCGGGCCGCCGGCAGCGAGGAGCGGCGGCGGGGGGTGCGCCGCCCCGGCGGCCTCCTCACCACCACCGCCCGCGTGCCGCCTCTTCTTGCTGCCCGCCCGCGGCCGCCGGCTCAGCCCGTCCAGCCGGGGCGCCCGGCTCGGCCCGGCGGGCGCCTCCCCCGCCCCGCCCGCCAGCAGCCCCGCCCGGGCGGCCTTGCCCGCCCAGTAGGAGGTGCAGGTCCGGGCCGGGTCGAGCGCCTCGACGGCCGGCGAAATGGCCGGGTGGGCCAGCCCAAAGTATTCGGGGCCCGGGATGACGGTCTTGGGCGGGCGCGTCGGCGCCACGCCCCGCACCACCCGCAGCGCGCCCGTGCAGGTGGTCGGGTGGGCCAGCGACTCCACGCTCACGCCCGCCGCCGCGGCGGCGGAGGCGGCGTGCAGTTCGACGGCAAGGCGCACGCGCGCGAGGACGGCGCCCCACGCGGCCGTCGCCGACCGGGCGGCCAGCGGCTCGTCCGGGCGGTCGCCCGCCACGATCACAAACGTGGGGGCCGGCCAGTAGGCGCCGCCCAGGCCGATGATGCGGCAGGTGTGGCCGACCGTGGCCGCCGGGTTGGCGGAGGACCGGAACGACGTCAGCGCGGCAAAGCCGTCTGGGAAGATGTACCCGGAGTTGAACCACCCCTTTTGGGCGCGCAGGGCGCCGACGGCGAGGAGCGTGACGGTCTTGTGCGTCCCCCGCCGGACCCGGCCCAGGAGGGGGCCGCGCAGGCCGGCGGCCAGGAGCGGGGTGCCGTCCTGGGGAGGCGGCCACCGGCGGAGGGCGCGAGAGGAGGGCGACGACAAGGGGTCGGCGCGCGCGCGGCGGCCGCGCTGCTGGGAGGGGCGGGGCCGGGAGGAGGGGCCCGCTGCTGCCGCCTCGCCGCACGCCGCCTCCTCCCCTCCCAGGCGTCCCTGCTGCGCGGTCGCTGCGTCGGCCGCCGCCGCGGCCGCGTCGCCAAAGGCGAGGGGTGGCGGGATCCAGGCGACGGGCGGGTTCCCGACGGGCTCCCCAGCGGTGCCCTCCTCCGCCCTTGCCCCCTCCTCGGCCGCCGGCGGTGTTGGCGGCGACGCCCGCCCACTGGGAGGGATGGGCGGTGGGGCGCCCGCGGGCGTGGGCGGGAGGGCGGTGGGCGGAGGAGGAAGGGGGGGGGCGGGGTGCACAAACCAGCCACTCCCCCCACCACCGCCACCGCTCGCACGCAGGGCGCCGCCCGCCGCGGCCAGCCGGTCCACCGCGGCCTCTGTGGACCCGCCCGCGGCGGCGAGGGCGGCCGCGGCGGCGCCCGGGGTGGCCAGGGCGTCCGGGAACATCTCCCGTAGGTCGGCGATCTGAAAAGGAAGAGAGGGTCGTGTGGTGTGAGTTTTTTTTTTTTTGTTTTTCCCCACCCCCCCCCCCCCCCCCCCCCCCCCCCCCAACCCATTTTTCTCTCTCGTCTCATTTTCACTCTCACCTGTCGTTCCGCGTCCCTTTTCTCCCGCTCTGCCGCCAGGCGCCGCACGAGGGCCACCCGGGCTGCGATGGCCCGCTCCTCGGCGGGGGTCAGGGCCCGGTGGGAGAGGTCCGCGAGGAGGGATGGCCTGATGGGGGGACGGAGAGAAGATAGTGGAGGGAAAATTGAGGTGGAGGGGCAAATGCACTCGCGCGCTCTCTCTATTTTTTCGTGAGCTCTCCATGAGCCGAGCGCGGTGCACAGCTTCGCAAAGCTTCCTCCGCTGGCTGCGCTGCCCTCGGCTCCGTGCTGCCGGCGGTGGACGCATGCGATGCGCGTGCGAAACCAAGGTGAACGAGCAAGGGGCGCGGAGCGAGCGGCGGCTCTGGCAGCATTGCCCGCCGTTTTTTACTAGACTCTCTAAAAACACTCACCGCCGCCCCCCCGACTCGGCCGCCAAGGTCGCACTGATGTCCGCGCTGGCCGCCAGGAAGTGGGCGGCCAGGGAGGCGAGGGGTGGGTCGGGCATGGTGGGGTGCGTGAGCCGCGGCCGCGCGTCGCGTGAAGTGAAGAGAGTGTGAAGAATTGTGAGGGCGAGCAGGCGAGCAGGATGGCAAGTCCACTTCTCGCTTCCCCGCGGCCGCGGCGCCCGCCCCACAAAACTCTCTCTCCCCCTCTCTCTCTCCCCGCTCAGAGGAGCCCCGGCCCAATCAGCGACATGCCCGCCGCCCCTCCACCAGCCGCACCCCCATCCGCCGAGGCCAGCACCAGCGGCGGCGCCGGCGATGCGCCGCCCCCCGCCACCCAGACCATCTCATCGTCTGCCCGCAACGCCGCTGCCGCCGCCGCCCTGGTCGTCGGCGTCCCCGCCGCCATGGCGGCCGCCTGGTGGGTGGCCGAGAAAAGCTTCAACTCGGTCACGCCGTACCAGGTGAGAGAGAGAAGGGAGAGAGAGGGAGAGAGAGAGAGAGAGAGAGGGGTGGGGGAGGTGGAGAGCAAAACGGCTGCCGGGCGCTCGCAGCATCGGCGCGCGCTCTCCAAACCTCGACCTCCAAAACCTCATCCCCCGCCGCCCGCCTCTCTCTCCCCCCCTCCCTCAGTACCACTACCGCCCCGGCACCATCTCCGCCTACTTCTCCCGCCTACTGGCCCGTCACGCGTCGAGGCGCCGCAGTGAGTGCTTTTTTTTGGGGGGGGGGGGGGGGCGGCGTGCGGCTCTCCCCAAAGGCCAATCCCATCCATCCACACACCCTCCCCCTCTCTCTCCCCCTCTCTCTCATCACCTACCACGCAGGCCGCGCCCCCATCCGGGTCTACTGCGACGGCTGCTTCGACATGCTGCACTACGGCCACGCCAACGCCCTGCGCCAGGCGGCCGCCCTGGGCGACGAGCTGGTGGTGGGCCTGATCCCTGACTCGGAGATCGTGCGCTGCAAGGGCGCGCCGCCCGTGTTGAACGAGGCCGAGCGCGGCGAGATGGTCGGCTCCCTCAAGTGGGTGGACGAGGTCATGCCGGGCGTGCCGTACGACCTGACCCCCGAATTCCTGCGCACCCTGTTCACCAAGCACCGCATCGACCTGGTCGTCCACGGTGACGACCCCTGCCTCCTGCCCGACGGGTCGGACGCGTACGCGCACGCCAAGGCGCAGGGCCGGTTCCGGGTGGTCAAGCGCACGGAGGGCGTCTCCTCCACCGACCTGGTGGGCCGGGCATTGATGGGCGTGCGGGACCGGCCGGGGCCGGGGGCGGCGGCCGCCCGGGCGCGGGAGGCGGAGGAGCTTGCCCGCCAGTTTTCGAGCGCGGGCAGCGGGGCGAGCAAGTGCGCGGCCGCGCCCCGCCCGTCCATGGACGCGGAGGCGGGCGGCGGAGGGGGGCAGCCGGCGACGCCGACGGCGGGGGCGGGGCCGGGGACGCCCTTGGGCGAGCCCGCCACCCCGCCCCCTCCCCAGCGGGCGCCGACGACGGCCGCCGGTGGCGGCGGCGGCGGCGAGGGCGGCGGCGGCGAGGGCGGCGCCGCCCCGCCGGCCGCGGCGACAGCCCCCACCCACGGTCCCACCCCGATCTCCCGCTTCCTGCCCACCGCCCGCCGCATCGTCCAATTCGCGGGCGGCGCCCCGCCCGCCCCCCCCCCCGGCTGCGCCATCATCTACATGGACGGCGCCTTCGACCTGTTCCACCCGGGCCACGTGGCAGCCCTGCAGGCCGCGCGCGCGCTGGGCGGCTTTCTCCTGGTCGGCTTGCACGGCGACGAGGACGTGGCATCCCGCCGCGGCCCGGGGCGGCCGATCCTCGACCTCCACGAGCGCGCCCTGTCCGTGCTGGCCTGCCGGTACGTGGACGAGGTCGTCATCGGCGCGCCCGCCGTCATCTCCGCGGACCTGCTGACGACCTTCAACATCGCGCTCGTCGTGCGTGGCAGCGTGTCCGAGGGCGGCGGCGGGGGCGGGGGCGGGGGGCGGGAGCCGCCCCGGACCGGGTCCGGCGCGCCACACGGGGCGCCCTCCACCTCGGGCGGCGGCGGGGGGGAGGCGGCGGGCGGCGACCGGTACGCGGTCCCGCGGGCGTGCGGCCTGTTCAGGCGCCTGGCCTCGCCCTCCCCGCTGACGGCGGCCGCGCTGATCGACAGGATCGTCTCCAACCGGGCGGCCTACGAGGCGCGCAATGCGAAGAAGGTGGTGGCGGAGGCGGCTTATTATGCGGGCAAGCGGGAGCAGGGGTACGTGCAGGAGGGGTGAGGGAGAGGAGAGGCGGGGTGGTGGTTGGTGGTTGGTGTGTGGTCGAAATTTTTGAAGGAGGAAAATTGGACGACGAGGCGCGCGTCGGGCGTCGAGCTCCCCACAGCTTCTTCTTTTTTTTTTTTTTGCGCCCCTCGCGTCAATTCGCCAGCGCACGCACGCGCACACCCACATCAACAAATGGCCGCACCCACGCCCTCGCCCCCTCGCCTGGGCCCCGCCGGCCGGCAAGCCCACCGCCCGACCGTCACGTCCAGGCGCGGCCGCCGGCAGCACAAGGCGCCGACCGCGGTGGCGACGCCCGCCGTCTCCACGTCGTCCGCGTCCAGGGAGGTGAGCTGAGAGTGCAGAGAGAGATTGGGGGGCGATAGAGAGTCCATCAGTGCGTCGCCTGGTGTGGGTGGAGAGAGGGCGAGGGGAGGGAGAAGGCCCTGGGGTGGGGCAAAGGTGGAGCAGAAGACGAAAAAAAAAAAAAAAACGCGAGGACGCTTACGCGCGCCCTCCCAAACCAAAACCTCCCCTTTCTCTCCCCCTCCCTCCCCTCTCCAGTCCGGCGCCTACAAGGTCTCCGGTACCATGACCGCACCCGTCCCCGCCCACGTCGTCTGGGACGTGCTGACCGACTTTGACAACCAGGTGCGTGTGTGAAAGGAAAGGGAGGGAGGGCGAGCGTTGCGTGACGGAGCGCGCGACAACCCCCCCCCTCACAGCCAACTTTCCCCGACCTCTCACACCCTTCTTCTCCCCTCCGTCCACACACACACGCCCAGCCCGACATCTTTTCCTCCATCGTGGCCTCCCGGGTGGAACCCGACCCGGCCACGGGCGCCCTCCATATCGTGCAGACCTGCAAGTGGAAGTGGTTCCTGTTTGGCGGCGCGTTTGAGGTACGTCTGGCGGTGTCGCAGGCCGACCCGCCCACGCGCGGGCGGGCGGCGGCGGCCGCGCCCCTCGCCGACGGCGCCGGCCCGTCCTCCTCCCCCCCCTCGCCGCCCCCCACGCCCGGCACCCTGGTCTTCACCCTCGTCTCCTCCCCCTTCCTGCGCTCCTTTGAAGGCACCTGGACGGTCGCGCCCTGCCCCCTGTCCCCCGAAAGCGGGCCGGCCGTGGTGGAGCACTCGCTCGCGGTCACGCCCACGCTGGCCCCGCCGGCCGCCGCGGGCGGCTATGTCGGCCGCCTGTTCCAGAAGCAGGTGGGCGGGGTGCTGGCGGACCTGGGGGAGGAGCTGGGGCGGCGGGCGGCGGCCAAGGCGGCGGCCGAGGTGACGGAGGCGTGAGGGGTGAAGAGATGGATGGAAATGCGTGTGAGTTGAGGGCTGAGAGTTTTGAGGGGGGGCCATTTTTTTTTTTCCCCCTCGATTTTGAAATTGAATTCGAAAGTGTGTAGCCGTGAACGAGTCCCCCGTGACTAATCTCGAGTGTGTGCGTGGGTCGGCGCTGTCTGGGGACGGGCGGAGAGACGGAAGAGAAAAAAAGACTGCGTGAAGAAAGGGGGCCCAGGTTGGAAGAGAGGCGCGGAAGAGGGGCGACGGCGCTTTGTGTCCCCACACTGATGTCTCACCATGCCCGCCCTTTTCCTCACTGTGACCTCTGTCTACCTTTGAGGGCAGGCAGCCGTGCTGCGTGGCAAAAACCCCGCACACGCACCTGAGCCCCACAGGGCGCGCGCTTTGCATCCGGGCGTCTCTTTTTCCTCGTCAATGCTCCGCCTCTCCACCACCCCGCTCCCCGGCAGCCGCGCCCCGACCACGCCCCTCCTGGGCTTGTGGCTGCCCGAACTGCCTGAACACCAGGCCGTGCTGTATGGCGCGGGCGACACGGTTGTGCTGGAGGTGCTGGGCGGGGGGGACGGGAGCGGCGACGGCGCGGTGCCCGTGCCGCGCGCGGCCGCCCGCCTGAGCGGTGGGGGCGGTGGGGGCGGCCACCCGCCTCCCGCCCTCTCCCACGTCGCCTGGGCGGACGCGGCCGGGTCCGCGACCATCGGGGCGGCGTCCGCGTGCGGCCGCCTGTGGCTCCTGTCCGGGCGGCGGCACCTGCTGGCGGCGGGCGGCGGCGGCGGGGGCGGAGGCAGTCGCAGCAGCCTGGGCAGGCTCGACCTCCTCGCGGCCGGCGCCCTACCGCCGCCCTCGCCGCCGCCCTCGCCGCCGCCCTCGCCGACAGCCCTGGCCCTCACCCGCGACGGCCTGGGCCTGCTCGTCACCGACTCCGCCGGCGGCGTCGCCTGCTTCCGCCTGCGCGGCGCGAACGCGACGGGCGAAAGGGAGGCGGGGGGCAGGCAGGGGGCGGGCGGCCGCCTGGTCCTGGCGTGGCGTGCGGCCGCGGCGTCCTCCTCGCCCGCCCACCCCCACCCCCACCACGACCTCGCCACCGCGGGGGAGGCCTGGTGCTCGCCCGCCGCGTCGGCGGCCGTCGGCGGGCGGGAGGTGACGGTGTGGTGGCCGCAGGCGCAGAAGGCAATCAGGGTGGGGGGGGGGGGGCCTCCCCCCCCGCCTGCGGCGCGGCCCCCGGCCCCCCCCCCCGGCCCCCCCCCCCCCCCCCCGGGGGTGGGGGGGGACCCAGGGCGGGGGGGTGGGCTGGGTGGGGGAGGGGAGGCGGCGGCGGCGGCGGCGCCCGCCGCCGCGGGTGCAGCACCCCCCACTGCGGCCACGCCCCCTCCCGTCGCCCCGCCCCCGTCCGTCCTCGCCGAGCCCCTCCGCCACCCGGCCCCCGTCCTGAGCGCGGCCTGGAGCCCGCCCCCCGCGGCGGGGTGGCAGGCCCGGGCGGCCCGGGTCCGGGCGGCGGCGGCGCGCGCGGCGGGCGAGGACGGTGAGGAGGGAGGGGAGGGCGGGGAGGCCGCGGCTGTTGTGCCTGCTGCTGCCCGCCCGGCCACCGCCCGCGCCGCCCCGCCCCCACCCCGGGTGGCGGCGTTAGCCACCCTGTGCGCGGACGGGTCGGCCCGGGTGTGGGTGCAGGTGGCGGTGGGCGGCGGCGGGCACGCCGCCCACGCCCACCACCAAAACAGGCGCCACTTTCTGTGCGCCCTGGTCCTGGTGGAGCCACCCGGGGCGTGGGGCGGGGGGGGGGGGCGGGCGCCCCTCTCCCGCCTGCGCCTGGCGTGGGCGACGCCCATGCCCGCGCCTGGCCCGCCCCTTGTCGCGGAGGATGATGAGGTGCTGTGGCTGGCGGTGTCGGGGCGCGGCGGGGGAGGAGGAGGAGGAGGAGAGGGCAGCGGCGGTGCGGCTGCTGCCGCGGCGCTGGCCGCCCCCGCGCCCCCTCTCCTTCCCTCCTCTCCTGTCCCCGCCCCGGCCTCACCCCCGCCCGCCCGCATCGCCCTGTGGGCGGTGGACGGCCTGGACGCCATCTTGTTGGACGCGGGCGGTGGCGGGTCCGGCGGCGGCGGCCCGCCCCTGGCGGGCCCGCGGGCGGCGCTGTGGGGGGCGGCGGGCGGGTTGGCGCACCCCTCCGCCCCGCTGCCTGATTTGGACGCCTCGCCCACTGGGCTGCCGCTCACCCTGGCCGCCGCCGTGTCGGGTGGCGGGGCCGCGCCCTGCCTGCGCGTGTTTGAGGCGGTCGGGGGTGGGGGTGGGAGCGGGAGTGGTGCCGCCTCCGCCTCCTCTTCCACCCTCCAGCCACCGACGGCCCGCTGGCTGCGGGTGGATGCGGCGGAGGGGGATGTGGCCTTGCCCGCCCTCCGCCTGGCGCCCGCGGCGACGGCGGCAGGCGGGGGCGGAGGAGGCGGCGGGGGCGGCGAGGCACACCCACCCTCCCCTCCGCCCTCCTCCTCCCGCGCCCGCCTGCCCCGGGCCCTGCCGCCGCACGGCGTGGGGACCGCGACCTTCCTGGGGCATGCCGCGCCCATCACGGCCATCAGCGCGGCAGCGGTGGGCAGCGGCGGCGGCGTGGCCGCGGCGAGCGTGGATGCATCGGGGCGGGCCCTCGCCTGGCGCTGCCCGCCCGCTCCCTCCTCCCCCGCCCACCTCCCTCCCGCCCCGGCCTGCCCGCTCCCGCCCCCGCCCGGCTGCACCCGGGTCGGGGCGGCCGTGGTGCGCGGCGATGGGCTGGCGGTGGTGGCGGCCGCGCCGGCAGCGGCCCTGGGGGTGTGGCGTGTGGTGGCGGTGGAGGAGGGGCGGGCGCGGGCAGAGGCGCCGGTGCCGGCGCTGCCGCCGCTGCCCCTCCCGCCGGGCGGGCCGTGGGGGGTGCGGCGCCTGGCGTTCTTGCCATCCGCTGCTGCAGACGGCGGCGATGATGATGCGCCCGTCGTGGGCGCGTGGTTAGAGAGCCTGGATGGGGCGGCGTCCGCGCTCGCGGCCTGGGCGGTCGGCGGCCGCGCCCCCGGCAGCCTCGGCTGGGCGCGCCTGGACCCGCCGGCTGCGGCCGCCGCGCCCGCCCCGCCGGGCGCGCCCTGGGCCCTGATGGCCGTGGCTGCTGGTGTCGGCGGCCTTGTGACGCCCTACGCTGTCAGCCGGG
>Ga0315283_10004692_pt1 | contig 11941 bp, 14 predicted proteins | sample YL17G09_0_MG_FD_204541 | JGI IMG/M metagenome (GOLD analysis project Ga0315283, IMG submission 204541) | Sediment microbial communities from Yellowstone Lake, YNP, Wyoming, USA - YL17G09_0 | ecosystem: Environmental > Aquatic > Freshwater > Lake > Sediment | place: USA: Wyoming | collected...
ATCCAACAATAGAAGTAGATGAAAATGATGTTTCCATCGGTCATGAAGCGACTGTATCACGGGTGGGGGAGGAACAACTTTTTTACCTTATGAGCAGGGGTTTATCCAAAGAAGATGCCACAACAATGGTTGTATCCGGTTTTATTGAACCTCTTGTAAAGGAACTCCCGATGGAGTATGCAGTAGAGATGAACCGCCTAATCCAATTGCAGATGGCAGGATCAGTAGGGTAAGGATGAATTCCTGAATGAATAATAAACCTCGGGTTATTGTCCGATCGACTTCAGGTATCAATCCTGACCTCAAGGAATTTAAATTTAGCGGTCAAATGGTTCGTAGCGATGGGTTATCTCCTGCGATCCGTAAATACCGAGAAACCTCTTGGGATTTGTTTCAGGAGTTAACGATGCCGGATGAAAGATCCGAATCCTGGAAACGGAGCAGCCTTAGAGAATTCAAGCCAGGTAATTATTCCTTAGCATATCCTTCGGGTTCAGAAATCGATAATCTTTCTTCAAACGAAAATATTCCCGATGGGGTGGCAGGTTCCATTCACAGCATCGCTGAGGTTACAAGAACTAACCTTTCCGAGCTAAACCGAATTAATGGAATAATCTTTCAAGATATTGTCACTGCGGAAAAAAGTCACCCTGAAATTGTAGAAAAAATCCTCGGACAGGTAATTAACCCTGGTGTGGATAAATTTGCGGCTGCCGCAGGAGCGCTGGCGCAATTTGGAACAGTATTATATATACCTCATGATCAGAAGATCGATCAGCCAATGGTCGTTTCTCTCGAAGGATCAGGAACCGGAAAAGCTTTTTTCTCCCATCACTTGATTTATCTTGAACCTTTCAGTTCCGCGACACTGATAATAGAGAATTCGTCACTTCCAGAAAAGGAAATTGGGATATTTCACTCTGGGATTGTGGAAATAATCCTTAAGGAAGGTGCAAAACTGACATTGATCAGTCTTCAATCCTGGGCAGAAAATTGTTGGAATTTCGGTCATGCTAAAGCGATTTTGGAGAAGGATGCAACAATCGATTGGACAATTGGATCTGTAGGTAGTAAATTTTCCAAAGATTTTTCAGATTTACAGCTTTCTGGCCGGGGGAGCAATGGAAAGATATCAGGATTCTATTTCGCCAATCACCACCAGCACATGGATCATGAAACCAGCCAGAATCATTTAGCTCCAAATACAACCAGCGATCTGTTATTTAAGGGTGCTCTCACCGATAGCAGCAGGACTGTTTGGCGGGGAATGATCTATGTGGCGAAAGATGCAATTAAAACAGACGGATATCAAGCAAATCGTAATCTAATTTTGAGTGAAAATGCACGAGCGGATTCCATCCCCGGGTTGGAAATACTCACGGATGATGTTCGTTGTACCCATGGAGCCACAGTAGGCAAGATAGATCAAGATCTGATTTTCTACCTGGAAAGCAGGGGAATACCTCGAGAGGAAGCAGAAAAACTAGTCATTGAAGGGTTCTTCGAACCGGTATTGGAACGGATTCCCCTGGAATCAATCCAGGAATTGTTCAGGAAAGCTATCTCCCAGAAAATGATATCAAAAAATTCGCCAGTTTGAATTGGATTTAAACCTCGCTCATGCTAGAATAATTTAAATAAAAAAGGACAAATATTTTGGAGAAGATCATGTCTGATACCTCGTTTATGAGAGCACCGGGTCCTGAAACCACTTTTGAAGTGGGGGATTCCGTTGAGGTCTATTGCGACCACGAAAAAGGCAGCTTAAGGATACGTGGCTGGCTAAAAGGAATCGTTGTTCAAGTGGATTATAAAATGGTCGCAGTCCAATTTCGTACCAATGTTTATCTAACAGATGGTTGGATGGTCCCGGATCACATCCTGTGGTTCCCACTGAACTCGGCGCATATCCGTTATCCACTGGCAAAGAACCAGCACGGGACACTACCCAGGGGTGCGTAACGATTTCAATCTGATTCTCCCAGGTCTGGAAATATGACTGCAATTAATGCACAGGAGATCCGAAAGGATTTTCCCATTCTTCAGAAATTTGTTCGACCAGGTATTCCTCTGGTTTACCTGGATTCGACAGCAACCACGCAAAAGCCTGTTTCCGTATTAAAAAGTATGGATGAGTATTATCGTAATTCCAATGCAAATATCCACCGTGGGATTTATTCCATTGCAGAAGAAGCAACCGCTCTTTACGAAGGTGCCAGGAATTCAGTTGCGAAATTCATTGGAGCGAAAAAAAGCAGAGAAATCGTATTTACCAGGAATGCTACCGAATCAATCAACCTGGTTGCTTATTCATGGGGAAGATCTACACTCAAGAAGGGTGACCTGATCGTTCTAACAGAGATGGAGCACCACGCCAATCTGGTTCCCTGGCAGATGCTCGCTGCTGAAAAAGACTTAAGGCTTGAATTTATCCCGGTTGATGATGAGGGATTGCTTGATTTAGAAAAATACCACAGATTGCTTAAACAGGATCCAAAACTGGTAGCATTTTCTCAAATGTCAAATGTTCTCGGGACGATAACCCCGGCCAAGGAAATGACGAAAGCAGCTCATGACTCTGGTGCGCTTGTATTGATAGATGGCGCTCAATCCGTTCCCCACTTCCAAGTAGATGTTATCGATATCGATGCAGATTTTGTGGCATTTTCAGCCCATAAAATGTGCGGACCGACAGGGATTGGTGTGCTCTACGGAAAAGAAGAATTACTGGATTCCATGCCGCCTTTCCAGGGTGGTGGGGATATGATCAAAAAGGTCCATCTAAGATCATTCACAACAAACGATCTTCCCTACAAATTTGAAGCTGGTACCCCCGCTATTGCAGAAGCGATCGGATTGGGTGCTGCAGTAGACTACCTCAATCAAATCGGTATGGATGTAATTCGGAAACATGAGATTGAGATCATCACTTATGCGCTCTCTAAATTACAGGGAGTCAAAGGGGTAAAAGTTTATGGGCCTGGACCTGAAAATAAAGGTGCTGTTGCCGCTTTTACCATAGATGGAGTCCATCCACATGATGTTGCTCAAATCCTGGATACCGTAGGTATAGCTGTCCGCGCAGGTCATCATTGCGCTATGCCGCTCCATGAACGGTATAACCTGGATGCAACTACACGGGCAAGTTTTTATTTTTATAATACATTCGAAGAAGTAGATCGATTGATCGAAGGATTGCAAAAAGTAAAGAAATTGTTCAAGATAAAATAATATGGACGATCTTTATCGGGAAATCATAATTGAAAGAAATCAAACTCCCCATTTTAAAGGAGTTCTAGACCCAAATGATATTTCATTTGAGGATGAAAATCCTCTTTGCGGAGATGTCATTCGGGTGGACCTGCGGCTGGATAAAGAAAACCACATCAGGGAAGCTGCTTTCAGCGGGCATGGATGTGCCATTTCACAGGCTTCAGCGGATCTTTTGATGGAATCATTAATTGGGAAAGAACTGGAAGAAGTAAAAAAACTCTCCAAGCAGGACATTCTTGATAATTTGGGTATAGAACTAGGACCTGTGCGGTTAAAATGCGCGCTTTTATCTCTAAAAGCCTTAAAAGCTGGTGTTTACGGGTTGAGCAAATCCAACGACGATTTGGTGGAGGGAGAATAAATGCCAACTTCAGAGATTGATTTCATTCCAGTCGCAAGCAAATCGGATCTTCCCAAAGGTGCAAGGTTGGTCGTTGAAGTGGACGGCAATCCCATCGTCGTTTTTAATGTAGATGATAAATTCTATGCAATTGATGGCATTTGCAGCCATGATGAAGAAGAACTGGCAGAGGGGAGTCTGGACGGGTTCGAGCTTACCTGTCCTCGTCACGGAGGAAAATATGATATCCGCGATGGGAATCCCCTTGCACTGCCTGTTTATCAGGAAATAAGCACTTATCCCGTAAGAACGAATGAAGATGAAATCTTTATTGGAATCTCTAAGATTTCATGATATACAAATACGATAATTGAAAGCTGAAAAAATTGGAAACTACTTATTAGTTCATTTTACCGAGTCGAAAGACCCAATGATCCTCAGAGTTTCAAATCCTTCTGCGTAGGGTCGTTGAGCGATCACTCCATTACGAACCAAAATCGCGCGCGTCGCATCCGGATCGAAATAATACTTGCTCTTGTAGGTTTCATACTCTGCAAGAGCTTTAATTTTAAGTTCTACGTCTTTTTTCTGAACTTCGACCAAAAAGTTGGGAAAAAAACCATAACTGGAACGGATCACATCAAAACCAAAAACCGAGGTACCTCGGAAAGCACGGAGGACTTCATCGGTGACCGCGGCATGGTCCTGATGAATATCAGCCCGGGTATGGGTAAATACAATGTCCGGTTTTTGTTCCTGGTTGAATTTGATCAGATATTCAAGCACTTCCTGGCGCTGCTCTGGAAACCGGCGGGTCTCGAATTCACCGATGATTACATTATCATCAGGCACCCCCAGGATTTTCAAGCTGCGGCGGGATTCGTGAACAACATTCTTTAAATCGGGATTCTTCTGGTTATCTGAGAGAGTGATACAAAAGACTTCTGTCAAAGGTGCGATGTGAGCGATCAGTGCGCCTGCACCGATTTCGATATCATCCGGGTGAGCGCCGATGAAGCATACTTTTTGCCCATAAAAGGTCAAATCTGTATTCATTGGATCCTACTTTGTAGCCAGGAAACCACCCACCACTTTGGTCATCACCAGGTTTCCCTCTTGATCAAATCGTTTCTTCGCGACCTGTTCGATCTGGCTCATGACTTTTTCAAAACCATCCTTGCCAGTGAAGAGATCTCCCCAAAGCTTGCGATCTTCGGATAATGAAGCCCGGGTATAGGAAAGAAATGGATTCACGGTATCAAAAACAAGGGGGTTTTCAAAGATGTGGACTTCAACCGATTTAAATAATGATTTAATGGTTGTCAGGAATTCAGTACTGTAGCGGGAACTGCCGGGCATGGGGGGAATTGATTTACCCGTCGCTTCTTTGATGATCTCGTAGAATAGTTTTTTATTTTCAGGCATAGGACCTGTGGTGAAGAGTCGTCCACCGTTTTTAAGAACTCGATGCATTTCCCCAATCGTGAAGGGTACATCAAGGGCATAGTAAATCGCAAAGCAGCAGGAAGTGAAATCAAAGGAATCTGAGGAGAAATTGAATTTTTTATTGAAATCCAACTCGACGAAATGCATCCCCGTTTTTCGCGACTCATTTTGCTGTTTAGCCTGGTTCAAGAGATCTTCATTTACATCTCCCCCGATGATTTCAGCCTGACCCTTCAAGGCGGTGAAATAGGAAAAGCACTGTTTACCTGCACCACAGCCAACATCCAGGATTTTTATCCCGGGTTTTAATTTGATCAGATCAATCATCCAGCTGTCGATATCGCGAATTCCGTATTTTGAATGAATATCGATACGGGTGGCTAGATCACTGGTGGTTTCCTGATATTCGATTTTCATATATCCTCTATAAAATGTATTTAGGTAAGTATATTGGGTTAAAAGCGGATGTCAAGGAATTAAAATTTTGACACTAGTTTCAACAAATCCTTGGAAGCATTTCGCCGGAAAGCAAATCCAGGATACGGGTTCCACCGATCAAGGTTTTGAGTAGCACCCTGGTTTTTTTACCATAAGTGATTGAACCAATACTGGCAGCCTGGCTGCCATACTTGTGGCGTTTTAGGATATCTAAAGCAGCATTGGCGTCTTTTTCCGGAAGGATGATCACGAGTTTTCCCTCGTTAGCTACATAGAGAGGATCAAAACCTAGCATTTCACAGCATGTTTTTACTGGTAGAGATAGTGGGATTGTTTTTTCATCCAGAACTATCTCAACATGACTTTGATGCGCAATTTCATTCAGTGTTGTAGCAAGACCGCCGCGGGTTGGGTCTCGAAAGACATGGATTTCCGGAAGTGTATGGAGAAGGGTATCAATCAAGCCATTTAATGGAGCAACATCCGATTGAATACTGGATTCCAGTGCAAGTTCGCCTCTGGCTGATAGAACTGCAATTCCATGATCGGCAAGCGTGCCTGAAATTAGAACTGCATCCCCGGGACGGGCATTTGCGCCACCAATAATGAAATTGTTCGAACGCCAGCCTACTCCTGTGGTGTTGATGAAAACACCATCTGCTTTTCCTTTTTCAACCACCTTGGTATCTCCGGCGACCATTAAAACACCAGATTCCTCAAGGGCGGATTTCATGGAAGATACTATCCGGGCGAGTTCTTCAATCAAGAATCCTTCTTCAATAATAAAACCCGCTGTGAGGTACAACGGTTTAGCGCCCGATACAGCGATGTCATTAACCGTGCCGCATATCGCCAATCTGCCGATATCCCCCCCAGGGAAAAAAAGCGGGGAAACAATATGATTATCTGTAGAGATGATCAGTTCTCCATCTTGCGATGGAATTGAAGCAAAATCATTGGCAGCATCCAGGGCTGGATTGGAAAAAAGCGGTAGGAAGACCTGGCGGATCAAATCCCGGGTCATCCTGCCGCCACTGCCGTGTCCCATCACGATGCGGGAATCGTGAGGTAAGAGAATAGGGCAGGACGCATTTTCGAAAATCGATTGATCCTGGAGGGCCATGGTCAGACTAATCACTTCCTTCAGAAGAATACCGATAATACGCTGAGCAGGCTCCCTCCGATGAAACCATTGGCGCACCAAGCGGTCTTGAGGGATTGCATTCCACCCGAAAGGCGGGACATTCGAATGGTTTCTTGATTCCCCGTAGGATTTCCCCGGCGATACAAACTTTTGATTCCATCACCTGAATCCCTGATGTGTCGAAACGGAGTTCTGCATCATATTGGGCGTATTCAGATCTCAAACCCCATCCACTCATAGGGATCATACCAATCCCGCGCCAATTACGATCCACAGGCATATAAACTTTATTAATCATTGTGAGGGCAGATCGATTTCCGAGTTGGGTTACAACTCTGGGATAAGCATTTTCGACAATATATGTTTCATTTTCGAGCTGCCTGACTGTCTGTAATATCCCGCTGACAAGATCAAGCGGTTCAAAACCAGTAATGACGATTGGGATCTTGTATTTTTCTGCCAGGGGCAAATATTCCCAATAACCCATCACGGAGCAAACATGTCCAGCAGCCAGGAATCCCTGTACTCGATTTGATGGTGATGAAAGGATTGCTTCCATGGCTGGTGGGACACAAACTTGAGAAACAAGGACAGAGTAATTCTTCAAACCCAGGTTCTCAGCCTGGAGAACCGAGGCAGCGTTTACCGGAGCGGTAGTTTCAAATCCGATCGCAAAGAAGACTACTTCCTTTTTCGGATTATCCTTGGCGACCTGGATGGCATCCAGGGGAGAATAGACAACCCGGACCTGACCACCTTTTGCACGGACAGAGAATAAGTCTTCGTTGGATCCAGGAACCCGCAGCATATCTCCAAAAGAACAAAAAATAACATCAGGACGGTATGCAATGGCAATGGCTTTATCAACAAGTTCAAGCGGAGTGACGCAGACCGGGCAGCCTGGTCCGTGAACTAATTCCAAACTGGGAGGTAAAAGCTGATCGAGACCATACTGCATGATTGCGTGAGTCTGGCCACCACAGATCTCCATAATCACCCAGGGCCGGGTGGTAATCCGCTGCAGCTCATCAAGCGCGGTTTTTACCAGGGATGAATCGCGAAAATCATCCTGGGAGAATGTCATTGTTACCGGTTTCCAATTCGGATAGTCTTTCCATCTGACGGAAAATCTCCAGGGTTTCAAGAGCGTCTTCCTCGCTCAGTGTATTTAAAGCAAAGCCTGCGTGTACGATGACATAATCCCCAAGGTTTGCTTCGGGAACAGCCTCGAGACAGGTTTCGCGGATAACGCCACCAAAATCAACCTTTGCCATGCGCATCCCGTTGCCAGAAAAGATCTCTGTTATTCTTCCAGGTATTGCTAAACACACATTTTCACCTTTTTCCTGATTGAGCGGATGCGATCATGATCTGCCCAAGCGATATCCCGCCATCATTGGTAGGTACCTGCCGGTGTATCATAACTTTGAATCCTGCGTCGGTTAGATAGTCTATTGTACTTGCCAACAACCTAATATTTTGCCAGACTCCACCACTCAAAGCGACTATCTTACAACCAGTTGATAACTGGATGGAGGAACATGTAGAAAGAATCATTTGGGCGATTGAATTGTGGAATTTTGCGGCTATTTTTGAAGCGGATATTTTATTATGGATGTCTTGAATCAGCTCTATCCACATAGTGGATGGGTCTATTAGATCACCGTAATGTAGGAAAGAATAAGAACCTTTCTCGAAGGGATCAGCCAGGTTTTCCAATTCGATGGCTGCCTGCCCTTCATACGTAGAGAATTGACAGATTCCCAAAATTGAAGAGACAGCATCGAAAAGGCGCCCCATGGAAGAGGTGAGTGGGGAATTAATTCCCATTTTCAACTGGTTTTTAAGGATGGATAGTTCTGAGTCGGTTAATGATTGTGAGGATTCAAACCCCGGGTCCCATTCAATATTTGCCTTCCAGAGGTGAGCCAGTGCAGACCTGGCTGGTTTGGAAATTGCCGCATCACCTCCGGGAAGCGGGGTATAAGCCAGGTGAAAAAGGCGATCGAAACCATTGTAGCCTCCAAGGAGGAATTCACCTCCCCAGATAGCTCTGTCCGGACCGTAACCCGTTCCATCGAAACAAACGCCGATTACGGGCTCAGAGGAATCCCATCCATTATCAGCAAGACAGGCAGCTAGGTGGGCATGGTGATGCTGGACTCTAATCAGAGGAACCTGATCTGAACATGAACGATATTCTGCATACACGCTCGATCGATAATCTGGATGAAGATCGCAGGCGATGATCTGCGGCTGGATGCGGAATAATTTTTCCATGTGCCTGATGGTTTCTTCGAAAGATTCAGTTGTTTCAAGATTTTCGAGATCACCTATATACTGGCTCATGAAGGCATATTCATCGCGGCAGACAGTGATCGTATTTTTCAATTCTGCACCAACAGCAAGCATAGGAGCGATCGGATTAGGGAGAAAGATTGGGATAGGGGCGTATCCCCGGGACCGTCGAATGGGGTAATTATTACCTCGAAATAGTCTAATAACAGAATCATCTGTTCGGATATTGATCTCCCGGTCATGCATTAGAAAACCATCTGCGAGAGTATCCAAATGCTGCCTGGCATCGTCATCTTTATAAGCAATGGGTTCTTCAATCACGTTCCCGCTGGTCATTACCAGGATGTGCGGATAGCCATCGGTAGGTTCTAAAAGGAGATAGTGCAAAGGAGTATACGGGAGCATGAACCCCAGAGTTCTCTGACCTGGAGCTATAACGGCTGAAATGGTCGAGGATGATTTCTTTTCAAGAAGGACGATTGGTGATGAGGAAGAGGACAGGATATTTAATTCCTCCTGCGAAACGTTGCAGTGGTCTTCGATTTTTCCAATGGTTGACGCCATCAGAGCAAATGGTTTTTGAATGCGGTTTTTTCGAAGGCGAAGATTTGACACAGCCTGCTCGTTCGCTGCATCACATGCGAGCAGGTATCCGCCGATACTTTTTATGGCAACGATCTTTCCGGATTGAATATAATCTCTCGCCTGGATTATCGCTTCATTACCTCGACAAACTTGTTTTCCATTTATTTCAAACGAGACCTGGGGACCGCAAATGGGGCAGGCGATCGGTTGAGCATGGAAGCGACGATTTTGAGGGTCGTGATATTCCTTTTCACAAGCCGGGCACATCTGGAAAGCAGACATGGTCGTTTTTTTACGATCGTAAGGGATATCCTGAATGATCGTATATCTTGGGCCACAATTGGTACAGTTGATGAAAGGATAACGGAAACGGCGGTCTGTGGGATCAAAAAGCTCCCTAGCGCAATCAGGGCAGAAGTTTAAATCGGCTGAAACCGGTAAAAAGTCACCTTCCCCCGGTTCACTTAGTAGAATATTAAAATCATCATATTCAAGTGGTGAAATTTCTTCGACTGAAAAAGAATCGATTTTTGCCAGGGGAGGGGGATTGGTTCGCAATTGGGTAAGAAAAACAGAAACCGATTCCGGATTTCCTGTCACCTGGATTTCGACCCCGCCCGATGTATTCCTGACCCAACCGGAAAGGTTGGATGCATGTGCGTAGGTGTACACTGTCGGGCGAAACCCAACACCTTGAACGATCCCTTTGATAAGGATCTTTTTACCGATCATATTTCTAGTCATCATTCTAAGAGTTATTAATGGTTCGCCAACCTGGATTTTATCCAATTGATCCAGGGCGGGAATCCTTCCCCAGTTTTACATGAGAGTGGGAAGATCAATACCCCGGGATTTAAGAGTTCAATCCCTTTTCGGAAATACTCTTCGTTAAAATCCACATAAGGTTTAAGATCAATTTTATTTAAAATGACCACATCCACACCCCGGTACATACCAGGGTATTTATACGGTTTATCGTCACCTTCCGGGATACTGGCAATTAGAACCCTTGCGTGAGTACCCAACTCAAAGGAGGAGGGACAAACTAGGTTACCAACATTTTCTACAATAATAAGGTTTAATTCATCTAAAGGTAATTGTTTAATAGCGGATTCGATCATCACAGAATCCAGATGACAATTTCCACCCGTATTGATCTGAACTACCGGGTATCCAAGAGCGTTCACCTTATCCGCATCGATCGTTACTGGTGCAGTATCCCCTTCGATCACCCCAACAAGGGCGATCCCTTCCAGCAAATTAAGGCTTTTCAGAATAACGCTTGTTTTACCTGCACCCGGAGACGCCATGATATTTATTCCAAAAATATCATGCTGGTCTAGGATTTGCTTGTTTTGGAGCGCTAACTTATCGTTGGCTGAGAGGATATTTTCCAAGATCTTTACGTTGTTGTTTTGCATGGTTATTTCTCAATGTTGATGCTCTCAAGCTGAAATTCATCCCCTGCAATAATCCGGACGTTAAAACTTCCGCAGGAGGGGCAGGGACCCGGTTCAGATCCCAAAAAATAATCTGATTGGCAATTCAGGCAATTAAACTTTCCGGGAATACGGTTAAAATTTAGCGTGGCACCTTCGCAAATAGTGTCCTTAGCGATCATGTCCCAGTAGAATTGCACGGAATCATCCACGATAGATGATAATTGACCGATATTGATATTTATGTCCGTCACCTTTGAAGCGTTCTCTTTTTTCCCATGTTCAAGGGCGATATTGAGGATATTCTCAGTTACGGAAAGCTCGTGCATAAGAAAATTATAATACAAATCGGATACAGATTGTAAGAATTGTTAAATTCCGAATTCTTTGAATTCCCCTGTCTTTAGCCAATCCAGGATTAAAGCGACTGCAATTTTTGAGTATTCACAAGTTTTATCGGTCAATTTTTCCTCAAACTGAAAACTGAACCCTCTAATTGAAACAAGAAAACCCTCTGGTTTTTTATGATAAATGGAATCAGCCAATTCAAGACAAGTATAAGGGGTCAAATGGTGAGTGAAAGGCGACTTTTGGAACTTTGGATTGATCCGGATTGCCCGCACAGGTTCGGTAATTTCACCGGTATGGGCATCCACAAAACAAACACAATCGTGATCTGCAATAGTCTCAGAGATTTCCGGGACGAGTTGCAGCATGAACTGAAAACTGATCTTATTTTCAAAAGAAGGGATGGGATCATCCGGTGTGGCTGGTGAGGGCAGGGATAACCCTTCGGCGACGCCCTTTAGAACATACCAGGCAACACCGTCATCTTCACGATCGGGATTTCCATATCCAAGCAGCAGAATCTTCTTTTCCATAGGATTGTAACAATCAGGGCGATGAAAGGGTTTCCCCAGCTTCGCCCTGACCATATCAAACTGTAACTCTTCCTTACCGTGTAATCGTACGGATCAA
>Ga0315283_10004693_pt1 | contig 11941 bp, 9 predicted proteins | sample YL17G09_0_MG_FD_204541 | JGI IMG/M metagenome (GOLD analysis project Ga0315283, IMG submission 204541) | Sediment microbial communities from Yellowstone Lake, YNP, Wyoming, USA - YL17G09_0 | ecosystem: Environmental > Aquatic > Freshwater > Lake > Sediment | place: USA: Wyoming | collected...
CAAGCTCAAGCGCGAACGACGTCGCAGCAAGCCGAGCGGCCCGCCTGCTCCTTGATCGGCCGACCACGAGCCGGACTACTCCAAGCCACACACTCGATCACTCACACCACGCCACGCATATCAAGGCTCCGACTGACCGAGAGGACCCTAGAGCTACATATTCTTCCGCCAAATAGCTCCTAACGCGCTAGTTTCTTCCGCATGGAGGAAGAAGGGCGTGGATAAGCCGATCATCTTTGCCGATGAGATCAATCCGTCGACGGCCAGCCGGCGAGTCGCCGCTCACACACTGCGCCGGGTCGAACGGGGCATCTACACCACAGAACTCGACGGCGACCTCGGCGACGTCGTTCGCCGACACTGGCGCATCATCGCCGGGCGTCAGTTCTCCGGCGCCGTCATCACGGGACGATCTGCACTCACCGGTGGTCCGGTCGACGGAGTCCTCTACCTCGTCGCGCCCGCACAGCGACGCCGGACTGTGCGCTACACCGGTCTCCAGGTCGTGATCAACCCGGGGGCCGGACCGGTCGATGGCGACATCGAGTATCCCGACGGGCTCTTCCAAGCTTCGATCGCCCGAGCAATCGTCGAGAACGCGCAACCGTCGCGTCGATCGGCGAACACTGCGCCGTGGACACTCACCGACGACGAACTCCAAACCTGGCTCGACCGCCTCTGCCAGCGATACGGCGAGGACAAGCTCGCCGAGTGTCGCACCGCGTTCGAACAGCTCGCTCCGCAACTCGATGTTTCCCCAGCACACGTCGCTCGAGCCTCGGAACTCATCGGTGCCATCCTCGGCAGCCGAACGATCACTCCAACATCGAAGTCATTGACCGCTCGCCTCGCCGGAGCACCGTACGATCCCGACCGCATCAACCTGTTCCGCATCCTCATCGATGCTCTCCACGACGCGGCCCCCCAAGTGCGACCGGCGCAGCCCGCAACCACCACGGCGGCGTTCTTCGAGGCGTACTTCTCGAACTTCATCGAAGGAACGGAGTTCACCCTCGACGAGGCGCACACGATCATCGACACGATGACCCCACCCGAGGCCAGGCCCGCTGATGGCCACGATCTGCTCGGCACCTTCAAGATCGTCGCCGACAACGACGAGATGAGCACGATCGCCGACAACGCGACAGAGTTCGTCGAGCTGATGACGCGACGACACGCCGTCGTGATGGAAGGACGCCCCGAGATGAACCCGGGCACCTTCAAGCAGACCGGCAACCAAGCAGGCGCCACGATCTTCGTCGCTCCCGAACTCGTCGACGGCACGCTCGAGCAGGGATTCAACGGGTTCGCCGAACTGGCCTCTCCCTGGCAACGCGCGGTCTACGCGATGTTCATCGTCGCCGAGACACACCCGTTCAACGATGGCAACGGCCGCCTTGCACGCATCACGATGAACACGTACCTGACAGCAGGCCACGAAACACGAATCATCGTTCCCACCGTGCTGAGGTCCGACTACTTGACGGCTCTGCGCCAGCTCTCGCGAGTCCGCCTTCCCGGCGTGCTCCTCGACGTCCTCCGCTTCGCCCAGGACTACACATCGAGGATCGACTTCAGCTCGGTCGAGCTCGCCACGCACACGCTGACGAGCACGAACGCCTTCGAGGACGCCGACCAGGGCCATCGGATCAAGATGCCCGACATCAGCCTCACTCCCAGGACCTGAGCGTGCAGCGTTGCTCCCTCGGTTGCTCCCTTTTCCCGATGAAGCGGTGATCCCCAACCCGACTACCAGGGACAACAGATCACGATGGAGGACCCAAGCGGATTCCCCCCAGCTCCACTCTTGTGCCCATGACCAGGGGATTTGTGGCAAACGGAAGGGGGAACGCTCCCCCGTCCATCACGCGGTCACGTCGCCCTCCACACTGAGAAACCGTGCGCGTCCTCGATCGATGAGCTATCTCGCCGACGTTCACCGAAGCCGGTTCAGCGGATCAGGACGGAAATCGGACGGAGGCCGACATCGTCCGGATCGGGCACGATGTCAATCCTGTCGAAACTGGCCGACGTCGATACCCGCGACGCGGCGGTCTGGGACACTGATCACCCGCACGGCCGGCATCGGCAGCATTGCACGCTCAGGCTGCGGATCAAGTCCTTCACGAGCGCCGCCAGCGTGGTTCACATCGACGCCAAACCCGTCACCGACGACGGGTTCTTCGCAGCCCACCAGGACCCGTCTGCGCGATGCCCGCGGCCGGTGCGCGCTGGATCACCCATCCACCCGAACCAGGATCTGTGACCAGGCGAGCACGTAATCGCGATCGGAACCGATGACCTTGGACCGGTGCAAGAATCGACCCCAGGTAGATGAGACAGAACGATCAGACCCCAAGGCGCGCCATCTCGAATGCGACGACGCTCAGTGTCCCCGCCGGCGCTAGGCGGCCGACGGGGGCTTCGCCGCGGGCATTGACCTCGTTGATCGGGCGCGACGATGCCGTCGCCACCGTCGCGGATCTGATTGCCCAGCACCCTCTGACAACGCTGACGGGCACCGGAGGCGTCGGTAAGACCCGCATCGCGATGGAGGTTGCCCGCCGCGCCAACGCCGCTGCGACCCGTGTCTGGTGGGTGGACGTTGCACCAGCCGTGTCCATCGAAATGTTGCGGAACAACATCGTCACCCAGCTCGGCGCGCACGACACCCGCGACGGTTCGATCACCGCTGCCGTCAGGGACGCGATCGGCGACCAGAAGGCGATGCTAGTGCTCGACAACTGCGAGCACCTTCTCGACGGCGTCTCGGCGGTGGTCCGAGAGGCACTCGACTCGGCACCGAATGCATCGATACTCATCACCACTCGCGAGCCCCTCGGCCTCACCGGCGAGAAGGTGTGGAGGGTACCGTCGTTGCCGCTCACGAGCACGGCCGAAGGTGGCACCCCCACCCTGTCGCCGTCGGTGACGTTGTTCATGGAGCGTGCCCGTGACGTGCGGCCCGACCTCGTCGTGGACGATGCAGCGTTGGCCACGATCGACGCGATCTGTGCTCGGCTTGACGGGATCCCATTGGCGATCGAGCTCGCTGCAGCTCACTGTCGACATCTGTCGCCGGCCGCCATCCTCGACGCTCTCCACGATAGGTTCCGGTTGCTCACCGGCGGGTCGCGTACAGCCCTCGGCCGACACCGGACGATGCGGATGTCGATGGATTGGAGCTACCAGCTGCTCGACGACACCGAGCAGCGGACAGTCCGTTCGCTGAGCGTGTTCCGCGACGCCTTCACACTCGAAGCTGCCCGCACCGTCACCACCGCAGTGCACGACTCTCCAGCCGCCGACGCCGACGCGGTCATCTTCCATCTCGTGGACAAGAGCATGGTCGCCTTCGACGGCGATCGCTATCGGATGCTCGACACCGTACGCGCCTACACCAGCGAACTCGCCGGAGCGCACGAGCTGGTCGCCTACCGCGACGCGCACGCCGATTGGTGCGCGGCCTGGCTGGCGGACACGGTCCATCATCTTCCCGCACCTGTCGCCGACGACCGGATCGCGGGGAACGAACCCGACGTCATCGCCGCGCTGGAATGGTCACTGGCCAATCCTCTTCGCGCCGCCGGGATCATCGAGTCTTTGGCCGGATTCTGGTATCGCAGGTCACGGCTGACCGACATCTCGAACCTGGGGCTCGACACGCTACGCGCCATCCGTGGCATCGACGACCAGGTATGGGCGACCACCGCCTGTGCACTCGCCTTCCCAGGCTTGATCGCCGACTGCGCCATGTTCCTCGACAGCGACCTTCCCGTCGCGATCGAGACCGCCGAGCGCTGTGGGCGCCACGACGCCGCATCGATCGGACACTTGGCGCTTGCGTTTCGGTACCAGTCGTGGACCCATGCGGCCGCGGCCCTGACTGCCGCCCGCGAAGCCGGCGACGAAGCCCAGGTCGGGCTTGTTGCAGCGCAACTGTGCATCATCGGTCTGGCCACCGCGGCTCCCAGCACAGTGGCCAACGCTCTCGCCGCGCTCGACGACTTGGACCAGAGGGTCGACGCCGTCGGGGCACAGGTCAGGGCGATCGCCCGCGCCTACGCTGATCTCACCGCCGGGCTGATCGATTCGTCCGGCCGGCGATTCGAAGAACTGATCGCTCTCGACGGCGTCTCCGATCCGACGATCGAACTCACCAGTGCAGTCGGGGCGTGTTTGATCGGCTTGCTGGCAAGCGACGACAGGCTGGCCGAGCGCGGGCGCGAGGCGCTGCGCGTGGCTGTGGCGAGTCGACTCGTCGACGCGCGAGTTGCAGCGGGCCTCGAGTGGATCAGCGATCGGTCGCGCCCAGTCCCACCGTTTGCGACAGTGTCTCTTCCGTTCGTTGCGTTGTGGCGCACGGTTGGGGCGCTCGCACTCATCGAAGCTTCACACCTCGACGACGTCGACGCGTTGTTGGCGATGCCGCCGACCGAGACAGAGCCCGGCTCGTTCCTGGCCGTAGCCGAGGCCGCGGTCAGAGCCTCGATCGTTCAGCTCGGCGACGCCGACGGCGTCGACCATGGCTGGCGCGAAGTGCTGGCTGAGGCCGAACGAAATGGGTACAGGATGCTGGTCGTCGACGCCTTCGAGGCGCTCGCGGCCCGTTCAACGGGCGAGCCACGCGTCGCCGGACGTCTCCTTGGTGCAGCGGAGCACTTGCGCGACGAACTGGGGTACCGCCATCGATTCGACTTCCAGCAGGCGTGGGTGGACGCTGCCGCTGCCTCAGCCGAGCCGCTGAGCCGGGCAGAAGGAGCACAGCTCGATTGGCGCGTCGTGGCCGAATGGGTCCGAAGAAGCTGGGGCGACCGGCACAGGCCAAAGATTGGCTGGGTCAGTCTCACGCCCACCGAACGCCGTGTGGTCGACCTGGTCACTTCCGGGCTGACCAATCCCGAGATCGCCGATCAGCTGCTGATGAGCCGCAGCACGGTCAAGACGCATCTGGCCCACGTGTTCGCCAAGGTTGGTGTGCGCACTCGCACCGAGCTCGCCACGGCCCTGCACCACCGCGAGGACCACTGACCGATCGCCGATCGTGACCGGCAGATCACCCATCTGGCCGATGTAGCGCGGACCCGACCCGGTTCACGATAGGGGTGTCTGCGAATGGGAGGCCGACATGCGACACATCCTCTTGCTAGCCCTGCCGCTGGTCGCCGTCTCGGCGTGCGGCTCGTCTGGCTCGTCGAGCCCCACGACAACGGAGGTGAGCACGCCTTCGAGCACCGTGGCGCCCGCAACCGTGCCTGCCACAACGACCATCGTGCCGACGACCGAAGCGCTGACGACCGAAGCGCCGACGACCACGACCCCGGAGCGCGAGGTGTCGTTCCAGACCTCGGGCCAGCAGGTGACCCCCATGGCGTTCAGCGAACAGCGGGCGGCGGTGATGACGATCCATTCCGAGGCAGCAGGCGACTTCGAAGGCTCGCTGACCACGGAACTGATCACGATGCCCGAGTCGCTCCTGGCGATCGTCTGGTTCGAGGGCAGCGTGGCCGACTGCGGGCAGGGCGGACTGGCGATACGGATCGGTACTCGTCCCGATGGCGCAGTCGGTTGGGAGATCGTGCCTGGCCTCGGGGTCGGCGACCTGGCGGCCGTGAACGGCAGTGGCACCGAAGTGGCGCCACGGTTCACGGGCACCATCGTCTGCGAGGGCACGGCAGACCCGACACAGTTCTCGACCACGCTGCTCGAACCGGTGCCCGCTACCGGCATCGAAGCGGGGGTCCCACTACACATTCCGATCCACGAGGACCGCATCGACGTCGTTCCACACCCTGCCCAGACCCTGGCGCCGCAGATGTGGGCTGTCGCGGCCACCTACAACACCGGGACGATGTTGCAGCTCTTCATGTGGTGGGTGCTCCCTGGGTCGACGACACCGCTGTACAACACGTTCGCCACCATCTGGTTCCTCACCGACACCGGCAACTCGTGCGGCGTGCCAGCGGTGACGCGGGCAATCCTGGATGACGTCGAGTTCGAGGACTACAGAGGCGGATGGGACGTGCCGGCCAACCTGAACGGGGGCGGTTACGGCGGCGGACTGTTCGATGCCACCACCAGCGTCGGACGCGTGGTCTGTAACGCCTGATCCCGAAGGAGGCCACGATGGATCGGTCCTTGACCCGAATCGCTTCACGGCGGCTACGTCGCCGCATCGTGTGGCGACGGCGGCACCACGATGCTCAGTCAACCAAACCCGCGGCAGACCCGTTGTACTGGCGATCAGTGGGCGGACTCGGGACTCAACTACTCAGCAAATCGAACTCGTTGGCGGAGCCAACCCGCGAAAGACCTTCGTCGATCTGCCGTGAAATCATCCCTTGCATGACGGGCAACAAGCGCGCAGCGTAGACGGGCGTGCTGCTGTTCGTCGATCTCAACCGAGGGCATCGGGATCCGGATCCACCCGCCTTGTCGTACAGGTTCGGATAGCCGGCGCACGGCCCCAACGGCGCACACCCAGGATGGCGTCACTGGGTGGCGGCACGCGGACCATTCGCCTGTCCGCTACTGCCAGAGCAGGTCGATCGGGGCGGCGGCGAGGCGCTCACCGAACGAGGCGACTGTCGTTCCGGCATGCAGAACTAGCCCGAAGTGGAAGCGGTCGCCCAACCGTGACTGCAGGTGGCGAAGACCGGCGAAGTCGTTGCGATGAACTGTCTCAGCAGCCTTGACCTCGATGCCGACAAGGCGGCCGTCGGCGGCTTCGAGCACCGCGTCGACTTCGACGTGCTCCTTCGTTCGGTAGTGGAAGAGTTGGGCACGTGTCTCTGCCCATGTGAGTTGTCGAGCAAGTTCTCCGATGACGAAGTTCTCGATGAGTGGACCGACCAATGAATCGGTTCGCCGCAGCCGGGCCTCCGTCAGACCGCACAGGTTCGCGGCCAACCCAGTGTCGACGAAGACGACCTTGCGCAATCGCACCGCCCGGCCGGTGGCAGACGACGCCCAACCGTCCACGCGCTTGATCAGGAAGACTTCCTCGAGCAACGAGATGTACCGCTCGGTCGTGGTGGCCGGAAGGCCGACCTCCGACGCGATCCGTTCGACGTTCAACGGTTGCGCCATCGATCCGGCGAGCAGCCGCAACAGCCGCCGAAGTTCGCTCCGCCGTTCGATCTCAGCCAACTGGGTCACATCTCGGTCGATGAGTTCTTCGACGTAGGCGTCGAAGAACTTCGCGCGCCGGCCGGCCGTGCGCCGCAATGCTTCGGGGAAGCCACCTCGTAGAGCACGCTCGATGTATCCATCTCTCAATTCGTCACCAAGCGAACGTCCGTCGGGCAGCGCCGCTGTCCATTCATCGTCGAAGACCCGATCGAGAAACCGTTCATCACGACCGTCGATCTCGCCCTGCGAGAACGGCCACAACTCGATGGTCTCCATTCGCCCCACCAGTGCATCGGGCAGGTTGCGCAGACCGAGCAACCGCGCCGAACCTGTCAGCAGGAACTGCCCCGGCTGTGTATCTGCGTCGACTGCAGCTTTGATCGACAGCACGAGCTCTGGTACCCGTTGCACCTCGTCGATGCTGAGCAGACCGTCGTGGCGTACAAACCGAGTCGGATCGCTCAGTGCCGCCTGTCGTTCAGTCGCGACGTCAAGACTCCGCTCGGTCGAGTCCGGATACGACCGGAGCACTGCCTTCACGAGGGTGCTCTTGCCGACCTGCCGGGCGCCGTTGACCGCAACTACCCGCGTGTCGGCAAGGGCCTCGTGCACCATCTGCTCGGCTCGTCGCGGAATGTAGGGAAGGGATGACACGCGGTCATCCTGTCACATCAACGCGCCGGTTGTGGGGGAATGGTCGCTATTGCTGTGGGGGCTCAGTCGTTCCCGGAGCGGAGGGGTGGACGCCGAATAGCGGACCGAAAGAGGACGGACGGAACGGAAAGAGGACGGGAAACACCGGTCAGCTGCGGTCAGTCCCGGTCAACAACGGTCACTCGAAACGCAGCCCTCACCAGACGTAATAGTCGCTGAACAGGCACGACGCGCTCCGACGGACGAGGGTTCGATTCCCCCCAGCTCCACTGAAATTCCAGCGCATATGTTCTGCTCAGGGCATATGCGCTGTGGCCGTTCTGGCCCGCAGGACGCGAGGAGGACGCGGTGCACGGCGTTCATTAGCGTTGAGCCCTCCGCCACGCTCGGCGGGGCGATGACGGATACTGCCGATCGGAGGCGGTCGCCATCTGCGCCACGAAGGCGGCGAAGAGCCGCTCGGCAATCTGATCCAGTTCCGCTGCGTCCATCGCCACACCCTACAAGCACGTCGAATCCTGCCGGGCCCGACGCCCGTGCAGGGACGTTCGCCCCTACTGGTCGTCTCGTCTGACCGCATACTGAAGTTGTACTCGTATCGGAGAGGGGGTGGTCGTGCTTCTCATCAGCCTCATCCCTCCACTGGTGCTTGCGGGTGTTGTTGTGGCCATCGTTCATGCGGCACGGCATCAGCAGTCGCACGCACTGGCAACAGGTCCCACCCAGAGCCAACAGGTTTCTCCAATCGCGCACCGACACGCTCAACTGTCACTCTGGGCGCTCGCGGTGGTCCCGGTGTCCGTCATCCTTGGTGTCATCCTGCTTCTTGTGCTTGTAGGTGATCCCAACGTGGCGACAGCACCGCAGCGGTGGGACAACGCCTGGCGGGTCACAATCGCATGGATCGTGATGATTCTCCCGTCTGTCGTTGGCCTCGACTTCGGCTACCGGGCCTTGAAGGAAGGCGACAGACTGGGCCGCTTGGGTCTCGCGCTCAATGGTCTCGTGGTCCTCTTCTTCACGGTGGTCACCCTCATCGGCGGCATCCTCGACGGCTTCTGAGAATCCAGAAGGTCGTGCCCGGCTCGATGACCCTCTGAACGCCCACATATCCGGCGAAGTGCTAGCGATCGCCGCTCGACCGGCCCACCCACCCATCATCACGTCAGTCAAGTGGCACCTTCACGATGTATTGCCCGCTGGGGGACAGTTCCGTTTCATTTCGATACTGTCGGCACCTGACGATCCCCGGCACGGGCGGGCAACCACGCAAGTGTTCGTGCGCATCACGAACTCGACGAGCCTCAGTCCCGACGTCCATCGACGAACTCCGCGAAGGTAGGGTCATCGACCGCGTCGTGTTCGCCCCCCTGAAGCTTCCGTCGAACACGGGACTCACGACATCGCCATCCAAGGAGGTCCGCTGATGTCCAAAGTCTTTGCCGGTCGTTACACCGCCAGCTCCGACCAACCGATCGTGGTGTTCGCGATCGGTATGCGCATCAACCGGATGTTCGCTGTGCATCGTTGGCTCCGTCCAACCATCAACACTGCGAGAATGTGGTGGCACATGCAGCACGCGAGGCCCGACGGCTACCTCAGCGGCTACCTCTACGTGTACGCACGTGGCGTCGGTATGCAGCAGTACTGGAGTGACTTCGAATCGCTCGAAGCCTTCGCTCGCAGCAGCGATCAACCACACCTCGCCGCATGGCGCCAACTCGTCACGCAGACGAAGACCGACGCCACGTTCGGCTACTGGCACGAGACCTACCGGATCGGCCCCGGTGAATCAGAGTGCATCTACGGCAGCATGCCTCGATTCGGTATGGCCAAAGCCACCGAGCACCAACAGATCACCCGATCAACCGAATCGGCGAGAGCACGCATCGAGCCAGCCGTCGATCCTTCGCACTGACGGCCCCAACCGACGCAACGATCACCCTTCAGAACAAGATGGGATGCCAGCGGCAACCACCCAGGGACGTTTGTCCTGGCCGTGGGGACGCGCGTGGGACCACACTGCAAGGGTGCGTAACACGCTCCGCCGTCACTCCCCGCTGCTCTGGGTGGTCGCGGTGTCGTTGTGGCTGGTGCTCGTGCCACTGGGATTGATCGGGGTCCGGATGCTGTTGCCCAGCGACGGACTCCCAGTGATGGACGCAGGCACTGCCTTCACCAGCGATGGGCTGCGCGTATCGCCTCCGCACCCGATACACGGAATCCTGGATGGCGACCATGTCATCAGTGTCGGCGGAAGGTCCATCGCCGACATGTTCGCCAACCCTGTCTCCAGGGATATCGCCACGGGCGACCAACTCGAGTTGGTCGTCCAGCGCGGGTCCGAGCGGTTCACGACGACGGTCGACATCGGTGGTCCTCGGTCATTCGGCGCGTTGCTCGCTGGGCCCTGGCCGGCGCTCGCGATGACAGCAGCGATGCTCGGTCTCGCCATCTGGTTGGTGGTCCGGCGACCCGACGAGCCGGCGGCCCACGCCCTTCTGTTGTTCTCGGCAGCCCTGGTATCAGTGGTGCTGGGTGAGCTGGCCTTCTTGGAACCGCTCGATCTGTGGGCACGGCCGTGGGTCACCGCGTGGTCGCTTGTCGGGCTGGCCTGTTTCATGGAGCTCGCCGTCGCACTCGTGATGTTCGCGTTGGCCTTCCCAGGTGGAAGCGGAGGGAGCCGTCCGGGTCGCGCGTCGACCGTGGCTCGTTGGTTGACGCTGGTGCCGATCGGGGTGACATCGGGCGCCGCGGCAATGTATGTGTTGGGCTGGTACTCGCTGTCGCGGAATCTACTGATCAACGACTTCGCAGGTGCGTGGTGGATGCTCGGAATGCTGGCCGCGCTCGGCATACTCGCAGTTCGCGGGTGGAAGCTTCGCCACGACGCCGTGGCCCGCCGGCAGTCACAGATAGTGCTGTTCGGCCTCGTGCTGACGCTGGTCCCTTGGTTCGCGATCAATCTGATCCCGGGTGACGCCTCATTGGGATGGTTCGCGCTGGTGCTCCTCCCGTTTCCGGCAGCAGTCGCGATCGCGGTAGCTCACGACAACCTGTTCGATCTCGACCTGATCTTGAGCCGCGGCCTGGTCGCGGCATTCACCGGAGCAGTGTTGCTCGCGGCCTACTTTGCGGTGGTCGGGCTCACGATTGCGGTCGCCGGAGCGTCGGGACCGTTCGCGGAGATCCCGGCCGCCGGAGTGGCCGCCGTGCTGTTCGCTCCGGTACGACAGCGCTCGCAGCAATTGGTGGACCGTCGGCTCTACGGTCTCGCGGCCGAGCCCGGTGTCGTGTTCGGGCGGCTCGGCGAACGGCTCAGCAACGCGGGCGACCCAGACGCGCTCTTGGCTGCGGTCGTGGAGACAGTGATGGAAAGCCTCCGGCTGCCGTTCGTTGCACTCGAGTTGCGGCTGGCCGGGTCGTCGAGGATCTTCGAGCAGCGCGGTCAACCGACCGACGTCGTCGAGTCCGTGGAGTTGCGCGCCGAGGGCGAGGTACTGGGCCGGTTGCTGGTGTCGCCCCGACGCGGTGAGACCGCGCTCAACGGACGTGATGCCGCCTTGCTCGCCGACCTCGGGCGCCATGCGGCCGTTGCCGCCGAGGTGAGTCTGTTGACCAACACGTTGCGCGAGGAGCAACACCAGACGGTGGTGTTGCGCGAGGCCGAACGAGAGCGGACGCAGCGCGATCTCCACGATCGAATCGGGCCGGTGTTCGTGGGCCTCGCGCTGCAGTTGTCGGCACTTGCGGATGAGACCGACCCGACCACGGCCAAGGCGCTGCTCCGGCGGCTGCAGGCGCAGGCCAGCAACGCCTTGGAGGATGTCCGCCGGCTGGCGCGGGACTTGCGCCCGGCAGAGTTGGAGGAGATCGGGTTGTTCGCCGCCCTCCAGACGGCCGCGAACAGGCTGAGCACTACGAATGACTTCGAGTTCGATGTCAGGGTGCCACTCGCACTTCCCCGGCTGTCACGCGAACGCGAGGATGCCACCTACCTGGTCTGCCTGGAGGCGATGGCAAATGCAGTCCGCCACAGCGGTGGCCACCACGCAGTTGTCCGCCTGGCCCTCGGACCGGACGATTCGCTCCAGGGCGTCATCGAAGACGATGGAACTGGTATCTCGGACGCGGCGCCGGAAGGCACCGGCCTGGC
>Ga0315283_10004695_pt1 | contig 11940 bp, 13 predicted proteins | sample YL17G09_0_MG_FD_204541 | JGI IMG/M metagenome (GOLD analysis project Ga0315283, IMG submission 204541) | Sediment microbial communities from Yellowstone Lake, YNP, Wyoming, USA - YL17G09_0 | ecosystem: Environmental > Aquatic > Freshwater > Lake > Sediment | place: USA: Wyoming | collected...
GTGACGGTATCGATGATATGAAAAAGCTCGGTGTTGTTTGATTTCAGGAATTTTTTTCGGGCGGGCGTGTTGAAAAAAATATCTCTCACCTCGATGGTTGTTCCTGTTGAAGGAGCATCTTTCACCTCTTTCACCTCACCACCGGAGATCACTATGGATACCCCTGAAGAAGAACCTTTCGTCCCTGTAGTAATGGCGACTCTTGAAACAGAGGCAATCGAGGGAAGGGCCTCGCCCCTGAATCCCATGGTCTTTATGTTGAAGAGATCATCCTCTGTGCTGAGTTTGCTGGTGGCATGCCGTTCGAAACAGAGGAGGGCGTCCTCCCTGTCCATCCCGGTTCCATTATCAGATACCCTCATGAGGCGTTTCCCTCCATAGAGGACATCGACCTTTATATACGTGCTTCCGGCATCAATTGAATTTTCAACGAGCTCTTTTATGACAGAAGCAGGCCGCTCCACGACCTCCCCTGCCGCGATCTTATTTCGTAACTCAAGTGGTAAAACCTTAATGAGCGGCATGAGATAGTGTAAAAGCAGCATGAGGAGAAGGTCAAGGACCGGGAGAGGGGACGGTGTTCCCGCGCAAGCAGGTTATTAAAATGAATCAGTTTGATGTATAATTTTGCAAGCAGACTATTACGGGAGGGAATCTATGGACATCAAAAAATACGTTCTCGATAAAGCTTTAGACGCCAGGGCGGGAGCAAGGGCTTTGGCGAAGGCATCCTCCAAACAGAAGAATGAAGCGCTTGTGCGGATGGCTGAAGCTCTGAAAAAACGGGCGAAAGAGTTGATCGTGGCAAACAAGAAGGATATTCAATACGCCAAAGGCAAAGGGCTTTCGAAGGCGATGATAGACCGTCTGACGCTGAATGAAAAACGGGTCGATGAAATGGCGCAGGGATTGATCGAGGTTTCGGCTCTCCCTGATCCTGTCGGCGAAGTGATACGGATGCGGCAACGGCCGAACGGGATGTCCGTCGGCAAGATGCGCGTGCCGATCGGCGTTATCGGGATTATCTACGAATCGAGGCCGAATGTTACCGCAGATGCGGCAGGGTTGTGTCTCAAGGCGGGGAATGCCGTTATTCTGAGAGGCGGTTCAGAGGCCATTCATTCGAATAAAGCGATCGTAAAGGTTTTGCGGGATGCGCTGAAGAAACAGGGGCTTCATGAGGGCGCCGCAACGTTTATCGACACCCCTGACAGAGAGGCGATCATGGAGATGCTCAAGCTTGAAGGAATCGTTGACCTGATCATCCCCCGGGGCGGCGAGGCTTTGATAAGGGCGGTAACCGAAAATTCGAGAATCCCTGTGCTTAAGCATTATAAAGGCGTCTGTCACATCTTTGTTGACAGAGACGCTGATCTCATTATGGCGGAAGAAATATGCTTTAATGCAAAGGTCCAGAGGCCGGGCACCTGCAACGCCATGGAGACGATGCTCGTCGATGAAGCGATTGCCAAAGGGTTTCTTCCGAAGATGCTGAGGAGATTTGAGAAGGCCGGAGTTGAATTAAGAGGTTGTCCGAAGACGCTTGTAATTTATCCGGATATCACGGAGGTTAAGGAAGAAGATTACTACAGGGAATACCTTGATCTGATCCTGAATGTGAAGGTCGTGGAAGATATGGATGAAGCGATGGAGCACATCGCAAAATACGGCTCTGCCCACTCCGACGGTATCGTCAGCATGAACTACGCCAGGGCGATGCGATTTTTAAGGGAGGTCGACTCCTCCGCTGTCTTAGTGAATGCCTCCACCAGATTGAATGACGGATTTCAGTTCGGCCTGGGAGCGGAGATTGGGATTTCGACCGACAAGATCCATGCGCGGGGGCCGATGGGCCTTGAGGAGTTAACGTGCACGAAGTTTATTGTGCTGGGTAGCGGGCAGTTGAGGGAATAACTATGCATGCTGTCAAGGCGGGGATTATCTTTTCGCTCATTCTCGTCCCGGTATTCACCGGGACTCCGAGGCTTTTGCCTCACCCCCCTTTAATTCCCCCCTTACTAAGGGGGGATGAAGGGGGGTATTGGCTATCGGCAAAAAAATCCGCTCAAAGACAATCCCCGCCTTGGCTGCTCTAAATGGAGTTATTATTTTAGCCAGATTATGAAAGTCGGCATTTTCGGCGGGACGTTTAATCCCATACATTACGGGCATCTCAGGGCTGCTGAAGAGGTGAGGGAGCAACTCGGGCTCGACAGGGTCCTTTTTGTTCCGTCCGGAAATCCTCCGCTCAAAAGAAAAGATATTGCACCGGCCCGGCATAGGTTTGCGATGGTGAAGCTTGCGGTAAAAGACAACAGGCTTTTTCAATTGTCGGATATCGAAAGCAGACTGCCGGGGAAATCTTATACCGTCAAGACAATAGAGGCGCTGCAAAAAGAGAATCCGCAGGTGGAATTTTCCCTCATCCTCGGGATAGACGCCTTTCTCGATATCCCGAACTGGTGGCGTCCTGAACACCTTGTTACCCTGGCACACTTTATTGTCATATCAAGACCCGGATATGCATTCCTTGATCTGCGGAGTTCCCCTTATATAAAAATCAATAAACCGATTCTAAAAGGCCTGGATGCTTCTGACATCGAATCGCATAAAGCAACTCTCCTCAGTCAAAAAAAGGCTGTTCTCCTGAGGCTTACACCGCTCAGCATCTCCGCGACAGAGATACGGCGGCTCGCGCGGCTGGGCAGCAGCATAAAATACTTGTTGCCTCCGGCAGTTCAATCTTATATAATGAATAACAAGCTCTACAAAAATTAAAAGTGAAAAATTGTTTAACTTTTAACTCTACATTTTTAACGTTACACTATCTTTAATTTGAAGGGAGAGAAAACCTTAGAAAGTAAAGAAAAAGCGCTCGAAGCAGCAAGAGCGGCACTGGATAAAAAGGCAAAAAATGTCCTTGTCCTCGATCTGCAGGGGCTCACTCAGATCGCTGATCTTTTCGTTATCTGCTCCGGAGAAAGCACCACTCAGGTGAAAGCAATCGCTGAAGAGATTGAAAGAAGATTCGACGCATTGGGGGTCAAGCCTCTCGGAAGAGAAGGGAGAAAAAACAACCTCTGGGTTCTTATGGATTACGGAGATATCATCGTCCATATTTTCGAAGAGGAGACGAGGACATTTTATGAACTCGAGAAACTGTGGATTGATGCAAAGAGAATTCCGGTGGAATAGCATCGCCAGCCATGAGTAAACTGGCCGTATTCATATTCGTCCTTTTCCTCGCAACGCTTGCCTTATTTGCCATCAACAACCAGGAAGTTACTACGATAAAAATCCCCTTCGGCCAGATCTATGAGACACCGACGATTGCGCTCATCCTCCTTTCGATTGCCATTGGTGGACTTGCTATGCTTCTTGTTTTCGTCGTGCGTGACACGAAGCGGTACATGGACCGGTGGCAGTACCAGAAAAAACAGAAGAAAGATTCCAGGATACAGGAACTATACTCAAAAGCGCTGAACTACATTTTTGCTCACCATAATCAGGCTGAAGCCAAGGGGTTGCTGAAAGAGGTCCTTGCAGAGGACCCTGAACATCTCAACGCCCTTGTGCAGCTCGGTGACATCGCCCTCTCTGAAGAGGATTTCCAGAAAGCCCGGGAATATTATCAGACAGCAAGGGATCTGAACCCGAGAAATATCGAGGTGCTTTTGTCACTGGTCAAGCTCATGGAAAAGACCGGACGGTTGGCGGATGCCCTGAGGTTCATCGAAGATATCCTCGATATTGACAATGAAAACCTTCTGGCCCTCTGCAGGAAGAGAGACATCCTCGAAAAACAGGAGAAGTGGGAAGACCTCGTTCTGGTCCAGAAGACGATACTGAAAAACGAGCGTGCAGAGAAGGACAAAAACCGCGAGCGGCAGAACCTCGTCGGTTATAAGTATGAGTACGGTAGATATTGTCTCGAAAACAGCGATATGGACAAGGCGAAAAAGGCATTCAGGACCGTCTTGAGACTGGACAAGGACTTTATCCCCGCAACGCTGGGGCTTGCGGAAGTGCTTTTGCGGGAGGGAGAGGCAGACGAGGCGATCGAACTCCTCGATCAGAGTTATAAACAGACATCATCCATGATTGTCTTGTTGCGGCTTGAGGATTTACTGATCAGTGTCGGCGAGCCTTCAAGGCTCATTACGATTTACAAAAATAATATCTCCAGGAACCCACAAAGTCCAACCCTGAAATTTTTCCTGGGCAAACTTTTTTACCGGCTTGAGATGATCGACGACGCATTCGAGACCATGGCGTCCATCGACACCGGGGGGACGTCTTATCCTGAAATGCATCAGCTCATGGGGAACCTATACCTAAAGAGGAACCAGACCGACAGGGCTGTCCGTGAATACAAGAAAGCCCTGGAGACGCATACATGCGCTTACAGCCTGTCATACAACTGCAGCACTTGCGGCCATATCGCTTCCGAATGGTCGGGGAGGTGCTCAAACTGCAGGAACTGGAGCACCTATCAGCTTAACCTTTCCGCCTGATTCGGATTATTCGTAAACGCATGGTACGAAGAGCAGACACGACATTATCGCTCATTCTCGGTTCCCGATATCCATCGGGAACTTCCGAGGTACCCCCGATGTTCATCGGGGCTAAATCCGCTCCAACGCCGTATCTGCTCTTCAGAAAAGTCATAAATCATGCGGGATCTTTACGTGACTGATTTGTCTTAAACCCGCTGAAATGTTCTTTTTGCTATAATACCGTACGATTCTTGTTGATATTCTAAGGAGAGCATAAATAAGGAATCATCATTGAAAAATCTCCCCTACCCCCTCTTTACCAAAGAGGGGTATTATTCCTCCCTTTGTTAAAGGGAGGTTAGGAGGGATTTTATAATTAATTTTTTTTCTTTGACCTTATCAATAACTGATTACAGAGGAGTTGAGCTTGGACGAAAGATATGATCCGAAGAAGGTTGAGTTAACGTGGCAGGCCTACTGGGCTGAGCGAAAGCTCTATGCAACGGAGATTCATCAGTCCCGGAAAAAATTCTACTGTCTCGAGATGTTCCCCTATCCCTCCGGTGAAATCCACATGGGGCATGTCAGAAACTACGCCATCGGCGACGTGATCGCCCGGTATAAACGGATGTGCGGATACAATGTGCTGCACCCGATGGGGTGGGATTCGTTCGGTCTGCCCGCAGAGAATGCCGCAATTAAACACGGAGTGCATCCTTCGGATTGGACATACAAGAATATCGGGAATATGAAAAAACAGCTGAACCGCATGGGGCTCAGCTATGACTGGGAACGGGAAGTGACGACCTGCAGCCCTGAATACTACAAGTGGAACCAGTGGTTTTTTCTGAAGATGCTCGAAAAAGGACTCGCATACAGGAAATACTCCTATGTGAACTGGTGCCCGTCCTGCGCAACTGTACTCGCCAATGAACAGGTGATCGATGAAAAATGCTGGCGCTGCGACAGTACCGTCATCCAGAAAAAACTCGAACAGTGGTTTTTCAGGATCACCCACTACGCAGAAGAATTGCTCCTGGGATGCGATGAACTCAAGGGTTGGCCGGAGAGGGTGGTCCTCATGCAGAAAAACTGGATCGGAAAGGGTGAGGGCGTGGAAGTGGATTTCCCGATCGAAGGGCTCGGGGAAAAACTGAGAATTTTTACCACGAGGCCCGATACCTTATTCGGCGTTACGTTTATGTGCATGGCCCCTGAACATCCCCTCTCAGAAAAACTCATTCAGGACAAAAACGCTCTTGAGGCGGTAAAGGCAAAATACGGGAAAGAAACCGAGAAGGTGGGGCTTCTTACGCAATTTCATGCGACGAACCCCTTAAACGGTGACAGGGTTCCAATTTATATCGCGAATTTTGTGCTCATGGAATACGGGACAGGAGCGATTATGTCGGTGCCTGCCCATGATCAGAGGGATTTCGAATTCGCGCAGAAATACGGGCTTCCTGTAAAAGTAGTCATCGTGCCGGATTCCGACCTTGGGAAACCGAAATCCGAACTTGCAGAGGCCTTTGAGGACGAAGGCTTCCTTGTCGATTCAGGCCAGTTTACCGGCGCGAAAAGCAATACTGTTAAAAAAGAGATCATAAACTACATAGAAGAGAAGGGACTCGGCAAAAGAGTAGTAAATTACAGGCTGAGGGACTGGGGCATTTCGCGGCAGCGCTACTGGGGCACACCCATCCCCGTGATTTATTGCGATCGATGCGGGACAGTCCCCGTGCCGGAGGAAGACTTACCCGTCATACTTCCACTGGATATAAAAGTTACGGGGAAAGGCGGTTCTCCACTGAAAGAGGCGGAGACATTCCTTTACACCGACTGCCCCAGGTGCAGAGGCAGGGCCAGGCGCGAGACTGATACCATGGACACGTTCGTCGATTCGTCATGGTATTTCATCCGTTACTGTTTTAAAAAGGGCGAGATCGATCTGAAAGCCGAGTTAAGTATGCGTGACTCTGAACTCGGCTACTGGATGCCTGTTGACCAGTACATCGGCGGCGTGGAACACGCGGTGCTTCATCTCCTCTACTCACGTTTTTTTACGAAGGTCATCCGCGATTTGGGCCTCAGCGATATCAGCGAGCCATTTCAGAACCTTTTGACACAGGGCATGGTTATAAAAGACGGGGCGAAGATGTCCAAGTCAAAGGGAAATGTCATAGACCCCAATTATCTGATCGAAAAATACGGGGCTGATACAGCCCGTCTCTTTTCGTTGTTCGCCGCCCCGCCCGAGAAAGACCTTGAATGGTCGGATAAGGGAGTGGACGGCGCCTTCAGGTTTTTAAACAGGTTATGGGGCATTGCCCATAAAAACAGAGGCAATCTCAGTAATGCGAAATCCGGTATCCCTGAAATTGCAGCACTTCAGCCCTCTGCCGCAAAACTCTGCAAAAAGACCCATCAGACGATCAAAAAGGTAACAACAGATATCGAGCGGGAGTACCATTTCAACACTGCGATAGCAGGGTTGATGGAGCTTGTCAACGAGATAACAGCATTCGAGCCAAAGACAGAGGAAGACTGGACGGCATATAAGTTTTCGATCGAACAGATTATCCTTCTCCTCTCGCCGTTTTCGCCGCATATCGCTGAAGAACTATGGGGGGCGACCGGCAATACGCCGAGCGTTTTTGATCGGAAATGGCCTGAATGGGATGAGGAAGCGGCAAAGGAGGAAACCATAGAACTGGTTGTTCAGGTAAACGGCAAAGTGAGAGCAAAGATGATGATGCCTGCCGGCACCCCTGATGATGAGATGAGGAGGATGGCCCTGGAGGACAAAAAAATCGGAGAATCTATTGGCGGCAAGGAAATCAAAAAGGTTATTGTAGTCAGAGGGAAATTAGTTAATATAGTCATAGGATCATGATAAAAATGCAAAGGTCAAAATTCACTCTTCAAAGATTTTCAGTTTTTTTTCTGTTTTCTGTTTTCTGTTTCCTGTTTTCGATTTTCGGTTGCGGTTACTCGCTCCACGGTAAAGCGTCGTTGCCGTTCGATACGATCCGGATCGGAACGATCGAAAACAAAACCGTTGAGCCGAAACTTCAGGACAAGCTGTACACGGCGCTGACAGAAGAGTTTCTCAAGCAGGGGATTACCGTTTCACCCGATGCAGGGTATAAGCTCAGCGGTACGATTAAAGAATTTTCATTGCTTGTCCTTTCGGAAAAAGGCGATATCGCAGCAGAATATGAAATCGTCATGAAAGGGGACTTCACGCTCGTGGATCCGTCAGGAAAGCAGAAAGAGCTGAAAAATATCGGCTCTCCGTTCATCGTCTCTTTTTCACGTCCCGGTCCTCTGGAAGAAGTTATCGCAGCCAAAGAACTTGCATCGGAGAAGGCTATACGCGACATAGCAATGCAGGTGGTCGGCGCCGTCATCTATCAATGAGCTTCAAGGCATTCCTCGGTGAAGTAGAAAAAGGCCTGCCTAAACCGTTTTATTTGTTCTCTGCAGAAGACCTGTTTCTCCAGAGGGAGGCGGTAGGGGCTATTAAAAGGCTTGTGCCGGAGACGGAGCGGGATTTCAACCTCCACATATTCGACCTTTCGCCTTCCGGAGACGTGCCCCTGTCGTTCGGCGAGATACTCAATGTCGCGAATACCGTCTCTTTTTTCGGCGGCAGAAGATTTACCATAGTCACGGGAAATATCCAGAAACTTCTGAAAAAAGAATTAGAGAAGTTGAACGACTACGCCTCGAACCCGGCTGAAGGCTCTGTTTTTGTGATAATCCATCAGGGGGTATTCAGCAAAGAAGGAAGAGAGAAATTCAGAAACTTCAAGCCCGTTGCGCTCGATATCCGGGAAACCGAGATCCCTTACTGGATGAAGAAACGGGCAGAGATCAAAGGGATAGACCTCTCAAGCGATGCAATTGATTATCTCATCGGGCTTATCGGCCCCGACCTGGGTCTCCTTTCGTCCGAGATCGAGAAGATTTCTCTCCTCGGGGAAAAGAGCATAGAGGTGAAGGACATAGCGGATATTGTTACAGGCGGAAGGCTTTACGGCATATTCGACCTTGTCAATGCACTGAGACAACAAGACGCAGACAACGTTTTCAGGATTTACCGGTCCCTCAGGGAAACAGCGGAAGATTACAGCCTTATCGGCGCACTCAACTGGCAGTATGGCAGAAACCTGCAGCCGCAGTCAGACCGCGCAAAAAAGGATTATTTCCTGCAGGTATTCGAGCTTCTCAACAGTACCGATATCGATATAAAAAGCTCAGGCAGAGTCTTTCCGATCGAATATCTTCTGTTCAGGCTGCTTAAGCTGCGGGAGGGGTAGCCTGAGGCTGAAGGGCGTTTACCTTCTTTGTGAGCCGCGATATGTTTCTTGAAGCGGTATTCCTGTGGACAACACCCTTGGATGCAGCCTTATTGAGCGTCTTTACCGCTTGCAGTAATGCTTTGCCCGCGACATCGCGGTTCCCCGAGGTTACGGCTGTCTCAACCTTCTTTAGGACGGTCTTGACACCGCTCTCGACACTCCTGTTGCGGAGGTTTCTTTTCACACCCTGACGCGCCCTTTTCTCGGCCGATAGATTCTTCTTTGGTTGTGCTTTTGCCGGCAATTCGTATCCTCCTGACTGATTTAGATAGTTAAATTAACATAGAAACAGCAGTAAAATCAATAGGTGCTTCAGATTTCGGATCCGGACCGAAAAAATTGTCATTACGAGCGAAGAGAAACAATCTCGTATCCGGGCCTATATCGTTGCTTCTACATTGAGGAGCCAGTAAAGAAAGGGTGCTGACGCTATTTTGCTCCGGCAGTCGTCGGTAACCCAGTGTGAGTCGTCTTCGAAATTATAAAAAAAGGTGTCGATCCCGAAGAACCCGTCGACGAGATGGGTTATTACGTGCAGCATTTTGGTCTTATAGCCCTGCGGTATGTCTTCAAGATTAGTCAGCGTTCTTATCCCCTCTCTCTGCAGCTCTTCTATCAGCTCATGGAGGATTTTCCGGTTTTCGAGAATAGCCCCATGCAGCCGGTCTCCGAATCCGGGATCTGATGCGGGCAGGGATTCATTCTCCAGTATCGTAACCTGCGAATAGCGGACCAGTTGATATTGTTGAAAAAAATCCAGGACCCGCGCTTTGCACGCCTGAAAGTCCCGTCCCTTTACCAGAATTGTGTGGCGGTATAGTGGCTTTTGAAGGTCTTTTTCCCTTGACAGTATGTCCCTGAATGGCACTGATCCACCTCTCTGTGAGATTGTACCATAATTGTATCAGCCTGCATTTCTATTTCATCAGTGAATTCTCAAAGCCCGGCAAGGCAGTGCATCCAGCGAAATCCCGGATGCTTCCACAGGGGATTTGTGGTAAGATGTATTCCATGAAAAAGTACCGGCCGGTGTCGCTCAAGAAGGTGAAGACCCATCCGATTGCGAAAAGGGCGGGCAAGGTCTCTTTACCGGCGCTTGCAAAGCCGGCTTCCAGGGGAGATACCTTTAGCAGTTTTCTTGAAAAGCTCCCCGATATACTTGCTGTTCAGGACTTCAAGGCTGTTGTAAAGGCTATTGTCAGTGCAAGACAAAGGAGAAGACCGGTTGTCCTTGGCATGGGAGCACATCCCATTAAGGTAGGTCTTTCCCCCCTGATTATCGACCTCATGAACAGAGGCATTATCACCGCCGTTGCGACAAACGGGGCATGCATCGTTCATGATTTTGAGCTCGCCTTTGCCGGAAATACTTCTGAAGACGTCGGTAAAGAGTTGTGCGGGGGGACCTTCGGCATGGCAAAAGAAACAGGGACGTATCTCAATAAGGCGATCAAAGCGGGGATCAGAAAAGGATATGGCATAGGCAGGTCAATCGGCGAGATGATCAGCCTGGGCAGGTTTCGGTTTGGAGAAAAAAGCATTTTTGCTAACGCCTGCAATCGCGGTCTTCCTGCGACCGTTCATGTCGCAATCGGTACGGATATTATTCATATGCATCCCGATGCCGACGGCGCAGCCATAGGAGAAGGGAGCTTCAGGGACTTCAAACTTTTTTCTTCCGTAGTCTCAGACCTTGAAGGGGGCGTATATATCAATCTCGGTTCTGCGGTTATCATGCCGGAGGTTTTTTTGAAGGCCTTAACCATTGCCAGGAACCTCGGCAATAAGGTCGATACCCTTACTACGGTGAATATGGATTTTATTCAGCAGTACAGGCCGACACAGAACGTCCTCAGAAGGCCGACACTCGGGAAAGGCGACTGTTATGGTCTCATAGGCCACCATGAGATCATGTTTCCCTTTTTAGCTGCGGCAATCATCGAAGAAATCGCTTCATCGTAAATGTGCCGATTGACAGGCACTTTATTGTACGAGTCTTGCAAAGGTCTTGCATACAGCCATGCCATGATTGTTTTTCTATTGTGATTACATTATAATTACATTAAGAAAAAGGAGATAAGGCATGAAGGTGAATATTATTTCCATCGGCAACTCAAAAGGGATAAGAATTCCCAGGGCCATCCTTGAGCAGTGCAATCTCAATGACGAAGCCCTGATAGAAGTCAAAAACAAGGTTCTGCTTATCAAGTCAGCCGAAAAGAAACCTCGTAAAGGATGGGATAAAGCATTCAAGTCGATGCATAACAGAAAAGAAGATTCTTTGTTCATAGATGACACAGTGGATATCGAGCTTAAGGACTGGGTGTGGTAACGTGCAATACGATGTATATCTTGTGAACCTTGACCCAACCATTGGCCACGAAATAAAAAAGACAAGGCCTTGTTTGATTCTCTCGCCGGAGGAAATGAACGAAAACCTGCAGACTATTATAATTGCGCCAATGACTACGAAATCTCATGATTATCCTACGCGCGTGAAAGTTGATTTTCAGAACAAGACCGGATGGATTGTCCTTGATCAGATCAGGACGATTGATAAAAAGAGGCTTGTCAAAAGAATCGGGGCAGTAGATAAAAATACCTATCGAAAGGTCAAAGCAATAATCAAGGAGATGCTTGTGGATTAAAACCTGATCCTTATTTATTCGTGAAGATGGTTTTATTTGGTCAATTGTTGATGAAAGCTGAAACATTAGCGCTACTTTGGGGAATTGTCCCGAATGGCGCTAATTTAAGCGCTTATTCCAGGCCAGCCATAACCAGAGCCTTATGTTTGTCATTCCACGGCTTGACCGGGGAATCCAGGCTTGAGGCCCGTGGATGCCCCGATCAAGTCGGAGCATGACGGTTGATTGTCGAATCATTAGTCAATATTTTCAAATACTTTCTCTTGCAAATAGCGCTTAAATTAGCGCCATTCCCCTTTATACACATTCTCCTCTTTCTTCTTACACTGCTCTCAACTCTTTTCGTCGGAGCGCTGCAGACAGGCGCAGATCTCATGAAGGAACCGGGGAAAATATACACGGGATTTCCCTTTGCAGTGACGTTAATGGGGA
>Ga0315283_10004696_pt1 | contig 11938 bp, 9 predicted proteins | sample YL17G09_0_MG_FD_204541 | JGI IMG/M metagenome (GOLD analysis project Ga0315283, IMG submission 204541) | Sediment microbial communities from Yellowstone Lake, YNP, Wyoming, USA - YL17G09_0 | ecosystem: Environmental > Aquatic > Freshwater > Lake > Sediment | place: USA: Wyoming | collected...
TGGTGCCCCGGGCAGGAGTCGAACCTGCAAGCCCTTGCGGGCAACGGATTTTAAGTCCGTAGCGTCTACCCATTCCGCCACCGGGGCATCGTCTTCCGTCCGGTCATAGTAGGCTAGCTCACACATGTCAGGCGAGCAGCAGATTCCCGGAACTATTGCGGATGAATGGGCGTGGAATGCCGCGGGCAGGCTGATTCCACGATCTGTCGATGTCGTCATCATCGGCGGCGGCATCATCGGCTGTTCGGCGGCGTATTTTCTCGCGCGGCAGGGCGTATCGGTCGCGCTCTTCGAAAAAGGCCGCATTGCCGGCGAACAATCCGGGCGCAACTGGGGCTGGGTACGCCAGCAGGGGCGCTCCCCCATCGAAATGCCACTGATGATCCGCAGCATGGATCATTGGCAGGCGCTTCAGCGGGATCTCGGCGAGGACATCGGCTTCAGGCAGGGTGGATCCCTCTATCTGGCCGAAGATCCGGCACAACTTGCGGAATTGGGCGAATGGCTGGCGGTTGCCCGCGCGCATGCTCTGGATACGCGAATGCTGTCGGGCCGTGAGCTGGATACCGTCCTGAAGTCCGACGGCAAGAATTGGGCGGGCGCGATGTATACGGCGAGTGACGCGCGTGCAGAACCAAACCGGGCTGCAGCTGCCATCGCGCGTGGTGCGCATCGGGCTGGCGCCCACATCGTCAGCCAATGTGCAGTTCGCGGCATCGAGCGGGCCGCCGGTCGCGTGCAGGCAGTGGTCACGGAACAGGGCGTCGTGAGAGCGCCCGTGGTCATTTGCGCCGGTGGCGCATGGACACGCTTGTTTTGCCGCTCGCTTGGCATCACGGTGCCCCAGTTGACGGTTCTCGGCACGGTTGCGCGGACGGCGCCAGCAACTCAATTGCTCGATGGGGAAGCCTGGTCACCGCGCATCGCTATCCGCCGCCGCGTGGATGGCGGTTACACGGTTGCGCATGGCAGCTCGTCCACGCATTCACTGACACCGGCTACATTCCGATTTGCGGCCAAATTCCTCCCGGCGCTCAGGCAGGGGCACAAGTCGTTGCGCCTGCAATTCGGGCGCGAGTTCTTCACGGCGATGGCCGAGCCCAACCACTGGGATCTCGATGCGCCCTCCCCGTTCGAGCGCGAAAGAGTGCTGAACCCGGCACCGGAGCCGCGCGTTCTGCAGCAAATGCGCGATGCGCTGAAGCGCTGTTTTCCGGAGATCGCCGATGCGCCATTCCTTGAATCCTGGGGTGGCATGATCGAGACTTCACCCGATGTGCTGCCGATCATCTCGGGCGTCGAGGGATTCGAGGGATTCTTCATAGCGACGGGATTCAGCGGCCACGGATTCGGCATCGGCCCCGGTGCCGGTAAGCTGATCGCCGACATGGTCCGGGGTACCGCAGATCCGGTCGAGCTTTCCGCATTCCGCCTGGGCCGCTTCTTTGACGGATCGCCCATTCGTCCGGGTCCCGCATTGTGACAACTGAAAAACGATACGACGCTGTCGTCATCGGCGGCGGACACAATGGGCTCACGGCTGCGTTCTACCTGGCGCGCGCCGGACTCAGCACGCTTGTGCTCGAACGGCGGGAAATTCTCGGTGGCTGCTGCGTCACCGAGGAAATCGACCCCGTGGCGGCTCCCGGCTGCCGGGTTTCAACAGCCTCGTACATGGCCAGCATGCTGCGTCCGGAGATCATCCGCGATCTGGAGCTTGCTCGGCACGGATTGCACATGGTCGCGGCGGAGCCGACAGTCCAGGCAGTGACGCCGGATGGCACGGTGCTCCCCTGGTGGAGCGATCGCGAGCGGATGCGGAAATTCCTGCTTCGATTCGCTCCAGCGGATTGCGAGCGGTTCCTGTCGCTCGGAGAGCGCCTTGGTGGCCTCGCCCGCCACCTTGAGCCGCTCTTCATGCAGGCGCCCCCGGACCTGCAGCGGGGCGGCATGGCGGGCCTGTGCGAACTGTTGCGGTTCGCGTTCAGGTTCCGCCGCATGCGCGGACGAGAGATCAGCGATCTCGTCGCTTTCGCGACCGGCAGCCTCGGGGAGTTTCTCGATCGTTCGCTCGAGTCCCCGCATCTCAAGTCGCTGGTGCTTGCCAACAGCCTCTATGGCAAGCACGGAGGTCCTTACGATCCCGGCACCCTTTTCGGCCTGCTGTTCCATTTACTGGGCGGCGGGGAGCAGGCGAAACAGGGATTCGTCGGCCACGTGTTGGGCGGCATGGGCGCCATCACCCAGGCGATGGCGGCGGCATGCGCTGCCCGCGGCGTGGAGCTTCGAACAAATGCCGCGGTGAAACAGATTCTCGTGCGCGATGGACGCGCGGCCGCGGTGCTGCTGGAAGACGGCACGGAAATCGTGGCCCGCATCATCGTCTCGAATGCCGATCCCAAACGCACGTTCCTCGGGCTCGTGCCGGCTGAGGAGCTCGACCCCGAATTTTTGTCCGCGGTTCGCGGGATCAAGATGGACGGCCCCTGCGCCAAACTCAACCTGGTGCTTGCCGAGGAGCCGCGGCTCAACGGTATCGATCCGGACGCGGACGCATTGCAGAGGGCGCAATTTACACTCGTTCCCTGGCTTGATGGCGCACAACGATGCTATGAGCAGGCGCGGCGGGGCAAGATTGCCGAGCAGTTGTGGATCGACTGTCTGGTTCCCTCGCTCATCGACCCGTCGCTGGCGACACCGGGGCGCCACGTGATGACCTGCTTCGTGCAATACCTGCCCTACCGCTTCAGCGATTCCAGCTGGCACGTGGAGCGGAATCGCCTGCACCGGCAACTTCTGCGCCAGATCGGAGCCTCAGTGCCCGCAGTGAATCAGTCATTGATCGCCAGCTGCCTGTACACGCCGCTCGATCTGGAGTCGGTATTCGGAATCACCGAGGGCAACATCTTTCATGGCGACCTGCGGCCGGATCAGCTCTTTTTCATGCGCCCGGTGCCGGCGTATGCGCGCTACGCGACACCGCTACGCGCCCTCTATCTTTGTGGTGCCGGCACGCATCCCGGCGGTGGCGTGACGGGCGCGCCGGGTTACAACGCCGCGCACCGGATTCTCGGCGACCTGCGGCGTGACCGCAGCCTGCGAAAGTCGGCGACGGCCTAGATTGCGACTGACGCGGTTGCCGCAGCTGGGCCAGTTGCAACGCAGCCTCACTTGCCCACGATACGGGCCTTCAAGATTGGTTCATCAATGCAGGAGCCCACCCGTGACCAAAACTGATTCCGAATCTGCATCCGGCGGGGTGATGCGGCCCACCAAAGTGCGCTGGCGCATTCTGGCGGTACTGATCTTCCTCAGTTTTGTGTCCTACATGTTGCGCGGCAACCTGTCCATCGCCGCTCCGACCATGATTGCAGATCTGCAGCTGACCGAGATTCAGTGGGGCTGGGTGATGTCGGCTTTTCCGCTGGGTTACGCCCTGTTCCAGTTTCCCGGCGGCCTGTTCGGCGACCATGTCGGGCCGCGCAAGGCATTGACCCTGATCGCCGTGGCCTGGGCTCTCTTGATCGTGGTCACCAGCCTGGTGCCGGGCCCGGCCGTGGCATCGGTTAGCCTGATTCTTGGCACACTGATCCTGGTGCAATTCCTGGTCGGTGTGGCGCATGCGCCGATATTTCCAGTGGTGGCAATCAGTATTGAACGCTGGTTTCCACCGGGCAGCTGGGCCCTGCCCAATGGCCTGAGCAGCAGCGGGCTGACCATAGGCCTGGCAGCGACTGCATCGTTACTGCCGTGGCTGATGAGTCAAGTCGGCTGGCGCACATCCTTCATCATCCTGGCGCCCTTTGGCCTGGCCGCGGCTGGCCTGTGGTGGTGGTACGCACGTGATAACCCGGCGCAACACAAGGCGACCAATGATGCCGAAGTTGCGCTGATCTCAACCGGACGGGCTGAGGAAAATCCCGCACCGGCCGAACACCCTGCCTGGCTGCGGATCCTGAAAAACCGCGATGCTCTGCTGGTGACACTGAGTTATTCGTGCATGAATTTTGTCTTCTACGTGGTGTTCAGCTGGGGCTATTACTACCTGGTGAAAATCAGGGGATTCGGCGAGCAGGAAGCCGGATTTCTCACTTCCTTGCAATGGCTCGGCGCTGGTGTCGGTGCCGCACTGGGCGGGTGGGCATGCGACAAGCTCTGTTTCCGCCTGGGTCTGCGCTGGGGTTGTCGATGGCCGATCATCATTGGCATGGTGACCTCTGCGGTGCTGCTGCTCGGTGTGGCGTTTCACCCCAACGCGTATGCCGCTGCAGTCATGCTCGGTTTGTGCTTCTTCTTCAACCAGGCCACTGAAGGGTCCTACTGGGCCACCAGTACGGCGGTGGGCGGCCGCCATGCCGGTGCCGTCACTGGCCTGATGAATACCGGTGCCAACGCCATGGGTTTCTTCAATGCGCTGTTGCTGTCGGCAGTGGCGGCCTCTCTTGGCTGGACGGCGGCGATTGCCATCGGTGCCGGGTTTGCCCTGGTGGGTGCTGCCCTGATCTTGCTGGTACGGGCCGACCAGCAGGTTGATCAGGCCGCCTAGCGCAGGCGAATGGAGGCTAGGGTCGGAATCGAAAGCCGTCCGAAATACCTAATTCTGCGCAACTTAGCGCGGCTGCTTTCCAAGTTACCCCACTACCTGCCCCATCATGTCACGCGTAGGTCTCGTTAACACGCTATCGCGTTACTGCATTTTCCCGGAGTACGGGCGATCGAGATCGGAGACCTTTTTTAACCTTTCCCGATGATTCTTCGGCACACGGTCAGGTTCAATGTCCGTGTCCCTGAATTCCACTGGGCAATATTGGCTCTGATCCCACCCGTCGTCATGAGGCCCGGGGACCACGAAAAGCACAAGGGCGCACTTACGAGTCGCTGCGCGACTCAGTGCGCCCGGGGGCCAGCGTTTCCGCCATGCTCCCAGGACCTCCCGGTGTGGCCCCACAATGGCGCGCGACGCGGATACCTTCGGTTCCTCCGCTGCGGCGCCAAGCCGACCCAAGCGCCCGAGCCCAGCTGGCTTAGTCACAACATGCCGCGGTTTGGCTGGCGCCGGTGACGGTGGCAAATTTGAGCCTTGAAAGCCATCAGCATTGCCGAGGTGCTGGCCCTCATGGCACGAGCTTGCAAGTCCAACGTTCAGAGCAACGCGCGCTTTCGCGAACTCGGCATGCAATTTCAGATTAAGCGCGGTTTCCGTGCCGTGCGACGCTCATGAAATAGCGTTCAAGGATTCGAACCGCTACCGCTAACTGAGTCCTGGCCTAACCTGCACTATTCATGAAGCAGGGTGATTTTGTGAACCGGTGCGAGAGTATCGCGATGTCGAGGCGTGATGTCGATGCGCGACGGTGATTTTGGAGCGGATACTCACACCGGCCGTCGATTTTCGACGGCGATACTCGGTGTGAGCGAGATTTCGGCGATGGGTGTTCGGTGTGGCCGTCGCCGGCCACGGTGCACGGTGGTGAGTGTCAGTCCGACAGCGCTACGCGGGCGCGGCGCCGAGATTTCTGGCGATGATCTGCCAGTCGTTGCGATGAGCGCAGGAGGCCGGCAGGTGCAGCACGATGCGCCGTACCGAGGATTCGACCCAGGCACCAAGCTTCATGAGGTGTTCGCGCAAGGTATTGACCTGGGCCGATCGGAAGGCGGTGCGCGCGGCGCGCAAGCGCAATTCCTGGTAGAGCACGTAGGCGCCGGCGGTGAGCAGTCCCCGCAGCTGATTGGCGAGGAAACGAGTGCAGCTGGTGCGGTCGATCTCCAGACCGTGGTGCAGTTCTTTAATCCGATTCTCGATCTCTCCGCGGGCGCAGTAGATCGCCGCGTACAGATGCCGGGGCGAGTGCTGCAAGTTCGTCACCACGAAGCGCGGGTTGTCTTTGGGCTCGCGCCCCGGATGGCGGACGACTTCGGCCTTGATGATTACGCGCCGACGCTCGGGCCAGGTGCCGGCCGCGTAGCGGCACTCGCCGTAGACATGCGCGGTCTCGCCCGCTTCGCGCGACAGGCGTCGGGCGGTGCCCATCAGCCGCGTGGCGCGGCGCTTGAGCACCTTGTTTTTGGCCATCGCGACCAGGTACTCGAGTCCCTCGCGCTCGAGGAAGGCGAAGATCGCGGCGGCCGCGAAGCCGCCATCGAGGCGCACCCGCAGCCGTGCGCGCGGGAAGACCGCCCGCAGCCGTGGCAACAGTCGCGACAGGATCCCGAGCGCACCGACCGCGGCGCCGGCGTTGCCGGGGCGCAGCAGATACGCGAACAGATACTGATCGGGCTCCTCGTTGAAAGTCAGGAACCCGGCCACCGGCAGATAGCACCAAGTGTCGTAGTGACCGTTGAAGAAGGTCAGCTGCTGAGCCCCATGCGTCGGATCGTCCGTGGGGTCAAGGTCGATCGTGATCCGCTTGACCTTGCGCTTCAGGCGCCGACGGTGTCGCTCGATCACGGTGTCGGCAAGTGCGATCCCCATCCGGTACAGGTCCGCCCGAGTAAATGCGTTCTCGAACCGCGATAAGGTCGGCTGCGACGCCAGATCCTCGCCACGAACCGGGTCCCGGCCACACAGCAGCTTCTGGATCGGGTCGCTCCCCAGTCGGCTCGCGTCATTGCCATCCGGGTAGCCGCAGCCGATCGCATACAGACGCTGGCGCAGCAGCTCGCCGATCGCGTGGCGGATCTTGCCCGATTGACGTCGGTCATCGATGCCGCCAATCAATGCTTCGCTCACCCCCACGTGCCGATCACACGCTTGCAACAGGATCGCTCCGCCATCGGAACTGGCGTGCGGCTGGTCAAACTTCGCCACCACCGGCTTGCCCGGCAAATCGGAAAACAGAACAGTTTGTCGTGTGCTATCGTCGTCCATGCAAAGGCCTCTTTTGTGCGTGAAACAGCTTGTGGTAAAGCGTTTCTATCACGATCGGGGCCTTTGTGTTGAATCACTTCATGAATTTTTCAGGCTAGGCATCTGGACGATGGGGACCTGGGAAAATAATGGAGCCAGACGGGATCGAACCGTCGACCTCTTGCATGCCATGCAAGCGCTCTCCCAGTTGAGCTATGGTCCCGTTCAGAGGGGGCGAATTCTCCGGAAGATCCCCCGCAGTATTAGGGGCTTGCATAGTCGATCGCCCGGTCGAGCCGCGAAGGAATCTGCTCGCGGCCCAGGGTGGCGAGTGTCTGGTCGATCGGCGGCGATACGCCATCGCCCGACACGACAACGCGCAGTGGCTATGCGACCTTGCCGAGTCCCGCTCCACCGCCCTCCGTGAGCGCCTGGATCGCTTCGTAGCTTGCGGGCGCCTCGAAGAAGAATCGGCTGGCCTGCGCCATTTCTTTTAAGTGTCTTCGAGCGCTCGCACTGCGCTTCGACAATCGTCTCAAGTGGCGGGCCATGCGCGATATCCACACCGAGCCGCTCGAACTGCGAGCGCAATTCGACCGCGATCCGCGAAGCCGGGAGGCGCATCAGATGCTGCTGGTTGATCCACGCGAGCTTTTCGGGGTTGATCGCCGAGGCCGACTTGTTGACGTCGTTGATATCGAACAGTGTGCGCATTTCCTTCAGCGAGAAGATCTCCTGGTCGCCGTGCGGCCAGCCGAGTCGCGCGAGGTAATTCAACAGCGCCTCGGGCATGTAGCCCTCCTCGCGGTAGTGCAGCACCGACACCGCTTCGTGGCGCTTCGAGAGCTTGGTGCCGTCCGGCCCGAGGATCATTGGCAGATGCGCATAGACCGGCCCGGAAGCGCCTGTTTTGTCGTTCATATTTATGTCGTATCCGCGCAGAAACATGAGGGTGAGCCTCATCCCCCATCCCGAATTGTCGTCCCCGCCGACAGCGGCCGGACCAGTTCGCTTGAGGCATCGCGCACCGGGGGCACCGAGGGCTTTTCTGCCGTCGGCCGAGCCGTTAGAGAACCCGCAACGGCGAGCGGCAGGGACATGAGGCGGGTCAACTGCTCAGCGCCCACATGGAGCACCAGGCGGGCCGTCAGCCGCCAGGTGCCGCTCCCAGCGCATCTCGCCGAACCACGGAAAGGCGCGCGGAAATGCCGGGTCGTGCCAGCGCCGGATCCGCCCACCGAGCTGCCACTCGCTCGCGGCCAGGCGATCGAATAGATCGAAGGTCTGGCTTAGCACCAATTCCGGGCGCGCTTCAGAGTGGTCGATCATGTCGGTAACGACGATTTGCTGTTCCATCGTAGGGCCATGCGGCAACCCCTGACGGAACGGGAAATTGCGCTAATCAAGTCACGAATTGCAGGGTCAGTCCCTGCAATTCGTGGAAGTGCACTAATATCATGGTCTCAGCCGGATGCGGCACGTTGATCAGCAACAACCAGCCATCACCTCCCGTGAAAGCCATTTCGACTGCCCAGCGCTGGGTGGCCGCCTGGCCTTGTGCAGCTGGCCTTGCCGTTGCCTGTCTGCTGTTCGCGATCCAGCACGTCAGTCGGCAACGCACCCTTTTGGGTGTCGGCGTGGAGCATGACTTCGCCGCCCACTTCGGACCAGAAGCGCAACGCATCCTTGCCGGAGAGCCTCTGCGACTCGATTTTCACCCTCCCGGCTATGCATTCGCCGAGGCGCTCGGTCGTCTCATGACCAGCAGCTGGCTCGACGGCGGCTTATGGATTTCCGGAATCTCGGCAATGACCCTCCTCGTAGCCAGTCTCGTGACATTCAAGCGCCTGGCTGGCACGACTGCCGCCTGGGGGGCATTGATTGCGTGTGCTTGTTCCACAATTTTCCTGAGCTCGGCCTCCACTGCCTCGAGCGACATGATGTTTGCCGCCCTGATCTGCCTCACGCTCGCCCTGACCGTGCAAGCCTTGAGCGCGCCCGATCGCCTGCAGCTTTGGCTGATCAGCGGTGTCGTCGCCGGGTGCGCGTTCCTGACGCGCACCAACGGCCTAATCGCTGTCGCCGTTCTGGTGACACCGTTCCTGATCCCCGCTGGACAGTCCAAACGCTGGCGCAATTTCGCGGTTGTCGCGGCTGCATTTTTCCTGCCACTGGTTCTCTGGGTGCTTTATGCCACCGCCACGACTTCTCCGCTAATGCCACGGGACAATTATCTGAATCTCGCGGTGGCGGCTTACGGGGAAGGGCCAGGAGCTTGGGGCGATCAGTGGGTGCCGCCTCACTTTAGAGGCATCATCGACGTCCTGACCTACGATCCGGCACGCATGATGTCGCGATTTGTTCGCCGGCTCTTGTCGCTGCCCCTAACATTTCTACATACGCTCACCTGGCCGCCACTCGTGGCTTTGGCAGTTCCCGGTGTAGTGCTGATGTTGTGGCGCCGGCGAACGTCCGCGTTTCTCGTCTACCTGCTGGTCGTCGGCTGTATCACGTTACTCAGCGGCATTGTCGGCTTCGAAGCCAGGTATCATCTCGTCCTGATTCCATTGATGGGCGCAATGGCTGGCGTGACTTTCGACTATTTCCTCGATCGCTTTGCGCTCAAGCGCGTTCTGCGAACCTTCCTGACCAGTGCCGTATTGCTCGTCGTCGCCATCATGGCTGGGAAAGCCTATGCGCCGGTCCTCTCGACGCTTGAAACCACTGCGCAATTTGAATTTGCCGAAGCCATTCCACATATTCTGCAGCAAACTGAATTCGATGCGAGGATTTACGCACGTAAAACCAACCTCAGTTTCGAAACCGGCCGGCTCGATAGATTGATAGCCGACGTGCCGACCGTTACTTTGCTTCATCGCGATCTCTGCCTGCACCTGGAACCTGACGATCCGGCTTACCTGTACTTCGGCACGGAGGAGCGCCGCTACAGGAACGAACTCGCCAGAGATTTGGCTGCCGCGGATCCCTTGCCGTGGCTCGAAGTGATTGCCAAAGGTCTCAAGACCGAGTGGACGCTGTACCGCATCCGGCTGTACGAGCCGAATTTCTCGCAGGGCCAGCAGTGTCCGAGCGAACCGCATACCGGATAATCGCCAGGACTGAGCTTCACGAATATTGAGGGCTTCGAAGCCCGCCAAACGCTTCGTGCGGCCTAAAGCGGGAACGGGACACGTCCACCAAATTCACGGCTCGACTTGGGCGGTCGAGATTTTTCCACCAACGATGGAAACCCGGTTTCAATCTGCCCCAGTCTTGCGCGACTACGGCGCCTGCTCCACGGTTATAAGCTGCTCCTCGAGTTCAGCCACGTGCCGCTCCCAGAAGCGCACCTATCCGAACCACGGAGAGGCGCGCGGAAATGCCGTGTCGTGCCAGCGCCGCGCCAGCCTGGCCGCGTAGTGGACCATCCGCAGGACTCTGAGCGCCTCGATCAACTGGATCTCCGACCGTTCGAAGGCCATGAACTGCTCGTATCCCTCGAGGTTGTCCGCGAGCTGGGCGCGCATCTCGGCGGACGTGCCCGCCAGCAGCATCCAGAGATCCTGAATCGCGGGTCCCGAGGGGCGATCTCAACCGGTCGGTGCCTGGAGCCGCTGCGCAGTGGGTGGCAACGGCCGGCTGGGGCGCATTGGGGAATAAGGGGACGCAACCCTTTTCGGCGGTCCGGAAAAGGGTTGCGTCCCCTTTATCTTTATGTCCCCGTTATCGAATTAGCTACTCCGGGTACTTCGGCACGACGTTCCACCAGGACAGGTTCGACTCGCGTAACACGCTGAGTTCCACCTTGTGGTGGATCATGGTGTCGCCGTCTTCGTCGATGATCTTGAAGCGCAGCAGCGGGTCGCGGCGTCCCCAGTCGATTTCAATCAGGCCGAAGTTATCGCCGCGGTTCAGCACCGCGATGCGATGGCGGTTGCGTTCCATCATCCGGTACATGTGCTCGGACCAGTTGAGGGAGCTCGCGGTGAGATCGTAGATCGGGTAGCCCGCCTCCCCATCCATCATCGACAGCTCGGCGAAGTGGCGGTCGCCGCTGATGAAGAGCGCGCCCGTGGTACGCCACATCAGCGTGTACAGCTTTTTGCGCTCCAGCGGGAAATTGGCCCATTTCTCGCCGCCCGAGTCCTCGTCCACGACCTGGATGCTGGAGCCGATGATGCGCACCTGGGCCGGCACCCGAAGCTGCTCCTCGAACCAGGCCCACTGGCTGGCGCCGAGCAGCGTCGCGTTCGGGTCGTCGTTCGGGAGGTAGCGGCCGCCGTCGACCAGGTCGGTCTTGTCCTCCTTGAAGACGAGGGGCGAGCGGTTGAAGCGCGTGTCGAGCAGGATGATCTGGACGCGCTTGCCCGGCGGGCCGAAGACCTCGGCGTGGTAGACACCGTCGCGCTGGCGGCGCGGCGAGTCCTTCGGCACTCCGAAGAAGTCGAGGAAGACGTGCTTCGATGCCTCTTTGTTCGGGTGCTCGGCCCCCGCGTCGTTCTCACCGTAATCGTGGTCGTCCCAGGTGGCCAGCACCGGCATCGTCTTCTTGAGCCTCTGATAGCCCGGCTGGGCACCCAACTTCGCATACGCCGCGCGCAGCTCCACGGGGTCTTTGGTGTCGGCGTAAACGTTGTCTCCGAGCAGCACGAACACGTCGGGCTTCGCCCTCTGCACCTGATCCCAGATCGGCTGCATGCCGTCCTGGCCCAGGCACGAGCCGAAGGCGATCCGGCTCACCAGCGCCTCGTCGGCGGACTTCGAATCGGCAGCGAAGAGGCTGGTCGCGACCAAGGCCAGGAGTGGGGCGTAGCGACTCAGGGTCATGGCGCCTCCGGTGGGGACGCGGAGGAGTCTAGCGGAACGGTCAAGCCTGCGGCGACCTCGCGACTGCCATAATGGGGACGCAACCCTTTTCGGCGGTCCGGAAAAGGGTTGCGTCCCCTTTAACTCTTTAACTTGCGCGCTGGCGGCGCATCAGCAGCAGGAACAGCGGTACGCCGATCAGCGCAGTCAGCGCGCCGACCGGCAACTGGCGCGGCGCCACGATGGTGCGTGCGAGCAGGTCGGCAACGACGAGCAGCGTGCCGC
>Ga0315283_10004698_pt1 | contig 11937 bp, 8 predicted proteins | sample YL17G09_0_MG_FD_204541 | JGI IMG/M metagenome (GOLD analysis project Ga0315283, IMG submission 204541) | Sediment microbial communities from Yellowstone Lake, YNP, Wyoming, USA - YL17G09_0 | ecosystem: Environmental > Aquatic > Freshwater > Lake > Sediment | place: USA: Wyoming | collected...
GAATTTTAGAGGGGGAGCAGGAATCGTTAGGGATGATCTGATGACCATTTGCCACGAAGTCGGAAACGATGGATACACTGGAAGTCATTGATCTGCTCCTATGCGCGCCTGCTCTCTACTCGACGGCAAAGAAATCTTTTAATCGATGCGCGTATTGCTGATCAATCCTCCCTACCCGGTTTGCGAAAGTCTCACGATGCCTCTCGGGCTCCTCTATTTGGCCGCTCGACTGGAAGAGGCAGGCCATGAGGTGGTTCTGGAGGATATCCAACTCTGCCGCTCGCCCATCGGCCGGGTGAAGAGAGCCCTTCAGCGCTTAAACCCCGGCGTTGTGGGGACCACTTCCTTTTCCCTCAATCTCTCGGTTGCCTCCAAAATCCTTAAGGCCGTCAAACGCCTTTGCCCCGATGCCGTTACCGTATGGGGTGGACCTCACGTCTCCTTTGACGATGAAGCCATCCTGCGGAATCATCCATGGGTGGACGCCATCGTCCGGGGAGAGGGAGAAGAGACTTTACTGGAGATGGTCGAGCAGGTGAAGCGGGACGGCAGCTTCGAAGGCCTTTTGGGGATCACCTGGAGGAAGCCGGATGGGACCCTGCGGCGAAATCCTCCGCGCCCCTTCCGGGAAAACCTGGATGGTTTACCCAGGCCGGCATGGCATCTTCTGAAGCTTTCTCAGTACAGGGCTTTCGGAGACGGGGCGGGTGTTATCACTTCCCGCGGATGCCCTCACCGGTGCGTCTTCTGCGTGGGAAGGAAAATGATCGGGGCGCAGGGCCGGTTCCGCAGCCCTACCGCCGTCGTAGATGAGATGAAGGCTCTGGTAAAACTTGGATTCCACCGCATCCGGGTAGAGGATGACCACTTTACGTTCCGGAAAGACCGGGCCCTGGCCATCTGCCGGGAGCTGGACCGCAAGGGTCTTTCCGTGCGATGGCGGGCCTACGCGCGGGTAGACACAGTGGATGCGGAGCTCCTGGCCTGGATGCGGAGAACAGGCTGCGAGAGGATCCTCTTCGGTGCGGAAAGTGGAAGCCCGGAGATCTTGCGCAGGATCCGCAAAGGGATCACTCCGGAACAGACTCGCCGGGCTGTGCAAATGACCCGCGAGGCCGGCATCGGCGTCCTGGCTTCATTCGTACTGGGACTCCCCGGGGAGACTCCTCAAACCTTGCGTCAGACCCTGCAGTTTGCCGATTCTCTGGGGGTACCCTACAGTCTCAACCTTCTTACCCCGTACGTGGGAACGGAAATCAGGGAACGAGCCGCCGAATGGGGCATCCAGATCCTTTCCGATGACTGGCACCTTTACGGGCAAGGATGCGCTCTCACAGCGACAGATGCCGTGGGTCCCCGGCACCTGAGCAAGGCTGTCAACCAGTACCGCCGCGGTATCGGCCAATATATGGAAGACCTCCTGGAAGGAGAACGCCGGGGCATCCTCAGCGAGCAGAATGCCGAAGAACTTCAGCGTCACCGTCACTGGAACTTCCTCCGCAGGTTGATCGGAGAGGAGGTTCTGGAACGCTGCGGAAGTCTTCCGGTGGGTTCGGATAGAAATAGCCCGGAAGGCCTGGCCAAGGCCCTGGCTTTCCCTTTAGGAATGACCCCTGAAGAGACAAAGCAGCATCTCGAACCCCATCTGCGAGATGGCCACATCTGCCGCGCCGCAGGCCCGAAAGGTTTTCGATGGGCGTGGGCTTCATCGTAAAGGCGAAAAACTTTCACCGCAGAGCACGCAGAGAACGCAGAGAAATAAAAAAAATCAAAATTGATGAAATCATAGAAAATCAAAAATACCCCCCTCTCCCTTGATGGGCATAGGCGCTAACTTTAATTTAATCTGATGCCCCGGAGGGGACATACATGACAATAGCCCCGCGATTCATCGCGGGGAAGAATAAAGATAAAACCACAGTCCCCTCGGGACGATTGAACTTTACCTCGCATCCCTTCGTGCTGAAAACAATGTGGACGTAAAGGCTGAGATAAGAATTAGCCAATTCAGATCCTTTTTTCATTCGTCCCGATGGGACTTCTGTTTTCATCCATGTCACCGGCGATAAATCGCCGGTCTATTATCGAATATCCCGATTGGGATTTTCTCAAAAACTCCCCCATTTATTAAGTTACCGCTTATGCCCTTGATGGGAGAGGGTTGGGGGGAGGGTGAAGAATCGAGAAATTCCAGCAGGATATTTATCCCCCTCCCCATCATCGTTCGACTGAGCTCACGCCGAAGTCCCCTCCCACCTGGGGAAATTTTACTTTTTACGAAATCATCAATTTTGATGCCGTCTCTGCGCTCTCTGCGTGCTCTGCGGTGAACGAATGGTAGAATTTAATGCAAACCAAACAGACGGGGAAGCCAGAGGGAAAGGGACGGGATGTAGGTGACGATCATGAGGGAAACGATGAGAGCCAGGATAAAAGGAACGGCTGATCTGGAGATCCGTTCCATGGAGATGTTGGCCAGGTTCGCGGCCACGTAAAGGTTTAAAGCCACAGGGGGAGTAATGGTCCCAATCGCCAGGTTCACCGTCATCATCACTCCAAACCAGATGGGATCCCAGCCGAAGTGCTTGATTAGAGGAATCAAGATGGGAAGGAAGACATAGTAAATGGAGATGGCATCCAGCAGCATACCGGCAATCAATAGCAGGACGTTTAAAAGCAGGAGAATAATAATCGGGTTCTGCGAGAGCTCTAACATAGCTTTGGCGGCCCGGTCCATTACCCCCATGGTGGAGCCGGTCCAGGCAAATATGCCCGCAAAAGCCACGACGAGCATAACCGCAGAAGTTGAGACGGCGGAATCCCGAAAGACTTCATACATGACTTTCAGAGTGAGATTCCGGTATACGAGTATCCCCACAATGAACCCGTATAGAACGGCGATGACCGCTGCTTCCGTGGGGGTAAAAAAACCGCCGTAAATCCCCCCGAGGATGATGACCGGGGCCAGGAGCCCCCAGATGGCCTCTTTGAAAGCCTGCCAGATTTCCGCCTTCGTTCCCCATCGGTCCCCACCCCATCCGTGGCGCTTCGAAATGAGATAGACCGGCAAGATCAAGGCCAATCCCATGATGAGACCCGGAATCACTCCGGCCGCAAAAAGGCCCCCGATCGAAGTTTCCGTGATGACCCCATAGACCACGAAGGCCACACTGGGAGGAATCAAAACATCCGTCGTGGCGGCGGAGGCCACCAGGGCCGCAGCGAATCCTTTATCATATCCCCGCTTGGCCATCGCCGGAATCATGACGGCTCCGATGGCGGCGGTATCTGCGGGGCCGGTTCCGGAGATGGCCCCGAAAAGGACGCAGCCCCCGACGGCCACAAGACCCAACCCCCCCGGCACGGGGCCGATGAGAAGGTGGAGGAGGTTCACGAGATCCCGGGAGAGCCCGATCCGATCCATGAGAAATCCGGCCAGAATGAAAAAAGGGATGGCCAGAAGGGGAAACTTGGCAATATTCGCGTAAAAGTTGGGGGCCAGGACCTGGATCCCGAGATGATATTGCCAGAGAAAAACCAGAGAAGTAATTCCCAGGCTGACGGCGATCGGAACCCCGATGAAAAGGAGAAGGAAGAATAGGCCGAAGAGGAGTATTCCCGAATCCATCAACTTCCCCCCAATTTAGGGTCCGTATGTCCAAAAGTATCTACCCTCTCCCCTTGGGGGAGAGGGTCAGGGTGAGGGGTAAGCTCAAGGGGGAGGGTTTCCTTTGTCTTTCCGTACTTTTCAGAGTGGTTTTTCATGACTCTTTTGGCGTTACCTTATGGCTCACCCGAAGGGCTCCTTGAAAAATTCGAATGATAACCGGGATACTCCAAACCGGTACGCCGATCGTGTACCACCATTGGGGGATTCCGATTCCGCTGGAGGTGATTCCCAGGGTAATTTCCTCAGCGACCTGGCGAACCGAAAAGTAAATCAGGAAGGTGAAAAGGGCGGCTCCCAATCCGGCACTCAGCCAGAGGAACATTTTCTGGGCTCTTACGGGCAACCGATCGATGACGAAGCTAAAGCCCAGGTGGGACCGCTCCCGAAAAGCAATCGCTGCGCCCAGGAGGGTCAACCAGACAAAAAAACTTACCACCAGCTCCTCCGTGAAAGCGAAAGAGTATTTCAGGAGGTAGCGGGAGAAAATATTGGCACAGGTAACCACCGACATGATGGCAAATAGCAAGGCACACAGTGCTTCTTCCAGGTGACTGATAAACCAGCGGGCACGCTCGGGCATTCCGATTCCTTTGCACTTTGCTCTATGCGCTATGCTCTCTGCTGTCCTAGTGGATGGCCTTTACGATCTTTTCCGTCGAGTCAACCAACTGCGGGCCGATTTCCTTAATCCATTTTTCATAGACCGATTTGGTCTTCGCTTTAAAGGCCTCGGTATCTTTCGCGGTTAGAATGACAACTTCCATCCCCTTGCTTTTCAGCAGATCGATGGCCTCCGTGCTCCCTTCCAGACCTTTGCGCGCTTCTTTCTTATTCCAGGCCATGGCCTCCTGGGCGGCCTTGGCCACGATCTCCCGATCTTTGGGATCGAAGCTATTCCACGTCTCCTTGCTGACCCCGAGGATCAAAGGGTCGATGGTGTAATGCCAGATGGTTATGTTCTTATTGAACTCCCATAATTTATAAGGAATGATGATCGAAACGACGGGATTTTCCTGCCCGTCCACGGTTCCCTGCTGAAGAGAAGTGAGCGTCTCAGACCAGTTGACCGAAAGCGGGTTTCCTCCGAGGGCCCGGAAAGTGTCGACAAAAATCGGGGAGCCCACCACGCGGATCTTGAGCCCATCCAGATCTTCCGGCTTGCGTACGGGGCGTTTCGAGTTGGTTAGCTCCCGATAGCCGTTCTCGCCCCAGCCCAGACCCACAACCCCCTTTTCCTCGATGATCTTGAAAATGGTTTTGCCGGGCTCGCCGGCCTCCACTGCGTCGAGGCCTTTGTAATCGGGGAAGAAGAAAGGCAGGGAGAAAAGGTTCAATTCCTTGATGGTAGGAGACCAGTTGATCGTAGAGCCGACGGCAAAATCGGCGATCCCCTGACGGGTGATCAGAAACTCATTGGTTTGCATCCCGGCGAAGAGCTGCCCGGCAAAATAGCATTTGATGTTAATCTTTCCCCCCGTCCGTTCCCTCACGAGGTCCGCAAATTTCACGGCCCCCTGGCCCCAGGTGGTTTGAGGCCCGATCACCAGGCTCAGCTTGTATTCGGGCTTGTAAGAGGCGGCCTGGGCATAATTCAATAGGGAAAAAGCGAAGGCCATTCCAAGAAACAAAACGATCATTTTTCGAATCATTTTTCTCCTCCCCCTCGAATTTGCTCCCCCTCACCCCAACCTCCTCCCGCAAGGGGAGAGGGGGTTTCCGGATGAAAACTAGTTTAAAAATAACTTTCAAATCCCCCCAACCCCCCTTTTCCAAAGGGGGGCGAGGGGGGATTTTTCTCCCGCTGTAGCGGGACGGGATTCGCGGGTGACGAAGCCGTCATGAGTGATTAGTATCAATTGTAATGATTAACAGATTTAAATTTTTTTTCAACAGAATTCTCAATAAAAATCTTTAGCAATAAATGGGGGATGGCAAGGGGTAAAAAGGGCTTGACCTTCTGGGGAATTTTCCGTAGAAGTAATGCAAATAAGAATAGGGACGGGGAAGGTCAGCGAAAGAAGAAAAGCAAGACATGGGCGATCTTTTTGGCGGGAGGGTTGAAATTACATTCGAAAAAACAGACAAGAAATAGGGGGATCACAAAGAATCCGGTGATCAGAGCGATCAGAATATATCTAACGATCTTCTCTTTCCGGGAGGTAACCATCTGCTACCCCAAAGATTGGGCCTTAAGTCAATTCTGATGAAATCGTAAAAAGTCCGTAAATTCGTTTTTCTGTCATTCCCGTGGAAACGGGAATCCAGTCTTTTCAATAGGTTTCGTGGGGCCTGGATTCCCGCCTACGCGGGAATGACGACTTTTTACGAGAACATCAATTCTGCCAGGAGAGAATTTTTCAGGCAACCGTTTCGCGATTTAGAGAAGTTCACTAATCTTCTCATTCTACAGAAGCCCATTGAGTTCATCAAGAATTATTTTCGATCAAGAAAAGCCCCCCAACACTTCCTCCAGCCTCTTCTTTAGTTCCCCGCCGGAAACCCGGCCTTCCGCTATGATTTTTCCATTGACCTCCAATATGGGAACCCGCGAGCCGAGGGTCTCTTTCAGATCTTTGGAAATATCCACATCCATCCGGCAGAAAGCAACACCCCGGTGTTCGAGGATAGGTTGCAGCAGCCGTTCGAATTCGGCACACAGCGAGCATGCCTTGCGCGTATAAAAAATAATTTCCGGCTCCGGGCCGAGGTAAAAACGGCTTTCCCGGTAGGCCTGCACCGCGTGGCGCAGGACCACCCGCAGCGCCGCGGCCACCGGCACGGCGACCACCATTCCAGGGATGCCGAACCATTGAGCTCCCAATAGCAGAGCCACAAGGACCCAGACCGGGTGCAGGCCGACTCTTTTTCCAAGCAGCCGGGGGGTGAGAAACCACCCTTCGACATTTTGGGCTACCACGAAGGTGATGACCACACCCAACGGGTGCCAGAGACCCGGGTATTCCAGAAGCGTCAGCATCAGGGAGAGCCCCAGCCCGAATATGAACCCCAGGTACGGGACCAGGGACAACAACCCTGCCAGGGGACCGATCACCAGGGCCAACGGTGACCGCGCGAGCAGCAGGCCTCCGGTGTACATCGCTCCCAGGGCCATGGCGACCAGCAATTGTCCCCGGAGGAAGACGCCCAAGACATGGTTGATCTCGGAGATTACTTTTTCCAATGTCGGGAGTACCGGGCGCGGAACAAGCCCCCGCAGAGTTCTGACGACCTTGTGAAAGTCAATCGTTAGATAGGCCGCGATAACCGGAATGAGCACCAGGTTGAGAAGGGTGCTGGCCAGGCCGATCGCCGAACCGAGGATCCCCACGAGCCAGCTAACCAGGCGCTGGGCCAAAGATGGTAAGTTTTCCTGCGCCCATTGAGTAAGCCGGTCCTGCAATAAAACATACGCATCCGGGTAGCGCTGCTCCAGTTCGACGAGCAGAGAGGCGATACGCTTTTCCATTACCCCCTTCCAGGAGGGGAACTTTTGCCCGATGAACATCAATTCGTGCACAATCGCCGGCAAAAAGACAAAAAATATCAAAAAGAGCAACCCGACAAAAATTAGCAGGACCAGCAGGAAACCGAGAATCCTGGGTAGACGGTGTTTTTCAAAGTAAACGGCCAAGGGGTGGCTAATCCAGGCGATTAGGAACCCCACGAGGACAGGAAAGAGGACGCGGGACCAGGCAAACAGCACCCCGCCCGCAAGGACGATGCCGGTAATAACCAAGAGCATCCGCAAAGTGTTGTCACTTTTTATGGGTACATTCATCGAAGGGAATCTCCATGGATTTGGCTCCCGAAGATTGAAGAAGAGGCATGGTAGTAATGATTGCCCTCGGCGCCCCGGGTGTCAAGAAAAAAGCATTCCCGGCGATGGCGCTGATTTTCTATGAGTCAGGGCTTATCAGACCGTGGCTTCCTTTTTTCCGGTGCCGTAGAATCTTGAGCCCCTCAAACCACAGGATGCTGAACACCCCGGCAAACAGACAGATGAGCAGATCGTTGGGGTGCAAGGTGGCAAAATGAAAAACTTCCTGCAAGAAGGGAACATAAAGCACCAGCCCGAGAAGAGCCAGCGTGCCCCCCAGCACCCATCGCAACGCTCCGTTTGGCGAACGCAGCGTCGCCAGAATGGTGCGCGACCAGGAGCGGTTTGTCAAAATCAGGCTGAGATTGGCCACGATCAACGTGGTAAAGGTTAAGGCCCGAGCTTCTATTTCCCCCTTTCCGCGGTAGATGGCGATGCTGAAGACGCAAAGCACGATGGCCAGTACCATCACCCCTTGCAGCAGGCTCAAAACGATGGTCCGCCTTCCGAACAACGGCTCTTGCGGATTCCGGGGAGGACGGTTCATGAGATCTTTTTCCTCAGGTTCTGCTTCAAAGACGATGGAACAGGCCGGGTCAATGATCAATTCCAGAAAGACGATATGCACGGGCAGAAGAACGAGTGGCCATTTGAACAGCACCGGCAGGAGCGTCATGCCGGCGATCGGTACGTGAATGGCGAGGATATAGGCCATGGCCTTTTTGAGATTGTCGAAGATCCTCCGGCCCAGCTTGACGGCCAGCACGATGGAGGAAAAGTCATCGTCCAGGAGCACCAGAGCAGAGGCTTCGCGGGCGACGTCCGTGCCCCGTCCCCCCATGGCAATGCCGATGTGGGCAGATTTCAGGGCCGGGGCATCGTTCACGCCGTCACCGGTCATGGCAACAACTTCTCCGTTGGCCTTTAGGGCGTTCACCAGGCGCAATTTCTGTTCCGGCAACACCCGGGCAAAGATATTCACCGCCCGAATCCGCTGCTGAAGCTGAGCATCATCCATCTCGTCCAATTCGGGCCCGGTGATCACTTCGTCCATGGGGGTCAGGCCAATTTGTCGAGCGATGTTCTGGGCTGTGCCCGGATAATCCCCGGTGATCATCACCACTCTCACCCCGGCGGCGTAACACTCTCTGATGGCGCTGGAAACCATCGGACGCACCGGGTCGGCCAAACCCACCAGCCCCAGGAACTCGAACTTGAGATCATGCTGCTCGCCCGGGAAGGGCGTTTTTTTGAGGTACGCTTTGGCCACACCCAGGATTCGAAGACCCCCATCGGCCATCGAGAGGATGGTCCGGGATAGCTCATCTGCCTGAGCTCGATCAAAATGGCATAGGTCGGCAATCGCTTCGGGGGCGCCTTTGGCCGCGACCATGTACCCTTCCCCGTTGGAAGTTTTGTGGACGTGCGAGAGGGCCAGCAGGGATTGGGACAGGGGATATTCATGGACCAGTGTCCAATCTTCATGAAGGTGTTCGGTTCGGAGGAGAGTATGATAGCCGAGCTGCCTCAACGCCTTCTCCATCGGATCAAAAGGGTCCCTTTCGCTCGCCAGGATGCTGAACTCGACAATTTCGTGGAAGGCTTCCGGCAAGGGTTCCTGGGGATGATGGCTCACATCGTAAAGTTCACCTCTGGCAAAAAGCTTGCTTACGGACATGCGGTTCTGAGTGAGCGTGCCCGTTTTGTCCACGCAGAGCACGGTCGCCGAGCCCAGGGTCTCCACCGCCGGCACGCGGCGGGTGAGGACCCGGTTGCGGGATATGCGCCAGGCGCCCAGGGCCAGGAAGACCGTCAGGACCACCGGAAATTCCTCCGGGAGCATGGCCATGGCCAATGTAATGCCGGCCAGGAGGCCGCTGAGCCAATCGCCCCGGGTCATGCCATATACGAACACAACCAGGGTGCAAAGGAACAGCCCCGCGACAGCCAGGTTGCGGACCAGGCGCCCGGTTTCCCTTTGCAGCGGGGTCTCTTCCGATTCGACCGTTTGGAGCGCCTTGCCGATCTTGCCAATTTCCGTGTGGATGCCGGTGGCCATTACCTGGGCGACGCCCTGGCCTTGAACCACCAGTGTAGCGGAAAAAACAAACGGCTGGCCATCGCCGCCTGCTCGGCTCATTTTCTTGTGCCCATCCCAAACAACCTTGCGCACGGGTGCCGATTCCCCGGTCAACAAGGACTCGTCTACCGAGAAGTTCATGCACCAAAGGAGAACCGCATCGGCGGGGACGCGGTCGCCTTCGGCTAAGACCAGAATGTCCCCCCGGACCACTTCCCGGCCGGGGATCCGCTTTTGTTCCCCATCTCGAATGACCAGGGCCCGGGGGCTGGTCAGGTCTCGCAGCGCCTCCAGGGCGCGCTCCGTCTTCCGGTGCTGATAAATCGTAATGCCCATGATTGCGAAGACGAAGCCCAGCAGCAATAGGGCTTCTTGTACATCGCCCAATAAGAGATAGATCGTTCCGCAGGCGACCAGGAGGAGGAACATGGGTTCCCGGACCACTTCCAGCACGAAGGCAAAAATGCTTTGCCTCGTGGTCGAGGGGATTTCATTATGTCCTTCTTCTTGCAGGCGCTTGGCCGCTTCCACCTCCGCAAGGCCGGAAATCGCCCGCAGGTCGAATTTATCCATCAATCGTCCTTCCGGATCCAAATCTACTGGACCATGTGGATGGTATAACAAATTGGCCCAACCCTCAAGGGCTATCGTGCCAAATACGGAAAGGCGGGAACGACAAAAGAGTGGAATAATGGAACAATGGAATGATGGAAGAATGGAACCACAAAAGAACTGGAAGAATGGAATGATGGAAGGATGGCCCCCTCACCGTGCCCTCTCCCCCAATTGGGGGGAAAGAGGAAGGGTGAGGGGGTGATTTGCACTGCCTAGCCCAGGATGTCCAGAAGTTTTCCCGTCATCTCTTCCTCGGCCTTGATCGGCTTGACGTTGGCCTCGAAGGCACGCTCGGTGATTTTGAGGTTGATAATCTCTTCACCCAAATCTACGTTGGACGACTCTTTCATTTGCGGAGTCCCATCCGCAGAGGGAACAGCCCCGCCCGGCGTGTCCACCTTGGATATGGATACCGTGACCCCATGAGGGTCCGCATCCTCAAGGATCGCCCGGCTCTTTTTGAAGCCGTCCGTGTTTACGTTGGCGATATTGTTGGCCGTAACGTTCAGTTTTTTCCCGAGAGCTCCGAGAGCTGAAAGAGCGGCATTTATGGCTTGAGTCATCGATTTCGACCTCCGGAGGAGTTATTAGTCAGTCCATAATTGTATAGACGCTTAGGACTAAATCCCTCCTTCCCTCCCTTTACCAAAGGGAGGATTTCCCCTCTTTGGTAAAGAGGGGCTAGGGGAGATTTCGGAAGAATATGGCTGGTCAATTATGGACTCCTCAATAAATGCTCTTTGCCCATATTAATATTTATCGACAGAATCCATCAAGAATTTAAGCACTGACGTGTCCATTGGGCAGCAAGTTGATAATGGCAATGAATTCAAGTGATTTCGCCCATGCCAGAATCTCCGCATCTTCGCTTTTCCAATAGCCGCATACTTTTTTGGGTTCTCGGAGGAGAGGGTTGTTGGTATAATAAAAAAAAGAGCAGGACTCAACGATTCTCAAGGTGAATGAAATAATTTTCCACAGGGGGCCAGAATGTTTCAAGTGTCGGAAAAAGCCAGCGAAATGATCAAAGAACATTTCATGGACCGGGAAAAGATCCCTTCAATCCGGGTCATCCTTTCCCAAGGGGGCTGATCGGGGCCCTCTTTGGGCATGGCTCTGGATGAGCCTCGAGAAGACGACCAGGTTTTCGACGAGAGTGGGATTACCTACATCGTGAACAAGCAGTTATTTGAACAAGTGAAACCCATCGGGATCGATTTCGTGAAAACCGATCGGGGATCGGGCTATCGGATTTCGGCCAACTTGGCCAAGGTCCGGGGGTCTTGCAGCTGTTGAAGAGAAGGGATCCCCGCCTCATTTTAGCCAGCGTAGCGGTTCTTCGCCTGGCTCCTTAGAGGCCCAAGACTTATTTAGCCGCATCGTAAGGCATGAAACTAAGAATGCGGGCCGGGGGTCGCGGCCGGTCCAGCCACTACAGGTTTCTCCTTGATGGGGGACTTAGGGGAAGAAAGCTTGGCAGAGCTCTCGCGAGTTCGGGCAATCTCTCGCACCCGGGGGTCAGGGTCTTCCCTGTAGAGTGCAAGTACTTTGGGCACCTTGGGATCGGAGATTTGTCCCAGGGCAAAAATGGCCGCTGCCCGAATATCGGCTCTTCTTTTGCGGCGGAAAATGAACCCCTTTTGGGCCAGGGTTTTGGCCAGAGGTTCGATAGTGGCCGGGTCGGCAATTTGTCCCAGGGCCCGGCAGCAGGCGATGAGCCGCTCCTGCTCCTTGCTGCTCCTCAATAGGGATACG
>Ga0315283_10004700_pt1 | contig 11936 bp, 17 predicted proteins | sample YL17G09_0_MG_FD_204541 | JGI IMG/M metagenome (GOLD analysis project Ga0315283, IMG submission 204541) | Sediment microbial communities from Yellowstone Lake, YNP, Wyoming, USA - YL17G09_0 | ecosystem: Environmental > Aquatic > Freshwater > Lake > Sediment | place: USA: Wyoming | collected...
GCTTATACCGAACTGTCTCATGTACCCTCTTGAACGTCCTGTAATTTTGCAACGGTTATGCATCCTGTTGGGATTTGAATTTTTCGGGAGACGGCTTAATCCGATATAATCACCATCTGCTTTCAGTTTGGCTCTTCTTGCCGCATATTTCTCAGTCAGTTTTGCGCGTTTTACTTCGCGGGCTATCATCGATTCTTTAGCCATATTTTCAGTTTTTAGTATTTTTAAATGGTAAGCCAAAATGCTTTAGAAGGGCAAGGGCCTCTTCATCACTCTTTGCTGATGTTACAAAAGTAACCTGCAGCCCCATGATCTTTGCAATCTTATCAAGGTCTATTTCCGGAAAAATAATCTGTTCAGTTATTCCAAGCGTATAATTTCCACGTCCGTCAAGCCTTGAACTTATTCCCTTGAAATCGCGGATCCTTGGCAGTGCGACTGAAATAAGTCGTTCAAGGAACTCATACATCCTCTCTTTGCGTAATGTAACCATTACACCTATAGGCATATTCTTTCTCAGTTTGAAGTTTGAGATATCTTTTGATGAAAAGGTTTGAACAGCTTTCTGCCCTGCTATATCTGTTAATTCTTTAACACTGAATTCAAGCAGTTTCTTGTCGGCTATTGCCTGTCCCACACCCTGATTAAGAACAATCTTCTCCAACCTGGGAACCTGCATAACGGTTTTGTAACCGAATTCTTTCATCAATGCAGGGATGATCATTTCTTTATATCTGGTTTTTAATGCAGGTGTATACATTACTTGATCTCCTCTCCTGATTTTTTTGAATAACGAACTAATTTATTTTTGCTATTAAGTCTTCTTCCGATACGTGTCGGTTTACCTGATGCCGGATCAACAAGCATAAGGTTTGAAAGGTGAATTGGAGCCTCTTTTTTCAGAATGCCACCCTGTGGTGATTTCGCATTCGGTTTTGTATGTTTGGAAACGGTATTGACACCTTCAACAATAGCTCTGTTCTTTTCCCTGTCAACTTCAAGGACACGACCTTTCTGGCCTTTGGATTCACCGGTTACAACCATAACCGTATCCCCTTTCCTTATATGTAATTTCTTCTGCATTTCTGTTTGTTTTAACAATTATAAAACTTCAGGAGCAAGAGAGACAATCTTCATATACTTATCACGAAGTTCCCTCGCAACCGGACCAAAAATACGTGTACCTCTTACCTCGTTCAGGTTGTTAAGCAGCACTACTGCATTATCATCAAACCTGATATATGAACCATCGGGGCGGCGTAATTCCTTGGTTGTCCTTACAACAACAGCCTTACTTACAGTGCCTTTTTTTGCCTCGCCTGAAGGCAGAGCACTTTTGACACTAACGACAATCTTGTCACCAACGGTTGCATATCTTTTTTTACTGCCTCCAAGCACCCGGATACATAATACCACCTTTGCGCCTGAGTTATCAGCTACGGTTAACCTGCTTTCCTGCTGTATCATGATTACTTAGCTCTTTCGATTATTTCTACCAATCTCCAGGTTTTATTCTTGCTCAGAGGCCTGGACTCTGATATACGTACCTTATCGCCAATATTGCAAGCATTTTCCTCATCGTGAGCCATCAGCTTTTTTGTTTTATTCACGAACTTGCCATAGATGGGATGTTTTACTTTCCTTTTGATGGCCACCACTATCGATTTATCCATTTTGTTGCTTACAACAACACCGATACGTTCCTTTCTTATATTCCTTTCCATCGCTCAACTAGCTTTTAGATTTATCATTCAATTCCCTGTCACGCAATTCTGTCAGAAGACGTGCTATTGTAAGTTTCACCAGTTTGATCTTTTGCGGATTATCCAGAGGTGTTATTGCATGGTTAAGCTTCATGCGGACAAGCATTGTTTTCTCGGTATCTATACGTTCAATAAGATCCGGAGTGCTTAATTCCTTTATTTCCGAAGTTTTCATCTAGTATGTTTATTATTCTTGTACGTAATCTGTCCTTACAATGAATTTTGTTGTTATAGGAAGCTTTTGAGCTCCCAGGCGTAGAGCCTCTTTGGCTACATCATAAGGTACTCCTTCTGCTTCAAGTATTATTCTTCCGGGAGTTACGGGTACAACAAACCCTTCAGGGGCCCCTTTTCCCTTACCCATACGAACCTCTGCGGGTTTCTTGGTAATAGGTTTGTCGGGAAAAACCCTTATCCACAGCTGGCCTTCACGTTTCATATGACGTGTAACAGCCTGACGGGCCGCTTCTATCTGCCGTCCTGTTATCCAGCACTGTTCCAATGCCTTAATGCCAAATGACCCGAATGCAAGCTGGTTGCCTCTCTGAGCATTACCCTTCATTCTTCCTTTCTGGGCTCTCCTGAATTTGGTCCTTTTTGGTTGTAACATGGTTCAATTATGTTGTTTAATTATTATTCTCTTTCCAGGGCTTATTTTTTCGTTTTCCGCTTGAGGCTTTTGCTTTTTGCGTTCCGTGCCCCGATATTTGGACTAAGATCCCTTTTCCCATAAACCTCACCATTGCAGATCCATACTTTAATGCCTAAAAGTCCGACTTTAGTATGAGCTTCAGCCAGGGCGTAATCAATATCTGCACGCAATGTATGAAGAGGTATCCTGCCCTCTTTATATGTTTCACTTCTTGCCATCTCTGCGCCACCAAGACGACCTGAAATAAGTACTTTGATTCCTTCGGCGCCCATCCTCATTGTTGAAGCTATCGACATTTTGATTGCACGGCGGTAAGATATCTTACCTTCAAGCTGCCTGGCAATGTTGTTTCCTACTATATTGGCATCGAGCTCCGGACGTTTTACCTCAAATATGTTAATCTGAACCTCTTTTTTGGTTATCTTTTTAAGTTCCTCCTTCAGTTTATCTACCTCCTGTCCTCCTTTTCCTATAATAATTCCAGGACGTGCGGTATTAACTGTCACCGTAATTAGCTTAAGGGTTCTCTCAATGATTATTCTTGAGATACTTGCCTTTGCAAGCCTGGCATTCAGGTATTCCCTGATCCTGGTGTCTTCAACCAGTTTGCCTGAAAAGTCTTTCCCACCGTACCAGTTTGAGTCCCAGCCTTTGATTATACCTAATCTGTTACCAATCGGATTTGTTTTTTGTCCCATCTAATTTATTTTGAGGTTTTTTCAACTTCCTTATTCTTACTGTCGAGAACCAGGGTCACATGATTTGATCTCTTTTTGATCCTGTGTGCTCTTCCCTGAGGGGCTGTCTGAAGTCTTTTCAATGAACGGCCGCCATCGACACATATCTCTTTTACAAAAAGATTGCTCTCTTCAATTCTGACACCTTCATTTTTCGACTGCCAGTTGGCAATAGCGGAGAGCAGAAGTTTCTCAAGCCTGCGGGATGCTTCCTGATGACTGAATTTCAGTATATCAAGCGCTTTGTTAACTTCCACGCCGCTAATAAGTCCTGTAACAAGTCTCATTTTACGAGGCGAGGTAGGACAATTTCGCAGAACAGCCTGGTACCTGTTTTTAACAGCTGCTTTTCTCAGTTCCGCTGTATTTCTCTTTCTTGCACCCATTTCTTAAAATTTTTCGGTTTACATTACTTCCTACTTATTGCCTGAGTGACCTCTGAAAGTACGGGTGGGAGCAAATTCACCGAGCTTATGCCCCACCATGTTTTCAGTAATGTAAACAGGGATAAACTTATTTCCGTTATGAACTGCTATAGTATGTCCGACAAAGTCAGGTGAGATTACTGATCTTCTTGACCATGTTTTGAGAACTGATTTTTTCTGTCCCTGGTTCATCTCCAGAATTCTTTTATCCAGCTTAAATTCAATGAAAGGGCCCTTTTTAATTGATCTACTCATAATATATCAGCTATTTTTTCCTTCTTTCAATAATATGTTTGGAAGAGTATTTCTTCTTATCTCTTGTCTTAAATCCTTTTGCAGGTACTCCTTTACGTGATCTTGGATGTCCGCCTGAAGCTCTTCCTTCACCACCACCCATAGGGTGATCGACAGGATTCATTACAACACCTCTTACTCTGGGACGGCGACCCTGCCAGCGTGAACGGCCAGCTTTCCCCGATCTTTCAAGATTATGATCAGGATTTGAAACTGATCCGATAGTTGCACGGCATGTTGTAAGCACCAGCCTGGTTTCACCTGAAGGCAGTTTGACAGTTGCATACTTTCCATCGCGGGCTGAAAGCTGTGCATAAGTACCGGCGCTCCTGGCAAGCGATCCGCCTTTGCCTGGTTTAAGTTCGATGTTATGTACAATTGTGCCGAGCGGAATATCACTGAGAAACATTGTGTTTCCAATTTCAGGGGTTATATCCTTTCCGGAAATAACCTTTTGGCCAACCTGAAGACCAGCAGGAGCAATAATATATCTTTTTTCTCCATCCTCATAAACAACCAGAGCAATCCGCGATGATCTGTTAGGATCATATTCAATTGCTCTGACCGCCGCATGTATGCCATCTTTATCCCTGAGGAAATCGATGACCCTGTACATCTGTTTATGTCCGCCGCCGATGTATCTCATGGTTCGTTTGCCGTTAACATTCCTTCCTCCTGATTTTCTCAGCGGTCGAAGCAAGGATTTCTCCGGCACAGCACTTGTTATATTATCAAAAGTGCTGATAATTTTGTGTCGCTGACCTGGTGTAACAGGTTTGATTTTTCTGACTGCCATACTGGTTATTAAATATTGCTATAGAAATCAATTTTATTTCCTTCTGCCAGTGTAACCACAGCTTTTTTCAAAGCAGCCGTTTTCCCGACAAGCAAGCCTGATTTTGTATTTCTGGTTTTCACTTTTCCGCCATACCTCATTGTATTTACTGAATCGACGGTTACCCCATACAATTCCTCCACAGCTTTTCTGATCTGCAATTTATTTGCGTTTCTAGCAACGATAAATCCATAGCGATTAAATTTATCGCCCTGGCTTGTCATCTTTTCCGTTACAATTGGTCTAAGCAAAATATTCATTACTCAAAGTTTACTAGTTTTCAAAAGTTGCCTGCAAAACGTCAACTGCACTCTCAACAAGCACCAGAGTCGAGGCTCTCATTATTTTATAAGTGCTTAACTCTCCGGCTGTTACAACTTCTACCCCTTGTACATTTCGGGATGACAAATATATGTTTTTATTTTGTTCCGGTAAAACAAATAATGATTTTTTATTACCAATATTCAGGTTATTTCCCATTTTTACCATCTCTTTTGTTTTTGGTGCTTCAAATGAGAAGTCTTCCAGGACTATTATATTATTTGTCGATGCTTTATATGAAAGCGCTGATTTTCTTGCCAGTTGCTTAAGCTTTTTATTAAGCTTGAAGCCATAGAACCGTGGTTGTGGACCAAATATACGTCCGCCACCCCGGAACAACGGGTTCTTTATACTTCCTGCACGTGCCGTACCGGTTCCTTTCTGCCTCTTTATCTTCCTTGTACTGCCTGCAACCTCGCCACGTTGTTTGGATTTATGTGTACCCTGTCTCTGGTTTGCCAGAAACTGTTTGGTATCCAGATAAATGGCGTGGTCATTAGGTTTGATACCGAAAATAGAATCGTTAAGATTAACTTTTCTTCCGGTTTCTTTACCGTCAATATTAAGAATTGCTAATTCCATTATTTTGTGATTATTACGTATCCACCTTTCGGACCGGGAACTGATCCTTTTACTATCAATATATTACTCTCTGCCATAAGCTTAACTACTCTCATGCTGATAGACATAACTTTCTCCCCGCCGGTGCGTCCGGCCATTCTCATACCTGGCAACACCCTTGAAGGAAATGAAGAAGCTCCAAGAGAACCTGGCGCCCTGCCCCTGTTATGCTGACCGTGTGTCTGACCACCTACGCCACTGAAATTATGACGTTTAACAACTCCCTGAAAACCTTTGCCTTTTGACCAGCCTCTGACATCCACCCAGTTATCAGGTCGGAAAAGTTCGGCTGTAAGGACTTCTCCTTCCGTTACCTGACCCTCAGCAAATCCAGTGAACTCAATGAGCTTTCTTTTGGGGGTTGTATTAACCTTTTTGAAATGGCCCAGTTCAGCTTTTGTAGTATGCTTTTCTTTCTTCTCATCAAAACCAAGCTGTACCGCAAAATATCCGTCTTTTTCTATTGTTTTTACCTGTGTTACCACACACGGACCAGCCTGAAGTACAGTGCAAGGAATATTCTTTCCGTCTTCGTCGAACACGGAAGTCATTCCTACTTTTTTTCCAATTAATCCCTGCATATCTTTATTTCTTTAGCGGTTTCACACTTTAATTTCAACTTCAACTCCGCTCGGAAGCTCAAGCTTCATCAAAGCATCAATAGTCTTTGGTGTTGAGCTGTAAATATCAAGTAACCGTTTATATGATGAAAGCTGAAACTGTTCTCTTGCTTTCTTGTTCACAAACGGGGAACGAAGTACCGTATAGATCTTTTTATGTGTCGGAAGCGGAATAGGTCCGCTTACAACAGCTCCAGTTGATTTTACTGTTTTTACAATCTTCTCAGCGGACTTATCCACAAGATTATGATCATAAGATTTCAGTTTGATACGAATTTTCTGACTCATTTCATTAAAGAATTTTTCCTTTTGTGATTTCTACAATTCTGTTTGCTATTTCTTCAGGCACCTCTTCATAATGAGAGAACTCCATTGTTGAAGTTGCTCTTCCTGATGTAATGGTTCTTAGTACAGTTACATAACCGAATTTCTCGGCCAGCGGCACTTTGGCTTTTACTACTCTTGAACCTGCTTTCGATTCCATACCCTCCACCTTGCCTCTTCTCCTGTTGAAATCGCCAATAACATCACCAACATACTCCTCGGGAGTTACAACTTCAGTAGACATTATTGGTTCAAGAATTACCGGGTTACATTTCCCGGCGTGTTTTCTGAATGCCTGTTTTGCAGCAATTTCAAAAGATAGAGCATCGGAATCAACGGGATGGTATGAACCGTCTTTCAGTATTACTTTAAGGCTTTCGAGCGGGAAACCAGCCAGAGGCCCATTTACCATTGCTTCACGAAATCCTTTTTCCACAGACGGAATGAATTCTTTTGGGATATTTCCTCCCCTGACCTCATTGACAAATTCAAGGCCTCTGACTCCGTTTTCAGCCGGCATCAGCGTAATATATATATCGGCAAATTTTCCTCTGCCCCCGGTTTGTTTCTTAAACACTTCACGGAATTCGGTTGTTGTTGTAATGGCTTCTTTATAAGCCACCTGTGGAACACCCTGATTGCATTCAATCTTGAATTCACGTCTCAAACGGTCAATAAGAATCTCAAGATGCAATTCCCCCATGCCATTAATAATTGTTTGTCCGCTGTCAGGATCAGTCCTGACCTGGAATGTCGGATCCTCTTCAGCAAGTTTATTTAATGCAAGACCCAATTTATCAACGTCAGCCTGGGTTTTAGGTTCGATTGCCACACCTATAACCGGATCAGGAAAATCCATTGATTCAAGTATTATCGGTTTGTGTATGGCGCAAAGGGTGTCACCTGTTTTAAGGTCCTTAAAACCAACGCCTGCACAGATATCGCCGGCTGAGATGCTTTCCTTGGGATTTTGTTTGTTGGCATGCATCTGGAAAAGTCTGTTTATACGTTCTCTCTTTCCGGTTCTGGTATTGAGGACAGTATCTCCGGAATGAAGTATCCCTGAATATATTCTAAGAAAGACCAGTCTGCCTACATAGGGATCAGTTGCTATTTTAAATGCAAGGGCGGCAAAGGGTTCATTGTCATCAGGCATCCGGGTAATTTCGTTGTCATTCCTGGGATCAATTCCGGTAACTGCACCGATATCTATCGGTGAAGGCAGAAAAGCAATAACCGAATCCAGAAGGTTCTGTATGCCTTTATTTTTAAACGCGGCGCCGCAGATAACAGGAACGGCAGCTCCAGTTATTGCCGATTTCCTTAGGGCAGTAAGTATCTCATCCTCCGTAATTGAATCATGGTCATCAAGAAATCTTGCCAGAAGTGTATCATCGACTATTGCTACTGATTCAATAAGTTTTGCCCGCCATTCATTTGCCTCTTCCAAAAGATCCTGAGGTATATTCTCTACCTCAAAATTTGTCCCGGTTATATCGTTGTCATACCAGACAATTGCCTTCATACTTAGCAGGTCAATAATTCCCCTGAAGTTTTCTTCTGCGCCAAGGGGCAGTTGAACCGGAACGGGATTGGCCTCAAGTTTATCCTTTATCTGCTGGACAACGCTGAAAAAATCTGCTCCGGCACGATCCATTTTATTAATAAAGGCGATCCTCGGAACATTATATTTATTAGCTTGTCTCCACACGGTCTCCGATTGGGGTTCCACTCCTCCGACGGCACAAAACACTGCCACGGCACCGTCAAGTACTCTCAGAGATCTTTCAACCTCCACAGTGAAATCCACATGACCGGGGGTATCAATAATATTTATCTTATAATCTTCATCCCTGTATTTCCAGAAAGTAGTTGTGGCAGCCGATGTTATAGTTATCCCTCGTTCCTGCTCCTGAATCATCCAGTCCATCTGGGCATTTCCGTCATGCACCTCTCCCATCCGATGGGTACGACCGGTATAAAACAGAATACGCTCTGTTGTAGTGGTCTTACCGGCATCAATATGGGCCATGATTCCGATGTTTCTGGTATTTTTCAGGTTATTATCCATTGATCTGTTGTACTTTACTCTCAGGATTGCAGATTAAAACCTAAAATGAGCGAAAGCTTTGTTAGCTTCTGCCATTCTGTGAGTGTCTTCTTTTTTCTTGTAAGCACCTCCCTCAAGCTTATATGCCGCCATAAGTTCCGCTGCCAACCTTTCAGCCATTGAATGACCTGTTCTTTTTCTGGCAAAGGAGATCATATTTTTCATGCTGATACTTACTTTCCTGTCGGCACGGATCTCCATTGGCACCTGGAATGTAGCGCCACCTACTCTGCGAGCTTTCACCTCTACCTGAGGGGTAACATTATCAAGAGCCTGCTTGAATATTTCAAGAGGTGTTTTCCCTTCGGTTTTAAATTTATCGCCAATTATCTCGAGAGAATCATAAAAAATTTTAAAAGCAAGATTCTTTTTACCACTAAACATAAGATTGTTCACGAACCTTGTTACATACGGATCGTTATATTTAGGATCCGGCAACATGATCCTCTTCTTTGGTTTTGACTTTCTCATTATCTTACTTATTAAGCGTTATTTCTTTGGTCTTTTTGCACCATATTTTGATCTTCTCTGCGTGCGGCCATCAACACCTGAAGTATCGAGTGCTCCACGAACAAGGTGATAACGGACACCCGGAAGGTCTTTTACTCTTCCACCCCTTATAAGAACAATAGAGTGCTCCTGAAGGTTATGTCCTTCACCCGGAATGTAGGCGTTTACTTCTTTTTGATTTGTAAGCTTCACCCTGGCTACTTTCCTCATGGCTGAATTGGGTTTTTTTGGTGTGGTTGTATAAACTCTCACACAGACACCCCTTCTTTGAGGACATGAATCCAAAGCAGGAGCTTTACTCTTGTCTATCAGTTTCTTCCTGCCTTTTCTTACTAACTGCTGAATTGTCGGCATAAATAGTATGTTATTACATTAAATTTTACTTAAAAAATGGGTTCGCAAAGGTATTGTTTTTCTTTCTAAAATTACAAACAGTTTGAATGTTTTTTTAACTATAAATAATTCAAACATCCATCACAACTGATTATCAGTAATAAACAGTCGATAAAATGTCTCTTAAAATAAAATATCTTACTTAATTTGTAAGTTATTAACAGGTTCCTTCCCGATCTTTCCCCTGCGAAAAATCATTTTGTAAACTTACCTTGAAAGAAAAACCGGTACTCCTGCATTTCAAAAAACTGGTGCAAAGGAAATAAAAATTTTGTAATAATGTACCCTTTCTTAAACAGTTTTTAAAAATTTATTATTTTTGTCCCCTCCGATTCAGAATATATTATAAGCAAATAACCTTAATACCATGAAAACATACCAGACTGACCAGATAAAGAACATTGCCCTGCTTGGGAATTCAGGTTCAGGAAAAACCACCCTTGCTGAGTCTATGCTCTTCAATGGCGGAGTAATTGAGCGAAGGGGAACAATTGATGGTAAGAATACTGTATCAGATTATCGACCAATCGAACACGAAAACGGGAACTCCATTTACTCAACTGTACTTTATGCAGAATTCCAGAATAAGAAAATAAATATACTTGATACTCCTGGTCTCGATGATTTCAGCGGAGGAGTTATTTCATCACTTTATTCCTGCGACTGTGCAGTAATGACAATCAATGTTCAGAATGGCGTGGAAGTCGGGTCGGAAATCCATTTCAGGCATGCCGAGAAAGTTCATAAGCCACTTATCCTGGCTGTAAACGGGCTGGATCACGAAAAAGCCAATTTCGAAAAATCGATCGAAATGATGAAGGACAGGTTTGGCACAAATGTCATACTGATTCAGTATCCTGTTAATGAAGGTGTTGGATTTAATTCCATTATTGATGTGCTGAAAATGAAAATGCTCCAGTATACCAAGGAAGGCGGAGCTGGAAAAGTAGTCGATATTCCTGCAGACCAGATGGAAAAGGCAGAAGAACTTCACAGTGCATTGGTGGAGAAGGCTGCAGAAAGCGATGAATCCCTTATGGAGCTTTTCTTCTCAAATGACACTCTTACTGAGGAAGAGATAAGGAAAGGAATTGCAAAAGGTATCGTGACAAGGGGTATGTTCCCGGTCTTCTGCGTTTCATCAAAAAACAATATAGGTATTGATCGTCTGATGGAGTTTATCGTGAGTGAAGCCCCTTCTATTTCAGATATGCAATCGCCGGTTAACAGCAAGGGAACTGAGGTGAAGCCCAATCCTGCCGGACCCGCTTCGGTCTATGTTTTTAAATCATCAATTGAGGAACATATCGGCGAGATAAATTATTTCAGGGTTTATTCCGGTAAAATTACAGAGAACCTTGATGTTGTCAACACCAACAATGGAGTAAAGGAAAGACTTTCCCAGCTATACGTCTGTGCTGGAAAGAACAGGACACGTGTTCCGGAATTACACACCGGCGACATTGGAGCATTTGTAAAACTGAAGAATACTAAAACTGATCATACACTGAACTTAGCAGGAAATGACTGGAGATATGAAGGAGTTAAATTTCCTGAACCAAAATTCCGCATAGCAATCAAAGCCCAGAGTGAACATGATGATGAAAAGCTTGGAGAGGCACTGAATAAAATACATCTGGAAGATCCTACAATAATTATTGAATACTCAAAGGAACTTAAGCAGATTATTATACACGGTCAGGGGGAATATCATCTGAACATTATGAAATGGCATCTTGATAATATTTATAAGATACCGACAAATTTCAATGCTCCCAAGATTCCATACCGTGAAACAATTACAAAACCGTCCCAGGCTGATTACCGGCACAAGAAACAATCAGGAGGTGCAGGTCAGTTTGGCGAAGTTCATCTTATTATTGAACCATATACTGAGGGATCTTCAGAATCGCCAATGATGAAATTCGGAGGCAAGGAAATAAAACTTTCGCTAAGAGGCAAAGATGAAATCAATCTCGACTGGGGAGGAAAACTTATATATGTGAACAGTATTGTCGGTGGTTCAATAGATGCAAGGTTTATGCCTGCAATTCTCAAGGGCATCATGGAAAAGATGGAAGTAGGTCCTCTTACCGGATCTTATGCCCGCGACATTCGCGTATATGTTTATGATGGCAAGATGCATCCGGTTGACTCAAATGAGATATCCTTCAGGCTTGCAGGAAGAAATGCTTTTAGTATAGCATTTAAAAACGCAGGTCCTAAGATACTTGAACCCATCTATGATGTTGAAATAATGGTCCCGTCTGATCGTATGGGGGATGTAATAAGTGATCTTCAGGGACGTCGCGGAATGGTTCTTGGTATGGC
>Ga0315283_10004704_pt1 | contig 11932 bp, 8 predicted proteins | sample YL17G09_0_MG_FD_204541 | JGI IMG/M metagenome (GOLD analysis project Ga0315283, IMG submission 204541) | Sediment microbial communities from Yellowstone Lake, YNP, Wyoming, USA - YL17G09_0 | ecosystem: Environmental > Aquatic > Freshwater > Lake > Sediment | place: USA: Wyoming | collected...
AACTAAAAAGAGTACAATTGCACCCGATATGATTACGATGTCTGGAAAGAGCAATTTGTCGTCGGCCCTTTTTGGGAAATCTCCTGGGCTATCCTGTCTCTGCTCTGTGGCCACACGGACAAGGAGGAATAAATAATGGATCGATCGGGGAGCCTCTCAGAGGCTTTAAAGTTGCATAATGGAGCTCGGTTTTTCCGCTGTGTGCTCCAGGTAAATCCGCACCATTATTCGAATACCTATCAAGGACAAAGCCAAGGGATGAGCGAAGAAGAGTATGTGAATTCTATAATTGATAAATGCGTCGAGCGGGATATCCGCGTTATAGCGATAACGGATCATAATCATGTTGGTTCAATTGATCTCTTCAGGCAGGTGGCTAAGGAGCATAATATTAATGTATTTCCGGGGTTTGAGATCGGATCGAGCGAGGGGGTGCATGTACTTTGCCTCTATCCTTCAAATATTGCTATCGAAACACTCAGTCGCTATTTAGGTGAATTTGGGATTCGTGACACAGACCCGTCGAGTAAGCTATCAAACAAATCATTCACCGATATTTTGCGCTTCGTAAATGAGCAAGGGGGTGTGACCATTGCAGCACATATTACGCAAGATTCCGGTCTTCTTTATGTGCTTCATGGACAAGCAAGGATTAATGCATGGAGGGATAAAAATCTAATGGCTGTTCAGATTCCTGGGAGGGTAGATGATGTACCGGAAGATAAACGCGGTATATTAAGGAACCAGGTTGCAGAGTATAGGCGCCCCCGCCCTGCAGGTGAGAATCTCGCGGTTGCAGTTGTTAATTCAAAGGACGTTGTAAGGGCAGAAGATCTTGAAGATGCAACCAGTTGGTGCTGGATTAAAATGTCAGAGGTTTCGGTTGAGGGGTTGCGACAAGCATTTCTGGATCCATCCTCCAGAATCCAATTGTCCAGCGATCCTGCACCTGAAGAACATACTGAATTTCTTGCGGTAGCCTGGCAAGGTGGTTTTCTCGATGAAGCGGCTATTCATTTCAATGAGAATTTGAATGTTCTGATAGGTGGTCGTGGAACGGGGAAGTCGACAGTGATTGAAAGCCTCCGTTATGTGCTTGGCCTTGATCCTTTAGGGGAAGATGCTCGAAAAGCTCATGAAGGAATTGTCCGGCAGGTACTCCGCAGTGGTACGAAAATTTCTTTGTTGGTGCGGTCTCACAGTCCGGCTAAGCGTGACTACTTGATCGAACGGACAATCCCTAATCCTCCATTGGTCCGAGATGAGACGGGCAACGTTCTCAATCTATCACCTTTAGACATCATTCCGCAAGTGGAAGTTTTTGGACAACATGAAATATCTGAATTAACAAAAAGCCGTGAGAAACTGACTCGCCTACTGGAACGTTTTGTGGAGCGTGATCCAAGTGTGTCACGACGCAAAGGTGAGCTGAAACGACAACTGGAGCGCTCAAGGGTAAGCATTCTTGATGTCCACAAAGAACAGAAACAAATCGAGGAACGTTTGTCAGCCCTACCTGCCCTTGAGGAGACTCTGGGTCGCTTCCAGAAAGCTGGGCTTGAGGAACGGCTTAAAGAACAGAGTCTGCTCGTGCGTGAGGAAAGGATTCTTAAAACGGCTACCGAGAGAGTTTCTCCTTTCAGAGAATGGTTAGAGCAATTACAGCGCGAGCTACCAATCGACCGGGCTTTCCTCTCTTTAAAAGCGCTGGAAGGGCTCCCAGGCAAGGAAATCCTTTCTCGGTTGGACGGTATTTTGGAGCAATTTAGTCAGGATCTCATAACTTTAGGTGCCCAGATGAAGCAGCTAATAGATAAGGCTCAGGGGGAGATTGAGTCAGTTCGTAGCCAATGGGAAAAACGGAAAATGATGGTGCAAGCGGAATATGAAAAGATCCTTCGGGAACTTCAGAAATCAAAAATTGATGGCCAAGAATTTATCAACCTCCGTAAGCAGATTGAGGAACTTCGACCTCTTAAAGATCGATTATCAGTACTTCAACGAGATGTTAGAGAGTATAGCGACCATCGGCGCAATCTTCTTGCGGAATGGGAAGATGTTAAGGCTGAGGAATTTCGGCAACTTGAAAGGGCTGCAAAAAAAGTGAGCAGGAAACTTGAAGGTCGCGTAAAAGTTGAAGTAACTTCCGCAGGTAACCGGGAACCACTATACCAGCTCCTACGCGATCAGGTGCGTGGACGTTTATCGGAAACGATTGAAATATTGAAGCAGCAATCTGATCTTTCACTTAAGACATTTGCAGATGCCTGCCGTGAAGGCAGAGAGGTGCTGACACAGAAGTTCAACATTCCACCTGTGCAAGCTGACCGAATTGCTCAGGCGGACCCTGATGTTATTATGCAAATTGAAGAGCTAGACCTCCCTCCCACAACCACAATTAGACTTAATGTTGCTTCCGAGGGCCAATCTCCTCAATGGCAGACCCTCGATGAACTTTCTACAGGTCAAAAGGCGACGGCAGTGTTGCTTCTTCTTCTCCTGGAATCGCAGGCACCTTTGGTGGTAGATCAGCCGGAGGATGATCTCGATAACCGGTTCATCACAGATGGGGTTGTACCCAAGATGCGAGACGAGAAACGTCGAAGACAGTTTTTGTTTGCCACCCATAATGCCAACATCCCAGTTCTGGGTGATGCCGAGTTAATCATTGGGCTGACCGCATCAGGAGAAGCAGATCAGGGAAAGGCCAGACTGCCACAAGAATACATGGGTTCCATTGACACTCATTCCGTGCGCGAACTGGTGGAAGAGGTTCTGGAAGGTGGTAAGGATGCCTTCGAGATGAGGCGGCTTAAATACGGATTTTGAGGAAAACTGCGATGACGAAAACAGAATTGTTAGAAATAATACAAAATGGGGAGAACTCAGGTGTTGAGTTCAAACGTGATGACGTCCAACCCGATAGTCTTGCTAAAGAAATGGCAGCCCTCCTCAATTTGGAGGGGGGTTATATAATCTTAGGGGTTGAGGATGACGGAACTGTGGCCGGACTGACAAGAAGCCATAAGGAAGCAGAAGAATGGGTGATTAATGTGGCACGCAACAATATTCAACTTTCAGTAATACCTTATTGGGAACATATACAATGGAATGAAGGGAAGTCTATAGGAATTATCACCTTGCCATCCGACAGTCCGGATAAGCCCTACAAGGCCAAGAAGGGGAGTGCCTGGACAACTTATATTAGGGTGGGTAGTACATCCCGTGAAGCCACAAGGGAAGAGGAAGCAAGACTCTATCAGGCTTCAGGGATTATGCGCTATGACAGAAAACCAGTGCCGGGTTCGGAGTTCAAGGATTTAGACCTTCGGCGATTACAGAACTATTTCCGAGAAATACGAAAACAGGAATGTCCCTCAATAGAAGATAAAGATATGGAAGACTGGCAAAAGCTTTTGATCAATACTGAGTTTATGTTGGAGAGTCATACTAGGCCCATCCCTACGGTTGGAGGAATCTTGCTTTTCGGCCGTTCTCCAAATCGATACTTGCCACAGTCAGGTATTTCAGCCGTTGCATATCCCGGAAAAGAGAAGGACTATGCCTCGCTTGAACGGGTTCAAATACGGGGGCCGATTACGCCTTTGTATGCTTCTTCACGAGAAGTTCTTGAAACTGGAATCGTAGAGCAAGCGATAGAGTTCGTCCGACGTAATACATCAGTTGAAGCATGGATTGATGAAAGAGGGGTTCGCCAGGACCGCTGGAAAGATTACCCTTTGGAATCTGTCCGCGAGGCAATCGTCAATGCAATAGTTCACCGGGACTATACTATTACCGTGATGGATATAGAAATTTCAATTTTTAACGACAGGCTTGAAGTCATTTCGCCGGGTCGCCTCCCCAACACGGTTACTGTGGAGAAGATAAAGGCTGGATATCGGGCTACACGAAACGAGCTGATCAAAGAGGTCTTGAGAGATTATCGATTTATTGAGGCCAGTGGACTCGGCGTTCCACGAAAGATCATAAGGGGCATGTTAGAGCACAATGGTAAATACCCCGATTTAATCGAAGAAGAGAATCGTTTCATTGTAAGGCTTTGGAAATAAGATCCTTCTTAATGTCATTTAACCTACTTCTATGCAATGATTGATAACGTGTCGGAGAGAATGATTTATGCCCACACATGACATCATTGACAACCGTAATGAGAAGTTGGTTGACCACATCAATCGCATCCTCGGTTCAACCGGAGCAGCACGGTTCGCAGTGGGGTATTTCTTCCTCTCCGGCCTGACCAGCATCGCTGAAAAGCTGGCAAAGGTTAAGGAGTTGCGTTTGCTTATAGGTAATACTACTAATCGAGAAACTTTGGAGCAGATGGCCGAAGGCTACCGTCGATTGGAACTCGTGGCCGAAGCTACCGAGGCCCAATATTATCCGAAGAGGACCGAAACCAAGCGGATGTCATCTGAAACTGCTGAAAATATCCGCTCATCTATTGAACTGATGGACCAAACAGATGAAGACGAAAATCTGGTCAAGACGCTTGTTCGAATGATAGAAGAGAAGAGGCTCAAAGTCCGTGTCTATACAAAAGGGAGAATGCACGCCAAGGCTTACATTTTCGACTATGGGACAGTCTATGACGGAACCGGAAAGCCTGTGGATCGTCACGAGAATGGTATAGCTATTGTGGGATCATCTAACCTCACACTGTCTGGTGTTACTCACAATACCGAACTCAACGTGGTCGTCCAGGGAAACGACAATCACGCCGAATTGGTCCGTTGGTTCGAGGATCTTTGGAAAGAGTCTCAAGATTTCGACGAAGCCTTGATGCAGGAGATGAAGCAGTCCTGGGCCGTTGCCCCGGTTCGTCCTTACGACATCTACATGAAGACTCTCTACACGCTGGTCAAAGACCGGCTGGAAGGAGAGGAAGACAAAGATATCCTCTGGGACGACGAGATCACCAAACGATTGGCTGACTTCCAGAAAGTAGCTGTCCGACAGGCCATACAGATAGTTCGTGATTATGGCGGGGCATTCATCGCCGATGTTGTTGGTCTCGGCAAAAGTTATATCGGAGCCGCCATTGTCAAACACTTCGAGCGTACCGAACATGCCCGACCACTCATCATCTGCCCTGCTGCTCTGGTAGATATGTGGGACCGCTACAATGAGGTTTATCAACTTAATGCTCGTGTCCTTTCCATGGGGTATCTGAAAGAAGACGATGATGGTACGGCTAAATTTCTTCTTGAGGATATAAAGTATCGTGACCGGGATTTTGTGCTGATAGATGAAAGCCATAATTTGCGCTATCCTGATACACAACGATATAAAGTGGTTCAGGCTTTTTTAGCCACAGGACGGCGGTGTTGTTTCCTAACTGCAACTCCTCGCAACAAGAGTGCATGGGATGTGTACCACCAGATCAAGCTTTTTCATCAAGATGACAAGACTGACCTGCCTGTAAACCCACCATCATTAAGGGAATATTTCAAGCTTATTGAGCATGGTGAAAGGAAGTTGCCAGATTTACTTGCCAACCTACTCATACGGCGTACTCGTAATCACATCTTGCGATGGTACGGTTTCGATGCTGAGACCCATCAACCTGTCGATCCTTCACGGTTCAGGGAATATCTGGATGGAAAGCGAAGGGCATATGTTTTTGTGGCTGGGCGACACCAATTTTTTCCCAAGCGAGAGTTAGATACTATCGAGTACAGCATTGAAGAAACATACCAGGGTCTCTATCAACAATTGCGCAAATACTTGGGTAAATCTCGCAAGGGCATTCCGGGCAAGCCACCAGTGGACGAACTGACCTATGCACGGTATGGCCTATGGCACTATGCCACCAAGGAAAAGCAACGGCGTGAGCCCTATGCCAGCCTACATCGGGCTGGTGCCAACCTCAGAGGATTGATTAGGGTGTTGTTGTTCAAGCGGTTTGAGTCGAGTGTTTTCGCATTCAAAGAAACGATAGATAAACTGCTAAAAGTACATGAACGATTTCGAGAGGCTCTATCACAGGGATTTGTCCCCGCAGGAGAAGACGCACAGGCAATTCTTTATGAGCCAAACCAGGCTGAAGAACAAGACTTAATGGACGCTCTTCGTAAGATTTCGGGTCGATACGATATAGCGGATTTCGACCACGATTGCCTGCAAGAGCACATTGACCATGACATTCAGCTCCTCAAGAAGATTCAGACTCTGGTTAAACCTATCACTCCAGACAAAGATAATAAACTTCAGACTCTCAAGAAGTGGATGAAGGAGAAACCCCTTAAAGATGGTAAACGGCTGATATTCACCCAGTATGCCGATACAGCACGTTACTTATTCGATAACTTGAACCCTGGGGGCAAACTGAAAGATGTCGAAGTCATTTTTAGCGGCGATAAGAGCAAGGCTCGTGTTGTGGGTCGTTTTGCGCCGAAGGCCAACCCTGAATATAAATTCCAATCTGGGGAATCGGAACTGTTTACTGTTATTGCTACGGATGTTCTGGCAGAAGGTTTGAACCTCCAAGACTGTGATAAGGTTATTAATTACGACCTGCACTGGAACCCGGTGAGGCTTATACAACGCTTTGGCCGCATTGATCGGATCGGGTCTGATTATGATGTTATCTACGGTTTCAACTTTCTCCCAGAGATTGGTATCGAGCGAAACCTTGGGTTAAGGCAGAAACTAAAGAACCGAATCCAAGAAATCCACGAAACCATTGGAGAGGATTCGGCCATCCTTGATCGCTCCGAACAAATCAATGAAGAGGCCATGTACGCCATCTATGAAAAGAAGGGTGGGCAGTTAAGCCTATTTGAGGAGGAAGAAGAGGAATTTCTAGATCTCAACGAGGCAGAGGAAATTCTAAGACAGTTGAGGAGGGAAAACCCAGCTGAGTACGAGCGAATCGCTAACCTGAGAGATGGTATTCGCACCGTCAAACCGTCATCAACAAAGGGATTATACGTGTTCTGCCAGGCTGGACGCTACCAACAGTTGTTTCTTTTGGATGAAAAGGGAGATGTTAAATCAAGAGACATTCCGCGTGTCCTTGGAGTAATAAAGTGCGGGCCAGACTTGGCGGGAAACATGTTGCCGTCGGGCTATAACTCGGCTGTCATGCGTGTGAAGCGCCAATTCACCGAAGAGGTCAAACACCGTCAGACTGAACGTGAGCACACTCTCTCGCTAACGCATGGTCAACGTTACACCCTTCGGGAAATGCGTGTCCTCTTTGAGGCAATAACAGATGAAGACTTAAAGGCACAGATCAATATCTTAGAGAAAGCCTTTCGAGGGACAATCACAACAGCCATCAACCGAGAGCTAAACTTTTTACGCCGGAATGGGGCTACTGGCCAAGAATTATTGAAACACCTGACACGAATTTACCACCAACACAGTATGCGAGAGTTACTTGATCGCCGGGGATTACAACTCGAAGACCACCCAATTCCAAGGATTGTTTGCAGCGAGGGGTTGGTGTAGGTGTGCCCATTGGATGGCCTACTGAATGGAGTGGTGTTAGCAATCCAATTTACCGCTGAGAATCTCCTCGTGATCCATGATAAAAAATTGGTTCGCTCTATATAAAGAACCGGCAAGAACACACTCAACATTCTGAAGTGTACACTGGCAGAGGGCGATAGGACTTAGGTTCGGATTATTAAAAGGGAAATGGGAATCGTATACTGATTTTCCCACTGTTTGTTTGACCGAAATTAAAATTCCTATTGATTTTATAATAAAAAGTGATATAAAAGGAATGAAAAATTTATTCATTCAAATCGAAAATGTTTCAAAAAACGCTTGAATCCAAAAAACAAGATTCATTTCTAATGAAAGATCATCATATGCGGATAGCATTAAAACGATATTTGTTAGCAGAACATAGGAATGATCCGGATACAGTAGTATTGGATGAGGTTGGCGTTTTACATGGGGTAGTTAGGATTGATCTGGCCGTGGTAAATGGTTTTCTTCATGGTTATGAATTAAAAAGCGACAAAGATACTCTTGAAAGATTACCTGAGCAATCTAGGGCTTATAATTCTGTTTTCGATCGCATTATATTAGTAGTTGGATATCGCCATGCATATAAAGCTATTAAAGATACACCCGAATGGTGGGGCATCAAAATAGCCGAGATGGGGGAAAATGGCACTGTGAGCTTTTTTAATTTTCGAGAAGCCCAAGATAACCCTTCCTTAGATCCACTTTCGATTGCAAGACTTTTGTGGCGAGACGAAGCATTAACTTTGCTGGATGAGATAGCTTCTGCTGATGGATTTCGATCAAAACCCCGCACCATAATTTATAATGCTCTGATTGAAAAAGCAAATCTTGATTTAATTCGTGCTAGAGTTAGGCGACAGCTTAAGACCAGGTTAGATTGGAAATCTGATGAGCTAGAAAACTTAAATGATGGTTTATGCCTGCGGTGAGCCAAGTTCTTGCATTTCCAGTCCGTATTAGCTGTTGTCCCATTTCGTAAATATACCGATCTCCTGCACTAAAATCTGGGCCACAAAACTCTTGTCTGGCGCAAAGTAATTGAGCATTTGCAGGATATTGAGAAAATCCGGGACTATTAGGATGAAAAACCGCCTCTCCTCTCATTATCAGCCATGCATCATTAGTAGTGTATCTGATACTGGCGCTATAATTTGATCTTTTGGGGGGTTCATAGTAAATGGGGTGTTGTATCGTATAATCTCCAAAACTTGGTATCCGAGGTAGACCCGCGGTATCTCTTATTTCTTGTAAATACGTTAACCAATCTAAACGCCGAATCAAATGCTGACCAGGGGGTTTTATTTCTGTTAAATCTCTCGGGAATACTCCGCTAATTATTGAAAATGTCAACCACTCATTTAGACGCGGTAAACGGTTGCAGAGCTCACGAAGACTCACCGCATTTTCAGTCATAATTTCATAATCGATAATTAAGTGTGTTTCTTTAGGAGATATTGCTAGAATCGAAAGCATTCTTTTTAAATCTTTTTCGAAAGCCGTGTTTCTCATTTCCTTTATTTTAATTCTAACACATACTCCATTATCCTTACGTTTAAGAATTCCAGCCACTACTCTTTGATAATTATCGCTTTTTGTTAACCTCGTAACTGGTATTATACAGACTTCTAAATTTTCTGCTGTTTCATGTACCAAAGCAAGCGTTTGCCCCCAAATAGGTGAAGGCAGGAGATGTAAATCAATATAAATCGGGGCATTACCCCAGCAATCTCTTATATCCTTGACAGCTTTCCTCAACACGTCCTGATCAAAAGATCCAAATTTTGTTGGAGGAAGCTCAATCAATGGAGTCATATGGAAACGATAATTATTATTTAACTCCTTTAACGCAAGCCTTTCGGCCTGCTTCCATCTCAAAACAGGAACATAATGCTTATGGCCAAACATTCTTACCTCCATTGTACTTCAGGAAAATGCTTTCTCACTTGATTATGGCCTACTAACCGATTAAGAATACGATAAGACTTAAAGTAATAGCGCATTTTTCCTGCGACAATCGCAGGATGAATTTCTAATTTTGTCGCCAAAAACTGAGCTGCTTCAGGTGTTCGTAATCTACTCGCTGGACTTACACCCCATTCTTTTTCGGGTATTAAGAATTCACTAGTTGCTTTGTCGACTTCTTGCTCCCTGGGATCTGGGCTATCAACGTCAAGATCATCATAAAAAGAAGGAGAAGCTTCTTTAAAATGTAGAGCAATATGAACCAGTTCATGGATTAAGCAAAACCAAAAGTTATCTATACGATCATGCCTCAATGTTAAACCAATGAGCGGTCTTTTTTCTGTCATAATAGCAGCGCCATCTAAGTGAGTACCTGGTAAATGTGGTTCAATGATGAAATATATGCCTTTTTTTCTGATAAAGTCATGTGCTAACCTAGGCCCATTATCATTGGGACTGAGTTTAATGACTTCTTTTATAAAAGCTTCATTAACTAAGCCCGGCTTATATTTTAAAGGCAACTGTTCTTCAAGTGCCCGTATAATTACTCGAGCATTCCACATTATTAATGCATAATTATCCAACGGTCTTGCAGATCGGATATTGTTCGTTCTTCTATAAAAAGAATCTAATGCTGTCTGTAACGATCCTAAAGGTTTCAAGAAATCTTTAATAACTTCCTCGGCATTGTTTCTGATATCACTGAGTTTCCCTTTAATCCACCCTCGTTTTACCATTTCGTTGATAGGGAAACGATTCCATTCAATTACTTTATCCTCTAAACCAAATGGTTTATTTTCTTGAATTAATGTTTTTATTGGAACTCCTAATCCCGAATGTAGCGCACGAATCATAGAAAGAGTCAATGGGCGTTTCCCAGATAAAACTTCCGAAACCTTACTGCGGCTCCCAATATAAGGAATCAAATCTCGCTGTGTGAGATTTTGTTGTTCCATGCGGAAAAGAATTGCATCAATTGGATTAGGAGCTTCAGAAGGGAATTTTTTTGATTCATAATCCTTTACAAGAAGAATCAAGAGTTCTAATCGATTCGCTTCTGGCGTACCAGGGCTAGGATCGCGATCAAGCGAAGTTTCGATGTTTTTTAATGCCTCTTCATAATCTTCATTCGTCTTAATTACCTTAAGCATACATATCACCCCCTTCTCTAAAATTTCCATCTGGAGTATTCAGCATGAGTACCAATTTTTTTAATTAAAACAATTTGCTTATCATAATAGATCTTTGTAACTAATCTGTAATCGTTCCCTTTCAAATTAAAAACAACTATATTATTCACTAAAAAGCTTGCGTTTGAATATCGACCTTTTATGTCATTTGGACATGTCCATTGTGCCTCTTCTGCCTCACAAAGCCATGAATTAATTTGTATCTTCACATCATTATGCTTGTTCTTGAATTCTTCTAATAACTTCTTACCTATAACATTCATTAATTCCCTCAGGAATACGTAAACCTTTTACTAATTGTTCCCATTCTGGGAATATTTATAGCATATGAATTTCTTCTTAGCAAACTTTTTTTGAAATTTTATTAAGAAAAAATTACAAAGACTAAAAATATGTTATTTCTTATGAAATCAGGGAGTTATAACAAATCATTTTTTTCTATTTTTGATTAGATATCGATGAGGCGTATTTTTGATGCTGTTGAAGCAGCTTTGGAGAATAGATCAATAAGGATTGATCCTACCAATTGAACTAATATTTTTTCTGTTTGAAACAGCTTTCCAAAATTCCTCTCTGCTTATCCCTTTTCAAAGAAAGGGAAATTGGTTCATCTATTTTAAAGGGGGATGAAGGAGGATTATGGAATATTATTCAAGCAAGCGAAGTGTTAGCAAACATAAATATTCGCCAGGGCGAGCTTTAAATTGAAAAAATTGAGCCTAACCTACTGCAGGTTTACCCCTTCCCCTTCAGCCCTTTTTCCCGAAGACGCGGGATCAAACCTCCATCTTCAATCAATTCCTGCATGAAAGGCGGGATGGGTTTTGCAAAGAACTTCCTCTGCTGTGTTACGTCGAAAATCTCTCCAGTCATCAGATCGACTCGAACCCGATCCCCGTCCTCATTTCTTATCGGCCAACAGGATATCCAGAAGAACAAGAATTGGGCGGGATATGGGGAGCAACTGCTCGACAGTTTGGCTAAGTCACTGATTCAAGAATACGGGCGTGGTTATTCTGTCAGCAACCTTAACGACATGCGCCGCTTTTACGAAGATTTCCAAATTCTACAGACACTGTCTGTAGAATCTTCTGAGACCAAGATTCGCCAGCCATTGGTTAACAAATACTCAGGTCCTGAAGCTCTGCAGCCAGCGGCTGCAGAATCCCTCGCACATCAGATTAGTCAGACAGTGTCTGATCAATCTCACGGGGGAAAGATTCTCCAGACAGTGTCTGGAGAATTCTCCAGCGAAGCAATTCGGCAGGCACTGCCTG
>Ga0315283_10004705_pt1 | contig 11932 bp, 8 predicted proteins | sample YL17G09_0_MG_FD_204541 | JGI IMG/M metagenome (GOLD analysis project Ga0315283, IMG submission 204541) | Sediment microbial communities from Yellowstone Lake, YNP, Wyoming, USA - YL17G09_0 | ecosystem: Environmental > Aquatic > Freshwater > Lake > Sediment | place: USA: Wyoming | collected...
CGAGCAGCGCCGCGGTCGCCGCAGCGAGCGCGGCGACCGCTGCGTCATGCACGCGCTTCACTCGTCGCCGCCGCCCTTGCGCTTGAACGACTCTTCCTTCGGCTTGCGGAAGCTGTCGTGACAGCCGCCGCAGGACTTGCCGGTGGCCTTCATCTGCAAACCGAGCGCGGCGGGATCCGCTGTCTTCGCCACCTCGACCAGCTTCGCCGTCTCGGTCTCGAAGGCCTTCGTCTTCTCCTTGAACTCGTCCGCCTTCTCCCAGATCGCGGGCTCGGCGTCGGTTCGGCCGGCGCTGACCTTCCGCTCGAACGCGGCGCTGATCAACTTCGCGTGCGCGGCCAGGCCCTCCGCGTGGACGACGATATTGCCGGTGAGCGGCAGGCCGTACTTCATGATGTTCGAGATCGAGGCCATGTCGCCGCCGACCGACTCCATCAGGCTTTGGCGGTACTTGATGGCGCCCTCGTCCGCCTTCGCGGCGTCCTGCGCCGAGGCGGCGCCCGCGATCAGCAGAGCGGCGGCGAGCCACGCTGCGGCGATCCCAGTCTTCCGAACGATCCGAAGCGATTGCATGCGTTCCCTCCTGGATGGACCGGCGCTGGCCGGCGCGGCGCGAGGCTAGCAGCGCAGTGAGTGCCGGTCAGAGTTCGGTGTCGAAGAGAGGTCGCGAGGCCCCTGGGCGTGCCTTTGCGATTCCCAGACTTGCGGTTGACCTGGCTCCAGCCGAGGAAGATCATCAAGAAGCGGAAATTGGAGTGTCTCAGCATGAAGAGAGCCGCCTCGTCGCAGCGCATCGCGTGGAGCGCACTTCTCCTCTCGAGCTTGCTGCTGGCCGCTCGCTGTCCCGTTCCCGGCCAGACCTTCTTCGTCTCCGGCGACGGGGCGGGCAATTTCGCCGCGGGCGACTTCCCGTCGCCGATCGCATCGCTGTCCGCGAGGGCGGATGCGGTTGCCGACCCTGCGGTCGTCGAGGGCGATCTGTTCCGCGTCCTGGCTCCCGATCGGCTGCTGAACCTGAACGCATTCCGTGGACTCCAGGTGATCGACCTGCATGACGCGACGAGGCCGAAGATCGTCGGCCGGCTGCCGGTGTCCGGCTCGCCGGTCGAACTCTACGTGGTCGGTGACATCGCCTTCGTGTTGATGAACGGATTGCGCGGCTACGCTGGCGCGCTCGAACCGGGCGCCAACGAGATCGCCGGCGGCGGCGTGGTGCTGTCGGTCGATCTCGGCGATCCCACCAATCCGGTGCTGCTCGATCAGGCAGTCGTGCCGGGATACATCGAGACGAGTCGCCTCACCCGCCAGGGCGATCGTGCGGCGCTCTACGTCGTCGCGCAGCAGTGGTCGCAGTGGACCGGAACGAGCTCCGAGAGCCGCACGGTCGTAGCGAGTTTCGACGTCGCGAGTGGGCGCCTCGAAGCCGCCGGCCAACTCGACCTCGGCGGATCGGTCTCGGCTGTGCACGCGACGCCCGAGCTGCTGCTCGTCGCGCGCAACGACTACTGGAGCGCCTTCGGCAGCGCGAGCCGCGTCGCGCTGATCGACATCAGCGATCCATCCGGCGCGATGCGCCCGGGCGACGAGGTCGGCGTCGAAGGCTGGGTCGAGAGCCAGTTCAACATGGACTACCACGAGGGCGTGCTGCGGATCGCATCGGACGGCCGCTGGGGCAGCGATCGGATCAATCACCTCCAGACCTTCGACGCGTCGGACGCGTCGCATCTCATCGAGATCGACGCGGCGAGTTTCGGCGCGAACGAGGACCTGTTCGCGACGATCTTCCTCGGCAACCGGGCCTTCTTCGTTACCTACCGCCGCGTCGATCCGTTCCACGCGTTCGAGATCAGCGACGACGGTGTGATCACGCCCGGCGCCGATTTCGTCGTCTCGGGCTGGAACGACTTCTTCCGCCCGGTGCTGGATGATTCGCGGCTGATCGGCATCGGCGTCGACGACGAGGGCGGCCAGACCCTCGCGGTGAGCCTCTACGACGTGGCCGAGATCACGAATCCCGAGCCGCTGCTGGCGCGGCAGCGCGTCGCCGCGGACAGCAGCTGGTCCGAGGCGAGTTTCGATCATCGCGCGTTCTCGGTGCTCGAAGACGCCGTTTCGGTGGCGGGGCCGGGAGGCGTCCTGGAGACGGGACTCGTGCTGCTTCCGTTCTCGGGCTGGGACAGCGCCCGGAACGAATACGCCGCCGCGGTGCAGATCTTCACCTTCTCGGGCCGCACCCTCACCCGGCGCGGCCTGATGCTCCATGGCTCGCCGGTCCGGCGCAGTTTCGAAGCCGGCGAAGAGCGGGTTGCCAACCTCTCGGAGACGGAACTCAGCCTGTTCGCGACCGCAGACCCGGACCAGCCCACCGAGATCGGCCGCGTGGATCTCGCTCCGAACTACACCGACGTGTTCCGATTCGGCGCGTTCTGGGTGCGCGTCGTGAACGGCAGCGGCAGCGACCTCGGTTTTTGGAACTTCGGCGTGGAGGATCCGCCGGCCGTGGTCGAGGTGGTTTTCGGCGACGCCGATCCGGACCTCGCGGCGCCGGTCGCCCGCTTCGAGATCCCGTCGCACGCGGCCGTGCATCGCAGCGGCCCGTTCCTGGTGAGCATCGCGTCCGAGATCGCCCCGTGGATGCCGGACGCCGCTCCCGAATCAGAGATCGCGGTCTACGACCTGCGCGAGCCGGCGCAACCCAAACTAGCCGGAAAGCTCCGCACGGACCGCTTGCAGCCGGCCTATTCGTATTTGTATTGGCCGTCGTCGCTCGGGATGCCCTTCTTCGACTGCTTCCGTTGCTTCGCACCGCAGTCGTTTGCGAGCAGCCACGTCGCCGCCGTCCCGGATGGTCTCGCGTTCCTGCAGGGGCATCCCGATCGTCGCTGGACGCTCGACGTGCTCGATCTCGGCGAACCCGAGGCACCTCGGTTCGCAGCTCCCGTCGCGCTGGCGCCCGGCGCCGAGGGCGTGGGCCTGCTCGTCGACGCCAGCGACGCATGGGTCACCGTGAAGCGCCCCAATGCCGCCGATCGACGCGGGCGGGCGCAGGCCGGTTACTTCGCGGTGCGCGTCGATGTGTCCGACGCAGCGTCGCCCGTTGCCGGTGAACCGATCAACGTGCCGGGCGAGCTGGTCGGCATCGACGGCGACACGATCTTCACGCGTGATCTGCAGTGGAACGGCGACATCCTCGAGACGGCCGTCGTGCGGCTCGCGCTCGAACCCGGGATGGCTCGCGTCGAGGCCGTGCGCTGGTTCTCGGAGCGAAACGTGGAGAAGGTTGTGCTCGATCGGGCCGGCCACGTGCTGGTGAGCCACGGGCCGGGATGGCGGCCGTTCAGCGGGCTCGGCGTGCAGCAGACCGCGAGCGCGCTGACCGTTCTCGATGCCGACTCCGAGGAACTCGACGTGTTGTCGGAGCTGGCCGTCGAGAGCTCGGCCTCGCTGCTCGACACCATTCCCGGTCGAGTGCTGTTCCGGATCTCCGCGGGGCTGCTCGTGCTCGATCTCGAGGACGCCTCGGCGCCGCGCGCGCAGGCATTCTTCCCGACCTACGGCTGGTTGCCGCGGATCCTGATCGACGGCCGCAGCGCGCTCTCCGCCAGCGGTCGCTACGGGATCCTGCGCTTCGACCTCGACGCCTCGAACCTGCCGTAGCGAAGCAGCCATGCGTCGAGGCGGGGCCGTCGGTCGGCTGCGCATCCGCGCTCCAACACGGAGCGAGAGCCCGCTCACTTCACCTGGGCCGATGCCCGGTCGCGTTCCGCACCGAGAGACTCGAGCCGTTCGCAGAGTCTCTGCAAACTCTCGGAGTCCAACTCTTCTTCGCGTAACAACGCTGCGATCTCGACGCCGGCCGGGTCGAGGATGTCGCCGCGTACGACCGCCGCTGGCACGGCCGCCCGAGCCTGCCGAAGCAGGACTCGGATCTGCCCGACCTCGGCTCCGCGCGCACGGATCCCCATATCTGCTTCCCCGAGTCGCGCCGCCCGCTGCGAGGCGGCGCACGCCGCGTCGCGCGCGAGCAGGTCGAAACGGATTGGGCGATAGCGCTGGATGCCGCCCACCAGCGGCGGCAGCGCGCCGCCGAGCAGCGCCCGGGCCACGGTGCGCCGCACCGGAGAACTCGCGATGTAATAGCCGCCATCTGGGCCGACCGCGGACACGGCGATCGACTCCTCGCGGCCTTCCGCGAAGGAGCGCAGACGGCCCGTCTCCCGATCGAGGAGCCCCATCCCGAACTTCGTGATCAGTTGCTGCGATCCGAGCGTGCGCCCGCCGCCGACGCTCACCACGACGCCGTTCGCCGTGACGGTCGGCGTGAGCGCATTGAAGTTCTCGAAGCCCGGGAACGCGTCGAGCGTCGCACGCCAGGCGATCTCGGCCGCGTCGCCGCGGTCGAGCAGCTTGATCACGTCGAAGCGAGTCACCGCGTAGAGTTCGCGATTCTCGGCCGAGACGGCGATCGAGGCGGCTACCTGCGAACCCACGTCGATGCGCCAGCGCTCGCGCAGGTCGCGGTCGAGCGCGATCACGAAGCCGTTGTCGTCCGACACGACGACCGCGTCACCGGCAGCGCTGAGCGTCGGCGTCGAGCCGGTGCCGCCGTCGAAGGCGAAGCTCCGCACGATCTCGAGCGCGTAGGCGCCCGGGCGCTCGCCGCGCAGCTCGAGTGCGTAGAGCGCGCCGTTGCGCGAGACGCCGTCGGCGGCGCCGTCCTGCTGGTCGGGCGCCGTCGCCGCGATGAAGATCCGCCCGCTCCCCGGGTCGATCGCGTAGAAGTTGGCGACCCGGATGCCGCGGCCGAAGACCGTGTCGAGAATCGATGTAAAGAGACCGACACCGTCTGCGGTCGATCCGAACACGGCGTCCGTCTCGCGGTTCGCGCGCCGCGCGAGCCACTCGGGAACTTCCCCGCTCGCCGCGGCGGGAGCGCCGGGCAGGCGAAACGGTGCGCGCAGCAGCGGCGCGCCGCTCTTGCGGTCGTGCGCGAAGACGAAGCCGTCCATCGTGACGCCAAACACGGCGTCGGCCTGCGGGTGGTAGCTCACGCCCCAGACGTGGGTCTGGTCGCGCTCGCCGGGCTTGCGCGGCGGCAACGCGAGACCGGTCGGCGCGCTCCAGATCACGCTCCCGTCGCTGCGCAACGCCATCGCGGTCGTGTAGGTCGAGTGGTAGATGCGCTGGTGCGGGAGATCGTCGGGATCGTTCAGCACGAGCGGCGCGCCGCAGCCGGCTCCGCGCCCCGGAATCGACCAGCGTCGGCGACCTGTCTCGCGGTCGAGCGAGACGAGCGACACGTCCTCGCGCGCGCTCACCGGTGCGAAGTAGAGGTTGCCTTCGTTGTCGAAGGTGGGGCCTTCGGCGACGTAGAGCTCCGGCTCGGCCGTCCACTCGTATTGCACCACCGGCGCCGCGACGGACCAGATCTCGTCGCTGTTGCGCGTGTCGACGTGCATCGCGTGGAAGGTGTCTGGCTCGGGGAGCACTGCCGAGTCGAGCGTCTCGGCCTGCCGGGTTCCGGTCGGTGCCCAGCGCGTGCGCTCCGGCGCCGCGAAGAAGCGTGCCTCGGGCGTAGCGGCGATCCACCGGTAGAAGGCGAAGCCACCGGCAACTGCCAACCCGATCCCACACGCGATGACGACACCAATGCGCGGCACGAGTCTCCAATCGTTGCCAGGGGTGCCGCGCTCCGCGCCGGCCCCGAGGTTGCCATGCTCGCCCACGGGGCCGCGGAGTGCTGGCGGGGGGCGGAGGCGACCTTGCGATCTCCCTGCGCCGGCCGCCGCGCGCCGCGTGCATCTCGTTCACGCGGTCGCGCGCGCGTGGTGCAGGCTTCAGGCTGATCCAGGCACGGCGCGGGGGCGGTCGAATCCTCCGATCGAGAGAGCCCGATGCCGCACCGATGCGGCGGATCGCCACGTCCAGCGCGTTCGTATGAAACCCGGCGCGCCGGCGCGTTGGCAGTCTTCTTGCGGCGCCACGCAGCGGCCGGATCGATACGTCCGGCGATGCTGGCGGCGACCATGGCAAGACGTCACTCGCCGCGGGTTGCGGTGGTTGTAAGCGGAGCCACGGCGGGTCTTCTCCTCGCCTCTCTCGCGCTCGCGGGGGGCTTCGATCTCTCGATGCCCGTGCGGACGGGCGATCGTATCGACGGCCACTACGTCTGGAGCGTCGAGGGCCTCGGGCCTGACTCGTTCAACGACGCGGGTGAGGTGCCGTTGGCCCGCGCGCCCAGCCGAGAGTTGCCACAAAAGTCATTCTCGGACAAAAATCCCGCTTGTACTTATGCTTCGGCTAGCGCGTCGCGTCGGGTCGCGTGCGCGGTCCGGTGACGCCGCCCGGTGCCGGGTTCCCGGCCAGTAGTCCATGCACGCTCAAGTCCTCGTCGACGTCGGGCCAGTGGAAGCCGATGCCCTTCCCGATGAAGCGCCAGTTGCGCCGCTGCTCCGGACTCGCACCCGACAATCGGGGGAACCAGGACAACGGAACGATCAGACGCCGGCCGTCGTCGAGATCGACGATCAGGTCTTCGTCGGTCACGTCGAGATGCGTGGCCCGAACGGCGAGTTCAGGATGCGAAGAACTCACGCCAAGCCTCCAGGAAGGAGCTGCGATTCACCACCACGAGTCGCAGGATCCGTGTGATTTCCCGAGCGCCGAATCCTTCCTGCCACGCGAGCCGAACGGGCAGGAGCCAGATCTTCGCTGCCGCATCGTCGCGCGACACGTGTACGTGGGAAGGCTCGCCGCGATCTCTCGCGAAGAAGAAGAACCGATACGGACCGATCCATCGAATCGTAGGCACGCAGGCTCATGCGGGACCCTCGGGTGCGTCGGGAGTCTAGCCGCACCGGTCGTGCGCTCGCAGCGAGGAACCGCCGGGCACGGCGCTCCACCGTGCGGCTCGTCTAGGGACCGAGCAGGAGACGCACGACGGCGTCGGCGTGCGCCGCCGCGAAGGACTCGTCGGTCGGGTCGACGCCGGTCAAGTAGAGGCACTCCGGGGCCTGGCTGAAGACGAGGCCCGCCGCGCCGAGCGCGATGTAGTGCATGCTCTCGGCGGCGACGTGCGGCAGGAGCCCGCGCGACTGGGCGCGTTCGACGAGCGCGCGCAGCGCGGCGACGATCGGTGCGACGTGCCGGTCGGCGAGCCAGCGCATGCGCGCGCCGTCGCGCTTGCCTTCGTCGTTCATGAGGCGCATGAAGGCCGGACGCCGCGCGACGAAGGCCACGAACTCGCGCAGCAGGCGTTCGATCTGCGCGCGCTCGTCGCCGCCGGGCTCGACAGCGGCGGCCTCGGCGATCTCGCTCTGCAATTCGCCGAACGCGCGTGTGACGGCGGCCTGCCAGAGCTTCTCCTTGGTGTCGAAGTAGTACTTGATGAGGCCGAGGTTCGCGGCCGCGCGGTCGGCGATGTCGCGGGTGCGGGCGCCGTCGAAGCCTTGCTCGGCGAAGACCTCGAGCGCCGCGAGCAGGATGCGCTCGCGCGTCGAGGCGTCGTCCGGGAGCGCGGCCGCGCGCTTCGCCGGCGGGGGGCGGGCAGGGCGGGGCGCAGCGCTGCGTCGGGATCGGCGGGCCGTCATCGCGCGCCACCCTAGCGCGAATTACTCACTTGACCAATGCGGCAAGGTCGGGTTATACAACTGACCAAGAGAGCGCGCTGCGCCCCCGATAGGAGATCCCGATGATCCGCGTCCCCGACCTCGCCCACGTCCGCTTCCGCGCCCCCGACCTCGACGCGATGGAGGCCTTCCTCACGGACTTCGGCCTGGTCCGCTCCGCGCGCACGCCGACGGTGCTCTACATGCGCGGTACCGACGCGCCTCATCACGTCCACGTGACGGAACTCGGCGAGCCGGCGTTCCTCGGCGTCGCGCTCGAAGCCGCGAGCGCCGCGGACCTCGACGCGATCGCGCGCGCGCCGGGTGCGAGCGGCGTCGAGACGATCGACGAGCCGGGTGGCGGGCGCCGCGTGCGACTCGTCGATCCGAACGGCATCCCGATCGAGGTGGTGCACGGCATCGAGCGGCTCGCCACGCTCGACGTTCCCGCGCCGCGCCTGCTCAACACCGCGGCGCGACGCGCACGACTCGGCGCCCCCGCGCCGGGCGAGAAGGGCCCGGCGCGCGTGAAGCGGCTCGGCCACTTCGTGCTGCTCGTGAAGGACTTCCGCGAGACGGAGGCGTTCTACCACTCGCTCTTCGGCTTCCGGAACTCCGACGAGATCTACCTCGGGGATCGCGGGAAGGTGCTCGCGGCCTTCATGCGCCTCGATCGCGGCGACGAGTACGTCGACCACCACGCCTTCCTCGCGCTCGGCGTCGGCCGGGTCGAGCTCAACCACGTGTCCTTCGAGGTGCAGGACATGGACGACCTGATGGCGGGCCACGAGCACCTGCGCGGCAAGGGCTACGCGCACCACTGGGGCGTCGGCCGTCACATCGTCGGCAGCCAGATCTACGACTACTGGCGCGACCCCTTCGGCAACGTGCTCGAGCATTGGACCGACGGCGATCTCTTCAACACGCGGAGCGGAGCGGGCGCCATGCCGATCGCGGGTCCCGGCCCGGAGTCGCACTGGGGACCGCCCGCTCCGAGCCCTTTCGGCGCTTGAACGCTACGGAGGTGCCATGACCGAAGACATCGACCTTTCGGTGCTGGTCGTGGGGGGCGGGCCGGTCGGGCTCGTCGCCTCGATCGGGCTCGCGCAGCAGGGGCTCGCGAGTCTCGTGGTCGAGCGGCGCACCGCGACCGCGGCGGTGCCCGCCGCGCATGTCGTGAACGCGCGCAGCTTCGAGATCCTGCGCGCCGCGGGGGTCGACATGACGTCGATCGCCGCCGCATGCAAGAGCCCGGCGGATGCGGGCGCCGTGCGTTGGGTGACGACGCTCTTCGGTGACGAGATCGGCCAGCTTCCGTTCGAGCGGCAGGGTGACGACGTGCTCGCGCTGACGCCGACGCCGCTGCGCAATCTCTCGCAGCACCGCCTCGAGCCGATCCTGGTCGAGCACGTGCGCAAGCAGCCGCTCGCCGAACTCCTGCAGGGCTGGGAGTGGATCTCGGCCGAGCAGGACGGGGAGGGCGTCACTTCGCAACTGCGCGAGGTCGCGACGGGACGCACCCGCCCGGTGCAGAGCCGCTACGTGCTCGCCGCGGACGGCGCAGGCAGCCCCGTGCGGCGCGCGCTCGGCATCGAGGCGGTCGGGCCGGCGCGGCTCGCCGCGTTCGTGATGATCCACTTCGAAGCGGACCTGCGCGCGCGGGTCGGAGACCGGCCGGCGGTCCTCTACTGGACCACCGCCGCGGGCGCGGGCGGCACTTTCGTCGCGCACGACATCGACTCGACCTGGGTGTACATGCAGCCCTTCGACGCAGAGCGAGAGTCGCTCGCGGACTATGACGCGCTGCGCTGCACGGAGATCGTGAGGCGCGCGATGGGCGACCCGAGCGCTCCCGTCCCGATCCGGACGATCTCGACCTGGCACATGACCGCGCAGGTCGCCGCGCGCTATCGCGACGGCCGCATCTTCCTGCTCGGCGACGCGGCGCACCGCTTCCCGCCGACCGGCGGGCTCGGCCTCAACACCGGCGTGCAGGATGCGCACAACCTCGTATGGAAGATCGCAGCGGTCGAAGCGGGCTGGGCGCCGGCCTCGCTGCTCGACTCCTACGAGATCGAGCGCCAGCCGATCGCGCGGACGAACGCCGATGTGAGCCTGCGCAACGCGGTGAAGATCGTCGAGGTGGGGAAGGCGCTCGGGAGCGCGGAGGACGGCGGGCGCGCCGGGCGCGTCGCCGCCGCGATCGCGAACCAGGCCGAGCACTTCGACATGCTCGGGCTGCAGCTCGGCTTCCGCTACGAGCGCGGCGCGCTGATCGACGACGACGGACCGCGCCCGACGCTCGCGAATCCCGTGCGCGAGTACGTCCCGAACGCCCGCCCGGGCGCGCGGCTCCCGCACGCGTGGCTCGATCGCGACGGCGCGCGCATCTCGACGCTCGATCTCCTGCCGAGCGACCGCTTCACACTGATCACGGGACGCGCGGGAGATGCGTGGGGCGATGCCGCTGCTGCAATCGGCGGGCTTCCGTTGCATCGCATCGCGATCGGACTCGAGGTTCCGGACCCGGACGGCGCATGGGCCGCGCTGCTCGGCATCGAGCCCGAAGGCGCATTGCTCGTTCGTCCCGACCAGCACGTCGCATGGCGCTCGACGCGCGCTGTGGCAGACCCGGCGGCGGCCTTGTCACGCGCCTTCGAGACGATTCTCGGAGCTTGATGCCGCGCATCGCAGGAGCGCAGCGGAGGAAACGAAGTGGACCTGGGTATCGCCGGACGACGCGCCATCGTGTGCGCTTCGAGTCGCGGGCTCGGCCGGGCCTGCGCACAGGCGCTCGCAGCCGAAGGGGTGGACATCGTAGTCAACGGTCGCGACGCGGCTCGACTCGACGCGACCGCCGAGGAGATCCGCCGGAGCACGGGCGCGCGCATCACGCCCGTGGTCGCCGATCTGTGTACCGAGGAGGGGCGGTCACGACTCCTCGCGGCGTGCCCGGAGCCCGACATCCTCGTCAACAACAACGGCGGCCCGGCTCCCGGGCGCTTCGAGGACTGGGATCACGCGCGCTGGCTCGCCGCGCTCGAGGCGAACCTGCTCGCGCCCGCGCTGCTCATCCGCGGTGTGATCGGCGGCATGCGCGCGCGCCGCTTCGGGCGCATCGTGAACGTGACCTCGGCGATGGTGAAGGCACCGCATCCGGCGATGGGTCTCTCGACGGCCGCGCGCAGCGCGCTCACCGCCGTCTGCAAGGGGCTCTCGAAGGAGGTCGCGCGCGACAACGTGACGATCAACAACCTCTTGCCCGAGCGCTTCGACACCGACCGGCAGCGCGGGATGGCGGAGCTGCGCGTGAAGACCGGCGGCGTCTCGCTCGAGCAGGCCTATGCCGAGATGGCGGCGAGCATCGCGGCGGGTCGTCTCGGCGTTCCCGCCGAGTTCGGGGCGGCCTGCGCGTGGCTCTGCAGCGCCCACGCCGGGTTCGTCTCGGGCCAGAACCTCCAGCTCGACGGCGGCTCCTACCCGGGCGTCTTCTAAGGGCGGGGTAGGGGGCCGCGCGGGTCTCGGCTTGACGATTCGGGACATGAATTATGTCACTGCTGTCCGAACGTTATCTGACCGAGCCGCTGTAACTGACCGAGCGGCATTGGATTTTGTCGTGCTCCGGGGTGTCACCGACTTGAATGTGGTTGGTGAACTTGGCGACCCTGCGCGTCTTTTCCGCGCCGGGGTGACCGATGTACGCAGGCAATCTCGTCTTTGCGCAGCTGATGGACCATCTTCCTCTGCACACCTTCCGGCGCTGCGTCGCGCGGTATCAGGCCGAATACAAGGTCAATATCTTCTCCTGCCTCGATCAGTACCTGTGTATGGCGTTTGCGCAGCTGACCTACCGAGAGAGTTCGCGACATCGAAGCGTGCCTGCGAGCGCGTCTTTTCTCGGACAAAAATCCCGCTTGTACTTACTATGCTCCCGTGGGGTTCTCGACGTTATGGTCGTCCAGGTAGGTTGGACGCGAGAGACTGGCGCGGCGCAAGGCACGAACCCGGAGCTTCCGGCGGGGTCGGGTACTCGGCTACGCTCGAAGCGTCCGCAATGCGTGTCTTCGAGGAAGGAATCAGCGATGCCCGCAGCCGAAACAATCCGGTTCTACTTCAGTTTCCGAAGCCCCTACGCCTGGCTTGCGTATGAGCGTCTGGAGCGTGCTTTCGCTGCCCTCCCGGTGAGCGTGCAGCGCATTCCGGTCTTCCCCCCGCCCGACTACCCGAACGACCCCGCCGCCGTGCCCGCGAAGCTCGCGTACATCGTCCACGACGCGTCGCGTATCGCCAAGGAGTACGGGCTCCCGCCGATGACTTGGGACGGC
>Ga0315283_10004706_pt1 | contig 11931 bp, 11 predicted proteins | sample YL17G09_0_MG_FD_204541 | JGI IMG/M metagenome (GOLD analysis project Ga0315283, IMG submission 204541) | Sediment microbial communities from Yellowstone Lake, YNP, Wyoming, USA - YL17G09_0 | ecosystem: Environmental > Aquatic > Freshwater > Lake > Sediment | place: USA: Wyoming | collected...
CTGCCGGGTGTGGCACACGGCTGCACCCGTTCCGGCGTCTCCGGCGTTCCTGGCCCCACGACATGTGTGGCTGCTGCCCTGCGGGTTCTGTAGCTCGCGTGAAACCGTGTGAAATGCTATGATCGGAGTTTCGACGGGCTGGCATGGGGCCTGCCCGTAGACCAATCTGCTTCAGAGGGTACTGTGGCCAGTCATGCATCCGCGCTGAAGGCGCACCGCCAGAACGTCGTCCATCGCGAACGGAACCGGCAGCTCCGGTCGAAGCTGCGCAACGCGCTGCGCGCGATCCGCGCACTGATCGATGAGGATGAGTTCGCCAAGGCGAAGACCGAGCTGAAGGGCACGGTGTCCCTGATCGACCGGATGGTGAGCAAGGGCGCGATCCACAGGAACGCGGCGGCCCGCTACAAGTCCCGGCTGACGACGCAGGTCGCCGACAAGCCGGCGGCGACGTAGCCTTCAGAGGGCGCCGTCCGGCGCCCTTCCCTCTCCGCACAACTCGACGACCAGTCGCTCCAGGAGCACGCGGGGCTCGCCCCGCGAGGTCTTCAGGGCGAGGTCCGTCCGGAACACCGCGCCGACGGCCTTCTCGACTCGCCCAGGCGTCAGCTTCGCGCGGGCGCAATAGGCGAGCTGGCCGAGGATCATCACCGGGATCTCTCCCGCGTCGAACTTGAGCGCGAGTTCCCGCAGCGCCTCTCCGGCCTGGCCACGCTCGATCGCGTTGGTCATGGCCCAGGGATTCTGGGTGGTCGGGGCGCTCGCAATCTCCTGAACGACGGCCTCGGTGATGATGCCGTCGCCGGACGCAAACAGCAGGGCCCGCTCGAACTCCGCCCGCAGGCGCGTGATGTCGCCCCCGGCGAGCTTCGCGAGCAGCCGCGCCGCACCGGCCTCGATGCGCACCCCTTCGCGCTCCGCCTCGGCCTTCGCCCAGGCAATGGCATCGGCCGCGTCGGCCAGCGGGTCACAGTCCACGACGACGGCCTGCTTCTCGAGCAGCTGAACGGGCTTGAGGTTCCGCTTGAGGCCGTCGCCCGCCACGAACACCAGCACGCACTCGGGCGACGGGTTCGCCAGATACTCCTCGAGCGCGTCGAGCTCGGCATCACCGGCCCGGCGATCGGCCGCCTTCCTGCCCTTCTTCGCGGCCGCCGGCGCCGCATCGGCGGCCGCGTCGTCGGCCTGCCTGAAGATCGGCATCAGCTTCTCGGCCTGCGCGACCACGACGACGCGCCGGGGCACCATCATCGGCAGGGTCCTGGCCAGCTGCAGGATGTGCCAGAACTGCTTGCGCGCCTCGTCGCGCAGATCGGCGGGGAAGATCTTGTCGACGTTGAAGGGACGGAAATCGTCCTCGATGGTCTGGGTGAGCCGCGCGACCAGCGACGACTTGCGGTCGTCGTCCGGGCCGAGCAGCAGGTAGACCGGGTCGAGGTCGCCCTTCCTGATCTGCGCCTCGAACGCCTGCGGTGTGACGGGGCCTGGCACGGCAGAGGTTCCCGGCCTAAAAGGCCTCGAGAATCGCGCTGACCACGGAGCGGGCGAAGTCGTTCGCCACGCGCTCCAGCGCGTTCGAGCTCTGCCCGAAGAACGCGGCGGGGTTGCCGGCCTGGGTGTCGGCCGGCAGATCGTATTCCTCGCGGAAGAACATCGCCTGGTTCTCCCAGAGCGTCTTGCCCGCCTTCACGTCGAAGAACTCGATCCTCGTGCGGATGACGATAACATAGCGCGTCGCCTGCTGCGCCTGGTTGAAGTTCGCGGGGAAGATCGACAGCGACGAGATCGTCCCGCGCAGCACCGCATCCACGCCCGTCTCCTGGGGCAGCACCTGGTAGCGGCCCCGGCCGATGAACTCGGTCCGGACCCGCTCGGTGAACCGGCGCTCGATCTCGAAGAACGGCGTCTGGTTACCGAACTCGGGCACGCCGATCACCTTGATGGTGGCCGGGAGGAACGACCCCCGCCCCGCGAGCGAGTAGCCGCAGCCCGAGGCGGTCAGCGCCAGGATCGCCACGATCACACACGTCAGGATGTTGCGCACGCTGCTCCTACTTGACCACGATGCTGACGAGTTTGCCCCTGGCCACGATGACCTTGACGACCGTCTTGCCCTGCACATGCGCGGCGACGGCCGCGTCAGCCAGCGCCGCCTCGCGGATCGCGTCCTGCGTCGAGTCCGCCGGGACCGTGATGCGCCCGCGCAGCTTGCCGTTGACCTGGACCGGAACGACGACCTCGTCGGCCTTCGCCACCTCGGGGTCGCACACCGGCCAGGGCGCGCACACCAGACCGGGGGTCCGCCCCAGCTGTTCCCACAGCTCCTCGGCCATGTGCGGCGTGAACGGCGAGATCATCAGCACCAGCGCGTCGACCGCCTCCCGGATCACGGCCACCGTCTCCGGCCGTTCGCCCTCGGCGCTCCGGCCTTCTTCGCCGCGCCGCGCGGTGGCACCATGCGTCGTGTGCTGCTCCGAGAACTGGTAGAGCTCGTTCACCAGTTCCATCAGTGCCGACACGGCCGTGTTGAGGTGCACGCGCGGATCGAGGTCCTGCGTGATCCGCCGAATCGTGTCGTGCGTCTTCCGCCGCACGGCGCGCTCCGCATCGGTCAGGACGGCACCCGCGAGCGCGCCATCCGGGACGGCGGCGACGCCCTCGCGCCAGGTCTGTACGAACCGCCAGACGCGCGTCAGGAACCGGAAGGCGCCCTCGAGGCCGGCATCGATCCACTCGACTTCCTTTTCGGGCGGCGCGACGAACATCACGTAGAGGCGCAGGGCGTCGGCGCCGTACTTGACGATCATGTCGTCCGGATCGACGACGTTGCCTTTGGACTTGGACATCACCGCGCCGTCCTTCAGCACCATCCCCTGCGTCAGCAGGCGGGCGAACGGCTCGCCGTCGGCCACCATGCCGATGTCGCGGAAGACGCGCGCGAAGAACCGGGAGTAGATCAGGTGCAGGATCGCGTGTTCGACGCCGCCGCTGTAGAAGTCCACCGGCGCCCAGTAGGCGACGGCGGCAGGATCGAACGCCTGCTGGTCGTTCGTCGGGTCGCAGAAGCGGAAGAAGTACCACGACGAGTCCACGAACGTGTCCATCGTGTCCGTCTCGCGACGCGCGGGCTTCCCGCACCGCGGACACGGCACATTGACGAACTCCGGGATGCCGGCCAGCGGGGAGTCCCCGCGCCCGGTGAACGCCGTCACCCTGGGCAGTTCGACGGGCAACTGGTCGTCGGGCACCGGCACCAGGCCGCACGCCTGACAGTGGATGATCGGAATCGGCGTGCCCCAATATCGCTGGCGCGAGATCCCCCAGTCCTTCAGCCTGAACTGCACGGTTCGCTGCCCCGTGCCGCGTCGCTCCGCCTGCTCCGCCATCTGCGTCCACGCGTCGGTGGACCACAGGCCGTCGTTGTCCGCCGAGTGCACCACGCGGCCGGGCTCGGAAAACGCCTCGGTCATCGTTTCGGCGTCGAGCACGGTCGCGCCCTCGCCCTCCGGCTGGATGACGACGCGGATCGGCAGGCCGTACTTGCGGGCGAACTCGAAATCCCGCTGGTCGTGCGCCGGCACGGCCATCACGGCACCCGTGCCGTACTCGCCCAGCACGAAGTTGGCCACCCAGATCGGGACGTGCTCACCGGTGAACGGGTTGATCGCGACGCGGCCCGTGCTGAAGCCTTCCTTCTCGACCTCGCCCGTCAGGCGCGCGCTGCGGTCCTGCCGCCGGAAGCGGTCCGCAGAGGCCCGCAAGGCCGCAGGATCGGCCGACTCCGCCGCCAGGCGCTCCACCAGTTCGTGCTCGGGCGCGAGGAGGACGAAGGTCGCCCCGTAGATCGTGTCGATGCGCGTCGTGAACACCTCGATGTCGACGCCGCCGCCGGCGCCGGGCGTCTGCACCAGCGGGAACCGGACGCGCGTCCCTTCGGACCGCCCGATCCAGTTGCGCTGCATCGTCAGCACCTTCTCGGGCCAGTCGTGCAGGCCGTCGATGGCGGAAAGCAGCTCATCGGCGTACGCCGTGATCCGCAGGAACCACTGCTCCAGGGCGCGGTTGGTGACCGGCGTGTGGCAGCGCCAGCAGCCGCCATCCACGACCTGTTCGTTGGCGAGCACGGTCTGGCACGACGAGCACCAGTTGACCGTCGAGTGGCGGCGGTAGGCCAGGTCGCGCTCGAACATCCGGAGGAACAGCCACTGGTTCCACCGGTAGTAGTCCGGCATGCACGTGGCGAGTTCACGCTCCCACGCGTAGCTGATGCCCAGGCGCTGCAGCTGCCCCTTCATGTGGGCGATGTTCGCCAGCGTCGAGGTCTCGGGGTGGATGCCGTTCTTGATCGCGGCGTTCTCGGCGGGCAGCCCGAACGCGTCCCAGCCGAACGGATGCAGCACGTTGAAGCCGCGCATGCGCTTGGTGCGCGCCATCACGTCGCCGATCATGTAGTTGCGGACGTGGCCGACGTGGGCGTGCCCCGACGGGTACGCGAACATCTCGAGGCAGTAGAACTTGGGCTTCGACCGATCTTCGGTGACCTCGAAGGCGCGGCTCTCGCGCCAGCGCTGCTGCCATTTCTGTTCGATGGCCTGCGGCGTGTACTCGATCATATCGTGTCGATTATAGCCCACGCCAGTACCGGGACAGGACGCGGCGGGCCTGGGCGACCACCGCGGCGCCGCGCGTCGCGTCCGACGCCCCATCCCCGGCGCCGGGGTCATCGGCGACCGTCTTCGCCGCGACGGCCAGACAGGCGTCGAGGGAGGCCCTGAGCGCCGCCAGGTCGTATCCCCCCTCGGTCGCCATCACCACCCGCCCGCCGCAGCAACGGTCCGCCATCCCCACGATGTGGCGCATCAGGCCGGCGAATCCCGCCTCGCTCATGCGCATCCCCGCCAGCGGATCCCGCTCGTGCGCATCGAACCCGGCGGAGACGAGAATCAGCCCGGGCTCGAAGGCCTGCGTGACCGGCACGACGATGTCGCGGTAGACCCGGTCGAAGTCCGCGTCGGTCGCCCCGGCCGGCAGCGGCAGGTTGACCGTGAAGCCTTCCCCGGGCCCGGTGCCCACCTCGTCCACGGCGCCCCCGCCCGGATAGTACGGCCACTGGTGCGAGGACACGAACAGCACGCGCGGATCGCGTTCGAAGATCTCCTGTGTCCCGTTGCCGTGGTGGACGTCGAAGTCGATGATGGCGACGCGATCGACGCCGCAGGCGAGGGCATGCGCGGCCGCGACGGCCACACTGTTCACGAGGCAGAACCCCCGCGCCCGATCGGACCCGCTGTGGTGGCCGGGCGGACGCACCAGCGCCGCCGCGCAGGTCGCCTCGCCGCCCAGCACCGCGTCCACGCCGCCGATCGCGGCGCCCGCGGCGAGCATCGACAGGTCCCTCGACTCCGGCGACGTGTAGGTGTCCGGATCCAGCATCGATGCCGTGCCCGCCACCGAGTCGAGCACGTCGATGAACGCCCGGCTGTGCACACGCGCAATCTGCGCCGTCGAGGCGGCGTCGGGCTCGCGCACGATGGCCCCGCGCGCCTTCCACGCCTGCGCCACCACGTGGAACACGTCCTGCCGCTCGGGGCGCTCCGGGTGGCCTGGCGGCGGCGTGTGCCAGGCGAAGCGATCCGAATTCAGGACGAGCAGCCCCATCACGCCTCCCGGCCGACCAGGGCGAGCGCCCGCAATTCGAGCGTCTCCAGCACCGCGTGCAGGGAGGCGCGATGCGCCTCGACCGCGGCATCGTCCGCGTCGGACGCCACGTAGATCGGGGCGCCGATGACCAGGGCCACGCGCGCCCAGGGCTTCGGGATCTGGGTCCGGTCCCAGCTGCGCAATTCCCAGAACCGATCCGCTTCGAGGTGGAACGGGAGGATCGGGGCGCCGGTGGCGCGTGCGAGGAACAGTGCGCCGGGCTTGGCCTCGCGAGCCGGCCCTCGAGGCCCGTCCAGCGTGAAGGCCGTCGATTTGCCCGCCCGGACCTCGCGCACCATCTGGAGCATGGCCGCACGCGCCCGGCGTGAACTGGACCCCCGCGCGGTCCCGTAGCCGAAGCGGGCGATGATTCTGGCGATCCACTCGCCGTCGAAATTGCTGCTGGTGATGACGACGATGCCACGGTGGCGGAAGTAGTAGCTCCCGGAGAGGATCCGCCCGTGCCAGAATCCGTGGATCAGGGGATGGCCGGCGGCGCGCAGCGTCTCGAGATGCTCGGCGCCCTCCACGGCATACCGGAACGTCGCGCCCAGCGCCGCCATCAGCGGAGCGCCGATGGCGGCAATGGCCGCAGCCTGCGCGCGCTTCACACGCGACTGGCGCCAGGAGGGTTCGAGGTCGCTCACGGCGTCGCCTCGCCCTTTCGTCCGGCCTGCTTCATCCGGCCGCCGACGAAGGTCATCAGGTCGACCACTTCCACCCCGGCGTTGGCGCTGGCCTCTGCGCTCTTCAGCATGATCGAGCAGAATGGGCAGGCCGTCACGACGGTGCGGGCGCCGGTGGCCTGCAGTTGCTCGAAGCGCTCCTGGCTGATGCGCGTGCCCGATTCCTGCTCCTCGAAGAGCAGGCCGCCGCCGGCGCCGCAGCAGAACGGGTTCGAGCCGGACCGGACGGGCTCGCGCACCTTTGCACCGAATCGGGCGAGCAGGTCGCGCGGCTCGGCCGTCACGCCGGCGTAGCGGCCCAGGTAGCACGGGTCGTGCAAGGCGACGGTCTCGTGCCCGTCCACGAGCATGCCGCGCGTCAGGTCGGCGATCAGGACGGACGAATGCACGACCTCAGCGTGAAAGCCGAAGGCCTGGTAGTCCACCCCGAGCGTGCGCAGGCAGTGGGGACACGAAGTGAGGATCTTCGTCACGCCGGCCGCGCGGAAGTCCTCGATGTTCGCCCGCGCCAGCTCCTGGAACTGGTACTCGTTGCCGGTGCGCCTGGCGACATCGCCGGTGCACCGCTCCTTCGCAAGCACGCCGAACGACACGCCGCACGCGCGCAGGATGTTGAACAGCGACCGGAGCGCCTTCTGGAAATCGGCCTCGAACGCCCCTGCGCAGCCCAGCCACATCAGGTACTCGTGCCGGGAGGCATCGAAGATCTCCAGGCCGGCCGACTGCACGAACTTCTGCCGCTGGTCGGCGCCGAGCCCCCAGATGTTGCCGCGCCGCTCCAAGTCGTTGTAGACCTTGCCGAGCGCGACCGGCGCCTCACCGTTCGACACCAGGCCGCGGCGCGCGCCGATGATGAGCGGGAGGTGCTCCACGCCGACGGGGCACTGGGCCTCGCAGGCCCCGCACGTGGTGCACTGCCACAGGATGCCCGGGTCGAAGATGTCGGCGAGCGTCGTGTCGAACTTCCCCGCCAGCAGCGCGTCCTCGATCTGGAGGACGAGCGTCTTCGGATTGAGGAGCTTGCCGGTGCCGCTGGCCGGGCAGTTGACCTGGCAGCGGCCGCACTCGACGCACGTGAACGCGTCGAGCACCTGCTTGCGCTCCACGTCCTTCAACGTCTCGAGGCCGACCTCCTCCTTCCCGAAATCGAGATTCGGGACGGTGGCGAGGCCCGAGGAACGGAGGTAGACCGTCAGGGGCGACACCACCAGGTGGAAGTGCTTCGACCCCGGGATCAGCACCATGAAGCAGAGGATGACGACCGCGTGCACCCACCAGTTCACGCGCGCGGCGACGCCCTCCTCGAGGCGGAACTCGAGCAGGAACGTGATCATCAGCGTCAGGATGAACACGCCGATGACCACCGACTCGATCGACAGGGTGTCCCCGAGGGCCTTCGGCCGGACGGCCACTCGCCGGATCATCAGCCCGACGATGCCGACCGACACGGCGATCGCGAACGGCACCAGCACGATCGCGTAGACGTGAAACGCCTTCGTGTCCGTCAGATCGACGATGCCGAGGCCGGCCAGGAACTGCACGCAGGTGTAGCCCGCGAAGGCCACGAATCCCCAGTAGACCCCGAGATGCGCGAGCCCGACGAGCGGACGCTCACCGATCGTCCGCGACTGAAAGATGATCTCGGTCATGAACCGGAGGAGGCGGCTGCCCGTCTCCTCGTCGGCAATCGTGATGTTGTTGCGGGCCCGCAGGACGAGGCGCGCCCGTTTCGTCACCTGGGCCAGGAAGGCGGCGACGAATCCGAGGACGAGGATGCGGAAGATCCAGGTCTCGGGGGTAGTCACTAGCCCTGGAGCTCCTTGATGAGCGCCGGCACGACCTCGAACAGGTCACCCACGATCCCGTAGTCCGCGATCTCGAAGATCGGCGCCTCCGGGTCCTTGTTGACGGCGACAATCGTCCCGGCGCCCTTCATGCCGACCAGGTGCTGGATCGCGCCGGAGATGCCCAGCGCGATGTACACCTTGGGCGCCACGGTCTGGCCGGAACTGCCGATCTGACGATCCATCGGCAGCCAGCCCGCGTCGCAGATGGGCCGCGATGCGCCGATCTCGGCGCCGATGGCCGCGGCCAGCTGCTGGGCCAGCGCGATCTTGTCCTGGTCCCTGATCCCCCGCCCGACCGCGACGATGCGCTCGGCCTGGGTCAGATCCACCGCCTGCCTGGCCTCGCGGAACGGCGCCTCCGGCGCCTGGCGGATGGCGGCGGCCTCGACGCCGGCCGCCACCGTGCGCACCGGCGCGGGCGACGCGCCCAGGGCCACGGCATCGGCGCGCACGGCGCCGATCTGGAACGTCACGAACGCCTGGCCGCTGACCGCGACATCCGCGAGCAGACGCCCCTGGAACACCGGCCGGACGAACACCAACTGGCCGTCGTGCGTCTTCGTGCCGACGCAATCGGTCACCAGCGGAGCGTGGCAGCGCGCCGCGAGCGCGGGCGCGAAGTCGCGGGTCCGGTAGGTATGCGGCAGGAAGACGTGCGCGGGCTGCTCCGCCTCCACCAGCGCCGCCAGGCTCATCACGAACCCGTCCAGCGTGTAGACGCCGAGGGCCCCGCCCTCGACGCGAACGACCCCGGCGACCTCGGCCGCCGCCACGGCCGCGGCCACGGCCGCGGTCTCGGCCCCGAGCACGGCCACCGTCACGGGCCCGCCCGCCTGCTGCGCCGCGGCAATGGTCTCCCACGTGGCGCGGTTGAGGACGCCGTCCTGCTGTTCGGCAATGACGAGGATCATGACAACACCCTCGCGTCGTCCCGCAGCCTTCGCACCAGCGCCTTGGCCGCCTCGGCCGGGGTGCCGCCGATCATCTCGGTCTGCTTCTGCTTCGCGGGCACGTAGAGGTGCACGATCCGCTGGCGCGACGCGAGGCCTTCGGGCGGCGCCACCTTGCGGATCTCTTTCTTCTTCGCCGCCATGATGCCCTTCAGCGTGGCGTAGCGGAGCTGGTTGATGCCGCTCTGAATCGTCAGGAGCGCGGGCCGTGGAAGCGCGACCCACTGAAACCAGCCGCCCTCGAGCTCACGCTTCACGCGCAGGCCGCCGGGCTGGACGTCGACTTCCATGATGATCGTCGCCGACGCGAAGCCGAGCAGTTCGGCGAGGATCGGCCCGGTCTGGGCGAAGCCCTGGTCATCGGACTGCAGGCCGGTGAGCACCAGGTCGAAGTGTTCCTCGCGCATCGCGGCGGCCAGCGCCTCGGACACCGCGAACGCGTCCGCCGTCGCGAGAGCGTCGCCTTCGACATGGATGGCACGGTCGGCGCCGCGGGCCAGCGACTCACGCAGCGCCTGCGCGACGCGGGCGGGACCGGCGGAGCAGACCACCACCTCGCCCCCATGCTTCTCCTTCAGGCGCAGGCCTTCCTCGAGCGCGTAGGCATCGGGCTCGTTGAGCTCGAAGCTCGCGTCCTGGTCGCGCACCCAGGTCTTCTGGTCGTTGACGCGCGGCTGCACGTCGCGCGTCGGGACCTGCTTGATGCAGACGGCGATCTTCATGCGAGGACGCCCCCGGCGTCAGTCGTCGAAGCGGCGCATCAGCAGCGCCGCGTTCGTGCCCCCGAACCCGAAGGAGTTCGAGAGCGCGTACCTGATGGGCGCCGTGCGGGCCGTCCACGGGATGTAGTCCAGGTCGCACTCGGGATCCGGCGTGTCCTGGTTGATGGTCGGCGGCATGGTCTGGTGGTACACGGCCAGCGCCGTGATGCCGGCTTCCAGGCCGCCCGCGGCCCCCAGGAGGTGCCCGGTCATGGACTTGGTGGACGACACGGCGAGTCGGGAGGCGTGCGCGCCGAACAGGGTCCGGATGGCCAGCGTTTCGAGCTTGTCGTTGAACGGCGTCGACGTGCCGTGCGCGTTGATGTACTGCACGTCGGCGGGCCCGATCCCGCCGGCGTCGAGGGCGACCTGCATGCAGCGGGTCGCGCCCTCTCCGTCCTCCGACGGGGCGGTAATATGGAAGGCGTCCGCCGTGGCGCCGTAGCCGGCGACCTCGGCGTAGATTCGCGCGCCGCGGCGCCTGGCCGACTCGAGTTCCTCGAGGATGAGGACGCCGGCGCCCTCGCCGATGACGAAGCCGTCGCGGTCCTTGTCGAAGGGACGGCTCGCGCGCTCGGGCTCGTCGTTGCGCGTCGACAGGGCACGCATCGCGGCGAATCCGCCGACGCCCATCGGGGTGATGGCCGCCTCGGAGCCGCCGACGATCATGGCGTCAGCCGCGCCGCGCCGGATCATCTCGAAGGCCTCCCCCACCGCGTGGGCCGAGGCCGAGCAGGCCGTGCAGGTCGAGAGATTCGGGCCCTTCGCCCCGAAACGAATCGACACCTGGCCCGCCGCCAGGTTGATGATCGCCGCGGGAATGAAGAAGGGCGAGATCCTGCGTGGCCCGCCCTCGAGCAGGGCCGTGTGTTCGCGCTCGATCGTCCCGAACCCGCCGATGCCCGACGCGATGAAGACGCCGACCCGGGTGGCCTTTTCCGGGCCGATCACCAGTCTGGCATCGTCGACGGCGAACTGCGAGGCCGCGATGGCGTAGTGGATGAAGACGTCCATCTTCTTGACGTCTTTCTTGTCGACGAACTGCAGGGGGTCGAAGCCCTTGACCTCGCCGGCGATCCGGGCGGCGAAGGCGGTGGCGTCGAACTTCGTGATGCCCGCCACGCCGCTGCGGCCCGCGCACAACCCATCCCAGGTCGCCTCGGTGCCGATCCCGAGCGACGACACCAGCCCGATGCCCGTCACCACAACGCGCCTGTTCACACGGCCTCCGTGGGCAATGCCTTACTTCTTCTTGGCGTGCGCCTCGATGTAATCGACGGCTTCCTTCACCCGGGTGATCTTCTCGGCGTCCTCGTCGGGGATCTCAATCCCGAACTCCTCTTCGAACGCCATGACCAGCTCGACAGTGTCGAGCGAGTCGGCCCCGAGGTCTTCCACGAACGAGGCATCGATGGTCACCTCTTCCTCGTCGACCCCGAGTTGCTCCACGATGATGCTCTTGACCTTTTCAGCAACGCCAGCCATTCAGCCTCCTACGTGTACATCCCGCCGTTGACGGCGAGAACCTGTCCCGTGATGTATGCGGCCTCGGACGAGGCCAGGAAGCAGACCGCGGCCGCCACCTCGTCTGCCGTGCCGAACCGGCCCAGCGGCACCCTGGACTGCCACTCCGCCTGGACCTCCGCCGGCAGCGCGCGGGTCATGTCGGTATCGATCAGGCCAGGCGCCACCACGTTGACCGTGATGTTGCGCGAGGCCACTTCGCGGGCCAGCGACTTGCTGAAGCCGATCATGCCCGCCTTCGACGCGGCGTAGTTCGACTGCCCCGCGTTGCCCATCTGCCCCACCACGGAGCTGATCCCGATGATGCGGCCCTCGCGCTGCTTCATCATCGGCCGGAGCACGGCCTGCGAGCAGATGAACGCGCCGGTGAGGTTGACCTCGAGCACGCGGTCCCAGTCCTCGCGCTTCATGCGCATGAGCAACTGGTCGCGGGTGATCCCAGCGTTGTTCACCAGGATGTCGA
>Ga0315283_10004708_pt1 | contig 11930 bp, 13 predicted proteins | sample YL17G09_0_MG_FD_204541 | JGI IMG/M metagenome (GOLD analysis project Ga0315283, IMG submission 204541) | Sediment microbial communities from Yellowstone Lake, YNP, Wyoming, USA - YL17G09_0 | ecosystem: Environmental > Aquatic > Freshwater > Lake > Sediment | place: USA: Wyoming | collected...
CCCTCGGCGGCGCAGACGGCGCCGATCTCGTCGACCGTGTCGAACATGGCCCGCTGCATGGCGATGGCCTGCTCGCGACCGTGATGCTTGGCGATCGTCTCGAGCGAAGCCGGGAAGAAGGGCGAGATCCAGCCGCCGTTGCGACCCGAGGCGCCGAATCCGGCGATCTGCTTCTCGAGCACGGCGATACGCAGGTGAGGATCAGCCTTGGCCAGGTAGTAGGCGGTCCACAGGCCGGTGAAGCCGGCGCCGACGATGGCCACGTCGACATCGATCGGGCCGGGCAGCGCCGGCCGCGGCTCCAGCGCGTCGTCGATCAGGTCGAGCCACATGCTGCGGCGGCGGTAGCGGGCGTCTGGGGCAGCGGACTTCTGTGAGGCTGTGCGTGTCTCAGTCATCGAAATACTCGATCTCCTCGTAGGTGTCGGTCGGAAAGACCCAGACGATGGTGCAGCTCGCGGCCCCGTGATTGCGGGCGCCGTGGACGGCATCTCCGGGGAAGTAGACGATATCGCCGCGGCCTAGCGACTGCCAGTGACCGTCGAGATAGACCTCGGCCTCGCCCTCGGTCACGTAGTAGACCTCTTGCGGATGGTGATGGTGCGGCGCCAGCAGTGCGCCGGGAGGCATCTCGAAGACGCCCATGCTGATGCCCTTCGTGGGCGTGCGCTCACCCGAGATGAAGGTCCGAACCCGGATCCGCGCGGCGCGGTCGGCGTCGTCGGGCTCGAGTTCCCACGGGTACTGCTCTTCGTTGGCCTTGACCGTGGACTCAGGCATCGCTGCTCCCTCGTCGGGGCCGGCGCGGCCGACCCGTTCCTCACGCCTTCTATGAGAACCGAGTCGAAGCCGAGAAGCAATACGTGGAATCAGCGTATTGTTGCGGATTGCTGCGACGCAATCCGCAACTGGACCTCACGCCGGAACGTCAGTCGACAGATGGTCGCCAAGCGAGCTGGTCGCGGATCACCTTGGTGTAGAGAATCACGTCGGCGTCGCGCACGCCGGGCAGCGCCCGAATCTGGTCGACGACGACCTCGTACAGACGCTCCCGGGTCTCGCAGACGACGTCGATGTGGATGTCGTAGTTGCCCAGGCAGATGGCGGCGAACTCCACCTCAGGCAGTTCGGCGACGGCGCGCGCGATCTCTTCGTGACGGCCGCCGTCGACCTTGATCCCGACCCCCGCGGTGAGGAACCCGAAATTGGTCGGGTAGGTCGCCGCCGAGATCACAATGACCTTGTCGCGCAGCAGGCGCGTGACACGCTGACGCACCGATGCCTCTGACAGGCCCACGTCGCGAGCGATGGACGCATACGAGCGACGTCCGTCTTCGCGCAGATGCTGGATGATGCGACGATCGGTCTCGTCGAGCGGTTTGCCGGCCATGGCTGCGATTCCCTCCTACGACGACTCGAAGACGTCAGTGCTCAGCGTGCGGACTCCGCCGACTGCCCACCGGGGCGCGACAGCGACGCGCGGTCAGCTACCTGCGGGCCGCTCCCCGTCCGCTCGGCCCTGCCGCAAGACCATGTCGATGTAGTGGTCACAGAGTTTGCGGGCGTCGTCGAGTCCAAAACCGGCGCCCTCCATGAGCAATTCGTTCCAGGCTCCATCGACCAGGGCGACCAGCGCGGAGCCGGCCTCTCTGTGGTCGATCTGCAGCCCACGCTCCAGCGCCGCGGCCCGAAACAGCTCGGTGAACCGCTCACGTTCTTCCGCGTAGAGATCATCGTTGAGCTTGCGGATGTCCGGGTCCCCCTGCGCGGCCTGCCAGAACCCAAACCAGGCGTGAGCTCTCGTGGGTGAAGCGACCGTCCCCTCGAACTCGTTCCCGATAGCGGTTCGCAGTGCCGCGACCGGGTCCGGCTCCTCTCCCGGATGCTCACCCCCGAAGGCGGCTCGCATCTCGTCCACGAGGCGCCCGAACGCCTCCACCATAAGCTTCTGTTTGTTGCCGAAGTGGTGGCGCACCAGACCGCGAGATACGCCGGCGACCCTGGTGATCTTCTCTACGGAAGCGCCGCCAGGGCCGTAGTTGGCCATGCACTCGATCGTGGCCTCGATGAGCCTGTCTCTGGTCGCGGCTGCCGCAGCTTGTCGCGTTGTGTTGCCGGCGTTCATGTGCAAAGCGTATCACGAGTCGTTGACGCGTCCTGACCATTTATGCTATACGTATAGCCAATGAATGCCACGCTCACTCTGTCTCGCTAGCGTGCGAGGCGCCGAGAGCCTTGTGGGAGGTGGGTCTTTGAAACGACGTGCCCATGCGGGCCGAACGCGAAGTGGAGGCTTCAGCCTCAACGTCTTCACGCCCGACGAGTTCAAGGACGTGCACCTGGCGACGCTCGAAGTGCTCGAGCACACCGGGGTGTTCACCGACGACCCTGAAGCTCAGGACATCTTCGGCGCCGCCGGCGCGAGCATCGACGGCTCCACGGGCGTCGTCAAGATCCCGCCCCACATCGTCGAGGCTGCGATCGATTCGGCTCCGGAGCGGGTGCTCCTGGCGGGCCGCGATCCGAAGGATGACGTCATGCTCGACCCGGGGCGGGTCGGCTTCACGACGTTCGGTGAGGGCATCCAGATAGCGGATCTGGAGACGGGTGAGTGGCGTGCGCCCACCAAGCAGGATGTGGCCGACACGGCGCGTCTGGCCGACTTCCTGGACGAGATCGACACCTACGAGATCGCCGTGGGCGCGAAGGACGCGCCGACGGCGACATCCACCATCCACAGCTATGAAGCAGCCCTTTGCAACACCACGAAGCACGTCTGCAGCGGACCGCTCTCCCGGTGGGAGGCGGAAACGATCTTCGACATGGCCGCGGCCGTTGTGGGCGGGAGAGAAGCTTTGCGGCGGCGGCCCATTCTCATGACCGGGGTGTGTCCGGTCAGTCCGCTGAAGCTCCCGAGAGACTGTTCAGAAGTCATCATCGCCTCGGCGAAAGCGGGGGTCCCGAGCCAGATCCTGTCGATGGCGATGTCGGGCGGCTCCGCTCCCGTCGGCCTCGCCGGCACGCTCGTAGTCCACAACGCCGAAGTGCTGGCCGGGATCACGCTCGCGCAACTGACGAGAGTCGGCACACCGGTCATCTACGGCAGCTCGACGACGGCCATGGACCTACGTCTCGCCGCGGCCGCAGTAGGGTCTCCGGAATGTGGCATCCTCAGCGCCGGGGTCACCTTCCTGGCGCGCCAGTACCGATTGCCCAGCTACGTGGCCGGGTTGTAGGGCGACTCCAAGCTCTTCGACGCTCAGACCGGTCATGAGAAGACTTTGACCGCGCTGTTGCCGGCGTTGGCAGGTGCCAACCTGATCTACGGCGCGGGGATGATCGAGTCGGGTGTCGCGTTCGATTTCGGCCAGCTCGTCATGGACAACGAGTTCGCGAAGATGGTCCGGCACGCGGTCGGGGGGATCCCCGTGACCGACGAGCTGCTGGGTGCGGACGACATCGCAGCGGTGGGACCCTTCGGCGACTTCCTCAGCCTGGGCTCCACGCTCAAGTTCATGCGCGACCAGTCCCAGCCCAAGCTGATCGACCGCCGGGTGCGGGAGGACTGGACCGCCGGCGGCGGCAAGGACCTCCACCAGCGCTCGCTGGAGGAGGCGCGCCGCATCCTCGCCACGCACGCCCCGGAGCCGCTACCGGACGACGTTCTGCGCGAGATACGCGCCATCGTCGATGCCGCCGACCGCGAGGCGGCGTCGCGATGAACAGGCGGCGCCAAAGGGCGGCGAGAGACCTCGCCGCGCCCTCAGCCCCGCACGCTAGCTCTGTTGACATATGCCACTAAGGGAGAACACCAAGATGGAGAACAGCTACCCGACGCGCGACGGCGACGGATCGCTCGTGCGCATGACTCGCAGCCAACTTCGCTCCGAGCTGGAGGACGGGACGCAGGCGGCGGCGGCGCGGGCCAAGGTCCCGCCCCTGACGACCGACGAGCTGGACCACCTTCTCGACATCTGGGCATCTCCGGCCCGTTTCTCCTCCGTCGACATCGGCGATGAGGTCGTGCTCACGTACGACGGGTCGGGCTCGAAGACGGTCGGGACGCGCACGCAGGACCTGCTCATCTACGAGCAGATGATGGGTGCCGATTCGGTCGAGCTCGCGAACGTCGACTACTCGTTCAAGGCCGTCAAGACCATCCTTCCGCACGAAGCGCAGAACATGAAGGACGCTCAGCTCGTCCTGACGGCGCCGGTGATGTACGGGGCGATGCCCAACCTGGGGCTCTACTCCCAGCCCGACGGGCCTGTACCCAACTGGTCGGAGCTCCTGCCGCTCACGAAGATCGACGAGGCACGCGCCGCCCAGGAGGAGGCCATCGAGCACGCCGTGAAGGACATGGTGGCGGTCGCCGACGCCATGTGGGAGGCGGGCGCCGACGGGATCGACTTCGACACCGCCGGTGCCGCCGGCGACGGCGACTTCCTGGCGACGCTCCAGGCCGTCGAGAAGATCCGCGCCGCGCATCCCGACATGGGCATCGAGGTCGGCATGGCCGGCGAGTTCGTCCTCGGAGTACACGCTCAGCTCGAGTACGACGGCGTGCGTCTGGCCGGCCTCTGGCCCCGAGAGCAGATGGAGCTCGTGCGCCGGGCGGGCGCGACGATCTTCGGCCCGGCGGTCAACGTGAACACGCGCAAATCGGGCGCCTGGAACATCGCCCGGGCCCTGACCCTGGTCAAGCCGTGCATGCACGTCGCCGAGATCCCCGTGCACATGAACGTCGGCATGGGTGTCGGCGGCGTCCCGATGAGCAGCCATCTGCCGTTGGACGCCGTATCTCGGGCGTCCCGAGCCTGCGTCGACATCCTGCGTCTGGACGGTTTGTAGGTTGGCACAGGCGATCCTATGGGCATGCCTGTTGCCCACGCGACCGCCTCGGGGATGTGCGGAATGCGCGCTGCTGGAGACCTGGTAGCACGCATGCAGATCACCCGTGGGATGCGGATACGTGAGGCAAAGGCATACGTCGCCGAGCGGCTCGGGGTCAGTCCGTTCGACCTCTCCGACCCGTTGGCGATGGAGGACGTGCGCAGAGACCATCATCTGGGACGCGTCACGACGTTCGAGATGAGCTACCCGAGCGAAAGCAGCGCGATGGAGTCGAAGTTCCGGATCGCCGACCTGCTCGACCTCCCGATCAACTGTGTCGAGCGCTTCGCGCGACACGCCGGGGTCGCGCGTGCCGCGACGGCCGCGGACCTGAGGGGCTGACCTGCCGACGGCCACCACCAGGATACTGAGGGGGATCGGCGTGCAGACGCACACATGTCCGGCGTGAGGTCGGGAGTCCCCTCTCGCTCTTGCGGATCCGAAGGTCGAAACAAGGAGATAGCCACACATGCCAGACATCTACCAAGAAGCAGCCCAGGCGATCGTCACGAGTGACCGCGCCGCTGCCGAAGAGGTGGCCCGACGCGCCCTCGACCAGGGCATCGCCCCCGCCGACATCATGGCCAACGGCTTCGTCAAAGGCATCCAGGAGGTCGGGGAGCTCTTCGAGAGCAGCGAGCTCTTCCTCCCCGAACTGATGATGAGCGCCGACGCCATGGCCGGGGCCACCGAGGTCACCAACGCCGCCCTCGAAGGCGAGGCCGCGGCCGCCAAGGGACGCGTCGTCCTCGGCACCGTGCAGGGCGACGTGCACGACATCGGCAAAGCGATCGTGATCGCCTACCTGAAGGCCAACGGCTACGAGGTCTTCGACCTGGGTCGCGACGTGCCCGCGGCTACCTTCATCGAGCGCGCCAAGGCAGAAGGCGCCGACGTGATCGGCATGAGCGCCCTGCTCACCACCACCATGGAAGAGCAGCGCAAGGTGATCAAGACCATCAAGGACGAGGGCCTGCCCTACAAGACCGTGGTCGGCGGCGCGCCCTGCACGCAGCGCTGGGCCGACCAGATCGGCGCCGACGCCTACGCCGAGGACGCCAGCGACGGAGTCAAGAAGATCGACATGCTGCTGGGGAAGTGAAGCAGCAACGACGTACGTGAGTCGTCTCGCCTGCTCTACCAGTGGAGGAGGGACGTTTGTATGATCGGGGGGTCTGTGTGAAACGCCCCGACGAGACGCTGGCGTTCGCGCCGGCGACCAGGCTGGAGGAGTGAGCGACGATGGCGGACCAGAGAAGTAGGGCGAAGGCATGGCACGGCGACGCGGCGCGCGCGGCCGTCTACTGGCAGGGCGGTGACCCACGCTGGCAAACGGGCGACATCGTGCCGCTGACGACCACCGAGCGCGCCGACGTGTGCATCGTCGGCGGCGGGTTCACCGGGCTCTGGACGGCCCTCTCGATCAAGCGGCTCGCGCCCGGGACCGATGTCGTGATCGTCGAACGGGAGTACTGCGGGGCCGGCGCCAGCGGCCGCAACGGCGGCTGGGTGAACGGCTGGGACGACGTGCTGCCCACGCTCGTCTCCCGCTTCGGCCGCGACGCCGCGCTGGGGCTCCTCGACGCCTCCTGGCGCAGCCTCGACGACATCCGCGACACGGTGCGCGACGGTGACATCGACTGCGACCTCGCGTTCGAGGGCGGCCTCACGGTGGCTTTGTCCCCGGCCCAGGTCGACGGCGTCCTCGAGCCCGCGCATCGAGCGCTCGAGCTGGGCCGCGACGATCTCTTCAGCATTCTGGGCAAGGACGAGGCAGTCGAACTGTCGGGGTCGCCGGCGGCGGAGGCCGGCGTGCTGATCAAGCGCGCCGGCAGCGTCCAGCCGGCGCTGCTGGTCCAGGGCCTGCGCCGGCTGGCGGTCGCGGCCGGCGTGCGCATCTACGAGGCGACGCCGATGGTCGGCGTGCAGCGCACGCTGCCCGCCGTGGTCAAGACCCCGTCCGGCAGCGTGACCGCGGACAAGGTCATCCTCGCCTCGGGCGCCCGCCTTGCGCTCGTCCCCGAACTGCGCCGCACCGTCTTCATCATCCCGTCGCACGTCGTCGCGACGGCGAGCTCGCCGGACGCCCTGGACCGCCTCGGATGGGTGACCGGCCGCCCCTTCGGCGACGGACGCACCGCGGTGCACTACGCGCAGCGCACGGCCGACGACCGCGTCGTCTTCGGCCGCGGCGGCGGCCGCCTCGGGTTCGGTGGCCACATCATCCCGGCTCACTACCACGACACCAGGGAGATCGAGGAGATCGTCGCAGACATGCACGCCATGCTGCCGGTCACGCGCGACCTGGCGGTGGAGTGGCGCTGGGGCGGTCCCCTGGAGCGCACCCAGCACGGCATTCCCTGGGTCGGCACCCTGGGCAAGTACCGCAACATCAACTACGGGCTGGGCTACTCCGGCAACGGCGTCTCGGCCTCCAACCTGATCGGCCGGACGCTGGCGTCGCTGGCCTTGGGCCTCGAGGACGACTACGCGCAGTCGCCGCTGGTCTCCGAGCCGCCGACCTATCTGCCGCCGGAGCCCATCCGTTCGGCCGGCGCGCGCGCCGTGCGCAGCGCCATCGAGCGCTGCGAGGTGATGGAGGACCAGGGTCGCAAGCCCGACGCGGTGTCGCGGACGCTGCGGCGCTGCCTCACCATCTCGATGCCGAAGGGCGTCACGCTGTGGCGCCGGGACGAGATGGACTGAGCCGCAGCCACGTACGTGAGTCGCCTCCCACCCCCTACCAGCCTTTGGAGTGTGCTTATGATCATCCGCTTGACTCCTGACTATCCATCTGTATAGTCGAAACAATGAACCCAATTCCAGAGATTGAAAACGACATAGAGTTCCGCGCCGTCACGAAACGGTTCGGATCATTGGCGGCCGTGGACTCGGTGGACCTCCTGGTCCGCAAGGGCGAGTTCCTCTCTTTGCTGGGGCCATCTGGTTGCGGCAAGACGACCTCGCTTCGGCTGATGGCGGGATTCGAGCAGCCGGACGAGGGGGAGATCCTTATCGGTGGCGTCAACGCGGTCGGGATCCCTCCGTACCGGCGTGACGTCAACACGGTGTTTCAGAGCTACGCGCTCTTCCCTCACATGTCGATCGTGGACAATGTGGCGTACGGGCTGAAACAGCGCCGCGTCGCCAAGTCTGAGCGCCGTGCCCGCGCGCAGGAGGCGCTGGATCTGGTGCAGCTGGAGGGGCGCGGGAATCGCCGCCCCTCGATGCTCTCCGGCGGCCAGCAGCAGCGTGTGGCTCTGGCCAGAGCACTGGTGATGAATCCCCGTGTCCTCCTCCTGGACGAACCGCTCGGGGCACTCGATCAGAAGCTGCGCAAGGACATGCAGATCGAGCTCAAGCGCATCCAGAGACAGGTCGGCATCACCTTCGTCTACGTCACGCACGATCAGGAAGAAGCGCTCTCGATGTCGGATCGCGTGGCCGTGATGTCCGGCGGTCACATCGAGCAACTCGATGAGCCCAGCGTGATCTACGATCGGCCGCTCACGTCGTTCGTGGCGACCTTCATGGGCGAGATGAACCTCCTCGACGGAGTGGTGACGGCCAGCGACAACGGGAGCTTCACCGTCGATGCCGGATCGGCCGTCATCGTGCAGGGCCTTGGCACTGCCGACAAGGGAGCACGGATCCAGGTCGGTATCCGCTCCGAGCGCATGGTCGCGACCGCCGGCGCCGCCGACCCCGCCGTGAACTCCGTGCCGGCGGACGTGGTCCACAAGGTCTACCTCGGAGACCAGATCCAGATCATCGCACGGCTCGCCAACGGCTCCGACGTGATTGTGCGCGAACAGCGCGCCGATTTGGCGCTCGACACCATTCACCCCGGCGACAAGATCACTGTGAGCTGGGACAGGACCTGCGCGCTCGTCTTCGGCGCAGAGGGCCCCACATGCGAATCTTCCAGGGAGGAACGATGACGGATCCACGCGACGACGAGATGAAGATCCTGCTGCCGATCGAAGCCAAGCCGAGGCTCGACTCCTTGCACCGCAAGGTCGAGGCCGCCGCCGGCGTGCGCCTGACCCGCCGCGAGGCGCTCGGCCTTGGGGGCATGGCTCTGCTCGGGCTCGGCTTGGCCGCGGCCGGGTGCAGTACCTCCACGAACGGCGGGGCCGCCTCGGCTGGGGCAGCCTCTTCGCTGGCGGGCCAGCCGATGGAGGACAAGCTCCAGATCTACAACTGGGTCGACTATGACCCGAAGTCGGTCTACAAGGGGTTCAAGAACCTGCCCGACCCGAAGGCCGCGGGCCTGACCATCCACGAGACCTACTTCTCGAGTAACGACGAGCTGCTGGCCAAGATGAACGCGGGCGGCACCGGGTACGACATCATCGTGCCGAGCCAGAACGCCGTTGCGCAGCTCATCCAGCAGAAGAAGCTGATGGCGCTGGACTTGGCTCTGATTCCCAACATCAAGAACGTGACGCCGTCATTCCTGACCTCGAACTACGACCCGAGCGGCAAGTACCACGTGGTCAAGGCCTACGGCATCACGGGCTTCTTCTACGACACCACCGTCGTCACCGAGCAGCCCAAGACGCTGATGGACTTCTATCAGCTCCTGAACAAGTACGTGAGCAAGGGCCGCACCAACCTGATGGACGGCCCTGAAGAGGTGCCGGTGCTGGCGCTGCTGGCGCTGGGGATCAACCAGAACACGACCGACCCGGCCGACTACGCCAAGGCGCGCGAGCTCCTGATGTCGGTGCGCAAGGGCGTCACGACCATCGATTCTTCATCCGCCGCGAGCGACGCGGCGGCCGGCAAGATCATCCTGGGACAGGATTGGAACGGCCCCATGATCAGGACCGTCAAAGCACAGCCCCAGATCACGGCAGTCATTCCCGAGGGGCTCTCGGAGATCTGGGCGGACAACTGGTGCGTCCCGGCCGACGCACTTCACCCCGTAGCCGCGCACGCCTGGATCAACTACCTGCTCGACGTCGACGTTGCTGTCGACGACATGATGTATCACCAATACTCGATGCCCATCCCCGCCGCGATCGCCAAGCTTCCGGCGGAGATGAGGGACGATCCACTCTTCAACGTCCCACCCGCCGCCACCAAGGACTGGGTGTACACCCTGAACGTGAGCCCGGCGGTCGTGCAGATGCGCACCAAGGTCTACACGGAGTTCAAGGCCGCCGGATGAAGAAGGCGGTCAAGGTCGACCTGGAGCCGCGTCCCGCGGCTCCAGGTCGCAGGGGCCGGTCATACAAGCCGCGCTATCCGGCGTGGCTGGTGATGCCCTCCCTCGCGTACATCATCATCTTCTTCTTTGGCGCGATGGCCATTCTGGTCGCGTTCTCCCTGGCGACACAGGTCGGGTTCGGGGAGATCAGCTTCGGCGTGAGCTTCGCCAACTACAAGGAAGTCCTCGACCCCCTGTACCTGTCCATCTTCGCGCGCACCATGGTGATGGCGTTTCTGGGGGCGGCGCTCACCTGCGTCGTCGGGTACCCGGTCGCGTACTGGATGGCGAGGTACCTCAGCACGTACAAGATGCTCGCACTCCTCCTGATCATGGTCCCGTTCTGGACCTCCTTCCTGATCAGGACGTATGCGTTGAAGATCATCCTCGACCCTAGCGGTTACCTGGCCAAGTACGCCGGCATCGACCTCATGTACACCAAGTACGCCGTCGGGATAGGCCTCGTCTACAACTACCTGCCGCTGTTCATCCTGCCCGTGTTCGCGACGCTCGAACGGATGGAGTGGACCCTGGTCGAGGCGGCAAGCGACCTCGGGGCGCCGCCGCTCAGAGCGTTCCGGCAGATCACCCTTCCGCTCACGTTGCCGGGTGTGGTGACCGGCGCCCTGCTGGTCCTCATCCCGATGACCGGTGAGTACATCATCCCCAACATCCTCGGCGGCGGGAAGTACGAGTTCGTCGGGAATCTCATCGGCGACCAGTTCAACGCGGCGCAGAACCACCCGTTCGGTTCTGCCCTGGCGATCTCGCTGATGGTGGCGCTCTCCGTCCTCGTCGCCATCTACATCATCTTCGCGGGGAGAGAGGAGCGTTTCGGTGCATAAGATCCTGAAGCCCAAGCTCTTCTACACCGCGTGGGCGGTGATGGTGTACATCTTCCTGTTCCTGCCGATCCTCGTCATGATCGTCTTCGCGTTCAACGCACCCTCGAACGTGTCGCTGTCGAGCCTCGATGGAATCGACCTGAGCACGCTGTCGCCCGAGAAGATAGGCAACGTCACCCTCTGGAACGGGTTCACCGTCGGCTGGTTCGCAGTCGCGCTGAAGAGCACGCTGTACATCCCGGCGATCATCAATAGCGCGAAGATCGCCTTCGCCTCGGCAGTGATCGCTACGACCCTCGGGCTCTGCGCGGCACTCGCGCTGGCGCGCATGAGGCGCACTCGGCGAGCGCCGTTCGACGTGCTCGTGTACCTGACCCTCGTCGTGCCGGAGATCGTGCTCGCCGTGGGGCTCCTGATCTTCTTCGTACAGGCGCGGGTGTACGTGCCCTGGTTCCCCCGGCTGGGGTCGGTCACCATCCTGCTCGGTCAGTTGATCTTCGACACGTCCCTCGCGATGCTCATCATCCGTGCCCGGTTCGTGGGGATGGGGGATACGCTGGAGGAAGCCTCCTTCGACCTGGGTGCCCGCCCGCTCTCGACGTTCCGCCAGGTGACGCTGCCCCGGTTGATGCCCGCCATCGTGGCCGCCTTCCTGCTGTGTTTCACGTTCTCGTTCGACGACTACGTCGTGCCGGCGTTCACCAACGGGACCACCAATACCTGGCCCATCGTGCTGTACTCCGCGGTCCGCTTCGGGATCACTCCGGCAGTGAACGCCATGGCCACGATGATGTTCGGTATCAACGTCCTGGTGATCCTCATCGCGGTGCTGATCCTGCGGCGTTCGCGCGTCCGCGGTGGACCCGGTCAGGAAAAGGCAAAGGGTCTGGGCGGAGCGATGGGGCTCTGACGCAAGCTGACCTTCGTCTAGCGCCGACCGCGCCATCAGGCGCAGACGTCCTGAAGAGGTCCAGTCA
>Ga0315283_10004711_pt1 | contig 11927 bp, 14 predicted proteins | sample YL17G09_0_MG_FD_204541 | JGI IMG/M metagenome (GOLD analysis project Ga0315283, IMG submission 204541) | Sediment microbial communities from Yellowstone Lake, YNP, Wyoming, USA - YL17G09_0 | ecosystem: Environmental > Aquatic > Freshwater > Lake > Sediment | place: USA: Wyoming | collected...
GCACCCCGGCCTGCAGCACGTGAAGTCCTCCGGCGAGAGCGGGGGAGGGGTCGGGGACGCTGCCGCCCTCGGGGTTGGCGGGAGCGACGGAGAGGAAGAGGAACGAGGTCGCTTCCCTCCCCCTCCCTCTTCCTCTCCGCCTCCCTCGTCGATTTCCTCGCCTTTTCCTTCTTCTCCTCCTCTTCCTTCCTCTTCTTCTTCGTCGTCGTCAACGGCCTGCGAGCGGGTCCTCGACGCCGCCTCCTCCTCCCGCGTCTCACGCGCCCTCCGCCGGTACTCCGAGGGAAAGAGCCTTGCGAGGGCCCTGTGCAAGACCACGGCAACGGCCGGCTGGTGCGAGAACCTCCCGCGGTCGAGCGGGCAGCGCGAGTCCGCCACGGGGCTCATCGCGGCGTGCAGGCACCAGAAGCAGAAGGCGTGGGAGCAGTGCTCTGCGGCCGGGGCGCAGGGCTTGTAGAGGAGGTCGAGGCAGATCGGGCAGCGGAAGTCGGCGAGGAGGACCGCCGCGGGGCGCCGAATCGGCTCCTCGCGAGCTTCACCGCCGCCGGAGGGGAAGGAAGACATCTTCCGATCGCGCAGGGAAGCCCAGCGCGGCTTCTTGACGGCCAAAGAGGCGACGGGAGAGAAAGTCAAACTTCCGATCGAATGGAGTTCACCGTGTCGCCTTTCCCAAGCGAAAGACTGTGATTTCGTCGCTGCGCCCTCCCTCGCGCATTCTTCGCCTCTCTCTCTCTCTCTCTCTCTCTCTCTCTCTCTCGATTTCTTCCCGAAAAGAAAAAAATGGACGGCCATTCCCCGGTCTCTACACTCCTTGGCTGCTCGCCTCCTCCCTTCCTATCTCTGGGAGAGAAAGTGGAGAATGTCTGCGACGTTTCTAGGGAGATCAGCAGGTCGTCGCCGTCGCCGGGAGCCTCGGACGACAGCGGTACGGGAGAGGCATTCGGGCAGAGAATAATAAAAACGAGAAAAGGTCCGATACCTCCGCCCCCCTCCTCCTCGCTGGCCGCCCGCCGCGCCCGCGTCCTGGGAGCCAACGTCGCCACCGTCGACGCCTCCCTGCCTGCGATCGTCGCAGGGAGGGGCTGCTGCCTCTTCGCCGAGCTGCTCGAAGGGGACGACGAAGAGGAAGAGCCCGGAGAAGAGGAGTCCCTGGGGGGTGCCTCTGCCGGCAGCGACAGAAGCGGCGCCGCGGGGACCGGGGCGGTGGTCCCCGAAAAAGAAAAGGAAAAGAAGAAAAAGCTGGTCCGCTACCTCGACGCCCAAAACAACGTCCCCGCCGTTGGCCACTCCCACCCTGCCGTCGCCGCCGCGGTATCGCGCGCCTTTTCGCGGCTCAACACCAACTCGAGGTACCTGCACCCGGACTTGGTCGAGCACGCGGAGCAGCTCGCGGAGCTGCTTTCGTCTCCCTCGCCTTCGCCGACTTCCTCCTCTCTTTCTCCGCCGCCGAGCTCCTCTTCTTCTTCTTCTTCTTCTTCCTTCATCGACGACCCCGTGGTCTACTACGTCCCCTCGGGCACCGAAGCTAACGACCTGGCCCTGCGGATCGCGAGGGCGTTCCACGAGGAGGCAGCAGAGGCAGCGGCGAAGAGCCACCAGAAGGGCGAGGGGAGGGAGAGGTTGGGAGACGAGGCGGAGGCGGAGGAGGGAGGGCCACAGCAGCATCGCCACCATTACCTGGCTCTGGAAGGAGCCTACCACGGCCACGCGGGGGAGCCCGCCCGCGTCTCCTCCTACATCCACTTTGGCGGGGCTGTCGGAACGCCCTGTCCCGCGGACGTCTCTCTCCTCCGCCTGCCCGACTCCGTCCGCGACGCCGGGCTGCCGGGCGGCGCCCCCGCCCCTCCCGACCCGGCCCCGGCCGTCAGGGCGGCGGCCCGAAGGGCCCGAGAGGGCCGAGGGGCCTCTGCCTCCTCCCTCACCGCCTTCATCTTCGAGTCGTTCCCCAGCTGCGCCGGGCAGGTCGTCCTCCCGCGGGGGTGGCTGCGCGCCGCCGTCGCCGAAGCCCGCAGGGACGCCGCGGAACGCCGAGGGCCCCCCCCGGTCGTCATCGCCGACGAGGTGCAGACGGGCCTCGGCCGCCTCGGCCCGCTCGAGGCGAACTCGTTCTGGGCCTTTCAGCACTTTGGAGTGCCCAGCCCGGACATCGTCACGATAGGCAAGCCGGCGGCCAACGGGTTCCCCTTTGGCGCCGTCGTCGCGTCTCGCCGCGTCGCGGCAGCGTTCGCGGGGCGCCACCCGCCGTTCTTCTCGACGTTCGGCGGGTGCACTGCCGCCGCGGCCGCGGCCCTGGCGACGCTGGGCGCTCTGCGCCAGGAGAGGCTGCCCGAGCGGGCCGCCGAGGTCGGCGCTTGGCTCCTCGCGGAGCTGAAGAGAATGGCGGCCGCGCTGCTGCTCGAGGAGGGGGACGGAAGGAACGAAAGGATCCGAAGGTCGAAACTGATCATCGACGTCCGCGGCGTCGGGCTGATGCTGGGCGTCGAGGTCGCGTTCGGCAAGGAGAGGTCCTTCGCCGCGGCCCCGCGCGTCGCGGCCTTCGTCGCGGCGCACTGCCGGGACGCCTCGAGGGTTCTCATCTCGTGCGACGGAGCGGGGCCCCGGGCAGGGTCGGTGCTGAAGATCAAGCCGCCGTTGTGCTTCGACCTCGCGGACGCGGAGGAGCTGGTGGGGGCGCTGCGGGCCGGGTTCGAGGCGGTGCCCGCGGAGCTGCTCCTCCTGCCGTGAGGAGAAGGAAGAGGGCGGGGAGGAGGTGGTGGAGGGGTGAGAGAGAGCGAGACCAGAGAGAAGAAAATAATGCAAAAAGAAGAAGGAAAAAAAAAGAAACGGACGCTCGACCTGTTTTCACTGATTTCCCCTGTAGTGAATCTTCTTGACGAACCGAAAGACTCGCCCTTCCCCTCTCTTCTTCTCCCCCTCCCCTCAGTGGAGCGCAGAGGTACGTCTCTCGTGAACGAGCCCGGTTGTCGTGACTTTGCACCATTCTGAGAGTTTGGGAAGAAGGTCGAATGCTCGCACTCTTTCTGAGTTGCGTGGCTGTCGCCAAGTTGAATTTGGAAAAAAAATCGCTTGCCTCAAACCGGTTTCTCGGGCGCTCTTTCTTCCTCTTCGCACGTTTCCCCCCGCCGAAGCGGTCAAGTTATGTGCGAGAATGCTGTCGCGCGTGGGGAAGTGCGTGGAACAGAGGCGCGCGAATACGAAATGAAGGGGGGGGGGAGCTTGTTGTTTGTTGCTGCGCGAGAGGCTTCGATTCGCGCGCCAACGTTCAACAGCTTTCTCGACCTCGACCTAAGCGCCGACTCCAAGCGGAGCCTCACTGCTCCCGCGCTCTCTTTCTCTCTCTCTTTCTCAAACTCTTTCTCTCTCTCTTTCTCTCTCTCTTTCTCAAACTCTTTCTCTCTCTCTTTCTCTCTTTCCCCTCTCCCTCTCTCTCCACTCACCGCGCGCCCCTTTTCCCACCGCTCCCCCCCGACTACCGAAAAACAGAAATATAAAGCCAGGGAAGAAGCGCGCAACCTCAGGAAAATGCGTTCCCTCTCCCCTCTCAAGGCCGCGGCCCTCGTCGGCGCCGTCGCCTTCTTGCTCTCGGGTTCCCTCGCCGCCGCGACCTTCCCCGGATTCAACGCGACCAGCGTCGCCGCGGCCAAGAGCGCCGCGGAGGTCAGGGTGAGGATTTTTTTTTTAATTGCGAGAGAGGAGAAAGAGGGAAAAGATAAAGAGGCGGAACAGCGGCAGCGAGAGAGAGAGAGAGCAAGAAGATGGAAGAGCTGAAGTCGGGGGGGGGAAAACTCACCCTCGACCTCTTTTTCAACACCAAAACCAAAAACTAAAAGGCCCTGCGCCCGCTCTCCCGCGTCGCCAACGCCACCTGGGCCGCAGCCAACGTCGCCCTTTCCGGCTCCAAGCTCGCCGCCAAAGTGCAGGTCAACGCCACGGCCCTGCTGCCGGGACAGATCACCTGCTACTACGACGAGGTCTCGGGCATTGTCACCTCGGTCGACGACGGGTCGGGGCCCTCGTGCGGGAGGTACCTCAACGCCGTCCCCGTCAAGCTCGGGGGCACGAAGTACGTCTCCTGGATCGACGTGCAGCTCGTCAAGGGAACGCCCTACGTCGGCAGGCTCACCTTCTGGGTGAAGGACGCGACGACGCCGACGTTTGCCAAGGGGTCCGTCAAGGCCGGCGGCGCGCTCCCGTACGCGGTCCGCTGCGGCCGCGTCGACGACGACTACCTCGACAAGGCCCTCGACGGCCTCGCGCACGCCGAGTCGTGGCCCTCGGCCCTGACCGACGTCGAGGAGGCCCTGGAGTCGAACACGCAGACGCCGCTGGGCACCGCGGCGACCGCCGAGCAGCGCAAGGCGGCGCTGGCGTCGCAGTTTGCCTCCCTGTCTGCTGCCGAGGGCAACGCGAAAGCCGCCGCCAAGTACAACGCCACGGCCAAGCGCATCTTGGCGCCCAAGCGCGGTCGCGGGCTCGCGACGCTCAGGGCGTCGTGCTTCTCCAACGCCAGGGCTCCCGTCGACTTCGCCGAGGTCGCGGACGCCATGCGCATCAGCCCGCTGACCGGTGCGAGAGCGTGTTGGGACTTTTCGAGATTTTTCCCCCGAAAAAAGAGAGGGAAAAGACTCACTCTTTTTTAACCCCGTCCTTCCCTCCCGTTCCCCTCGCTCCCTCCCCTCCCCCATCCTCTCTCCTCCCCGTTTAGGCGACTTCAAGCCCGAGTGGGGCTGGCAGAACACCACGGCGGCCAAGAGGGCCGTCGCCTCGACGCCCCTGACCGCCGCCAACATCCTCTCTCTCGGCAACATCTCGTCGCTCGCGTCGCGCCTGCTGGCCAACAAGTCCGCCGCCGTCTCTGCTCTCATCAACGATCCGGCGAAGCGCGCCGCAGTCGTCACCAACAAGACGCTGGGGAGGGTGAACACCCTGCAGCGCGCCTTCAACAAGACGCGCGCGCCGCTGCCCTCCGTCATCGACGCGGCGACGCTGCGGGCGACCTTCACCGACGAGACGCTGCACCAGCAGGTCTACAACTGGAACGACCAGGGCCCGCTCAGCACGGGCGCGGCCGGCGGCATTTCCACGGGCGGCTCGACCTTCTACTGGATCGACGACTCGGTGAACCCTCCTGTCGCCGTCCCGGACCTGGTGACGCCGCCGCCCGTCCCCGGGTCGAACCTCCCCGAGGGCATCATCGAGCTTCCCGCCGGGACAGACCCGGCCTGCGTGACGACGGGGACGTGCCCCGGCGCGCCTCCCAACGAGGTCAACATCATCGGAGGTGAGAGGAGGAGATGTTTTTTTGTTTCCACCTCCTCCTGGGGTCGAGGTTTTCGTTGCAGACGGGGGAGAGCTTGGAGAGGACGACGCGGAACTGCGAGGCCGAGCCCCGGACGACGGCGGGCCCGACAAAGCGGGCGTCGAGCGCACGGTGCCAGAGGTGCCCCACGGGCCCGCCGAAAAAAACTCACCTTTCCTGTCTCCTCTTTCCTTTTTCCGGGGGGGGGAAAAACCAAAACAACACCAACGACGACGACAGGAGTCTGCGTCATCATGGGGGCCAACTACGACTGCCTCGCCCCCGGGTCTGCCTGCCCCCTGGGTGACGTCCCGCAGACGGACGTCGCGGGGACCTGCCCCGAGGGCGGCGTCTGCTGCGCGCCGCCGCCGGCGCCGTCGCCGCCGCCGTTCGTGCCGGACACGCCGACGCCGACGACTCCGCCCGCGACCGCACCGCCGGCCCCGACGCCGCCCCCGGTGCGAAGAGAGCTTTGGGATGGATCAGAAGGCGAGAAACAAAAGAGAGAGAGGGAGATACTAATTTCGATTCTGACACTTGCCTCTTCTCTGGGGGAAAAAACATCAACAGGCACCGGGACCCCCTCCCCCTCCCCCCTTCGAGTGCCCCTTCGGCCTCCTCCCCATCACCACCCCGCCGCTCTCCGTCGCAGACTGCGCCGTCGTGCCCTGCAACCCCTGTGGCTCGGCCGCCCCGGACCTCTACCAGACGGGCGCGCTGTCGGTCTACGTGACGCCCGCCTGGTCTCCCGCGACCCCGGCCAACTCGGCGACGCTCGTCTGCTCGCTCGACTACGCCGACCCGAACATCTGCTCGCAGGCGTCGCAGTCTCAGAACGCGGCGTGCACGACCAACGACATCGCCGTCGACGCTCAGGTGTGGTTTTAGTCTTCATTAAAGTTTTTTCTTCCTCTCTTTCTCTCGCTCGCTCGCTCGCGTGCTTGCTCAGCTCTCAAAAAAAAAACTCAAATCACCTCGACAGGGAGACTTCATCGTGCTCGGACGCTCCGGCGCCTCGGCCACGGCCACTTCGGGGTGGGTCATCCGCGTCAACAAGCCGACGGCGCTGGGCTTCCCCTGCTCGTACACCAAGCTCCTCTCAGGGATCGCGCCCTGGGCCGGTGAGAGAGATCATTCTAATCTTTTTTTTTTTCGTTTTTGTTCTTGTCCGTTTCCCTTGCGTCGTTCCTCAAGAAGAAGAAGAAGAAGCTCACGGATGCCCTCCCTTTTTTTCCCACTGTTAAAAAAAAACAGGCCTCGGCGCGGCGCCCAAGTCCAACCTCCTGTATGGCATTGGCGATGGCACAGTCTTCACCGTCGAGCTGTTCCCCGACGGCACCGCCAGCATCGTCTCGCAGCTGGCTTTCGCGGGCTTCACGGGCGCCGGAGACATCACGTCTGCGCCCGGAAACCTGGTCTACGCCGTGTCGGGGGCCGGGAAGAACGCCTACCAGGTTTTTGTCGACGGGAGCTTCTACCCGACCTCGGTCTCGGCCGCCATCGCGACGACGGGCTCGGTGAGTTGGAGTTTTGTTCTTTTATTCTGAAGGGGGGGCGGGGGGGGCGTCGATTCTCGTTGCTTTGTTCGCCGCTCTCTCACTCCCTTCCTCTCTTCCCTTTGCCTCTCTCCCGCCCGCAACGGGAAAAAAAAAAAAAAAACTCCAACAGACCTACCCGGGCGCCTTCTGCACGTCGACGGAGCCGCTCGCCGTCTCGTCCTTCTCGGTCTTCGGCCGCGTCTCCTCGTTCCTCTCCGGCTCCTTCGTCTCCGTCGGCAACTCGGGGCAGGTCGCAGGGACGGGGCTGACTGGCGCCGCCGTGGCCCCCGTGTGCTAGGATGCTTTTTTGGACTGGCGTTGCTCGTTTTTGCTGGGAGAAAAAGGAAAGAGAGGGAGCGAGAAGAACAAGAACAAGACGGGGCTTTTTCCCTCTCTCGTTCGTTCTTCTTTCCTCTTTCTTTTCTGTTCTCTCCGTTCGAAAGAAGAAACAATATGATGATATAATCGTGGCCCTCGATGCTGCTGCTGCTGCTACTGAGATGCGCTTTCCAGCGAGCGCCTTTGAGGGCAGAGCGGCGCCTTGCGCTAGTTTCGGGTGCTTTTGAGGGAGAGGAGCTGTTTCGATGGTTGTCTTTCGTTCTTCCTCCTTCTCTTCAGCCGGCAGTCCTTTGCGACTTTTTGCGCGAGAGGAGTAGGTCGCGGAGGCGACGAGCATCTATCTTCCCTTTTTCAATTGTCAGCGCTCTCTGTGCTTGAACGCAGAGGGAGAGAGGCCTCGACTACTACTACTACTACTACTCGACTTTTTGTTCACGACGTGACGAAATATGAAAACCCAAAAAATGGGAAGAAAAAGAAAAAGGCGCGGGGTCGAGACGTGTTTGATTTACTAACACACATCTTTTGTTTTTTCCCTCTCCTTGTGCTCTCTCCCCTTCGGCTCTCTTTCCAGCAGGGGGGCGCTCGCGCTACATTTGGACGCAACTGCGATGCATTCCTGCGCTCTGCAAGCGCAGCGGGGCTGCCGCGCCCGCGGAGCGCCCGCATCGGGGCTGCTGCGGGCGATGGCGTCGGCGTCGATGGCATCGCCGACAGCAGCGACTCCCTTCTTCGGCGTCTCCGACTGTTCCCGCTCACTCTCGCACCCCGAGGTCATCATCGTCCACGAGAAGCGCAGGGGCTTCTTGGAAACTGTCATCCCCCCGGGATCCTCCGTGCGGGAGCTGCTGAAGGCTGACAGCGTCAAGGTGAGAGAGAGAGAGTTTTGGCTTTTTGTTTTTTTTCTTGAGAAAGGTGGTGTGCCGAGCGCGTGCGGCGCCCGAGGTCGAGCACAAGCCGCGCGGGCTCAACTTTCTCTCCCCTCCAAAAAAGAAAAAAAAACAGACCGTCATCTCTGTCTCCTCCCCCGAGGAAGCGGCAGACGCCCTCGCCTCCGCCGTCTCCCCCGGCAACGCCCGCCTCGCGGCGGCCGTTCGCGACGACGTTCTCATAGCCGTCGCAGCCCTCTCCGCCGCGCTGCCCGCGGCCGAGTCCCTCTCGGCCAAGCTGGAGGTCGTGACGGGGCAGTCGTGTCCAAAGTGGCACAGCGACTACGTCGGCTGCCGCTGTCTGGTGACCTACGCAGGTCACGGAACGCTGTTCGCCCCACCCGAGGCGGTGCTGAGCGCGGAGGAAGCGAGGAAAAGGAGGAGGAGTCGGGGGGGGAGGCGGCAGGCGGCGGCCGCGGCCGCGGCGGCGGCGGCGGCGGCGCGCGGCGCCGGGGCCGAGCGGGCCGCCGCGCCCCCTCTCGGCGGGGGGATCCCGGTTGACGAGTCCCTCGTGCTCCGGGCGGAGCCCTTTGACTTTCTCTTCCTGAAGGGGAGGGCCTCGGCCGCGGCGGTCGGCGCCGCCGAGGAGGCCGCCGCCGCCGCCGAGGCCGCTGCGAGGAGGCCCCCGCTGCCGCGGTGGCTCCTCCCCCGCGGCGGCGGCGGCCGGGGGAGCGGCGACGGCGGCAGCGGAGGGGGCCGAGCTTCCCCCTCTCGGCGGGCCCTCCTCGCCTTCGGGGCCGTCCACAAGTCCCCCGCGGGGGCCAGCGAGGAGAGCCCGCGGCTGGTGCTGACGATTGACGACGCGTGCGAATGCTGCGGTTGAAAAGAAGAAGGAGAAAAAGAGAAGAACGGAAAGACCGGAATGAACGTGAGACCTTGATTTTTTTACTTAGCTTGGCAAAAAAAAACGAAAAAAGAAGAGGCAGTCGCGCTCGCGCCCCCCTTGGAAGGAACACGACGAATGCAAAAACAAAAGGACAATTATTCAATCAATGTGGGCAATACAAGCGTTTTTTTCTGTTACAAAGTCTCTCACAAAGAGAGAGAGAAGAGAGAGAGAGAGAACGAGTGAAACGGTTTTTTCTTTTTAACCTTTCACTTTTTCCGAAACAGCAGGAGCGGCCTGTCAAACCCCGGGGCAGCCCCTTCGGGGACCCCCAGCGACCGCACAAGCGCGAAACCGTGCCTGGGCTCCTCGAGGATCGACACAAAGTCGGCCGGCCTGATCCTGAGGGAATCGAGGGAGCGAGGAGGAGAAGCGGGGGAGCTGGAGTCGGAGTTGGAGCTCAGGAGCAGCGCCTCGCGCACGCCCCGCTTCCGCACCGCCCTCCTGTACGACCTCCACGGCTGCGGCTCCAGCACGAGGTGCGCGCCCCTGACCAGTCTCCGGGACAGGCGCGCGAAGAGGCGCTCGATCCCGGCGTCGCCGTGGCACAGGTGGACCCACTTGGTGACCGAGAGGCAGAGCGCGGCGCCAAAGAGCTCCTCGGGCTCGAGCTGCTGCTCTTGCCTGCCGCTGCCGCCGCCGCCTCCCCCTCCCCCTCCTCCCCCTCCCCCTCCCCCTCCTCCTCCCCCTCTTCCTTCGCTCACAAAGTCCTCGTGCCTGAACGTCGTGGCCCGCAGGGCTCGGGAGCAGGCGCGGGCCGCGGCGCGCCTGCCCGCGAGGGAGCGGCCCCCGGGCTCCGGGAGGAGCAGGGAGGGAGGAGGAGGGGCGGCGGCGGGCGCCGCCGCCGGCGGAGGGGGCCCTCCCGCGGCCGCCGGCGCGGCCGCCGCGGCCCGCAGCGCCCTCTCCCACCCCGCCGCGCTCTCCCGCTGCCGCACGCACCGCGCCCTCGCCGACCGCACCAGCCTCGCGTCCGCGTCGACGCCCACGGCCCCCGCCGCCCCGGCGGCGGAGGCCAGCGCAAGCGTCAGCACGCCGCCGTTGCAGCCGACGTCGAGCAGGCGGCGCCCCCGCAGCAGCGGGAGGTAGGGGAGCAGGGCGCGGAGGCGCGGGTCCGCTGCCCCCGGCCCGTAGAGGGCCTCGTGCGCCGCGGAGAGCAGCGGGGGAGCGGGAGCAGCGGGACCGGAGGAGCTCGAAGGAGAGGAGGAGAGGCCGAGGCGGTAGCCGTAGTAGCGCGAGTAGTTCCCGCGCGGCGCCGGCCTCGAGGGGGTGCCGGCCGCGGCCGCGGCGCCCCTCTCGTTCCCCTCTCCTCCCGTCGCCGCCGATCCCTGAGGGGACCGCAGAGCGACGGCGATGGTCGCGGCGGCCAGGGAGAGGTCGACGCGGCAGGGGGCAGCAGCGGCAGCAGCTGCAGCGGCAGGAGGAGGGGGAGAGGGGAGGAAAGGCGGGGCTGCCTCTTCCTCCTCGTCTGGTCGCTGCCGCTCCTTCCTCTTCTTCTTCCCCTGCTGCCGCGGCTCTTCGTCGCCCGCCTTCAACCTCTTCCTTTCGCCTTCGTCTTCATCTTCGTCGTCGTCGTCGTCGTAAAACTTCGTGTGACGGGACTGCCGCTGAAATGGAGGGAAGGAGCCTTCCTCCTCCTGCTCGCGGTGGCCACTGCCGACCGCGGCCGCTCCCCTCGCCGGCTCTGCCGTCGCCGGCGCCCCCTCCCGTCCTCCGCTTCCGCCGAGGCCGCAGGCCTCTACCGTTACCCGGTCCTGGGTCGAGGCCCCGGATCCGCCGCTCAGGAGAACGAGGGAACAAGGAGCTGGGAGCCTCTTCTTCTGCCCTGCGTAGGCGGCGGCTGCAGAAGACAGGGGCAGCAGCAGCGGTGCCGTCGAGAACGCCGCGGCGGCCGTCGCCGCCGTCGGCGTCCTCACATCGGCGACGACGAGAGGGTCTTCCGTGCTGTCTCCCTGCTGTTTTTTGTGCATGCGATGAGTTGGAGGATATCAGAAGTGAGCTCTGCATAGTACTGCGAGCGCTGTCGTCGAGAGCGCTGCGCTTGCGGCAGGGTGAGAGAGACGAGTGAAATTCAACAAGAGGGAGAGGCATGCGTTCTCGGCGGGGGGCTAGTATTTCGATGTTTTTTCCATCTCTTCTCTCTTACTCTCACCTGCATGGTCAGCCTCTTGGCGAGGCGGCACCGCTTCTGGCGGAGCTTGTGCCTCTGGTTCTTCGTCAGGAGGGGAAGGAGAGGTTCTTCTTGCAGTTCCTGCTGCTGCTGCTCGCCACCGAGAGAGGACGACGACAAAGGGTTGATGCCGGCGAGCGCCGACGGCGCTCTTCGTCTCGCATCTGTCGCCGCTCCTGCTCCTGCTGCTCCCTCTGCTCCTGCCGCTGTCTCTCGTCGCCCTATTGCGACGACGTCGGGGCCATCGCTTTCTTCCTCCATCTCGAAGAGACGAAACGGAGGAGACGGAGAGAGAGATCGGGTTTCGAACCAAGGGACGAAGAAAAAGAAGGGGAAAATGATGAAGGGAACCCCCCCGCTCTCTGGTAGACTACGGTCTCCTAGAGAGCGGTGTCCCTCGCCCCCAGTCTCTCCTCCTCCTCTTTCTCTTTCTCTTACAGCCCGCAAGCCTCTCCTCTACTCGTCGTCGAGCTCAAACTCCCCGTGCACGAACACCCGGCGCAGCAGCTGCCCCGTCCGCCTGTTCCTCCTCTCGACCGTGGCCCAGCGACAGGCCACTGCCCTCAGCCCGGCCCTCTTCGCCGTCTCGGCCAGGTCTCCCGGGGAGAAGAAGTAGCAGAGCGTCCCGTCGGAGCGCGAGTGGAGGTTGCCCTCGAGCCTCCTCGGGGCCCGCAGGTGGGTGAGGTCGAAGAGGCCGTGGTCGCGGACGAGGACCCGCGGGGAGGAGCTGGGGGAGGGGCAGGGGGAGGAGGAGGGGCCGCGAGAGCAG
>Ga0315283_10004712_pt1 | contig 11925 bp, 14 predicted proteins | sample YL17G09_0_MG_FD_204541 | JGI IMG/M metagenome (GOLD analysis project Ga0315283, IMG submission 204541) | Sediment microbial communities from Yellowstone Lake, YNP, Wyoming, USA - YL17G09_0 | ecosystem: Environmental > Aquatic > Freshwater > Lake > Sediment | place: USA: Wyoming | collected...
CGGGATGCCGCAGAGGTCTTTCGGCTTGAGACCTTTCGGTGGCTTCACCCAAGCATTCCCGATTGCGCCCTCTTTAATCAGATTCTTACTAAGTGATTTGGCATTGACACAGCGGCCAGTGATCGCTCCGACATTCGTTTCTTGTTTTGATCCGCCTTGTCCGGGGTTCCAAGTCCCATCAGCATCGCGCCCACGCCCACTTCCCGCATACGAATCTCCAAGATTAAGGAACATCGTCCCGTCCTTGCGCAACACCCGTCTGACCTCACGGAATCCGGCAACGATCTTCGCAACGTATTCCTCCGGCGTCTTTTCGAGACCGAGTTGGGCGTCAATTCGGATTGCACCACATTTGGCGCAAAAATGTGCGGCCTCATCACCCGAACTGCCCGCGTTTGACGATTGTTTTGAAGTCAATCCTGGTCGTTCAAAGCGACCCGCTTTATGGTCACAGCTTGCGCTTCCGCCTTCCCATTTTGCAGTGCCATAGTCCCTGAGTCCCCAGTACGGCGGACTCGTCACCACACAGTTCACCGATTCATCGGGAAGCGTCCTCAGCACTTCAACCCAGTCGCCACAACGGAGGTCAATCATTTGTACCCCACCCAGCGGGTGGGTTGTTGCTTTCTCACCTCGACACTCCCACTGGTAAATCCAATACTTCTTGCGCGAGTCGCTGCTCGGCGATTTGACAATACTTGTACTCAATCTCCACTCCTATCGCTCGCCGTCCGAGATTCTTGGCGGCAACCAACGTCGTGCCGGAACCGAGGAATGGGTCGAGGATGGTTTTTGCATCATCGACTAAACGCAGACACCACTCCATAAGAAGAACTGGTTTTTGTGTTGGGTGCTGTGCTCTTTGACCACTCTCGGATTCTTTGTAAGCACCTATCCATAAATGATGGAAAACTCGGCTCCTGCCGATACAGTTTCGAGTCCATGCAATTTCAGTGTCAGATTGTCGTATATTAGCATCGTCTCGCATGGTTTTGACCCACGTTAGCCATTGCTTCGATTTAGGTAGTTGGTTGGCAAAGCAATTTCCTCCCCACAAAATCAACCTACTATATTTGAGCATTGGTGTTGGGTCAAACGCGGCATTGTCACCAATGATGTTCTGGCGTGCGATTCCGTCCTTGTACTTGGAATGGCTGGCATCGTAATCTATTCCGTATGGCGGGTCGGTCAACACCAAATCAATCGCCTTGTCGGGTATCTTCGGTAACACGTCACGGCAGTCCCCATGCACAATGCAGTGATCGCCGTACTCGCCTGCTTGGTAGGCGGCGAACGTGAAATCAGAAGCGGAGATTATCATTTCACTCTCACCAACTCCTGTTCGCCGCTGACAATCTTCGTCAGCCGCTTGAGCAGCTTGTCGGCTCGGCTGTAGTTGTCAAAGGAGGTCAGGTTCATAGTCCCAATACTTCTTGCGCGAGTCGCTGCTCGGCGTGCAGACAATGCTCCATTGAAGTCTCTATGCCGATACCGCGTCTACCTAAGTTCTTGCAGGCAACCAATCCAGTTCCAGAACCCATGAACGGATCGAGGATAATCTCAAGCGGTTGCGAATGAAGGCGGATAAAGTGCTGGAATAGTTCTACTGGTTTGACCGTCGGGTGATCGTCTGCTTGTGGGATGATCTTGGCAATACCATAATCACCCGGCCTGATGATATTCTCGATGCGTTTTGAGTTATCGTACCACTTACACGGGCCGCCACGCTTGACAGCCACAAGGACGGTTTCGTAACTTCTGCGGTAGTGGTGTCCCATTCCCATTGGGCCTTTATCCCAGACCACCATTTGTTTGAAGTCCAGCAGGTGATCGAGTTTCAACGCCCAACGTGCAAACATAGGGTCGGGGCCGCCGCCGCAGCAGCAGCAGCAGCAGCAGCCGCCGCGCTCAAGTAATCGTGGCGTTTCACTCACGAGGAAATCAAACAGGTTTTCAGCTTCGATACCGTCGTTATCTATTGGTCTTGCCTTGCCTACATTCTGTCCACCACCGAAAACCTTCTCCCGATTTGCTATCAAATCCCCGTTGTTGTTGTTGTGCCCGTAGGGTGGGTCGGTCATAATCATACCGATTGACTTATCGCCTATCTTCGGCAGCACGTCACGGCAGTCGCCATGCACAATACACTGATCGCCGTACTCGCCTGCTTGGTAGGCATCAAACCTGAAATCCGCAGCTTCGACCATCACTTCCCCACTCCCGTCACTGCCTGCCTCTTCGCATACCGCTCCACGAAATACGCCGCCATCGAACCCTGCAGTTTCAGTCCCGCGTCAACCTCCGTCGCGTTCAGATTGGCGTTGCGAAGCAAATACTCCGCGTACATCATGATCGCCTGGTGCGTGTATTTCGGCATCTGGACCGTCTGATTCAGGCTGTCGAAATCATCCGGATAGACCATACAGTCGACCCAGATGGTGTCGTCATCCCCAAACGCGGAAATCGGCGGATCAAACTTCAGCGTGTCCGCCCACCAACTGAACTCCCGCAAATACTCCGCATCTTCCCCTTCTTTGGCTTTTCCTCCCGGGGGTCCACCCGTAATCGGGTTCGGATCGATCGGCAACACTTCCTTCGTCGGGAACTCGTCCGATTGCTTCCAGTTAATCCGGTTAAACCCCGACTCCGAACTCTTGATGAAATACACCGCGCGCACCGAATAGCAGCCACTCGGCAACCCGTAATAGCTCCGGCCATCGACCGGCTTGATCTTGGCGATTCGCTCCACACATCCGACCTCCGTAGCGATGCCGGTCTGCGCCATCGAGAATGCCGTCATAATCTGGCTATTGGTATAATGCGTGCGACCGGTGGTGCTATCCGGCTCGCCGATCAACAAACGGAACTGCCCCAGCAGGTCAGCGAATGAAGTTCCCGTCGTTGTCGTACTGGTGCATAACACCAGCGCTATAAGGAGCGTTACCCATGAACGAACGATTTCTCGCAAAATTCTCCCTCATCATCTCTGGCGTCATCGGCAACGGCCGTGGCAAATCCTGTTGCGGGATATAACTCCGGCGCGCCGCTGCAATAGCCTCTTTGTTCATGTCGCGATTGAGATACTGGACATAGGAACTCGGCGCGAACTTCATCATCATTCGCGTCTCGACGATTGATCGCATATCCGGCGGCATCAGCGTCATCGGATCGTTGGCATCAATGATCTTCCGTGCCCAATACTTGATCGTCTTGCCGGCGATATCCTTGATCCCGAACAGCGTGATTATTGCTTCCCCCTTCGCACTGCGGCTTTTCTGCGTCCAGATAGTCGGTGCAACGTTGGCTTTGTACTCTTCGTTGACCTCACGCACAAACATCTCCGGGTCGACATATAACCGCGAAAAATCTGTGCCGTCATACTTCAAGGTCTTGACATCGGCGAATCCAGTCAGCGTATAGTCCGAGGTGTTCAGCGTTCCGGTCGTGCTCCCTTCACTCTCCATAAACGACCATTTGTCTTTCAGCAGTTCGAGCACATACTGATTGATCGCCGATCTGACCGCGCCGACCGTTGTCGGACGTTCCAACGTACTGCATTGTCCGACGATGTAATCCGCTATTTCCGCCGCTATCTGCGCCAACTTCTTTCCCTACTTTCTCCCCTCTACCTGTGGGAGAGGGGCAAGGAGAAGGGGTAAGGGTCTTATGCTCACCCCCGACCCACTTGGTTCCCCTCTTGAGAGGGGTTAGGGGTGTGTTACCTTCCGCTCGGTCCCTCGCTCACAACCGTTGGGCCTGTCGGCTTCCCGATCGCCTGCTGAAACTTCTTGATCGAATCGAGGATCTCTTTGGCTTTTTCATGGTTCGGATTCGCAACCGCGTATTCAACCATGTTCTTCGCCATCGTCTCAAGGTCTTCCTCGGCCAGGATCAGATCCATCCGTTCCTTGTCGATGATCTCGTAACTCCCCGGCGCGCGCTTTTCCTTGCGCTCGATCACGGCCCGGATAATGCCTAACACATTCTCCAATCCGCCGTAGAACGTCACCACGGAGGCTGGAATCTGTCCGGCATGGACTTCCGAGTCCCAGCACAATTTCATGTCGTCCGGAAACTCGATCAAAAATCCCTTCACCGTGGGATTGCCGTCGCGGTCGTTCCAGTTGTTCAGAATCAATATCCTGCCCGAACCACCACGCAGCTTCCGAATCGTCAGTTGCTTAACCGGCTTGTAATCCGGTATCGTCACCAACGCCCCTTCCTTGGGCTTCATCTGGGCCGGCGCCTTACCGAGCAGTTCCGCCAGCAAAGCCTGAGTCCGACTCAATGCGTCCGCTTGGCTGGCCACCGTATCCGCAATCGGGCCGAGTGCTTTGATTTCGCTGGCGACGTCCTCCTCGGTCATTGCCTCATAGGTCTCATCGTCGATGTCCCGTTTAAGAAGCTGATTTATCGCCTTCAACTCCTCAAGCTGATTGGCCACTTCATCGTCACCCAGTTTGGGTTTCTTTGGTGCCATTGAAATTCTCCTTCTCAATAAGCGCCGTCCGGCAACTGCCGGACGGCCCACGTTGCACGACGTGGCCGCTTAAGCGGTGACGTCGGTTATCCCTTCGATAAACTGCTGACACTCCGGATGCGGATTCAGGAACGAGTGCATCCCGATTATCTGACCCAGATCACCGGTCTCACCTTCCGTTGGCTGCACACCGGAATACTTATTCGCCTGAATTTGCACGATGCGGGGGCTGAAATCCTGGCCGCCCTCGCTGCCAAAATCAAACCCGAACATCATTTCACCCCGTGTTGGGGTGCCGACGTCCGGCATGTCGCAGGCGGAATCATATACGATTACGATTCTCTTGCCGTTGACTTGCCAATCCCACAGCTGAAGGTTCATGTTTTCGTTGTCGACCAGCAGATCCAACTTGCCATACTTGATCTTCTGGACAAGTTTGAACCCCTTCTGACCGACTCCGAGTGCTCTTTGATTCGAGCCGCGGAACATCCAGCGATCCATGAGAATATCCATGAACGTCGCTCCGGTCAAAGTGCCGTCGACATCGATACAAGTGTCAGCCGGACCGTTGCGACGCATTGTCTCAACAAATCCGTCGCACGCATACTGTGGCGCGGTGGCTCCCGCGCGACCCGATATCCAATTGGCATCGGTCTGATCCGTGCTGCTTGATTTCCGCTGCCCGAACAGAAGTTGCGCGACCTGGTCTTCCTTGATTTTCGTCAAGGCTTGCGCCATGTCGTCGTCCCAAACGTCTTCGTTCATCAGCATCTTGGTCATCATCGCCCAGTCCGAGGCTCCCACCGAAGCGCGACTTTCAAACGGATAGTTGTAATCCATCTGAGTGACCGCGTACACCGAATCAGCCATCCGGCCAAACTCGGCGCCGACAAAGGTCAGACGAACCAGCACATCACCGGCAAGCATCGGTTGTGCCGCCACCGTACCGAATGCGCGTGTCACCGTCCCCAGTGAATCCGGGGTTGCGTCGGTGTATTTCTCATCGACGCGGAAAATCTCCAACGTGCGTTCGTTCATCCACAGTTCCTGACGCCCGAAATACTCTCCGTGCGCAACCGGAATTGCGGTTATCGCGGCGGTGGCGCCTCCCGTGGAGACCACATCATACCGCGGCAACATTTTCTTGAATCCGTAATAGATCTTGCGATCCGCTCCCAATTGCGGCATCGTCACCTGCCGAAATCGCTTGATCAACTGCAGTGAAGCTCCCCACTGCGGTTTGATCTTATAGACCGCGCGATCCACTACCGTATCCGCAAGCGAGTTGATATTCGTCAACAACGGAAAGCTGTTTGCGATATAACCCGCTGCCGGCTGTATACTTCCTAATCCCGGCACTTCTTCCTCCTTCACTTCCCGGCGACCTTAAGCCGCCTTGCCAGTTCACCGGTCCATCAGACCGGTCTCACTTCACATCACAATCCCTGTCATTCCCGCGAAGGCGGGAATCCAGGCTGAATCTTGCTTACGCCCCCAACCTCTGAAGCGATGACGCGGCCCTGGCATCGTTCGAATTCATGGCCGACTTCTCTTTGCCCTTGTCAGCAGGTAATGGCATTCCACCACCCTTCGACATGTCATCGCGCAACTGCTTAATGGTCTCAAGGCGCACCTTCTCGCCGTGCTCCTTGATGGCCTTTTCGAGAATCGCTTCGTGGAACCGTCCGGTCGTCAACTGCTGAGCGACCTCAAGCATCCGCGCGTGGGGCATATTGCCAAAGCGAAGTTCGGTAATGTCGGCGAGAATCCTTGCCGACTCTTCCGTTGATGCTCCCGATTTCTCGGCATGAGTATAGAACGCCTTCTGGGTTTCCTTCTCCTCGTACCGTTCATCAAAATCGTCATCAGGACTTGGCTGACCACTACCGGCATCGGCGACGGCTTTCCCATCCTTCACCTCTTTTGATTTCCCGTCACCCTTCCCGTCGCCAGTGCCCGCTTCATCTTCTGGCTTGCTCTTGCGAAACGCATCACTACGTTCCGACTTGAGTTTGCCATTCCACTTCTCTGTAAGGTGCTTGTGGTCACCGCTTAACTTGTCGTGGCTCTTGCGCAATACCTCAAGTTCCGCCGTCAGCGATTCCACTGTTGGCGTCTTGCTGGTGTCAGTTCCACCCGTTCCGCGATCAGGTAGTGCCGCAGCACTCTGACCCCCGAGATCCGCATTCGCATCCCCGAAACCGCCGGCAGAACCATCGCCTGCTTCGCCCAAAAAGTGATTCTTGATATGGTTGAATTCCAAATCCATACTCTTCCTCCCTGTCATTCCCGCGAAAGCGGGAATCCAGGCTTATTTCGTTTCATTCCCTTATAGCCGCCAACGCCGCATCCAACCGCCGCTTGACATCCCGAATCAAATCCCCGAGGTTCTTCCGGCGACCTTCCGATCCCTGTTGTTCCGGTTTCGCGTAGAAATCGGTATACATCAGTTCCCGCTCGGTCGCGCGAATGTATTCCTCCTGGCCTTGCGGCGTGGCGATATTCTTGATTTGCAGCACCCGTGTATGCGCCTTTGCAGCTTCTTCCACCCAGAACTGCTTGAACACCGCCCAACCCATCGTCAACCGACAGACCTCGCACTCCTTGTCGAACTCTGCATGTTTGCGACATCGAGTTTCGATCAAGTCGCGGAAACTGCCGGCGACCTCCGCTTCCGCGCAGCGCAGATCAAACTCCACCTGCAACTGCGAAGCGGTCTGAAACGTCCCGGGGGTAAAAACGTGCTGCACTGATCCGTTACTCCTGGAAACTGCTGGTGATGATGTCGGGACCGTATCTTTTGATGAAAGTACGGTTGTAATCGACAAAGACGATCGACACCGCAAACGATATCGTCTGAATTGCCGTGCCAGCCGCGTCTCCGTGGGTACGGCCGATAATCTGCATGTATCTCTGCGAATAGAGAGAATCAAGGGGATAATCCTTATACATGGCCGAACCTGTAGTTGATCCGGTTACTTCCTGCGAGTCGACAACAACGTGATTTAGCCCGTCATCCGTAAACCGCGTCAAGATTTCGCAACTGTCCATGTCCGTATCGGAACCTTTGACGTAGAGGTAGACAATCATCCTCGTTGCTCCCTCTACGCGGTATTTATCCAGGTCGATGAATCGGGCACCCGACCAGGGCGACATCAGCGTGTCCATGCTGACATACGCCGATTCAGCCATAATACCAGTACCTGACGGACGTGGCACAAACCGCGTCATCCGGTGTCCGGCCGCTGCAAATAGGTCCGCCGACACGATCACCAGCAGCAGCCCCATCACCACCGCACCAATTGTTCTCTTCATCTCTCTCCTCACTTCTTCGGTCCCGCTTTTGCGGGACCCTTTTTTGGTTAGTATTTCACCTTGATAAAGTTCAAAAACCGGACGGCCGTGTGGTGCCCATATAATGCCGGTCGCGACTCCGAGTCCACCACCGTCGATATAAACCTGAACGCCAATCCGAAATGTCCTCCGCCCGCGATCGTTGTGTCTGGACCCCCATCCGCATCCAAGAAAGGATACTGGAACCAGTTGCTCGGCATCAGTGTCGTATCCGTACATACTGCCGAACTGCAGACGTTTTCTATCTGGTTATCCCGATTATCCAAAATCATCTTGCTCTGCAACTTCGTCCAAGCGATGGTTGAGTCGAGTTGATGGAACCGAATACATCGCAAGTGAATCGCATAGTAATCCGCAATGGGCACACTAAACCACTCTGTAGTATCGACCTTCGTATTGATATGGCCCCCACGTTTCAGTCCATGAAATGTCCAACCTGTGACGGCATGACTTCGTTGCGCGTGCATAAACAGAGAATCGAAAGACCGATTGCCCCAGGTGGTATCCAACTCAATATGAGTCGCAACGGAGTCCGCATAGTCGGTAATAGTCGGATGCCAACACTTGACCGTTATTGTCCAACCTCCAGCAAAGAAGGTGTCACCATCTACTCTCGTCACCGCTATTAAGGTAGCCATGGCCGTAGCACTTATGGCGCTATCGGACTCCATGTATGCACCATAGATGATTTTGTGTTTACCCAAGGGTGCAGTGCCCGAATCTAAGAATACTTGGACTGAATCACTCGCCGCATGAACAGTTCCGGCTATCTGGTCAAAGTGTCCGGTGGTAGCATTGATACGAAATACAGTAGCTGTCTTTGTCACTGAGGTAATGGCATAGGGTCCTACCGTCGTGACAGTCGTGTCGAAATAGACATTTCCCGCCGCTGCCAGAATGGGGAGATACGTGGCGAAGGATTTGCCATTTACCCGCAATCCCTTCTGGCTTACCGCTCCGGCTGTGACCGTGCCTGTCATCGTGTCAACGCACGTGTCCGTCACGGTGAGCGCCAGCGAAATGTCTTTAGTAATGATCATCCCGGGATCAGCCGATAACACCGCGACCAATCCCCACACCAGCACCAACGGCAGGTACACCCAAATCCTCTTCTTCTTCATCTTCCTATCTCCTTATGCCGCCACCGCTGTTGGAACTGGTGGCTGTGCGTTCGCTTCCAATACCTGACCCGGTACAGGCCCACCCGGCGCGCCGGGCGTCGCTGTCTGCATCGCCGCCTGCTGCTCCTGCTGCTTCGTGGCCTCGTCAAGTGCCTTTACTACTTCATCCTTCATCTCGCTTGGCCAGTGCGTGGCATCCATCACGTACGTCTTCGCCATCGACTGCATCACCTGTGGCGGCATGAATGGCTGGAGAATCTTCAAATCCGCCATCCGTGCATTTTGATCCGCTTCCTGTCCCGCCAGAAGCGCCGATCCGCGCAACCGCACATAGCATCCACCCGGAATGTCATCCGGAGTTTTGTGTATGAAGTACCGATAGTCCTGGCCCAGATAGTACCGCGCCATCTTCTCCGTGATATTGTCCCCCAACTTCTTGTAGGCGTGATGCGCCACCACCTCAAGGCAACTCTCCACGATCTTCATCTGCAGCGCGAAACCTTCATCCGTGGCCGCCGTCATCTTGTTGATTTCGAATGCCGTTGCGTTACCGGTAGTCTCCGCAGAGCGCGATGACTGATCCATTCGTATTGCTTCGTTGAAATATCTGGTCAACTCTTCCCGCATATACCGGCCGTCACCACTCCGGGCGCTCTGTTTGATCGGTTGGATCAGATTCTGAAGTTGCTCCGGACCCATACCCAAATCTTTCAACTGGGCCAGCGACACGCCGATTCTCGAACCACCACCGGGATAAAGCGCATTCACATTCGGGAAGACATCGTTGATATACATCCAGACCTGCCCGTATTCCTGTTGCTCCTTGCGCATCTCATTTGCCAGCGAATCGTCGATCCGGTATGACAAATTCTCGATCGGCATCATCGAGCTTTGTCCGAGCAACGTATTCGGCCACGGCTCTTGCGTTTGAATCAGCGGCACGATCGGCACGAAGTATTCCCGCGACTCTTCTTCGCTGTAGTCTCCGATAATCGACTCTCCGTCGATCGCCACAATGTAGCGAAGCGTGTCCGGCAGCCAGAACCGCAGCATCACGCACATATCACTGTCGCGCCAACTCGGATCAGATTGCAACGCGTTCAACAGGTTGACGCCCAGTCCGCCGGAGCCGTACGTGTTCTTATCCTTGATATCCTTAGCCGTGACCTTTTTGCCTTGGCGTTCCCATAATCCGTAATTCACCTGTCGCATGATCTCGCCCCGCGAGACCGGCATCTTCTCGAAGAAAAACCGCATCCGTCCGGTCCGCTCCTGGTAGGGGTCCCAACCGAGCGCCCAGAGCGGGATATAGCGCATATCCAACCCCTCTTCGATCAACGTCTGCTTGACATAATCAAACCCGGTCGTCTGTCCGGCCTTCCGGCGCGTCACCTTTTTCGTGACGTTTTTGGTTTCAACTCGCCACACCGGTTCTAATCCGGATAAACCGGCTATCGAAGTGATCTTGCAGGCTTTGGTATAGGCATTAAAATGCTTCCACCGACGCGATTCGCGGTCAAGCATCGTGCTGGCTGCCTCGGTGTTCTTCCGCCAGTCTTTGTCTTCGGGTTGCAGCGGCAGGTATGGCGTCTGGCCGAACAGATTCTTGACCGTCTTGGCTGCTGACTGCTCGATAAAACTGTGCGCCTTACCGGTTCTGACGTTGATCTGGTAGGGGTTATCGACGTTTCGATCAAGTTGCATGTAGTAGACATCGTAATAACGCCGGACATCGCGCAATCGTTGTGCCAGTGCCGCATCCGACATCCCGACGCATTCCGACATCAGCGTCAGAATCTCAGCATCGTCTTGCGGATCAAAATTCAGTCCCTCTCCGTACATCCCGTCACCCGATTCCGTAGGGGCACGTTGCTTCGTGCCCGAATTCGCCTACAACAAAAAAACCCACCCCTCACTCGGTCCCGCTTAAACGGGAGCCGAATCAGGATGGGTCTCTAATGGTCCTCTGTAAAACTGCTATTTGGCGCTATCCCGCGCCGATCACCTACGTCATGCTCTCACCTTAACAAGTTCAAACCTTTTCGCAACTATTTATTTGATCAAATGAAAGATTCCCCTGCTTCGCCATTGCTTCCTTTACTCTCCATGCCTTCATAGTCTTATATTCGTGAATCAAAATCAATGCTCTTCTCCGCAGATGTTCCAGTCCGTCGGTCCCGAGCCAGTACCCACCCTTTAACGATGTCGACAGCGGCGCCAGTCCCATCGTCCTGATATTCTGCGCAATCTGCATCACTTGTCGGCGACTCATTTGCAACTGCGCGGCAAGTTGCAAACTGGTCATCCGCCCGTTTCGCATCAGCAGATCAATAAACCGCTCCTCGTCAGTCAGCCAGTTACCCGACCGTTCGTCCTGAGTCTGTCGAAGGGTCATTACCCTACTCCCACTCCACCATTGTCCCACACTTCGGGCAAACGATTTTTCCCCGACCTTCATGCCAACCCAATGACTTTCCGCATTTCCCCGAAGGTGCGTTTGCGTCGGGGCACGGGCAAAACCGTTCCCGCAACCCGTCATCCGGCGTCGCAAAGAACTTCCTCACCGCTTCCGCCTTCAACGCACTCGGCGGCAAATTACCCTTCATCCGCTCACCCACGTCCGCTATCTCCCTTCACGCCACCATCCCCATAACTACATTTGGTCCCGTCTGCACATTGCGTCTCGCCTGCGCTCCGGACGGCAACTCTCCCACAATCTGCAACTTCGGTTCCGGCAATTTCGGTCCAGTCGGTTTGCCATACAGATTCACAACGATCATCCGTAACCCGTCAACGGAGTGATCCCAGTAACCGTCCTTTTCCGGATTCTCACCCGGCATTTCCTCTTCCGGATAACGATACCCGCCACTAAGAGCTCCTACCAACACCGGGCACTGATTGCCGTCCACCAACATCCCGTACATATTGTCATCCCGAAGTGCCATCTTGACACGCATCGCCTTAATACCG
>Ga0315283_10004713_pt1 | contig 11920 bp, 14 predicted proteins | sample YL17G09_0_MG_FD_204541 | JGI IMG/M metagenome (GOLD analysis project Ga0315283, IMG submission 204541) | Sediment microbial communities from Yellowstone Lake, YNP, Wyoming, USA - YL17G09_0 | ecosystem: Environmental > Aquatic > Freshwater > Lake > Sediment | place: USA: Wyoming | collected...
GCTTGCCTCAATTCGCAAACTGCAGTGCGCCAGCGATGCTCCGCAGACCGGGGCGTCTTCATGAATTATCCAGGCTAGGGCCGGCTACACAGCGGTGCATGCAAGGCCTGCAGGATTTCTCCGCTGTGAGCGTCCTGCACGAACGCGACCAGCGCGAGGTCGGCTCGTTTCCAGTCCGGGGGCAATGCCAAGGCCGACGTCCAGTGCGATCGGCCGGCTTCGTCCATCGGCAGCGGCCCGGCGAGCTCGCGTACCACAAAATCGTGGTGCAGCAGCTTCCCCCGATTCTCGCCGGCTTTAATCGCGCTCTGAAGGCGGTTTTCGGTGATTGCCAGGTAGGTTCGCCCAACACCCGCGAATGCCGGCTGCGTGAGTCGACTATCCAGTTCGACTTCGACACCGGAAGCAACCGCTCGCTGCCGCAGCACCAAGTCGGCGGCGGACGTTAGCCGGTTGAGCTCATTTACGCGGTCGCCGAAGCGGCTATCCGAAAACGATGATCGATAGTCGGCGCCGTTCAAAAGCAGTTGCGGGGTATAGACGACGCTTGCACGATTGCGCTCCGCCTGCATGCGCTGGCGGGCACTGAATTGTGCTTTCGCCATGCGGTCCGGCCAGCCGAGTTGATCCCAGTAGTCGACATGAAAGGCGAGCGGGATCACGCGATCAGGCGTGAACCCTTTGGCAGGCAGGGCACTTACCCATCGATCGGCCGGCGGGCAACTGTTGCAGCCTTCGGAAGTATAAAGTTCGAGCACGGCAACGCGCGTAGCGGCGCTGTGCGTTTCGCATGATTCGCCGGCGGCAAAGGACTGCAGCGAGGCCAAGGTGAGGACGGCCGCGGACAGCACGCGCCAATCGGCGGCGGATTGTGTTGCGATAAACGGCTTCATCGTGGGGCTCCCTGGTGGCATACTCCTTGGTGGCATAGGTTCTTTCAAAGCGGTGATTTTGCTATGATGCAGCTTCTTTCCCCCAGCAGTGCACTCCTTGAGCATCGATTTACACACCCACTCCACGTACTCCGACGGCGTGCTGACGCCTGCGGCCCTGGTCCGGCGGGCGGCATCCAGAGGCGTAAGCCTGCTCGCGCTGACTGACCACGACGAAACCGGCGGTCTTGCCGAAGCGGCGCAGGCAGCGGCCGAGGTCAACGTCCTGCTGGTTCCCGGCGTCGAGATCTCGGTCGCCTGGAACGGCCACACTCTGCACATACTTGGCCTTGATATCGAGCCGCACGCGCCGGAACTCGCCGATGGATTGGCGTCGATTCGCGACTTGCGTGGCAAGCGTGCCGCGCTGATCGCCGCCCAACTCGATGCCGTGGGCGTAACCGGCAGCCTGGCGGGCGCGACGCGGCATGCCGGAAATCGCGCCGCGATCGGTCGCAGCCATTTCGCCCGCTTCCTGGTGGAACACAGGCACGTGCGCAATACCAGCGATGCATTCCGTTGCTATCTCGGCGCTGGCCGATCCGGCTATGTGCCGCCTTGCTGGCCTGAACTTGCCCAGGCGATCGACTGGATCCATCGCGCGGGCGGCCACGCGGTGCTGGCGCACCCTGATCGCTATCGACTGCCACCGCGCGCGCTGCAGGTTTTGTTCGAGGCGTTCAGGCAAAACGACGGCGATGCAATCGAAATCAGCAATGACGGGCGCTTCAAGGCGTCACCACAGATACGTCTGGCGCAGCAGTTCGGATTCGCGCTCTCGTCCGGATCGGACTTTCACGCGCCGGGAAAGAACGTCGCGGACGTCGGCGATGTCACGCAAATTCCCATCGGCGTGCCGGCGCTATGGCAACGCCTGCGGGCAATGGGATGACGCTTGTCGCATGGCCCAGTATTTCGCTCTACACCCTGACAACCCGCAGCAGCGACTCATTCGCCGAGCGGTCGAAATCGTGCGCAACGGCGGGCTGATGGTCTATCCGACCGACTCCTGCTACGCGCTGGGCTGCCATATCGGGGACAAGGGCGCCATGGAGCGCGTGCGCCGCATCCGCCAGGTCGATGAGCATCATCACTTTACGCTGGTGTGCCGCGACCTCTCGGAACTCGGTCAGTACGCGATCGTCGATAACATTCAATACCGGTCGCTCAAGGCGTCTACGCCAGGAAGCTACACATTCATACTCAGAGCGAGCCGGGACGTGCCCAAACGCCTGCTGAATCCGAAGCGCAACACCATAGGCGTGCGCGTGCCCGACCATAGTGTGGTGCGGGCATTGCTGGAGGAAATGGGTGAACCGATATTGAGCTCGACCCTGATGCTGCCCGGCGATGAAATGCCGCTGAACGACATGGACGATATTCGCACCCGACTGCAACACGACGTGGACGTCGTGCTCGACGGCGGATCGTGCGGGGTGGAAATGACCACCATAGTGGATCTGACCGGCGATCTGCCGGCTGTCGTCCGGCGCGGCAAGGGCAGCACGGCGCCGTTTGGAGTGCCCGCATGATAGAAATGGAGCACACGATCCGCCTTATTGCCCTGTACGCGATTCCGGGCATTTTCGCCATTACCCTGCACGAAGCGGCGCACGGGTACGCGGCCAGGCATTTCGGCGATCTGACGGCCGACCAGGCGGGGCGCATTACGCTCAATCCCATTCGTCATATCGATCTCATGGGCACGATCGTGATTCCGGTTTTGATACTGATCGCCAGCCAGGGGAAGTACGCATTCGGGTGGGCTAAACCGGTTCCAGTCAACTTTGGCCGGCTGCGCAATCCAAAACGCGACATGCTGTGGGTAGCTGCTGCCGGGCCGGGGGCGAATCTGCTGATGGCGATCCTCTGGGCCTTCGTGATCAAGGCGATGCAGGGTGTGCCGCCGAACTACTTTACCGAGCCGGTCCTGCTGATGGCGCGCGGCGGAATCATCGTCAACGCTGTGCTGATGGTGCTCAACATGCTGCCGCTGCCTCCACTCGACGGCGGGCGCATTGCGGTGAGTCTGTTGCCGCAGGGCCTGGCTTACCGGTTCGCCAAAATCGAACCCTTCGGGATGATCATCCTGGTGGTGCTGATGCTGATGGGTGTGCTTGGAGCAGTAATGTGGCCCTTTATCGCTGGATTCATCGGAGTGCTGGCTGCTCTATTCAATATCGGCGGGCTATTCGGACTTAACTGAGGATTTCAATGTTTGTCGATCGCGTACTTTCCGGAATGCGACCCACCGGCAGCCTGCATCTCGGGCATTATCATGGCGTGCTTAAAAACTGGGTGAAGTTGCAGCACGAGTTTCAGTGCCTCTTCTTTGTGGCCGACTGGCATGCGCTGACCACGCATTACGACACGCCGGAGATCATCGAACAGAATGTATGGGATATGCTCGTGGACTGGTTGGCCGCAGGCGTGGATCCATCGCAGGCTACGCTGTTCATCCAGTCGCAGGTGCCTGAGCACGCGGAATTGCACCTGCTGCTGTCGATGATCACGCCGCTCGGCTGGTTGGAGCGGGTCCCGACGTACAAGGATCAGCAGGAAAAACTCACCGACAAGGATCTCTCCACCTACGGATTTCTCGGCTATCCCCTGTTGCAGAGCGCAGACATCCTGATCTATCGCGCCAATCGCGTGCCGGTCGGAGAAGACCAGGTGCCCCATATCGAGTTCACCCGCGAAATTGCGCGCCGATTCAATCACGTCTATGGAAGAGAGGCGGGATTCGAGCAAAAAGCGGAAGCTGCCGTGAAAAAACTGGGCGTCAAACGCGGAAAGCTCTACCGGGAATTGCGCACGCGTTACCAGGAACAGGGAGATGACGAAGCGCTGGCTGCGGCCAAGGCTTTGCTCGAGGAAGCGGCCAATCTTTCGATGGGTGACCGCGAGCGGCTGTTCGGTTTTCTCGAAGGCGGCGGCAAGATGATTCTGTCGGAACCGCACGCGCTGCTGACCGAAGCTTCGAAAATGCCGGGTCTGGATGGGCAGAAGATGTCCAAATCCTACAACAACACCATCACGCTACGCGAGGATGCCGACAGCGTTGGCAAAAAGATCCGCACCATGCCGACTGATCCGGCGCGGGTGCGCCGCTCCGATCCCGGCGATCCGGACAAGTGTCCGGTGTGGGAATTTCACAAAGTCTACTCGGACGATGCCACGCGGGACTGGGTGCGCAAGGGCTGCACAAGCGCCGGCATCGGCTGTCTGGAATGCAAGCAGCCGGTGATCGACGCTGTGCTCAGGGAGCAGGAACCGATGCGGGAACGGGCGCAGCCTTACCTTGATGATCCGACGCTGGTGCGCAACATCATTGCCGATGGCTGCTATCGTGCCCACAAACTGGCTGCCGAGACGATGCGCGACGTGCGCAATTCCATGGGGCTCAGCTATTTCTGAGCTGCAAGCTCGAGAATTTCAGGCCTTCCGGCGCAGCAGTCTTTGCTGCTCGCGCTTCCAGTCTTTTTCCTTTTCGGCCTCTCGTTTGTCATGCTGCTTCTTGCCTTTGGCGAGGCCGATCTCCAGCTTGACGCGACCGCGGGTGTAATGCAGGTCGAGCGGGACGAGGGTATAGCCGGCACGCTCGACCTTGCCGATCAGCTTGCGGATATCCTCAGCGTGAAGCAGCAGCTTGCGAGTGCGCGTGGGATCGGCCTGGACGTGGGTTGACGCGGCCGTCAGCGGCGTTATATGGCAGCCGATCAGGAAAAGCTCGGCACCCTTGACGACCACATACGCCTCCTTGATCTGCACATGCCCGGCGCGAATCGACTTGACTTCCCAGCCCTCCAGGACCATGCCTGCCTCGAAACGTTCTTCGATGAAATAGTCGTGGAAGGCTTTCTTGTTCTGAACGATGCTCATGACGGCGTGAGTTTTTTCTGCAGGTCGTGTATTTTACCAACGCTGACCCGGGCATTCAGACGTATCTCATGGCGCTGGTGGAAAAATCCGTGTTGATAGAGTATTCCGCCGCGCAGATGTATGCGCTGGTCGAGGACGTGGCGGCTTATCCACAGTTTTTGCCCTGGTGTGGTGGCGCCGAGATTCTCAAGCGCGAGGGTGACGTCACCCGCGCCGCCATCACCATCGATTTTCGCGGGATCAAACAACGCTTTTCGACCGAGAATCGCGCCCATCCGCCGCAGGTCATCGAAATGAGCCTGGTCGACGGACCATTTCGACAACTCGACGGCAGTTGGCGTTTCAAGGCGCTGGGGGACAACGCCTGCAAGATCGAATTGCGCCTGCACTACGAATTTTCCAGCAGGATTCTGGAAAAGATCGTCGGACCGGTGTTCCATTTCATCGCCAGCACGTTCGTCGACGCCTTCGTCAAACGCGCGCAACAGATTTACGCCAGACGATGAGAATCCGGGTCGAGGTGGTCTGCGCGTTCCCGCAGGCTCAGACGATCGTCGAGGTGGAGCTGGGGCAGGGCGCGCGGGTGGCCGATGCGCTTGCTGCTTTTCGCTCGCGCGAGCGGTTGGCCGGCCCATCCCTCGCCGGGTCCCGCATCGGGATCTGGGGCGTGCCCGCGACGCCGGACACCGAATTGCGCGACCGCGACCGTGTGGAAATCTATCGGGAGCTTGTCGCCGATGCGAAGCAGGCGAGGCGCCGGCGGGCCACGCAGCAGCGTGTGCCGAAGATGCGCCGCTGAGCGCTCGGCGCCGTTACCTGCACCAATCGTTGACGGTTTTTTTTCCGCGCTCGATTTCCTGCGCAATCTGGGCGTCGTTCATGTACTCGCGCTCGCCCTGAGGGCCGGGCTGCGTTATTCTTCCGCCCGCCTGGAGCATTTTCAATTGTCCCTGGGCTTGCTCGCAATTTTTCCTCTTCGTTGCCGCTTCATCGGCCGTTTTCTTCGCCGCCGCTTCTCGCTCGGCTGCCTCAACCTGCCGCTTCCTGAACTCCGCCTCCTGCTCAATGGGAGTTTTCGGCCCGGGCGCCGTTGCCGTTGCGCCATTGTCGCTGGCGGTCGGCGACTCAGATGTCGTCGGCGCGGAGGGTTTGCGCGAATTGAGCGTCCCCAGTTCCTTGGCGTTCGCCGGAGCCGGCTGGTCTGTATAGTGGATCTGGCCTTCGGCGTCGGTCCATTTATAGGTCTCCGCACCCGCCGGCGCCGAGACGATGCAGGCGCCACCGAATAGCGCCAGCAGCAGCCCATTTGTCAGATTACGTCGCATAGTCGGTATTCTCCTCGACGATAAACGAAATAGTGGATAGTCTTTCCGCGCTACTCCAAGCTCGGACTGACTCTGCGCGATGCGTGCCTGCTCGACTGCCATCGCGGCAATGCCCTGCTGAAGCGCGGGGCGCTGGCTTGCGCCACGGCTTCGGCGATCATGACCTCCGCGCCGGAAGCACTCGGTTTTTCGCTTGCGACGGCGATGCCCTGGAAGGCGATCAGCATCGCAAGCGCGCAACGTTTGAGGCCACGAATTTGTTTACGGCACCGAGGTACTTGCTATTTAGAGTCCTCGATAGGGGATCCGTAAACCCCTCGCCTTTAGGCGAGGGTCGTTCACGGCATCCAACCCTAGCCGCTCGCGCCGCCGCGGTCAACGCGCGATTACCCGCACGATTACCCGCCGGTTGCTGGATTTACCGCCCCAAACCCGGTCTGTATAATGGCGTCTTTGTGAAGGATCAAAAGCATGCGAGTCCTGCAAAAGGCGCTCACCTTCGATGACGTTCTGCTGGTTCCTGCCCATTCGACTGTTCTGCCCCGCGACGTCAGTCTGACCACGCATCTGACCAAAAGCATTGCCCTGAACATACCGTTGATTTCCGCGGCGATGGATACGGTCACCGAGGCGCGTCTCGCCATCGCCGTGGCGCAGGAAGGGGGCATAGGCATCGTCCACAAGAATATGCCGCCCAAGGTTCAGGCCGCCGAAGTCGCCAAGGTCAAGCGCTTCGAAAGCGGCGTCGTGAAAGACCCGATCACGATTTCGCAGGACATGACGGTGCGAAATGTGCTCAATCTCATCCGTCAGCATCGCATTTCGGGCTTGCCGGTAGTGGATGGATCGAAGGTCGTGGGCATCGTCACCAATCGCGATCTGCGGTTCGAGAACAACCTCGATCAGCCGGTCAAGAACATCATGACGCCTCGCGCGAGGCTGGTGACCGTGAAGGAAGGGGTCAGCATCGAGGACGCGATGCGTCTGTTGCATCAGCACCGGCTCGAGCGCGTGCTGGTGGTCAACGAAAGCTTCGAGCTGCGCGGTCTGATCACCGTCAAGGACATTCTGAAATCCTCCGAGCACCCGAATGCGAGCAAGGATCAGCTCGGTCGCCTGCGCGTGGGTGCGGCGGTCGGCGTCGGCGAAGGCACCGAAGAGCGCGTCGGTTTCCTGGTCGAAGCCGGCGTGGACGTCATCATCGTCGATACCGCGCATGGACATGCGCAAGGGGTGCTCGATCGGGTGCGCTGGATCAAGCGCACCTATCCCGGCGCGCAGGTGATCGGAGGCAACATTGCCACCGCCGGCGCCGCGAAGGCGCTGCTCGACCAGGGCGCCGATGGCGTCAAGGTCGGGATCGGCCCCGGTTCGATTTGCACGACCCGCATCGTTGCCGGTGTGGGCGTTCCCCAGATCACGGCAATCAACGACGTCGCCACGGCACTCAAGGGAACCGGCGTGCCGATGATCGCCGACGGCGGCATTCGTTACTCTGGAGACATCGCCAAAGCGATCTGCGCGGGCGCCGATTCGGTGATGCTGGGCGGCCTGTTTGCCGGCACCGAGGAAGCGCCCGGCGAAATCGAGCTCTTCCAGGGACGTTCCTACAAGACCTACCGCGGCATGGGCTCGCTCGGCGCCATGCAGCAAGGTTCGAGCGACCGCTATTTCCAGGACGATGAAGACAGTGTGGACAAGCTGGTGCCGGAAGGTGTGGAGGGTCGCGTGCCCTACAAGGGCAGCGTGGTCCAGGTCATGCAGCAGTTGATGGGCGGCTTGCGATCCGCCATGGGCTACCTCGGTTGTCCCACGATCGATGTCGTGAAGGAACGCGCCGAGTTTGTTCAGATTACGACTGCGGGCGTACGCGAGTCGCACGTGCATGACGTCCAGATCGTAAAGGAAGCACCGAACTATCATGTCGAGTGACCCAGGTGCGAGGTGTGAGGTGCGAGGTGCGAGGTGCGAGGTACATCAATATACTTCTCGTGCCGCACACGTCGCGCCTCGCACCTCACACCTCGCACCTCACACCTCGCATTTATCTCGCACCTCACACCCCGCATTTATCATGTCCCACGATAAAGTTCTGATCCTCGACTTCGGCGCCCAATACAGCCAGTTGATCGCGCGACGGGTGCGCGAGGCCGGCGTGTACTGCGAACTGCATCCCTACAACATCGGCGACGAATTCCTGCGCAGCTTCGCGCCGAAGGGAATTATCCTTTCCGGCGGACCCGCCTCGGTTACCGATAGCGGCACGCCGCGCGCGCCGCAACGGGTATTCGAGCTTGGCGTCCCGGTTCTGGGCATCTGTTATGGCATGCAGACCATGGCGGCCCAGCTTGGCGGGGTGGTGGAAAACGGACTCGTGCGCGAATTTGGCTATGCCGAAGTCCGGGCGCGCGGTCATTCAAAACTGCTCGAAGGCATCGAAGACCGCCGCAGCGCCGAAGGCCACGGACTGCTTGACGTCTGGATGAGTCACGGCGACAAGGTCAACGCCTTACCCGCCGGGTTCAAAGTCATCGCCAGCAACGCCGCGACGCCGATTGCAGGCATGGCCGATGAAGCGCGCGGGTTCTATGGCGTGCAATTCCATCCCGAAGTCACCCATACGCCGCAAGGCAAGGCGCTCATCGGGCAATTCCTGCATCGCATCTGCGGCTTGGGTTCGGACTGGAACATGCCGGACTATCTCGACGAGGCGGTTGGGCGCATCCGCTCCGAAGTCGGCGAGGAAGAAGTCATCCTCGGGCTCTCGGGAGGCGTCGACTCCTCGGTGGCCGCCGCGCTTATCCAGCGCGCCATAGGCCCGCAACTGACCTGCGTGTTCGTCGACACCGGCCTGCTGCGCCTGAACGAAGCCGCCCAGGTCATGCAGACGTTTGCGCGCAGTCTCGGCGTCAGGGTCATTCACGTAGAGGCTGCCGCGCAATTCATGTCGGCGCTCAAAGGCATCGGTGATCCGGAACAGAAGCGCAAGATCATCGGCCGCGAGTTCGTCGACGTATTTCAGCGCGAAGCCGCCAGGCTGCCGAAGGCGAAATGGCTGGCGCAGGGCACGATCTATCCGGACGTCATCGAATCGGCCGGCGCCAAAAACAAGAAAGCGCACACCATCAAATCCCACCACAACGTGGGCGGGTTGCCGGACACGCTGCATCTGAAGCTCCTGGAGCCCTTGCGGGAACTGTTCAAGGACGAAGTGCGCGAACTTGGACTGGCGCTGGGGCTGCCGCATGACATGGTGTTTCGCCATCCGTTCCCGGGACCGGGCCTGGGTGTTCGCATTCTCGGGGAAGTGAACAGCGAGTTCGCCGATCTGTTGCGGCGGGCCGACGCAATTTTCATCGACGAGTTGCGCGCCGCCGGCTGGTACGAAAAAACGGCGCAGGCGTTTGCCGTATTCCTGCCGGTCAAGTCCGTCGGCGTGATGGGTGACGGGCGCACCTACGAGTACGTCGTCGCGCTCAGGGCGGTGCAGACCCAGGATTTCATGACCGCTCATTGGGCGGAACTGCCCTACACCCTGCTGTCCAGAGTCTCCAACCGCATCATCAACGAAGTGCGGGGCATCAACCGCGTGGTTTACGACATCTCCGGCAAGCCACCCGCCACGATCGAGTGGGAGTAGGTTTCGAGATCTATCGAGTTCTACCGGAATGTATCGGTGGCATGCGGAAGTTTCTGACGGCAAATCTGACGCCGGTTGTTGAACGATGTCGAAGGGATGTATTTTTCTGGAGGCCATGGCGGTTGGCGGCACTCCTGTTCGCTTCGGGGGCTATTGGCTGGCGGCGGTGAAGGCCACCCCCAAGCGCGCCGCCAATGTGTCGAGGTTCTTGTCTATCGTCCAGAGCCGCGCATCCGGGGTGAGTAGAACGCAGGTGAGTAACGCCATATCTACGGCACCGCAGCCAGAGTCATGGAATTGCTCCCTCTCGATCAGGGCAAGTATCTCGTCGGTTGTCGCGACGACGGCCTGCTGGAGTTTTTTGAGATCGCCGAGTGTGCGCTCGCGCGGCGCCGGTGGCGTTCCGCAAGCGAGTTCGAGCACGATGAGCGGATGGCACAAGACCTGGTCCATCGCAACGAGCGATTGAAGCATTGGATTGCCGCTGCGGAAATGGGCAACCCAGACCGAGGTATCCGCAAGGACGACGCTCACCGAGGTAGAACTTTCGCGGGCCGCCGACGGGGAATGTCCTTCATCTTGGTGGCCTTTCCGCCCAAGGCGGCAAGCCGTTTGCCAGCCTGCACTCGCACGAACACCTTCATCGCTTCGCGAAAGAGATCACCCTTGTCCATACCCGGATCGGCGACGTCTAGTGCCCTTTGATAGAGTTCATCGTCAATGGTTACAGTTGTTCTCATGGGAGCCTCGTCAGCATCTAATATGATGCATGGTAGCATCAATTACGATGACGAAAAAGCGCAGTCATCCTGCCTTGGCCGGACTTGAGGCAAGTCGAGCAGGATCTGATCATCAGTCGCGCGCCGCTGCAGCGACGCGCGAGCCGCGACCTGTTCGACTTGCATGAGGGCTGGAGCAACTCACGTTGGCCCCGGAAAAAGTCATCGCATGCTTTGACCACTATCTGGCTCTGGAAGGTAAGCCAATCTCGCGCGCAATGGCCGAACAGCGCATGCTGGAAAAATTCACCTGGAGCCTTACGGAGGACATCACGCCGCTGCTGCCGGCGGGTATTCGTTTTGCCGTGGCATGCCCAAGTCTCAAGGGTGTTGCTTCAACGTCCCTCAGCGCTCAGGGCGCGACTCTTTTTGAACGACGACTGACCTTCAGAATCACTTCGGCCAGCGCCTTCAGTTCTGCCAGCCGCGTCGTGGATCGCCGTGTCACCAGGGCGATCGTACGCTTGGGACTGGGTTTGGCCATTGGGCGTACGACCAGGTTGGGGCTTTGCGTCAGTCCGCCTTTCACCGCCATTTCCGGCACCAACGCGACGCCAAGCCCGGAGTCGACCATCTGCACCAAGGTCAGGAGGCTCGTTGCCTCTACGCCCTCTGTTGTGCCATTTGTCGCGGCGCCGCACGCATGCAACGCGTGATCGCGCAGGCAATGCCCCTCCTCGAGAAGCAGCAGGCGATCGGTTAGTGAGCGTGTAACGTTCACTGCCCTTGCCTTGAACTGCGGATCGTCTGTGCGTCCGACAAACCACAGCTCGTCGTCAAACAGGGGTTCCACCTTAAGGTTTCCCGTGTCGATGGGCAGCGCGATCAGCGCCAGATCGAGTTGCCCGTCTTGCAACCGCGACAGCAGATTTGCCGTCAGGTCCTCGCGCAGGGCGAGGCGCAACTTCGGATAGAACTCGCGAAGCAGCAGCAGGGAAGGTGGGAGCAGGAAAGGCGCAATGGTCGGGATGACGCCCAGGCGCAGTAGTCCCGTCATCGGCGTGCGTGCCTTCGCGGCGATTTCCACCAGGTCCTGCGTCGCCGCCAATATGTCCCGGGCCCGCTTCGCAACCTCGATCCCGATCGGCATCATCAGCACCGTCTGCCTGTCGCGCTCCACCAGTCGCGCGCCGAGCACGTCCTCGAGTGCTCGGAGGCCCGCGCTCAGCGTCGACTGGGTGACAGAGCACGCTTGCGCTGCACGCGTGAAGTTGAGCTTCTCCGACAGGGTGACGAGGTATTGCAATTGCCTCAGGGAGGTCAGGGTGGCCATGGGATTTCGGGTTAGTTATTGAGTATATCGATTATAAATACAATTATTATTCATTGGACCGACTGCGTGGGCATCTTCAGAATTGATTC
>Ga0315283_10004715_pt1 | contig 11919 bp, 9 predicted proteins | sample YL17G09_0_MG_FD_204541 | JGI IMG/M metagenome (GOLD analysis project Ga0315283, IMG submission 204541) | Sediment microbial communities from Yellowstone Lake, YNP, Wyoming, USA - YL17G09_0 | ecosystem: Environmental > Aquatic > Freshwater > Lake > Sediment | place: USA: Wyoming | collected...
GCGGTGTATCGGCGTCTCCGGGAAGGTAATCGGTGAGCAGTGCGAGCTTTTCCCGGACATCCTGGGCGGAAAAATCCAGCCTCGTACCCCATTCAAACTCTACGACGACAGCGGAGATTCCCTCCTGGGAAACGGAACTCACCTTCTTGACGTTCTTGACGGTGCTGATTACGGACTCGACGGGTTTGGTGATCAGCTTTTCAATATCTTCGGAAGAGACACCCGAATAGGTCGTAATGACGGAAACGACGGGGTACTCCAGATCGGGCATCATATCGAGACCGATGCGTACATAGGTCAAGATGCCGAAGAGGGTGATGATCAGAATGATCATCACGACCGTGATCTTGCGGTTGACGGAAAACTCGGGAAGTGTCATCGCTCGCCCTGCCTCATATTTTCACAGGCATTCCTCCAGAGGCAGGACAAACCCCCTGATGCCGGCCCGCGGATGTTCCACTTTCAGCCGTCGGAGCAGGCTGCCGATCCGGATGATCTCTTCATCGGGAAGGGCCATGAACAGGACATTGTTTTTCCCGGGCCAGACCCGCGTCCCCAGTTTCGGCTCCGTTTCAGTGCCTTCCCCCCGGGCCTCCACCATTTTCGTATAAGCCCGGACCCCCGCATGCTTCAAGGCCGCAATGATCTCCTCATCGGCTTCATTGCCGTAAATGAGCAGGTACATTTTCATGAGATTTCCCCTTTCTGATCCTTTCCGTAAACCGCGAGATCCAGTCGTCAAAGAAATCATAGGCGGCGGGAACGACGACGAGGGTGAGAAAAAGAGAACTGAGCAGCCCGCCGATGACGGCGATGCCCATAGGCGAACGGGTTTCGGATCCCTCCCCTACTCCGAAAGCCACGGGCAGCATGCCGAAGATCATGGCGAAGGTGGTCATCAATATGGGCCTGAGCCGCACCGGTCCGGCCAGCAGGATCGCATCGCGGCGCTCCATGCCCCGCGCCCGGAGGGTGTTCGTGTAGTCCACGAGCAGAATCGCGTTTTTCTTGACCAATCCCATCAGCAGGATGAGCCCGATGAAACTGAAAATGCTGAGCGTCTTGCCGGTAAGCAGAAGCGCACCGAAAGCGCCGATGAAGGACAGTGGCATGGCGAGCAGCACAGTAAAGGGATGGATGAAACTCTCGAATTGGGCCGCGAGGATCATGTAGGCCATGACGATCCCCAAGAAAAGGGCGAAGAGCAGATAGCCGAAGGATTCTTTCATGGTCTCCGCCATTCCCTGATATTTCGGTATGTAGTCCGCCGGCAGAATCCGGGAGGCGATCTCATCGAGCTCGCCCATGGCCTGGCCCATCGGCTTGCCCTCGAGACTGGCAAAAACGGTGATGGCCCGCTGCCGATCCACGCGGTTGATAACGCTTGGGCCGCCCCCTTCCCTGATGGCAACCACATTGGACAGGGCCACCAGATTCCCATCCCTCGACCGGACATAAATCCGGCCCAGATCGTCCGGCTTCGCCCGGTCCAAAGGATTCAGGCGGACGCGCACGTCATAGCGCTTGCCCCGGGTTTCATCCTTGAATTTGGTGATGTCGATCTCGCCGTTGATGAGGATGTTGATAGCCTCGGCTATGGTAGCCACATCAAGGCCCAGGTCCTTCGCCTTATCCCGATCGATGTAGACCTTCAGCTCCGGTTTTCCCGTTTCCAGAGAGGAATCGACATCGACGACGCCAGCCAGCTTCGAGAGCTCGCCGATGATCTGCCCGGAATAGGTTCGAAGGGCTTCCAGATCCGACCCCCGGATGCTGTACTGGATCGGGGTTTGCCTGGTCCCGCCGCCAACGAGGGAGATATCTTCGACCGAGGCCTTGAGACCGGGAACCTCACTGAATCTCTTGCGGAGCTCGGCCTTGATCCGGTCCTGGTTTTTCTCCCGGTCCGCTTTCGGGACCAGGCCCACGAAGATAATGGCCCGGTTCACGCCGCTGCCGCTGAAACCCTGCGCGTAGAGAGCCGTCCGCACCTCCGTGAGGCTCCTGACGATATCCTCGGCCTTTTTGAAGAAGGCATCGGCCCTGTCTATGGAATAATCGACTGGCGCTTCCATGCGCACGATGAACTGGCCCTGATCCTCGGGCGGCACAAGCTCCTTTCCTATGAACTTGGTGATGTAGAGGCTGAAAACGAAAACAGCGAGGGCAGCGATCAGGACCATTCCCCTGTGGTTAATGGAAAAAGCGAGTATTTTCCGGTAAATTCCCTCCGTCTTTTTATAGGCAGCCTCAAAACGCTCCCCTATCTTGCCGAGAGGCCCCGCAACAGTGCCCTGATCTTCCGATTGATGACGACCCTGATCCATCCGCTTAAGGAAGATCGAGGCCAGCATGGGCGTCAGGGTAAAGGACACCAGCAGCGACACCAGGACGGAGAAGACCACCGTCAAGGCAAACTGGAGGAAAAATCGGCCGATGATCCCCTTCATGAAAGCCACGGGGAGGAAGATCGCCACAATCGCGAAGGTGGTGGCCATGACGGCAAGCCCTATCTCCGAGGTGGCAAAGGTGGAGGCCTCTCGGGGCGACATTCCCTCTTCAACATGGCGATAGATGTTCTCGATAACGATGATGGCGTCATCGATGAGCAACCCTACGGAGAGGGTGAGGGCCAGCATGGTCATGTTGTTGAAGGTGAAGTTGAAGGCCAGGATCAACGCGAAGGTGGAGATGACCGAGATCGGCAGCGCCAGGCCGCTGATCAGGGTGGTCCGTATGTTCCGGAGAAAGATGAAGACGGCCATGATGGCGAAAAAGCCGCCGAGGATCAGGTGGTTCTGGACTTCCTTGATGGAGCGCTTGATGAAGGTGGACTGATCGAAGGCAACGTTCAGGCTCATGCCGGGAGGCAGGGTTTTGCGGATCACATCGAGTTCCTTCTTAACCCGTTCGACCACCTCGACGGTATTCTTTCCCGACTGCTTCTGAATTCCTATACCGACGGCAGGGATCCCGTTGAAACGGGCGAGGGAGCGTTTTTCTTCCATGCCGTCCTCGGCCCGTCCGATGTCGCGAATCCGGACCGGAGCGCCCTTGTAGTAGGCCACGATGAGGTCGTTGAAGTCGGGAACCGTGGCAAACTCCCCTTTGACCTTCACCGAATATTCCTTGGTAGAGCTCTCGATCCTCCCCCCGGGCAGCTCGATATTCTCCCGCTTGAGGGCAATGACTATGTCGCCGGGGGCGATCCCGTAGGCCTGGAGTTTCCCCCGGTCCAGCCAGATCCGCACCTGCCGGAGCCGGAGCCCTCCCATGTTTACGGCGCCGACGCCGTTGATCCGCTGGAGTTGCTCCTTCAGAACCTCATCGGCATAGGTGGACAGCTCGCGGATGGATTTCTGTCCCGACAGATTCATCCACATGACCGGCTGGGCATCGGGGTCCACCTTTTCGATAACGGGTTCGTCAATATCCGTGGGGAGCTTGGCACGGATGCCGGCGATCTTCTCCCGGACATCCTCTACGGCCTGGTTGATGTCCCTCTCCAGAACGAACTCCACGGTGACCCGGGAGATGCTTTCCATGCTCGTGGAGGTAATGGACTTCACCCCGTTGACGGTGTTGACGGCATTCTCGATCTTGTCCGTGACATCGATGTCCATGACCTCCGGAGATGCCCCTTTGAGAACCGTCCGGACGTTGACGATGGGGAAATCGACCTTCGGAAAGAGATCGACGCCGATCCTCGGATAGCTGACGACCCCCAGGACCACGAGCGCGAGCATCATCATTGTCGCAAAGACAGGCCTCTTGACCGAGGTATCAGCGAGCCACATTGACCTTTACCCCTTCCGCCAGGTTGTTCTGGCCCACAACAACGAGCTGCTCGCCTATCTTCAAGCCTTCGGTAATTTCTACCAGTTCGTCCAACTTGTTGCCGGTCTTAACCTCCCGTTGCTTTGCCTTATCGCCCTCCACAACGAAGACCCGGGTCCGGGAATCGTCATAGAGGATGGCCGTGACAGGCGCAACAACCGTGTCTCTCGCCGGACCGGTGTATAGGGTGACCCTGGCAAAAAGACCCGGCTTCAGATGATGGCCTGGATTGGGCACCAGGGCCTCGACTGCCAGGGTCCTCGTCCTTTCCTCGAGACTGGGGTAAATAAGGCTCAGCCTTCCCGTAAATTCCCTTTCCGGAAATGCATCGACCCGGAAGGAGATTGCCTGCCCGATGTGCAGTTTCCCCAGGTCCTTTTCCGTAACGGTAAAATTCAGTTTCAAAGGATCGGTCCGGATGATGGTGAACAGGGGGACGCCGCCACGGACGAAATCGCCCGCCGAAACCCGTTTCTCTTTGACGAAACCGGCCAGGGTGGCGCGGATATGGGTCTTGGACAGTCTCTGTTCTGTTAGAGCCAGCGTTGCCCGGGCGCGGTCCTTTTCGGCCTCGGCGAGGGCCAGTCTCGTGGACACGTCATCGAACTGCTGCTTCGTAACCAGTTCTTCCTTATAGAGTGAGGCCTTGCGCTGCTGTTCCACCCGCGTGTTCTCCAGGGTCGCTTCGGCCTGTTTCAGGGCGGCCTGTGATCGGAGCAGATCCAGCCGGTAATCGGTGTCATCGATCTCGGCAAGGACCATCCCCCGCCCGACGGCGGTCCCCTCATCCACCCGGACAGATCGCAGGATACCGTCCACCTCGCTGCTGGTGAGGACCTGTTCATCGGGAGCGAGGGAGCCGACCGTTTCCACAAAGGGTTGGAAAGACCTTGCCTCCACGGGCAGAACGCGGACATTCATGATCCTTTCCTTGGCCGCCTTGACCTCGCTCTTCTGGCATCCTATAGGCAGAAATACAAGGAACGCCAGAAAAAGGCTCAGACAGAAGACTTTTAGAGGGCGTCCTGCCATATCCATACCGTTTTCAGAACCCGAATCCAGATACCATAGCCGCATGAAAAATCCTCCTTGCAGAACGCTGCGGTCGCTGTGGACCGACTCTATTACCTTCATGAAGTCTACCTCAGCCCCGGCGATTTCAGGGCCATGATTTCCTGTAAAAATATACCCATCGCTTTCTGAAGCCTCAACTGGAACAACTGATAGTTGTAATTCGCTTCGGAAACCTGCCGTTCCGCTGAAAGGAGCAGCGTGTTCGCGTCGATGACATCGATGCTGCTGGCCAGGCCGAATTCGAATTGCCTCTCAACGGCCCGGTAGTTATCCTTGGCAAAGAGAAGCTGATCGTTCAGGAATTTGAGAATCCCCCTCTGGGTGAGGAGATCGAGATAGGCCGCTTCCACTTCGATCCCAATGGATTTCTTCAGGTCATCGTAAAGATACCCCACCTGCCTTTCTTTCGCACGGGCCTCCCTGACCTCCGCCATCCTGAGGCCTCCCTCGAAGAAAGGGAAGTTGATGGATACGAGACCATAGGCGCTCTCCCGGTTGAAGGAGGAGAGCAGCGGGTGCTGGTCCGAGCGGTTGTAGACGCCGGCAATCGCAAGGTTCGGCCAGTAGGTCCCCCGGACAAAGCGGACCTGCTCCTCCGCTATGGTTTTTGCGATCTCCATGCTTTTCAAGTCGGAACGCTCCGAGAAGGCCGTGCCCTGAAGGGCCGGCAAGACCGGGATGTCCTTTTCTACGGGAGCTTCTTCCCGGAGTGTGAAGCCCTTATCAATGCCGACCAGTCTCGCCAGTAGGGCGGTGGCCAGATCAAGGCCGTTTGACGCCTTCAGCCGGTCCGACCGCGCGCCTGACAGCTCGCCGTCGGCCCTCAGCAGTACCGTCTTGGTCACTTCACCGACCTTGAAACGCTTCTCGGCGGCATTACGATAGGACAAGAGCCGCTTCAGGTTGGCCTCGGTGATGTCGAGGTACTTCTTTGCCCTCAGGACGTCGTAATAAGCGACGGCCACATTGAAGAGGTAGGCCTCACGTAGGGCATTGAGGTCCCTTTCGCTCATCCGGATGTTCTCTCCGGCCATCTTGAGGGCTAAAAGCTCCCGGGCGCTAAGAGAAAATGACTGATCCAGACGGATTCCCCAGTTTGCCGTCTGGTCTGGCTGAATCAGAGATCCCGGCAGGTTTAATCCGGGGGCCAGTTTCATGCCCTCCGTGTACTTGCTTTCCGTGTACTGGGTTAAATTCCCGTAGGCCGTCAGCTTCGGGATAAGCACGGAAAAGGCCTTGCTCTTCGTGATCTGGGCGATAGTGAGATTCTCTTGCGCCGTTTTGATCTTCTCGGAACGTTCCAAAGCGATTTTATAAAGATCTCCCAGGGTATACTCGCCTGCCGGGAGCGCCGCCGGCCGAAAAAAAAGAAAGTAAATCGCCAAAGCGATCATCCAGACGATTTGTGCCAGTGAAGAAAATACATTCCGCCTCTTCATCTTATACCTTCTTATCCCTTCATTCACTCAAGAAATAAAAACCGAGCCTCGATTCTTTCAATAGGTCACGACCCGGGGAACGACCATGGCGTTGTCCTCCAAGCCGAAATTGCCGGCAACGATAACCTTGTCGCCCCTATTGAGACCCTCCCTCACCTCGATGAGGTGTTCGCTGGCTGTCCCCGTCACGACCTTCTTCAGGACAGCCCTGTTATCCTTGACGATAAATACGCCGTAATGACCCCGGTCATCCGTGATCAGCGCCTTCGGCGGTATAACCATGACATCCCTGACTACATCCGTTTCAATGGTGATCCGGGCGAACATCCCCGCCTTGATGCTGTGATCGCTGTTGGGGATGTCGATTTCCAGCTTGAAAGTTCGACTCATGGGGTTGACGTTCCCGTTAATGCGGGAGATCTTCCCCTGAAACTCCTTCTGCGGGAGGGCATCAATCGTGACGGCTGCAGGTGTTCCTCTCCGCATAGAACGGGCCTGAATTTCGGGGATCTCCACCTCCACCTTGACGTGATCGATGTTCATCAGCGTGATGACAGGCATATTCGGCGCCACCAGCTCCGCCTCGCGCATGATCTTTTTGGCAATGCTTCCTGAAAAAGGCGCCCGGACGACGGCGTCCTGGAGCCGCTGGTCCATCAGGGCCAGATTCACTCTTGCCCTCGCCAGTTGGGCGTCGGCCAGATCCACCCTGCTCATGGCCAGGGCATGGGCCGTTTGGCTGTCGTCATATTTCTGCTGAGCGATCGCTTTCTTTTCATAAAGCCTTGCGATCCTCATCTTCTCGCGCTCCATATTTTCGAGACTGAGGCCGGCCTCCGTGAGCGCTGCCTTGGCCATGTCGAGTTCCGCCCGGGCTCCCTTCTGGGCGAGGACGAGATCGTCTTTTTCTATAACGAATAGAATGTAACCGCCCCTGACCTCGTCACCCTCATCCACGTATAGCTTCTGAAGTTTGCCCGCAATCTTCGAACCCACGTTGGCATCGCGTTGAGGCAGTATGTTGCCCGTCGCCACGACGGGATGGAATATATCCGCCTTGTGCACCTCCACCACATTCACCTGTACGGCCGACTGTGACTTGACCGGCGGCGGCTGGATCTTTCCGGTGTCGCCTCCGCCTTCGCCGCATCCCGCAAGGACGTACAGGACCATCAATACCACTGCCAACCTACGATCCTTCACACACTTTATCTTCAATGAATGTTCTCCATGACACTTCTTGCGTTGCTATTGCGCCTCTATGATGCCCATGGCCCTTTCGAGTTTTGCCTGGCTGATGTTGTAATCGCCCAGGGCGTTATAATAATCCGACTTGGCCTTTGTAAGCAGAGTCTGGGCGTCGAGGACGTCCGTAGAGGTGGCTACCTGTTCCCGGTATCGTTCCTGGTTGATCCGAAAATTTTCTTCCGCCTGCTCGATGGCCCGCTTCGATACCAGAACCTGTTTTTCCGCCTCCCGGAGGAGGAGATAGGCACTTTTCAATTCCAGGGTGATTTGATCCCGAACATTGCTCAGCATGTCCAACATCTGGTTTTCTCTTGCCTTGCTGAAATCGACCCGGTTCATCGTCTTTCCCCATTCCCAGAAATTCCAGTTCGCCACGGCCATGACGTACCAGCTTTCCTCATTTTTATAAGGGGTCCCGCCAAGGTCTGGCTCATCGCCGAATCTTGAATAGTTTCCGACCATGCTCAGGGAGGGAAAGTAATCGCTTCTGGCCAGGCGCACCCCATTTCTTGCCTGCTCGACCTTGAGGGCATAGGATTTGAGCTCCGGCCTTCTATCCAGGGCATTGGTCAGACAGGCCTCCAGGTTTTTTTCGAAAGGCTGATAGGCAAGGATATCTTCAACGGTCACAGGCGTATCGATACCCCGTCGCAGAATGGTATTGAACCTGGAGTTGGCCAATTCCAAACCGTTCTCCGCCCGGATGAGGAACTGCTCGCCATTGGCAAGCTGGACCTCGGCGTAGAGAAGATCATTTTTGGGAATCATGCCCACATCATAGAAGTTCTGGGCCAAATCGCGATGGGCCTTCAGTTGTTCCAGGGATTGCCTCGCCACATCGAGAATCCTGCCGGCTTTCAGGATATTGAAATAGGTCACCCTGACCTCCTGCACAATATCCTGGATTGTGGCTGCCTCCTCCCAGCGTGCGATCTGTGCCCCGATTTTATTCACCTGGTAATTCGCGAGGATGGCGCCGCCCGCAAAAAGGGGCTGTCTTGCTTCCAGCGTCCAGGTATAGTTGTCCTTCGTTCCCGCGTCGACGGTAGACGATGGTATGTTGACGGCGATAGGGGCAGCAGCCGGTAGCGTGAAGGATATGCGCGGAAAAGTAAAGGACGGCGCTTCGTTTAGCCTCGTATAGTTGTAAGTCGTGCTCAGTTTTGGGAAAAAGCCCTTCAAGGCCTCTTTCCTCTGAGCCTCGGCCCCCCGAACTCCCTCCCTGGCCGCATGGGCCAAAACGCTCTGTTTTAGAGCCAGATCAACGCTCTCCTTCAAGGTCAGCGGGGGATCCTTCTGTGCAAAGCTTGGGCCTGCCCCCAGGCTGAAAGAGAAAAAGATCACAGCGACCACCGACATCCATCTATCAGGTCTGATACCCATCTTGTTGCACCCCCTGGAGAAAAATATCGAGAACGGAACCAACCTTGGCACTGAGCGGTGAATCATCCGGTGCCACCATCCAGTCGAGAGCGAAGGCGTTGATCATCCCCAGCAGCGCCGAGGCGATGGCCCTGGATTCCATGGGCCTCATGAATCTGGCCCCAAGGCCATCTCTTATGATTTCTTCAATGAATTTAACATGTTCAAGATAATCGTCGATTATCTTGTCCCGCAGGGCCGCTAAGCCCTCGGACAAGGTCATGGCCTCACCACGGATGAAGAGATTGCAGAAGTCCACATTGTTTTCGACAAATCGGAAATGAGCCGATACGAGGGCCTCGATTTTGTCCATCACATCCCGGGCCTTGATTACGGACTGTCTGATCTCCGAATACATACGATCCATCTTTTCATTGACCATGGTCGTATAGAGGTGCTCCTTTCCCTGGAAGATCTGATAGATTGTCCCGATAGCGTAGCCGGATGAACCTGCAATCTCCGCCATGGTAGCGCTGTGGAAGCCTTTGGAAGAGAAAATCTTCTCCGCGTGCTTGAGGATCTCTCGGCGCCGCCGGCTTAATTCCCAGGCTTTTCTCATCGACCTTTCCATATGGCAAACCTCTATTTAAATTATGGAAGGAACGTTCAAATCGCGAATTGCCGTTCACAATGCTGATAAATGAGACTTCTGTCAAGAAAAAACATCCCCTCATCAACGACAGCGGCATGATCCTGCGTCCGGATTGGCCTGTTTTTTTCCACCAGGGCGCTATCTCTGTGAAAAAAGACCAAAAGCCAAAAAATTGTCTTGACATTCCCAGGAAAATAAATGATAGTCGGCAAAAATAATGACTTATCTCCATATTAATTCAATGATCCTGCTTCGTTGCAGATCGACCGGTGGACATCATTAATTCATTACAGGGAGGGATTATGAATAAATCTGGCCTCATCGAGACACTGAGCAAGAAAGAGAACCTGACAGAAAAAAAAGCGATCGATTTGATCAATTTGATCTTCAATGGATTTACGGAAGAATTAAAAAAGGAAGGCCGGATAGAAATCAGGGGATTCGGCAGCTTTATGGTCAGAAATTACGAGGCCTATACGGGTCGGAATCCGAAAACAGGCAAAAACATCAAAGTTTCCCCTAAAAAATTGCCCTTTTTCAAGGTAGGCAAGGAACTGAAGGTGCGCGTTGACGGCAAGAAATAGAACGCTTCCGGTCGGATCACCTGCGGCCGGAAGCATCAAGCATCAAATATACCGAGGCAGTGAAAGGGCTGGGGGTCAAGATCGATCCCCTTTTTCATTGCTCATCAAGCCGGCCCGCCAACCCGGAAACCCGGGATGGAATAGGCCCACAAAAAACGTTTAACCATCGAGGCCCCAAAGAAAGGCTGAGCGTCGAACAAGAGCGGTTTCCCTATGGAAACAAAGAAACATACCCTGCCCGTTGCCAACCTCGCCCTCCTTTTCGTCACGCTTCTATCCACATTGGCCGCCGGCGCCCTGCAGCGGGGAATCAATCCGCTCGAAGAGCCTTTCCTGTTGTGGCGCGGCATCCCCTTTTCTTTGACGTTGCTGATGATCCTGGGCGCCCATGAATTCGGACATTATTTCATGTCCCGAAGGCATCGGATCGATGTCACCCTGCCCTATTTTATCCCGGCGCCTTCCTTTATCGGTACTTTCGGTGCCTTTATCAAGATGAAATCCCCCATCATGGATCGGCGAACGCTTCTGGACATCGGCGCCGCAGGACCCCTGGCCGGGATGGTCGTAGCCATACCGGTGTTGATCGTGGGCCTCATGCTTTCGGAAATCCAACCGAAGGAGACCGCCGCCGGCATCCAGCTCGGTTCCTCCCTGTTCTTCTCATTGCTCAATTGGATCGTTCATGGAAACATCCCGGACAATGCGGACCTGGTTCTCCACCCGGTGGCCTTTTCCGGGTGGATCGGACTGCTGGTCACTTGCCTTAATCTCCTGCCTGTGGGCCAGCTCGATGGCGGACATGTGGCCTATGCCGTTCTCGGTCTCAGGCAGGAAACCCTGGCTCGGGCCGTCATTCTGGTAATGGTAGTGCTGGGAATTACGGGATGGAGCGGCTGGCTTATTTGGGCAGCGATACTTCTTTTTATGGGAATCAACCACCCCCCTGTAGTTTACGACTGGATCCCCCTGGACAGAGGACGAAAGATCATCGGCTGGATTACACTGGCCGTCTTCGCCTGTACCTTCACACCCGCACCTTTCTAAGCCATCATGCCTTCTTCGCGGAAGCTGAAGAAACGGTTCTCGCCGATAATGATGTGATCGTGTACGAGGATATCCAGCATGCGGGCCGTCTCCTGAATGGTCCTCGTGAGCCTGATGTCGGCCTCTAAGGGTTTCACGTGCCCGGAGGGGTGGTTATGAACAAGGATAATGGCCGATGCCTTGCGCCGGAGGGCCTTTTCAAGCACTTTCCGGGGATAGACGACGGCCTGATTGACGATACCATCCTGGATGGTTTCTACGTCGATGATCCGATTCTGGGCATCAAGGTATATGACCCGGAATTGTTCATCCTTTAATCCGCCCATGGCGGTCTGGCAGTAATCGAACAGCTCCCTCGTACAACTGATCTGGGCTTTTTCCTTCGCTCTTTCTTTGAGATAAAGGGCGGCAACGTCCTTGATGAGCTTGATCAGGAGGGCCGTATGGAGACCGATGCCCTTGATCTGTTCCAGATCGCCGCTTTGGGCGTCCAGGACGCCTTTAAGAGAGCCGAATTGTGTAAGGAGTTCCTTGGCGAGGGGCTTGACATCCCGGCGCGGGATCGCGTAGGTGAGAAGCAACTCCAGGACCTCGTAATCGTGGAAGGCATCAACCCCCGAGCCGACGAATTTCTCTTTCAGGCGCAGGCGGTGCTCAAGGTAATGGGGAGGATCTG
>Ga0315283_10004716_pt1 | contig 11918 bp, 4 predicted proteins | sample YL17G09_0_MG_FD_204541 | JGI IMG/M metagenome (GOLD analysis project Ga0315283, IMG submission 204541) | Sediment microbial communities from Yellowstone Lake, YNP, Wyoming, USA - YL17G09_0 | ecosystem: Environmental > Aquatic > Freshwater > Lake > Sediment | place: USA: Wyoming | collected...
CTCGCCGCGATCGTCGAAGGTCTCTACGCGAGCTTTCGCACCGATGTGTGCTCGGTGTACCTGTTGCGGCCCGATCGCGCGCATCTCGTGCTCGCGGCGACCGTCGGCCTGCGGCCCGAGAGCGTCGGCAAGGTGATCATGCGCCTCGACGAAGGCCTCGTCGGGCTGGTCGCGCAGGAGCTCCGACCGATCGTCGCCGAGGACGCGCGCAGCCACCCGCGCTTCAAGTACTTCCCGGACGCCGGCGAAGACCGCTACCACTCGTTCCTCGGCGTCCCGCTGATCGCCCGCGGGCTGCTCCAAGGCGTGCTCGTCGTGCAGACGGAGCAACGGCGCGCGTTCTCGCAGGAAGAGATCCGGCGCATCGGCGAGACGGCGTTATCGCTCGGGGCGATCGTTCGCGATCTGCGGGGCCTCGAGCAGTTGATCGCACCGACCTACGAGCGGCTTTGGTCGCTGGCGCGAAACCTGTGGTGGACCTGGGATCCCGAGGCTGCCGAGCTGTTCCGCGAGCTGGATCCGGTGCGCTGGCGCCAGCTCGCGCACAATCCGATCGCGCTGCTCGCAGAGCTTCCGTTCGACGAGCTCGAGCGCCGCATCGGCCAGCACGTGCTGCACAGCCGGATCGGCCATGCGCACCGCCGCATGCTCGACTATCTCGGGTCCGCGAACACCTGGGGCGACACGCACGCCGGCGTGCTCGGCGCGCAGCCGGTCGCATACCTCTCCGCCGAGTTCGGCTTGCACGAGTCGATGCCGATCTACTCGGGCGGCCTCGGCGTGCTCGCGGGCGACCACGTGAAGAGCGCTTCCGACCTCGGCGTCCCGCTGATCGGCGTCGGGCTCTTCTACCGGCAGGGCTACTTCCAACAGCTGCTCGACCCGGACGGCTGGCAGCACGAGACGTACCTCGACGTCGATGCGGAGCGCTTGCCGCTCGAGCCCGCGCTCGGACGCGACGGCCGCATCGCGACGGTGCGCATCGACACGCGCGGTGCGAGCCTGCACGCGCGGGTCTGGAAGGCGTCGATCGGGCGCACCCCGCTGCTGCTGCTCGACTCCGACGTCGAGGAGAATCGGCCCGAGGATCGCGCGCTGACCGCGCGCCTCTACGGCGGCGACGCCGACACGCGCGTGCGACAAGAGCTGCTGCTCGGCGTCGGGGGGATCCGCGCGCTGCACGCGCTCGGGATCCGGCCCGGCGTGCTGCACCTGAACGAAGGGCACAGCGCGTTCGCGCTGCTCGAGGTGGTGCGCGAGCGCATGCTGCGTGAGGGGATCGGCTTCGACGAGGCTGCGCGCCGCGTCGCGAGCCAGGCGGTGTTCACCACGCACACGCCGGTCCCGGCCGGGCACGACCGCTTCCCGCCCGATCTCGTCGAGGCGTATCTCGGCCCGCTGCGCGAGCAGCTCGGACTGTCGCGGGAGCAACTGTTCGCGCTCGGGCGTGTCCAGCCGGGCGCCGCGCACGAGAGCTTCTGCATGACGGTGCTCGCGCTGCGCATGACGGCGCGCGCCAACGGCGTCTCGGCGCTGCACGGCCGCGTGTCGCGCGAGATGTGGACGTCGTTGTGGCCGGGTCGGGCAATCGACGACATCCCGATCGGGCACGTCACCAACGGCGTTCATGTGCGCACCTGGCTGGCGCCGGCGATGCACGCGCTCTACGACCGCCATCTGGGTCCGGAGTGGACGCGACGCAGCGCGGAGCCGGGTGTCTGGGCCGGCATCGGGCGCGTCTCCGACGCGGAGATCTGGGAGATCCATCAGGTCCTGAAGGCGCGTCTGCTCGACTTCGCGCGACGCCGCATCGTGAAACAGGCGCATCGCAATGGCGCTTCACCGGGTGAGCTCGAGCTGCTCGGCTGGGCGCTCGGGCTCGACACGCTGACGATCGGCTTCGCGCGCCGCTTCGCGGACTACAAGCGCGGCGACATGCTGCTCTCCGACGTCGAGCGGCTGGCTGCGCTGGTGAGCCACCCGACACGCCCGGTCCAGCTGGTCTTCGCCGGGAAGGCCCACCCGCACGACGCGAAAGGCAAGCGCATCCTCCAGAGCGTGGCGCGGCTCGCCGCAGATCCGCGCTTCGCGGGCAAGCTGGTCTTCATCGAGGACTACGACATCAACACCGCGCGGCATCTGGTGCAGGGCGTCGACGTGTGGCTCAACACACCGCGCCGCCCGCTCGAGGCGTCGGGAACGAGCGGGCAGAAGGTGGTGCTGAACGGCGGCCTCAACCTGTCGATCCTCGACGGCTGGTGGGCCGAGGCGTACGACGGTCGCAACGGCTTCGCGATCGGCTCGGGCGAAACCCACGCCGACCCGGCCGTCCACGACGCCCGCGATGCCGAAGACCTTTACACCGTGTTGCGCGAGCAGGTGATCCCGCTCTACTACGAACGCGACGGCGACGAACTCCCGCGGCGCTGGATCGCGCGCATGAAGCGCGCCATCCAGACGCTCGGCTGGCGCTTCAACGCGGACCGCATGGTGATGGACTACGTAACCCACTGCTACGTACCAGCAGGCGGGGGTACTTCCTGCGCGCTTCCGTAGCGCAGCGGGTGCCATCGCAGCCTCGTGCCTTCCTGTGCTGCCTCGGCCGTTTGCCCCGTTCCTCGTCGAATCGATCAGCGGAGATTCGGGATCGCACGGCGCGATCCCATGTGGCATGTAATGCTCTTCTCTTCGTTCCGAGGCTCCGATGATCGAAGCAGTGCTGTTGACCGCGGCGCGCATTTTCACGTTCGTTCAGAACCAGTTGCTGACCAACGCGAGCGGGTTCTTCTTCGAGCGCGAGGAGCGACTGTTCCTGGTGACGAGCCGGCATGTCGTCGTCGACGAGCGGAGCCAGCATCACCCGGACCGCATCGAGATCGAACTTCACATCGACGCGAACAACCTGGCGGAGTCCACCGGCTTCTCCATTCCGCTGTTCCGCAACGGCAACAGCGTGTGGCGACAAGGCAGTGACTCGGCGGGCGAGATCGACGTGGCGGTGATCGAACTCGAGCGGGGCGCGCTGCCCGCGACCACCGTGTACCGCGCCTTCACGCCCGGACATCTGCTCGCAACGCCGGATTCGGTCGAGGTCGGCAGCTCGCTGCTGATCGTCGGGTTTCCGCTCGGGTTCCACGACACGTTGCATCACCTGCCGGTCGTGCGGCAAGCGGTCGTCGCGTCCTCGTTCGGCCTGCGCTTCCAGGGCGAGGGCTACTTCCTCACCGACGCGCGCACACACCGCGGCACCAGCGGCGCACCGGTGCTGATGCGCAGCCCCGAGCGGGCGACGGCGGACGGCGACCTGCCGTGGATCCTGCTCGGCGTGCATTCGGCGCGGATCGACGTCGGCACGCGCGACCTGGAGCTCGACGAGGCGCTCGGGCTGAACTGCGCGTGGTACGCCGACATCCTGCTCACGCTCACGGAACGGTGATCTCCGCGTGCGCTGCGAGCGATCGCTACGCCGCGGTCGCCGATCCCGTCGCGATCGCCACGCGTTGCGTGGGCTCGAGGACGCGCGCCAGCCGGCGCAGCGCGTCCTCCGGCGGATCGAGATAGTCCTCGTGGATCGCGGTGCAGAGCGCCGTGGTCCGATCGACGATGCGCGTCAGTGCGGCATGGACGCCGATGCGCTGCACGTCTTGTACGCACATCTGGAGCAGCTCGCCGCGGAAGCGGTCGGCGAGGCCCCAGGAGCGGCGACGGACGCCGGGCGGATCGGTGCGGCGCATCTGCGCGAGCAGCTCGCGGGTCTGGTCGAGGCCGTGCAGCACGGAGTGCGGGAAGGCGCGGTCGAAGAGCAGAAACGAGAGCACCGCTGGACCCGAAAGTGTGTTGGCGGGGCGCTGGAAGAACGGATCGAAGGCGCAGCAGGAGCGCAGGATCGCGAGCCACTGCGCGGCGTCCGCCGTGCTCTCCTGTTCGCTCGACTTGTCGCCGAGGCTGTGGTGCTTGACGTCGAGGATGCGCGCCGTCTGCCCGACGCGCTCGACGGCGCGGCCGAGCTTCATGAAGACGAACGGCTCTTCGTGCAGCATCGCGCTGTGGCTGATGCCGTGGAAGAGCTGGCATTGCCGCATCAAATGGGCGTAGAACGCGCTGCGACTCTTCGCGTAGAGCGTCTGCGCCGTGCGGCTGCGGATCCAGATCCACAGGTCGTTCACGACCTCCCAGGTCTCGACGCTCATGCACTCGCGGATCGTGCGGGCGTTCTCGCGCGCGCCGCGGACGGAGGCGAAGAGCGAGCTCACGTTCTCCGCATCCCAGGCGAGATAGCGCTGCACGGTCTCGCCATCGTCGATGCGGCCGTCGCCGATGCGCGTGCGGAAGTCGGCCTCCTGTCCGGCCACGACGACGAGCGGACGCCAGCGCTCGGCCTGCGGCAGGTCGAGGTCGAGCTGGAAGGCGTGGTTGACGTCGAGTAGGCGCGCCAGCGTGTCGAGGCGCTCGAGGTGGCGGGTCAGCCAGAAGCAACTGTCGGCGACGCGCGAGATCACGCTTCGTCCTCCACCACCCAGGTGTCCTTGGAGCCGCCGCCCTGGCTCGAGTTGACGACATACGAACCCTTCATGCGCGCGACGCGCGTGAGACCGCCGGGCAGCACCCAGCTCGACGCGCCCGTCACGATGTACGGGCGCAGGTCCACGCGGCGCGGCGCGATGCCCTCGCGCGTCCAGGTCGGACACGCCGAGAGCTGCACGAGCGGCTGCGCGATGTAGTTGCGCGGGCTGCTCGCGACGAGCCCGCGGAACTCCGCGATCTGCTTCTTGGTCGAGCGCGGCCCGACCAGCATTCCGTAGCCGCCCGACTCGTTGACGGCCTTCACGACCAGCTCGCCGAGGTGATCGAGCACGTAGCGGCAGTCGTTCTCGCGCATGCACACGTAGGTCGGCACTTGCGGGAGGATCGGTTCCTCGGAGAGGTAGAAGCGGATCATGTCGGGTACGAAAGGATAGATGCCCTTGTCGTCGGCGACGCCGTTGCCGATGGCGTTCAGCAGCGCGACGTTGCCGCTGGTGTAGGCGCGCACGAGGCCCCGCACGCCGAGCATGCTGTCCTGCTGGAAGGCGTCGGGATCGAGGAAGCCGTCGTCCACGCGGCGGTAGATGACGTCCACGCGGCGCGGGCCCTGCGTCGTCTTGGCGTAGACGCGGTCGTTCTCGACGAAGAGATCGCTGCCCTGCACCAACTCGCAGCCCATTCGCCGCGCCAGGAAGCTGTGCTCGAAGTAGGCCGAGTTGAACGGACCTGGCGTGAGCACGACCATGTTGTGCTCGGCTGCCTCGCCGCTCGGCGCCACCGCACTCATCGCTTCGCGCAGCCGCGCCGGATACATCTCGACCGGCGCGACCGCGCACTCGCCGAAGATCTGCGGGAAGACCTTCTTCATCATCATCCGGTTCTCGAGCACGTACGAGACGCCAGACGGTGTCCGAATGTTGTCCTCGAGCACGAGGAAGCGGCCGTCACGATCGCGGATCAGGTCTACGCCGGCGATGTGGACGTGCACGCCGCGCGGCGGCACGACGCCGCGCATCTCGGGCAGGAACGCCTTCGAGCTCTCCACCATCTCGCGCGGCACGGCGCCGTCGTCGAGGATGCGCTGCGGTCCGTAGACGTCTTGCAGGAACGCGTTCAGCGCCTGGATGCGCTGCACGAGTCCCTTCTCGATGTTGCGCCACTCCGTGCCGGAGACGATGCGCGGGATCAGATCGAACGGAAAGATGCGATCGGGATCCGCGTGGCCGGAGTACACCGAAAACGTGACGCCGCTGCGCAGGAAGGTCTTGTCGGCGAGCGTCTGCACTGTGCGGTATTCGGCGCGCGAGAGCGGATCGAGCCGCTTCACCACGCTCTCGGCATATGCATGCGGGCGGCCGCGCGCACCGAAGAACTCGTCGAAGGTGTCGGGTAGCGGCGCATAGCCGGCGAAGAGCCCTGCGGAACGCGCGACTGTGCGCGTGCCGGCGCGCGGCGCTCGGGCCTTCGTTGCCGTTGTCGTAGAGGGCGACCGCGCCATCGCTTTGCATTACGATAGCCTCATCGGAACGACGCGCCCTTGTGTCGTTATCTGCACACCTCTTTCGCGGCCCGATCGTCGTCTCTTGCTGGATGAACAGACATGTCGATCCGTGTGGCTCTGAATCACAAGACCCGGTATCGCTACGACCGCTGGGTCACGCTGTCACCCCAGATCATCCGGCTGCGCCCGGCTCCGCACTGCCGAACACCCATCCTGAGCTATGCGCTGCACATCGAGCCGGGCGGGCACTTTCTCAACTGGCAGCAGGATCCGCAGAGCAACTTCCTGGCGCGCGCCGTCTTCCCGGAGAAGGTGCGCTCGTTCGAGCTCGAAGTGGATCTCGTCGCCGAGCTCTCGGTGATCAATCCTTTCGACTTCTTTCTCGAGGAGAGCGCCGAGCGCATTCCGTTCGCCTACGAGGCGTGGCTCGAGAGCGAGCTGCGGCCGTATCTCGAGACGCTGCCCGTCGGACCGCGGCTCGCCGCGTGGCTCGCGACGGTCGATCGCAGCCCGCGCGCGAGCGTCGATTGGCTGGTCGCGCTGAACCAGCGCCTCGCGCACGAGATCCGCTACGAGATCCGCATGGAGCCGGGCGTGCAGACGCCCGAGGAGACGCTCGCGCGCGCCTGCGGCTCGTGCCGCGACTCGTCGTGGCTGCTCGTGCAGGTGCTCCGCAACCTCGGGCTGGCCGCGCGCTTCGTGTCGGGATACCTGATCCAACTCGTGCCCGACGAGAAGTCGCTCGACGGGCCGTCCGGGCCGGAGCACGATTTCACCGATCTGCACGCGTGGGCCGAGGTCTATCTGCCCGGCGCGGGCTGGGTGGGGCTCGATCCGACGTCGGGCCTCTTCGCGGGCGAGGGACATCTCCCACTCGCCGCGACGCCCGATCCGTTCTCGGCGGCACCGGTGAGCGGCGCGGTGGAAGATTGCGAGATCGAATTCGAGTTCTCGATGCGCGTCGCGCGGATTCGGGAGGATCCGCGCGTCACGCATCCGTACGACGATGCGCAGTGGGAGCGTATCGATGCGCTGGGCGAACGCATCGACGCCGAGTTCGCGGCTGGCGACGTGCGCCTCACGATGGGCGGCGAGCCCACGTTCGTCTCGATCGACGATCGCGACGGCGAGGAGTGGAACCACGCCGCGCTCGGGCCGACCAAGCGGCCGCTCGCCGAGGCGCTGCTGCAGCGGCTGGTCGCGCGCGGCGCACCCGGCGCGCTGCTGCACTTCGGCATGGGCAAGTGGTATCCGGGCGAGACGCTGCCGCGCTGGGCGCTCAGCGCGTACTGGCGCCGCGACGGCGTACCGATCTGGCTCGATTCGAAGCTCATCGCCAACACCGATGTGCAGCGCGGACACGGACCCGAGGACGCGCAGCGCTTCGTCGAGACGCTCGCCCGAAAATTGGGCGTCGATCCGTCGCACGCGGTTCCGGCCTACGAAGACCCGTGGCATTACCTGCGTGAGGAGGGACGGCTCCCGGTCAACGTCGAACCGGACGACAACAAGCTCGACGATCCCGAAACGCGCGAGCGGCTGCGCCGCGTCTTCGAGCGCGGCCTCGCGACGCCCGTCGGCACCGTGCTGCCGCTGCACCGCGTCAGCGCTGCGCGCGGCGCCGCGTGGCAGACGGGCGTGTGGATGCTGCGATCGAGCCATCTCGTGCTGATCCCGGGTGACTCGCCGATCGGCCTGCGCCTGCCGCTGCCGAGCTTGCCCTGGCAGGAGACCGACACAATAGGCTGGATCGAGGCGCTCGACCCGATGGCACCACGCGGCTCATTTCCGTCATATTCTAGTGTCTCTTCGCCGCGGCTGCATCCGCCGCACCGCATGGTGCTCGGGCATCCGACGCCGCCGGCGCTGATCCACCCGCAGAAGCTCGCCGATCCCGATCGCATGCCGAAGACGGGCGAGTCGGCGACGTGGATCGTGCGCACGGCGCTCGCGGTCGAGGCGCGCGAAGGACGCCTGCACATCTTCATGCCGCCGCTCCACACCGCGGACGACTATCTCGAACTGGTCGCCGCGATCGAGGCGACCGCGCGCGAGCTGGACGCGCCGGTCGCGCTCGAGGGCTACCTGCCGCCTTTCGATCCGCGCCTCGAGAAGCTGGCGATCACGCCCGATCCCGGCGTGATCGAGGTCAACGTGAAGCCGGTGGCGAGCTGGCGCGAGCTGGTGGACGAGGTGACCGCGCTCTACGCGGTCGCTCGGCTGTCGCGGCTCGGCACCGAGAAGTTCATGCTCGACGGCCGGCACAGCGGCACCGGCGGCGGCAATCACGTCGTGATCGGCGGCGCAACTCCCGCCGACTCTCCCGTGCTGCGTCGCCCCGATCTTCTGCGCAGCCTCGTCGGGTACTGGCTCAACCATCCGTCGCTCTCGTATCTGTTCTCGGGTCTCTTCATCGGGCCGACGAGCCAGGCGCCGCGCGTGGACGAGGCGCGTCACGAGAGCGTGTACGAGCTGGAGATCGCGTTCGCGCAGATCCCCGAGCCGGGAAAGGGCGAGTGCCCGCCGTGGCTGGTCGATCGCGTCTTCCGCAACCTGCTGACCGACGTCACCGGCAACACGCACCGCGCGGAGTTCTGCATCGACAAGCTCTATGCGCCCGAGACTTCGACCGGGCGGCTCGGTCTCGTCGAGTTGCGCGCTTTCGAGATGCCGCCGCACGCGCGCATGAGCCTGGTGCAGCAGTTGCTGTTGCGCGCATTGGTCGCCTGGTTCTGGCGGCAGCCGTGGAAGCGTCCGCTCGAGCGCTGGGGCACGCAGCTCCACGACCGCTTCCTGCTGCCACATTTCGTCGACCAGGACCTGCGCGAGGTACTCGCCGATCTCGCCGGCGCTGGATACGCTTTCGAGCGTAGTTGGTTCGATTCGCATTTCGAGTTCCGCTTCCCGAAGATCGGTACGACGGTGGTCGGGGGCGTCGAGATCGAGCTGCGCCACGCGATCGAACCGTGGAACGTACTCGGCGAGGAGCCGGGCGCCGGTGGTAACGTCCGCTTCGTGGACTCGTCGCTGGAGCGGATGCAGGTGCGGGTGCGTGGGTTGCCGGGCGATCGCTACGCGGTCGCCTGCAACGGGCGCCGGGTGCCGCTACATCCGACCGGAACACACGGCGAGCGCGTGGCGGGCGTGCGCTACCGCGCGTGGCGGCCGCCGTCGTGTCTGCACCCGACGATCCCCGTGCACACACCGCTCGCATTCGATCTCGTGGATCGCGCGGCGGGCCGCTCGCTCGGCGGCTGCACCTATCACGTCGCGCATCCCGGGGGCCGCAGCTACGAGACGTTCCCCGTCAACGCCTACGAGGCCGAGGCGCGCCGCGGCGCGCGCTTCCAACCCTTCGGCCACACGGCGGGTCCTATCGAGGTGCGGGACGAGGAGCCGAATCCGGTGTTGCCCTTCACGCTCGACCTGCGCCGGAGCGCTTCGTGAGCTCGGCCTCCGCAACTGGCTACGCGGGGGTCGCGGGACACTGGGATGAGATGGCGCTGCCCTCTGGCGAGCTGCGCCCGCACTGGCGCCAGCTGATGGGCGCACTGCAGCGGCTTGGCCGCGACGAGGCGCTGCGGCGCTGGCGCGAGGCCGATCGGCTGATCCGCGAGAACGGCGTCACCTACAACGTCTACGGCGATCCACTCGGCATGGATCGCCCGTGGCAGCTCGATCCGCTGCCGCTCGTGCTCCCGATTGGCGAGTGGAGCGCGATCGAGGCCGCCGTCACGCAGCGCGCGATGCTGCTCGACCGCATGCTCGCCGATCTCTACGGACCGCAGCGCCTGCTGCGCGAGGGCCACCTCCCCGCAGAGCTGGTGTTCGCCCACGCGGGCTTCCTGCGTCCGTGCCACGGACTCGCGGTGCCGCACGACGTGCGACTGCACCTGTACGCTGCGGATCTCGCGCGCTCGCCCGATGGCCAGTGGTGGGTGCTCGCCGATCGCACGCAGGCGCCGTCCGGCGCGGGCTACGCGCTCGAGAACCGCGTCGTCACCACGCGCGTGCTGCCGGAGGTCTTCGGCGGCTTCCACATCCCCCGCCTCGCGGGTTGGTTCCAGACGCTGCGCGACTCGCTGACCGCGCTCGCGACCGAGCGCACCGACGCGCCACGCATCGTGCTGCTGACGCCCGGCCCGTACAACGAGACCTACTTCGAGCACGCCTATCTCGCGCGTTACCTCGGCGTGACGCTCGTCGAGGGCGCCGACCTCGCGGTACGCGGTGAGCGGGTTCACCTGAAGACGCTCGACGGCCTGCTTCCTGTCGACGTGATCCTGCGTCGCCAGGACGATCGCTGGTGCGATCCGCTCGAACTGTACGGCGAGTCGGCGCTCGGTGTACCGGGCCTCGTGCAGGCGGCGAGAACAGGCAACGTCGCAGTGGCGAACGCGCTCGGCAGCGGGCTCGTGGATACGCCCGGCGTGATGGCGTTCCTGCCCGGACTCTGTCGCCAGCTGCTCGGCGAGGCGCTGCGCATGCCGTCGGTCGCCACTTGGTGGTGCGGGCAGCAGCGCGAGCTCGAGTACGTGCAGGATCACCTCGGCGAGCTGGTGCTGAAGAACACGTTTCGCAGCTCTGCGCCCGACGTCGTGTTCGGTGGTCACCTCGCGGGTGGCGAGCGTGCCGCCTTCCTAGCCCGGCTGCGCGCGGACCCGCACCGCTGGGTCGCACAGGAGCAGGTGGCGCTCTCCACCGTGCCGGCTGCCGCGAGCGACGGCCCTGCTCCACGCCATCTGGTGTTACGTGTGTTCGCAGTCGCGTCGAACGGCTCGTGGTCGGTGATGCCCGGTGGCCTGACGCGCGTGTCCGGGTCGGTGGACGATCTGGTCGTGTCGAGTCAGCGCGGCGGCGGCAGCAAGGACACGTGGGTGCTCGCCGACGCGCCGGTGCCGGTCGTGAGCCTGCTGGATCGCGTGCAGGCGCCGATCGACGTGAGCCGCGCGGGCTTCGCGCTGACGAGCCGCGTTGCCGACAACCTGCTCTGGCTCGGCCGCACGGCAGAGCGCGTCGAGGCCGGCGTTCGGCTGTTCCGCAGCGCGCTCGGACGGCTCGCGGACGAGCCGCTGCGCGCGGCGGACGCCGCGCTGCCCGACGCCGTGCAGCTGCTCGCGCGGCGCTTCCGCCTCGATGCGCCCGAGGAACAGGCGCCGCTCGCCGAGCGCATCGTCGCCGCGATCTTCGATTCCGAGCGGCCCGACTCGATGAGCAGCGCGGCGCGCGAACTGCAACGGCTCGCGTGGCTGGTGCGCGACCGGATCTCCACCGATGCGTGGCGCATCCTCGGCCGCGTCGAGGAGCGCTTCGAGGAGCCCGCCGGCTTGCACCCGGCGCTTCGCGTCAATGCGGCGCTCGAACGCCTCGACGGCGCGCTGCTGCTGCTCTCGGCCTTCACCGGCCTTGCGATGGAGAGCATGACGCGCGCGCTCGGCTGGACCTTCCTCGACATCGGCCGCCGGCTCGAGCGCGCCATCCAGATGGGCGAACTGTTGCTGCACGGCCTCGTCGAACCCGGGCCGCGCGAGTGGCGCCGGCTCGAGAACGTGCTGCAGGTCGCCGACAGCGTGATGACCTACCGTTCGCGCTATCAGACGTCGGTGCAGGCGCCGCTGGTGCTCGACCTGCTGCTGCGCGACGAGGCGAACCCGCGCTCGGTCGCGTTCCAGCTGGCGCATTTGCAGCGCCACTTCGAGCCACTCGATAAGGCCCCGCACGCGGCGCTGACGCGCCTGCTCGAGTCGGTGCGAAGCGCGCCGCTCGATCAGCTCGCGGCGCTGGACGACGACGGGCGTCGCGCCGCGCTCGAGGCGCTGCTGATGCAGCTCACGCGCGACGTGCCGGCGATCTTCGCGGCGCTCTCGCACGCCTATCTCTCGCACGCGGTGTC
>Ga0315283_10004718_pt1 | contig 11916 bp, 11 predicted proteins | sample YL17G09_0_MG_FD_204541 | JGI IMG/M metagenome (GOLD analysis project Ga0315283, IMG submission 204541) | Sediment microbial communities from Yellowstone Lake, YNP, Wyoming, USA - YL17G09_0 | ecosystem: Environmental > Aquatic > Freshwater > Lake > Sediment | place: USA: Wyoming | collected...
AAGGACGGACGCATCCTCGAGCAGGGCCCGCCAGCTCAGATCTTCAGCCGACCGCAGCACCAGGAGACCCGGGACTTCCTCGCCCGGGTCATCGCCTCCGGCCGCCTCTGATCCGCACCGTCGGCCTGCACAGATTCGCCCGGGAGGCCGCATCGAGCTCGGATTGGAGGCCCGTGGCTCGTATCGTGTGTCGATGCCGTCCGCGCACACCCACCATCCCGACATCGTGGTCAGGCCGGCGACGCGGCATTTCGTCCTCGTTCTCTGCGGGGTGCTGTTCGCCGTCGGCACGTTCGGCTCCAACATCGGGCCCGCGTGGCTCGACAAGCGCCCGGCTGTGGTGCTGGCGATGTCGGCCCGCAACCGCAACCTGTTCGGGTCGGTGCCGTACATGAACGACAACTGGTTGCTGTACGGCGCGCTCGGTCTCGGACGCCTCATGCTCGCCGGCGTCGCCCTGTTCTTCCTCGGCCGATGGTATGGGCGGAGGGCCATCGAGTGGACCGAAGGCCAGGTCGGCGAGCTGCCCAAGATCTACGGCTGGTTCCAGCGCGGGATCGATCGCGCCGGCTGGTTGATGGTGTTGTTGATGCCCGCCAGCAACTTCGTGTGCCTCATGGCCGGCCACCGCCGCATGGCACCGAAGCGCTTCGTCACCTATCTCACACTCGGCGTCATCGCGAAGCTCGTGGTGCTGTGGGTGGGTGGCAAGGTCTTCGAGGATCAGATCCGCTGGTTCCTCGACGCGATCGAGGGCTACCAGTGGTGGATCGTGGGCGGACTGTTCCTGCTCACGTTCCTGCAGTCGGCGAAGAGGATCCGCAAGGACATCCCCGAGGTGATTCACGAGCTCGAGAGCGACGACGAGATCGTCATCCACGACTCTGGGCCCGACGAAGGGCCCGACTCAGGGCCCGGATCCGGGGCAGTCGCCGAATCCGCGCAACAAGACTGAGGACGGGTTCACCTCCGGCCCGACGAGGTGCCATGATGCTCGGCATGGCCCAAACAGCACTCGGCGGCAATCCCGTCAACACCGTCGGCGACCTTCCTTCCGTTGGCGCCCACACCCCGTCCTTCTCGCTCACCAAGGGCGATCTGTCCGACGTCACTGCCGACGACTTCGTCGGCAAGCGCGTCGTGCTGAACATCTTCCCCAGCATCGACACGCCCACGTGCGCGAGCAGCGTGCGCAGGTTCAACGAGCTCGCCTCCGGTCTCGACAACACCGTCGTGCTGTGCGTCTCTGCCGATCTCCCCTTCGCCCAGGGCCGCTTCTGCGGGGCAGAAGGGCTCAGCAACGTCGTCTCTGCGTCGTCGTTCCGGAGCGACTTCGGTAACTCCTACGGAGTCTTGCTGGCCGACGGCAAGCTGGCCGGCCTGCTCGCCCGCGCGGTGGTGGTGCTCGACGAGTCGGGCAACGTGGTGCACTCGCAGTTGGTTCCCGAGATCGCTCACGAGCCCGACTACGACGCCGCGATCGCCGCCCTCGGCTGATCCCGCCGTACCTCCTCCCCCTCGGGTTGGAGCGGCCGCGCCGTGGTCAGACGCCGAGGAACGAATCGAGGCCCAGAGTGAGGCCCGGGTGGTGCGCGATCTGCTTGCACGCCAGCACGACGCCGGGCATGTAGCTGAGCCGGTCGTAGCTGTCCTGACGCAGCGTCAGTGTCTGGCCCTGCGCACCCAGGATGACCTCCTGGTGCGCGACCATGCCTCGCATGCGCACCGAGTGCACCCGGATCCCTGCCGGCCCGCGACTGCCTCGCGCCCCTGGATACAGCTCGTGCAGGGTGGGGTCGGGTGCCCACGTGGTGGATGCATCCGCCATTCGCTGCGCGGTCGAGATCGCCGTACCCGACGGCGCGTCCACCTTGGCGTCGTGATGCAGCTCGATGATCTCGGCCGTGTCGAAGAACGGCGCCGCCAGCTCGGCGAAGCGCATCATCAACACGGCGCTGACGGCGAAGTTCGACGCGATGAGGCAGTTGCTGCCGCTGAAGGCCTCGCGGAACGCTGCTATGTCGAGTTCGGCGAACCCCGTTGTGCCCACCACAGCGTGGATGCCGTGCATCGCCAGCCACGGCAGCGTGGTGCGCCCCGCCTCGGCCACGGTGAAATCGACCACCACATCGCAGCCGGCGTCGGCGAGCGCGCGTAGTTCCCCGGCCACCGTGATCCCGCAGATGGATCGACCACGAGCAGCCGGATCGACGGCAGCCACCAGCCGCAACGACTCGTCGGCATGCACCGCCTCGCACACCGTGGTGCCCATGCGGCCACCGGCTCCGACCACCCCGACCTTGATCTCGCTCATGGTCCGACCGTAGTGCTCGCGTTCTCCGCTGCAGCAACGAGATGGCCGCACTTCTTCGCCGGCGGCCCCAGCTCAGCCGGTGGGACCAACCGTCACGACGATCGGCTCCACGGACAGCACACGCTCGATCACCGCGCGAACAGCAGCGTGGTCGACCGCAGACCAGCGCGCGATCTGTTCTTCGACCGAGCGAACACTGCCGGTGGTGATCAGCAGTCCGCCGGCGCGCGCCATCCGTGATCCGGTGTCCTCCAGACCCAATTCGAACGAGCCGGTGAGGTACCCGATCGCCACCTCGAGTTCGTCGTCGGTGACGCCGTGCTGCGCGAGCTTGCGGAGTTCGTCGTGCATCACCTCGACCACCTCCTCGAGGTGCTCTGGTTGCGTGCCGGCATAGAGCTGGAACATGCCGCAATCGGTGTAGCTCGAAACGCCTGAGTACACGGCGTACGCCAGACCGCGTCGCTCGCGGATCTCCTCGAACAGACGGCTCGACAAACCACCGCCCAGCACATGGTCGACGACGTCGAGCGCCTCGCGTTCGCGATCGCCGCGAGGTAGGCCAAGGCCACCCATCACGATGTGCACCTGTTCTGTGTCGTCGTCGATGTTGGTACCGGCGAGCTGACCTGTGGGTGGGCTACGCGTGGGCCTCACTGCCCCGCCGCGCGTGTCGGCGAACGCCCCAGCGACCTGAGCGAGCGCCTCGTCATGGTCGAGCGGACCGGCCATCGCGACCACCATCACGCCTGCTCGGTAGTGGGCATCGAAGAACTCGCGAACATCATCTGCGGTGATGGCCTGCACCGTGCTGCGCCCGCCAACGGTGTCGCGGCCGAGTGGATGGTCGGCAAACAGCCGGGTGGCGAACTCGCGATGAGCGACGTCGTCGGGCGAGTCGTCGTCCATCGCCAACTCTTCGAGGATGACCAGCCGCTCGCTCTCGACGTCGGCGTCGCGCAGCGCGGGCCGGGTGAGCACATCGCTCAGCAGATCCACACCAAGCGCGGCGTGGCGCGCCGGCAGCCGACAGAAGTAGGCGGTGTACTCCTTGGCCGTGAACGCGTTGAAGTCGCCACCCACGCGATCGACAGATCGCGAGATCTCGTGTGCTGACCGAGTGGCCGTGCCCTTGAAGAGCAGATGCTCGAGGAAGTGGCTGACACCGCTCAGGCGTGCAGGCTCGTCACGTGAGCCAACGCCCACCCAGACGCCTGTGGCCACCGACAGCGCGCCAGGCACGCATTCGGTGGCCACAGTGAGCCCTGAGTCGAGTTGAGTGATGCGGAGGTCGCTCACCGATGACGGCGGGGGGCGCGGTCGCGACTACCGCGATCGTCGCGGCGCGGGCCGCCGGAGTTGTTGCCGGCGTTGCCACCGGCCTCGCCACCGGGACCGAGGTCGCCGAGCTCATCGGCCAACTCGGCATCGAAGGCATCGTCGAACGACACCGCTGCGGCAGCGCCCGACGACGCCGGAGCAGCGGACGAAGCCGGAGCAGCCGTTGCAGGTGAGCGGGTGGCCGCCGGCGCGTCGTCGCCGCCGGCTGCACCCCACGAAGCAGCGGGGGTCAGGCTGACCTTGCCCTTCTCGTCGATCTCTTCGACCACCACCTCGATCTCCTGACCGAGCTGCAGCACGTCTTCGACGTTGTTGATGCGCTTGCCGCGGCCCAGCTTGGAGATGTGCACGAGACCGTCGCGCCCAGGGAGGATGTTGACGAAGGCGCCGAACTTGGTGATGTTGACCACCTTGCCCATGTACGTCGCGCCGACGTCGGCCGACGGTGGGGCGACGATGGCCATGATGCGCGACTTGGCATCTTCCATGCGCCAGGCCTCGACGGCACCGATGGTGACGATGCCGACCGAGCCGTCGTCGTCCACCGCGATGTCGGCGCCGGTCTCCTGCTGGATGGTGTTGATGACCTTGCCCTTGGGCCCGATGACCTCGCCGATCTTGTCCATCGGGATGGTGATCGAGATGATCTTCGGCGCCGTGGCAGCCACTTCGTCGCGCGACGCGGCGATGCAGCTGTTCATGTTGGCGAGGATCTGATCGCGGGCTTCCTTGGCCTGGCCCAGCGCGGCAGTGAGGACGTCGGCGGGGATGCCCTCGATCTTGGTGTCGAGCTGGAGGGCGGTGATGGCGTCGGCGGTACCGGCCACCTTGAAGTCCATGTCGCCGAATGCGTCCTCGGCACCGAGGATGTCGGTGAGCGTGGTGTACTTGCCCTCGGCGTAGACGAGGCCCATCGCGATCCCGGCGACGGCGGCCTTGATCGGCACACCGGCATCCATCAGCGCGAGGCTGCCCGAGCACACCGATGCCATGCTGGTGGAACCGTTCGATGCCAGCACCTCGGCCACGAGGCGCAGCGTGTAGCTGAACTCATCCTGGCTGGGCAGCACGGGCAGCAGCGCGCGGGCGGCAAGCGCACCATGGCCGATCTCGCGGCGCTTCGGCGAACCGACGCGGCCGGTCTCGCCATTGGCCCACGGTGCCATGTTGTAGTGGAACAGGAAGTACTTGTGGGTTTCGGGGCTCAAGGTGTCCATGAGCTGATTCATGCGCGGCATGCCCATGGTGACGACGTTCATCACCTGGGTCTCGCCGCGCTGGAACAGGCCGGAGCCATGGGCGGTGGGGAGAATGGTGACCTCGCTGCTCAGCGGCCGCAGATCGCGGGGACCGCGACCGTCGATGCGCATGCCCTCGTCGACGATGCGCTTGCGCACGGCCTTCTTGGTGAGGCTGCGCACCGCCTCTTTCACCTCGCGCTCGCGACCTGCGAACGCAGCACCTTCGCCACACAGCTGGGCGATGGCCTCGGCGGCTGCGGCATCGGTGGCGGCATTGCGCTCGGCCTTGGCACTGATCGTGACTGCCTTGGCGAGGCCTGCAGCAGCGATGCCCGACACGGCGTCGAACACGTCCAGCCCGTAGTCGAGCTGCGGTGTGTAGGTCATCGGGGTGATGGGACCATGGGTGGCGATGACGCTTGCCACGAGCTGACGCTGCAGGGCGATGGACTCCTTGATCCAGGTCTTGCAGGCCTCGAGGCCGCCCGCCAGCACGCCTTCGTCCACCTTCGGCGCACCGGCGGCATAGTACGAGAAGCTCTTCGCGGTACCGCCGGCCTCGACCATCATGATGGCCACATCGCCGTTGTCGAGCTGACGCCCAGCGACGACGAGTTCGAACGTGCTGGCTTCACCCTCTTCGTAGGTGGGATGGGGGATCCACTCGCCCGTCTGGCTGAACGCGATGCGCACCGAGCCGATGGGGCCGTCGAACGGGATGCCACTGATCATCAGCGACGCCGAGGCGGCGTTGATGCTGAGCACGTCGTGCGGGTTCACCTGGTCGGCGCCCATGACGGTCAGCACCACCTGGGTCTCGTTGCGGAAACCCTCGGGAAATGCCGGGCGCAACGGACGGTCGGTGAGGCGGCAGGTGAGGATGGCGTCCTCGGTAGGGCGGCCCTCACGACGGAAGAACGAGCCGGGGATCTTGCCCGCGGCATATGCGCGCTCTTCGACGTCGATGGTGAGCGGGAAGAAGTCGGTGCCGGGGCGGACGTCCTTCGCTGCGTTGGCGGTGGCCAGCACCGTGGTGCGGCCGATGGACGCCAGAACGGCGCCCTGGCTCTGCTGAGCCAGCTTCCCTGTCTCGAACGACAGGGTCTTGTCGGTGCCGCTGACGGCTCCCGACACTCGAATGGCGTCTGCCACTACGAGCTCCTTTCATGTACGACACACCCCTTGGCATGTCGGTCAGTGGTCCGGCTCATCGACGATGGACCGGATGAAGGAGCGACGGGGCCGGTTCCCAGTCGGCGGCCTCGCTCACTGCCCAGTGTGGGCGGCGCGGGATCATCGACTGACAACCGACTCGGTTGCCGCTCCGGCTTTGGACCGGGCCGCACGAGCGGCCCGGATACCCTCAGAACCGGTGAAGACCGGGGAGGGCCGGGCTATTGCCCGACCCAAGCGTACTCGTGATCAGCGGCGCAGACCGTTCTTCTGAATGATCGTGCGGTAACGCTCGACGTCGATGTTCTTGACGTAGTCGAGCATCCGCCGGCGTCGACCCACCATCATCAGCAAGCCGCGACGGCTGTGGTGATCCTTCTTGTGGGACTTCAGATGCTCGGTGAGCTGGTTGATCCGCCCGGAAAGAAGCGCGATCTGCACTTCGGGAGATCCGGTGTCGGTGTCGTGCAGCTTGTGCGCGGTGATGATGTCTTGGTCTGCCATGAGACTGCCTTCCACGGGGAGGTCGCGGACCCGCCGTCGTGGCGGGGCCCGCATCGCGCCGGAGGTGAGGCCCCAACGGACCCCATGACTCTACCAGCGACGACGTCCGGTCGGTACGCTCGACCCATGTTTACGGGAATCGTGGAGGAGATGGGCACCGTACTGGCGTGCCAGCCGGTCACCGACGATTCGGGTCAGGGAGTCCGGCTCACGATCGCCGCCTCCACTGTGCTGCAGGGCTCTGGACTCGGGGCCTCGATCGCCGTCAACGGGTGCTGCCTCACGCTCGTCGAGCAGGGCGCCGGACAGGCCGCACAGGACGGCAGCACACCGGAGGCGACAGGTTGGTGGCGCACCGATGTCAGTGGCGAGACCCTCTCGCGCACCACCACCGGCGATCTCCGGCCGGGCGACAGGGTGAACCTCGAGCGACCGATGGCCCTCGGAGACCGGTTGGGCGGCCACATCGTGCTCGGCCACGTCGACTGCGTCGGGCAGATCGTCACGCCGGCCCCTGAGCTGGTGGTGCGCATACCTGCCGACAACATGCGCTACCTGGTCGAGAAGGGCTCCGTCACGGTCGATGGCATCAGCCTCACTGCCTTCGATCTCACGTCCGACACGTTTCACGTCGCCGTCATCCCCCACACCGCCGATGTCACCACCCTCGGGGTGAAAGCAGCCGGCGATCTGGTCAACATCGAGCTGGATGTGCTGGCCAAGCACATCGAACGCCTCGTGCAACCGCATCTCCCGGCAGTAGACGGCGCGTGAGCGCAGTCGTCCTGCGCCAGCTGGCCAAGTCGTTCGCCGACCTGGCCACCATCGAACCGCTCGATCTCGACATCGCATCGGGCTCGTTCGTCAGCATCATCGGTCCATCGGGCTGCGGGAAGTCGACCCTGATGCGAGTGATCGCCGGGCTGGAACCAGCCAGCAGCGGACAGGCCAGCGTGTACGGAGAGCCTCCACAACACGCCCGCGCCCACAAACGGGTGGCGATGGTGCCCCAGCACCCCGGTCTGCTGCCGTGGCGCACGGTGCACGCCAACGCACGTCTGTTGCTCGACATCAACCGCCGGGCCAATCCCTCCGATGCCGTCGATCCGCTCGAGCTCCTGCAGACAGTGGGTCTGGGCGATTTCTTACACGCGTACCCGCACGAGCTGTCGGGCGGCATGCAGCAGCGCGTGGCCCTGGTGCGCGCGCTCGCCCTGAACGCACCCCTGCTGGTGATGGACGAGCCCTTCGCCGCGCTCGACGAGATCACCCGTGCCGAGATGCGCGTCCTGCTCAACCAGCTCGTCGAGGGCCGTGACGTCACGGTGCTGTTCGTCACCCACTCGATCACCGAGGCGGTGGCGTTGAGCGACCGGGTGCTGGTCAGCTCGCCACGACCCGCGCGCATCGTGGCCGACATCACTGTGGACCTGGCACGTCCGCGATCCGTCGACGTGGAGGACGACCCGCGCTTCGTCGAGTTGATCGCCGCGGTGCGGCACGCGCTGCGCGAAGGGATGCCGCGGTGATCGCGCGCCGGCTGGTGGCCCCAGTGGTGGGTGTGCTCGGCTTCCTGCTCGCGTGGGAGCTCCTCGTGCGGGCGTTCGATGTGAGGCCGTTCATCCTGCGCGCACCTTCGCGCATCATCACCTATCTGTTCGATCATCTCGACGACTACGCCGGCGCTGCGTGGGTGACGATCATGCACGCCGGTGTCGGGCTGCTCCTCGCGCTGCTGATCGCGCTGATGATCGGGGCCGCCATGGCTGCCTCGCCGTTCGTCGAACAGGCGACCCAGCCGGTGCTCACGCTCGTGCAGGTGACACCATTCGTCGCCTACATCGCGTCCGTGGTGCTGTGGCTCGGATCGGGCACGAGGCCGGCCGTGTTCATCGTGGCATTGGTGTGCATGCCTGCCTTCGCCTTCGCCACGGTCGACGGCATGCGCAGTGCCGATCCAGCGGCCCGCGAGCTGCTTGCCTCGGTCGACGCCTCGCGGTGGGAGGTGCTGTGGCGGCTACGCCTGCCGTCTGCCACGCCGTCGCTGTTCACCACTGCGCGCTACAACGTCGGCCTGGCACTCATCGCCGCGTACCTGGTGGAGGGCGGCAACTTCGCCAACGAGGGACTGGGGGCGATCGGCAAGCGAGCCGCCGCGCTCAACGAGGGCGACGCGCTGTGGGCGGCGGTCTTCGCGATGGCCATCATCGGCAGCCTGTCGCTCGTCGCCATCTCGCTGGGCCAGCGGTTCGCGCTCCATTGGCATGCCTCGCAACGCTCGCAACGCCGCTGACCCGATACGGTGCGAGGCGATGGCTGACTTGCAGGCGCTGCGTGCACGAATCGACCAGCTCGACCGGGCGCTGATCGCCATCGTCGCCGAACGGCTCGCCGTGTGCCGCGAGGTCGCCTCCGTGAAGGAGGGCACCGACACTCCGGTCATCCAGCCGGCCCGCGTGCGCGACGTCGTGATCACCCGCCGCCAGCAGGCCATCGAGTCGGGCATCGACCCCGATTTCGCCGAGCAACTGTTCCGGGTACTGCTCACCGAGACCCATCGCATCGAGGTCGCCGGCCAGCGGCCCGATCCCGCACCCGACAAGGCTGCGGCCCCCGACAGCGACCGATCCGGTCTCGACACGGTGGCCACCCGCATCGATCACATCGTGGTGGCCGTCGACGATCTGCGCACCGCTCTCACCACATTGGTCGAGCGATTTGGGTTCCATCCCACCTCGCTTGCCGGTGAGCCGGTGACCGGACTCGCCGCAGTGTCGGCCGGTGGGGTCAGCATCGTGCTGGTGGGCCCCGACGCATCGCCTGCCGTAGCCCGGTATCTGCGGCGTCACGGCCAAGGGGTGCAGCACGTGGCGATCGAGGTGCTGAATGCCGGGTTCGCCCGCGCGTGCCTCGCCGACACCGGTGCCCCGCTGCTGACCGACGTGGTCGTCGACGCCGATGGCCACGAGCAGTTCTTCGCCGTCGACGACCCGTCGACCGGCCTGCAGTTGGGCTTCATCTCCCGCACCGGCCACCGCGTGGGGGTGAGCGCTGCAAATGTGCTCACCCTGTTCGATGCCCTGACCGACGAGTAGCAGGACCGACGAGTAGCAGGACCGATGAGTAGCAGGATTGCGGGACCGAGTCGATACGCTCACCAAACGCACAACAGGTATGGGGCATGTCGGTCAACATCTCGCACGACCGCACGCGCTGGTTGGGCACTGGCAACAATTCGCTCCGTCTACTTCACGAAGGAAGTGTCATGACGCGCCATCGCGCCAGTCTGCTCGTGCTCGCCTCACTCACCCTGGTCGCCGCTGCCTGCGGTGACGACACGGCGGCCAAGCCGACGTCGTCGGGTACCGAGGCGGCCAGCACCACCACCATCCCCCCGGATCAGTTGGTCACCGCCGACGCAACGTTCCCGTCCGCCCGGTGCGAGGCCAACAAGGCCGCCGGACCCATCACGTACCTGTCCAGCTTCGACTTCGCCGCGTCGGCTTCCATCGTCGACGTACTGGTGGCCGATGCAAAGGGCTATTACGACGACCTCTGTCTCGATGTGCAACTGAAGCCCAGTTTCTCCACCGAGAACTACCCGCTCATCGCCGCCAACGAAGCGCAGTTCTCCTCCGGGGGTTCGTTCAGCGAGGTGGTCGATTTCGCCGGACGCAACGACGCCGGCTTCGTCGTGATGTCGGCAGAGGGCCGCACTGGCATCGATGCGCTGATCGTCAAAGACGGGGCGGCCGCGACGCTCGCCGACCTGAAGGGCAGCACCATCGGCGTCAAGGGTGCCATCACGCCGTCCGTGAAGGCGATGCTCGCGCAGGCCGGCCTCGTCGAACAGACCGACTATCAGACCGTGCTGCTGGAGGGCTTCGACCCGAAGGTGCACATCGAGGTGCCCGGCATCGTCGGCTTCCCCGGCTACAAGAGCAACGAGCCAGAACAACTGGCGGCCGCCGGCATCCCGTTCACGCTCTTCGACCCGTCCGAGTTCGACATCCCGGGGAGCTTCGGCATCATCTACACCAACTCGACGTTCCTCGAGCAGTACCCCACTGCAGCGGAGGACTTCATGCGGGCAACGATGCGCGGGCTGGCCGACGCCATCGCCGATCCGGAGGCAGCCGCGCAGGTGGCCGTCGACGCGATCAACGCCAACGGGAACGCGCTGTTCCTCTCGCCCGAGGGCGAGACGGCCCGGTGGTTGGTCGAGTCGAAGCTCGTGGCCGACGGCGCCACCGCCGAGTTGCCCCTGGGTGTCCTCGATGTGGCGGGCCTGCAGAACGAGGTCGAGACCTACGCAGCAGTCGGGCTGTTCGACGGTCTGGTGCCCGACATCAGCACGCTGCTGAACGCAGCGCTCGTGAAGAGCCTGTACGACGCGTCCGGCACGATCATCTGGCCCAAGAAGTAGCACGATGAACCTGCTCTCGACTCCTCTCGAGGAGCTGCTGGCCAGTGCCGCCGCGCTCCGCGACCACGCCCACGGCACCCGCATCACCTACTCCCCCAAGGTGTTCATCCCACTCACCATGTTGTGCCGAGATCAGTGCGGGTACTGCACCTTTGCCCAGCCACCGGCACGACTCGAGACGCCCTACCTGTCGTCCGAGGACGTACTCGCGATCGCCCGGCAGGGCGCCCGCACCGGATGCCACGAGGCCCTGTTCACGCTCGGCGAGCGCCCGGAGGAACGCTACGAGGTCGCCCGCCAGTGGTTGCGCTCGAACGGCTACGACTCCACGGTGCACTACGTACACGCCATGGCACAACTCGTGCTCGACGAGACGGGACTCCTTCCCCATGCCAACGCCGGCGCACTGCACCGCGACGAGCTCGAGCTGCTGCGACCGGTGAGCCCGAGCCAAGGGATGATGATCGAATCCCTCCGTGACGACCTCGAGTGCCATCGCGGAGCACCCGACAAGGAGCCCTTGCGCCGCCTCGCAACACTGGAGGCGGCCGGCGAACTGCGCATCCCGTTCACGACGGGCATCCTCGTGGGCATCGGAGAGACGCGCGCCGATCGCATCATCGCCTTGCAGGCGATCGCCGATGCGCACGTCCGCCACGGGCACGTGCAAGAAGTGATCGTGCAGAACTTCCTTCCAAAGCTGCGCACGGGCATGCAGCACGCTCCCGCGTGCCCGCCCGACGAGTTCCTCTGGTCGATCGCCGCCGCGCGACTGATCCTGCCGCCCGACGTCCATCTGCAGGCACCACCCAACCTCAGCGATGACTTCGGCGCCCTGCTGGCCGCCGGCATCGACGATTGGGGCGGCGTCTCGCCAGTGACAGCCGATCACGTCAACCCCGAGCGGCCGTGGCCCG
>Ga0315283_10004722_pt1 | contig 11910 bp, 7 predicted proteins | sample YL17G09_0_MG_FD_204541 | JGI IMG/M metagenome (GOLD analysis project Ga0315283, IMG submission 204541) | Sediment microbial communities from Yellowstone Lake, YNP, Wyoming, USA - YL17G09_0 | ecosystem: Environmental > Aquatic > Freshwater > Lake > Sediment | place: USA: Wyoming | collected...
ACGCTCACCTCGCCCCGCTCGACCGCCTCCAGGATGGACTGCCTCAGATCCTGCCGGAGTCCGGATTCGTCGCAGTACGCGAACAGGGTACCCACCTGAATCCCCGACGCGCCCGCGGCCAGAGCCTCGGTGAGGCGATCCGGGTGGCCGGCCCCGCCGGCGAGCCAGAAGGGAATGCCGAGTTCACGGATCTTGGCGAGGTCCACCTCGTCCCGTTCCCCGTAGATCGGCTCGCCCCGTGCGTTGAAGTGTGGTTCACCGCGGGGGGGCGCATTGTGGCCGCCGGCCGTGGGTCCTTCGATGACGAATCCGTCGATCCGGCCGGTGGCCTTCCGGGCGAGCATGGTGCCGAGGAGGTTGCTGGCGATGATGGCCAGGAACTTCGGGCGACGGACCTCGGGCGGCGCCCCATCCCAATGCTCCATGGGATCCAGCGTGAGGTACTCCTCCCTCCCGGCGGGGAGTCCCTCGACCTCGAACCTGAGCCGGGCCGGCTGGTGCAGGGCGAGGTGATCGAGCGCGGCGGGGATTTCCCGTGGAATCCCGGCGCCCATGAGGATGTAGTTGACCCCGGCCAGCAGGGCGCCATAGAGGATCGGGAGGTTGGGCATCTGGACTTTGGTGAGCAGGTTCATGCCCACCAGCCCTTGGTGCCCCTCCTTGGCCAGGTAGACCTCGACGAACGAAGCCAGCATGATCACCTGCTGGCGTGCCTTGTTCATGACCTGGCTGTAGACGGAGAGCAGCTTGTACGGTTCCCCCGGGGGCCTCCCCTCGGGTCGGTAGAAGCGCTGCAGGGTCTCGGCCGCGACGCCGGGGAGGGGAAACTGCTCCATCGCACGGCGCATGTGGCCGCCCGGATCGCCGTCCTGGAGCCGACGCACCAGCACCATGTCGATGGCCGTGCCGGACACGACACCCAACTGCGCGCGCAGGGAAACAGCCCGGGCGAGCCGCCAATCGGATATGCCGACGCCCATTCCCCCCTGGATGATGCCCGGTTCAGCGCCGGGTTGGCTCATGGCTCATGCCCCTGTAGGTACCCCTGTATGATATCACCCCCGCCGTTGGCGTGGTGCCTCCCGACGGGATATCATCCCTCCACCCCCTGGACAACGGAGCCCAGCCCGCCATGGCACGTCACACGGTCACTCGACGCGCGTTCGTTTCCGATGTCGGCAAGCTGGCCTTCGGCGCCATGATCGTCCCGCGTCACGTCCTTGGCGGCGTGGGCTTCCAGGCGCCCAGCGACACGCTCAACGTCGCCATCGTGGGCGCCGGGGGGATGGGCATGGGCAACGCCGAGGCGCTGGTTACCCAGAACATCGTGGCACTGTGCGACGTGGACTTCGGCTACGTGGAGCGCTCCCTGGCTGGGCGCGGGAAGGCGCGGGACGGGACGCCACGGCCCGACGGGCTGAGGCTCCAGGAACAGTTCGCCAAGGCGAAGCGGTACGCTGACTTCCGCGAGATGCTCGCGCAGCAGAAGGACATCGAGGGGGTGGTCATCGCGACACCCGATCACCTGCATGCCGTGATTGCCAAGGCCGCCATGGAAGCGGGCAAGCACGTCTACGTCCAGAAGCCGCTCACCTACTCGGTGCATGAGGCCAGGGTCCTGCGCGAGACCGCTCGCCAGACCGGGGTCGTCACCCAGATGGGGAATCAGGGGCACTCGAGCGACGACGCCCGCCTCGTCAACGAATGGATCCAGGCAGGCGTCATCGGCCCGGTTCATGAGGTGCACGTCTGGACCAACCGGCCGATCTGGCCGCAGGGGATTGCCCGCCCCACCACGCCGCCGGATCCGGTTCCCGAGGGGCTGCGCTGGGACCTGTATCTCGGCCCGGTGCCTGAAGACATTCCCTACCACAAGATCTATCATCCGTTCAACTGGCGCGGCTGGCTGGACTTCGGGGTGGGCGCGCTGGGAGACATGGGAGCGCACCTCATCGACCATCCGTACTGGGCTCTGGGTCTCTCGCAGCCCACCAGCATCGAAGCGACCTCAACGCCGTGGGGCGGGCCGTACGACCACCCTGCCACGTATCCCCAGGGGATGACGGTGCACTACCAGTTCCCGGCCCGCGGGTCGCAGCCGCCGGTGAAGCTGAGCTGGTACGACGGCGGCCTGATGCCGCCCCGTCCGGATGCCCTCCCCGACGACGTCGTGCTGAACCGTGAGGGGGGCGTGCTCTTCGTGGGCGAGCAGGGCATCCTGATGCACGAGACCTACGGCGAGAAGCCGACGATCTGGCCTGAGGCGTTGCGGTCCACGGCCCTGGCCGTGCCGAAGACGATGGCGCGGATCACGACCAGTCACGAACTCAACTGGGTCGCCGCCTGCAAGGGCCAGGGGCAGGCCAGTTGTCCGTTCGAATACGCCACCCAGCTTACCGAGACGATGCTGCTGGGGATCGTGGCGCTCAGGGCAGGGCAGGGCAAGAAGATCTTCTACGACGAGGCCAGTGGCTCGATCACGAACGTCCCCGAGGCCAACCGGTACCTGACGCGCGACTATCGCGCCGGCTGGAGCGTCTGACATGACGACACCTCGCTGGCTGAGTTGGGCTGCTGCCGTGGGGCTGGCCTGCACGCTGCTTGTCGGCGGCGCGAGTGCCCAGGGCGGTGCCGACGCTCCGAATACGCTCACCCCAGCGGAGCGGAAAGCCGGTTGGCGGCTCCTCTTCGATGGTGCCACCACCAGCGGGTGGCGGGGCTACGATTCACCCGCTGTGCCGGCGGGGTGGCGCGTGATAGAAGGCGCCCTGACCCGGGTGGCCTCGGGAGGCGATATCGTCACCAGCGACCGGTTCAGGAACTTCGAGCTGGCGCTGGAGTGGCAGGTCTCGGAGGGCGCGAACAGCGGCATCTTCTATCGGGCCGCGGACGGCGCCAAGGCGATCTACTGGAGCGCGCCGGAAATGCAGGTGCTCGACGACGCGAGACATCCGGACGGCAAATCGACGTTGACCTCAGCGGGGTCTGCCTACGGGCTCTACCCGGCGCCGCGCGGCGTGGTGAAGCCGGCGGGGGAATGGAACCGGGTGCGCCTGGTTGTCAACGGGAATCACGTCGAGCACTGGCTCAACGGCGTGAAGGTGGTGGAGTACGAGCTGGGCAGCGCCGACTGGGCGGAGCGCGTCGCCAGGAGCAAGTTCGCGAAGTGGCCTGAGTTCGGCAAAGCAGCCGAAGGGCGGATCGGGTTGCAGGACCACGGTGACCGGGTGGCCTATCGGAGCGTCAAGATCCGCGTTCTCCCCTGACGACGAGACAGTGATGACGCTTCCGTCCAGGCCCGCATGGCCCAGGCGCTTCACGGTCGTGGTGCTCTGTTTCGCCGCGGTCTTCATCGCCTACCTCGACCGGGCCAACATCTCGGTCGCGGCCATCGCGATGAAGGAGCAGTTCGGCTGGACCGAGACCGAGAAGGGCCTGGTCCTGTCGTCGTTCTTCGTCGGCTACCTGGTGCTTCAGGTGGCCAGCGGCTGGCTGGCCAACCGGTATGGCGGGCGGATCGTCCTGGGCCTGGCGGTGCTGTGGTGGTCGCTGTTCACGATCCTCACCCCCGCCGCGGCCATGGTCTCGCTGCCCATGCTGATCGCGGCCCGTATCACCATGGGGCTCGGCGAGGCGGCGGTGTTCCCGGCCGCGATGAACATGATCGCGCGCTGGGTGCCGGTCACGGAGCGGAGTCGCGCGGTGGGCCTCCTGTTCAGCGGACTCTCCTTCGGGACGCTCTTCGCGCTGCCCGCGACCGGCTGGCTGGTCCGCCAGCATGGCTGGCCATCGGCCTTCTATGTCTTCGGGGTGGTGGGGCTGGTCTGGGGAGTGGCCTGGTTCGTCGGTGTCCGGGGCGAACCGGAAGTCAGCCAGGAGCAGAATCCCGTGGGCCCGGACCGGGCGCAGGGGATTCCCTGGCGCACCATCCTGTCCACGCCGGGCGTGTGGGCGATCACCGTCAACCACTTCTGCCACAACTGGTCGCTCTACCTCTTCGTGGCGTGGCTGCCGAGCTACTTCCGCGCCACCTTCGGACTCAGCATTACCAATGCCGGCCTGTATTCCGCCGCACCGTGGCTGACCAGTTTCGTGATGGCCAACAGCGCCGCCTGGGTCGCCGACCGCATGCTGACGCGGGGGGTCCAGGCGACGCTGGTGCGCAAGCTGATGCAGACGATCGGCCTGGTGGGCTCGGCCGCATGCCTGCTGCTGCTGCGGGAAGCCGGTTCCGCGAACCTGGCGCTGATGCTGGTGTGCAGCGCCGCGGGCCTGCTGGCCATCACCAACTCGGGCTTTGGGCCCAACGGGTTCGACATCGCCCCCCGCTATGCCGACGTCATCTTCGGCATCAGTAACACCTTCGCCACCATTCCCGGGATTGTGGGTGTCGCGGTGACCGGATGGCTGGTCGACCGGACCGGGAGCTATGCCGCGCCCTTCCTGCTCACGGCGTCGATCAGCGCGGTCGGGGCGCTGGTCTTCCTGGTCTTTGCCACCGGGCGGAAAGTCATCGACTGAGTCGCTAGGTCGGAGTGGCCGGATTCCCAATGCCGGAGCGGCGGGACCGACGGTACAGGTACCAGCCTATCGCCGTGGGCCCGACCACCCCCACCAGCATCTTCGCCTCGAACACCGGCACGCTCGTCACGTCCGCGGTGGGGAGGAAAGCCGCCCCGATGCCGACGACCGTGGTGACGAGGCCGAGTCCGCCGGCCGCGCGGGCGGCCCATCCCACACCGGCCAGCTTGGTCAGGCCGATGAACAGATAGATGAACGGGATCAGCTGGATCACCACCGCCGCCTTGAGCAGGACCTGGTAGGCCTCGGCCACGCTCGAACCGACCAGGGACATGGCGGTGAAGACCGCCGCCAGGATGGCGCAGGTCCAGAGGGCCACGTGGGGCGAGTGCCAGCGCGGGTGCACCCGGCCGAGCGCCTGCGGAAGCGCGCTAGTGAGCCCCGCCACGAACGGCACCCGTGACGAGCCGGCGAACCACGCCGACGCCGCCCCGCCGATGGACAATCCCAGCACGATGGCGACCGGCCCGACGATCCAGTGCATCCCGGCATCGGCCGCGCCGGCGCTCACCGCCTGCATGATCCCCTGAATCACTCCCATCTGGGTCACCGGCACGAGGGCCAGCACGGCTCCCGTCACCAGGAGATACGAGCCCAGCGCCATCGCCCCCGCCAGCAGGATCGCCGGCTTGAGATCGCGTGCCGGGTTCCGGATCTCGTCACCCATCGTCGAGGCAAGCTCGATCCCGATGAAGGCGTTGCACATGACGCTGAAGCTGGCCGCCATGCCCCAGCCCGCGCCCGCGATCATCGGCGGTGTCTCCGCGACCCCCTTGCTGTACGCCACCAGCGCCGCCACCAGCACCAGCGCGACGCTCAGGAAGGCGCCGACCCCGCCGATGTTCTGGATCCACTTCCCGACCCGGAGGCCGCGCACGTTCAGGATGGCGATCAGCCCGAGCCACCCGAACGCCACCGCCGACACGAAGAGCTTCTGGTTGACCAGGTCGCCGGACGCCGAGCCTCCGGCGAATGCGAAGATCCCGGCCATGTACACCAGCAGCACCGGCACGTAGAAGAGGTTGTTGGTCCAGTAGCACCAGCCGGCCAGGAATCCGTGCGCTTCCCCGAATTCCTTCCGGATCCAGAGGTAGATACCACCCTCGCCTGGGTAGCGGCGGGCCATGGCCAGGACGGCGACCGCCTCCGGCACCAGGAACGCGGCGAACGCCAGCGTCCAGAGCAACAGCGACGCCCGGCCATACACGGCCACTGGAGGCACGTTGTTGATGTTGACGATGGCAACGACCATCAGGAGGATGAGGTCCATCCGCCCCAGTGTGCGGACGACCCCGCTGGTCCGCTCAGCGGCCATCGAGCAGCTCCTGGACGGCGCGGTGAGCGTGATCGATCGAGGCGTCGGTGTAGGAGTAGGCCGCGGCGTCGGCGTTGGCGATTGCGATTCGGCCGAACGGCCGCCGCGCGACGACGCAGGGCTGCTCGCCGCCGTTCACCCAGAAGTCGTCGAACAGGGAGTTGTACTGGTAGGCATACCCATGGGGCCAGCGATTGACGGTGATGCCCAGGATGTCAGGCGCCGGGTCGAACCCGCCCGCCCCCAGGGTGCGCGCCAGTTGCTCCCGGATGCTGCGCTCGATCACCTCGAACGGCGTGGTCAGCAACTCGGCCCGACCCTCGCGATGCTGGTCGCGGACCGCCAGCCCCGGTTTGCAGGCGGCCTTGGAGAGATGCAGCACGATCGGCTCGTCCGGGCGCCTGGGATGGTGGTACCGGCCCACGCTTACCGGAAAATCGAGGCTGACGGTGGTGTGCCACATCCCCGGCGCGGTGACCCGGCTCACCCCCAGCTTCTGGAACGAGGTCCAGTTGCGGATCAGCACGTTGGTGTAGACGAGCGGCACCTTCACCGCAAAGGCCATGGCGGCCTTCTGGCGGGCCGGCAGTTCCGGGCACAGATAGGGAATGACGGTGTGCCAACAGGCCAGGATCATCGCGCGGCCGGTGACCGACCGGAGCTTGCCCGCCTGGAGATAGGTGGCCTCGACCCTGGTGGCCGACGCCGGATCGCCGAGATGCCGCACCCGGACGACCGGGCTCCGGAGCCGGATCCGGACCTCCGAGCCCGGTCGGTCGAGCTCTGCGTAGTCGGCGCGGGCGGTGACGACGTCGTCCATGGTGGCACCCGGAATCGCCGCCGGATTGAGCCGCCGCACCAGGAGCCGTGCGACCGAGGCATTCCCGTCGGGGCAGTGAAAGTAGTAGCGCTCCGCCGCCTCGCTCCGGATGCTGTCGTAGTTCTGCCCCGGCCCGGGGTGTGGGTCGAGACCCATGCCCTGAAAGCCAGGCAGCCCCAGCCCGAAGGCATCCTGGGCAGGCACGGCATCGATTCCGACACCGAAGAGATCGTGGGGGGCAGTCTGGAAGATCGGCAGGACCCCTGGGTCGAGCGCCCAGACCTTGGTCAGGAAGCTGGCGTAACTCATGCGGGCGAGCCGAGCCTTCTTGGCCGGGGAACTCTCGCCGGGCCACGGGTCGAACCGCTCCGTGGAGAGCCGGCGGATGTCTTGCCTGACCTGGGCCGAAATCGGAGCCGCGGCCAGGAACCCATCGTCCAGTTCACTCCGCGAGCCCACCACCAGCTTGTCCATGCCAAAGGTGGCGCGGTCGAAGAAGAAGCCGGGCTTCAGGCCGAGTGACCGGTAGAGATCGCCGTCGAGGACGCGCTCCCAGCGGCCGACGTCGATGCCGAGCTCGGTGATCAGCGCCTTGGCGGTGGCGCTGTATGGTGCCGGGCTGTCGATGGACTGGGTCCCGCCGTAGCCGATGTGGGTGCGCCCATCATGGCTGAACTCGTTCCGCTTGGCGTGGCCGCCGAAGTCGTCGTGGTTGTCGAGCAGCAGCACCCGGGCGCCGGGCCGGGCCTTCCGGAAATAGTGCGCGGCCGCGAGCCCACTGATGCCGGCACCGACGACGATCAGGTCGTACTCCTCGCCGGCGTCTTCGATGGCGGGGGCCGTGTCCCAGTACCGGTCGTCGCGAAGGGCATGCAGGGCCTCGAAGGACCCTTGATGCGACCCCCGGAGCCCGGTGAGCGCCGGGGGATAGTCGGCGGGCTGCCAGGGCCCCAGCCGCGGCAGTACCAGCGCCCCACCGACGCCCACGGCGACGCCGTCGAGGAAGTCGCGGCGGGTGATCGGGCGGTTCATGCCGAGGGCGCGATCGTTGCTGCTCACAGGCCGCCGATCCCGATCAGCTTGGTCTCCAGGTATTCGTTGAGCCCCTCCGCGCCACTCTCGTGACCCAGGCCACTCTGCTTCCAGCCGCCGAACGGCGCCTCGGTGGCGTGGGGGGTCCACTCGTTCACGCCCACCATCCCGAATTCGAGGCCCTCCGAGGCCTTGATGGCAGCCTTGAGGTCATTGGTCCAGACGTATGCCGCCAGGCCGTAGTGGGTGGAGTTGGCCAGGTGGATCGCCTCGTCCAGGTCATCGAAGGCGGTGATCGGGAGCACCGGCCCGAAGATCTCCTCCTGGAAGACGGGCATATCTGGGTGGACCCCCGCCAGCACGGTGGGCTCGAAGAAATAGCCGCGCGTCAGTTCGCTGGGCCGCCGGCCGCCGGCCCGGACGTCGACCCCGTGGCTGGTGGCGTCGTTCACGAGGGCCTCGACCCGGTCGCGCTGCCTGGCGTTGATCAGCGGTCCAACCTGCGTCTCCTTCTCGAGCCCGCTGCCGACCCGGAGTTGGGCCACTCGCGCGGCCACCCGGTCAGTGAACTCCGCCACGGCGCCGCGGTGGACCAGGAACCGCTGGGGCGAGACGCAGACCTGCCCGTTGTTCCGGAACTTGGCCCCGACGGAACTGGCGGCGAGCGCCTCGAGGGGCGCATCCGGCAGGATCAGCACGGGCGCGTTGCCGCCCAGTTCGAGCGAGAGGCGCGTCACCGTGCGGGAGGCGCCGTCCATGAGGATCTTGCCGACCCTGACGCTGCCGGTGAAGCTGATCTTCCGGCAGGCAGGATGGTCGAGCATCTCCTGGCCCATCGTGTCGGGCTCGCCGTTAATGAGGTTCATCACCCCGGCCGGGATGCCGGCCTCGACCAGGATGTTGGCCATCTCCATCGCGGTGAGCGGGGTGAATTCCGACGCCCGGCCCACCACCGTGCAGCCGGCGGCCAGGGCCGCCGCCCAGGCGCGTGCCGGGTTGTAGGCGGGGAAGTTCCAGGCGGTGATGACGCCCACTACGCCCAGCGGCTGGCGGATGACGCTCATGCGCTTGGAGCCGACCCGCGACGGAATGGTGCGTCCATAGGCCCGCTTCCCCTCCTCGGCGAACCACTCGAACAGGTCGGCCGCAACGTGCCACTCCCCCCGGGCCTGAACGAACGGCTTGCCGCTCTCGAGCACCGTGGTGCGGCCGAGCGCCTCCGCCCGCTCGCGCATGAGCCGGGCGGCCTGGATCAGGACCGCCGCGCGCTCGTACGGCGTTCGGCGGGCCCACGCCGGGAAGGCGCGTGCGGCCGCCTCGATGGCGGCGTGACAATCGGCCCGCCCGCCGAACGGCACGGTCCGGATCACCTCTTCGGTCGCCGGATTGGTCACGTCCCAGGTCGCGCCGGTGGTGGCATCCAGCCAGGCGCCATCGATCAACTGCTGGTAGGCATAGGCCATGGTGGTCATCTCTCGAAAGCGAGGCGCCCGCCGACCCAGGTCTGCTCGACCGCGAGCCCGGTCAGTGCCTCGACAGGTGTTGTCAGGGGGTTGCCCGACAGGACGGCCAGGTCGGCCCATTTCCCGGCGGTGAGACTGCCGCGGTTGTCGTCGTCGCCGGCCGCGATGGCGCCGCCCATGGTATAGGCATGCAAGGCTTCGGTGGCACTGATGGCCTGGTCAGGAGCGATCAGGTATCCCTCATCGTCACGGCGCTCGACGGCGGACCGCATGCCGCGGAGCGGGCTGTCGTCCTCGACGACCGGGGCATCAGAGGAGAGGGCGACCGTGAGTCCGGCCTGGAGCATCGCGCGAATCGGATAGGCCCTCGGCAACAGGTCCTCGGGAAGATAGTTCCGGAAATTCCGCCCCAGTTCGTAGACGAAGACGCTCTGGGGCACCGCGATCACGCCGAGTCGCGCGGCGCGCGCCAGCTGGCCGGTGTCCGGCAGGCCCAGGTGCTCGATCCGGTGTCGCCTGGGCCCCGGGCCGAGCGCCTCATAGACCCGGAGCACCTGATCGATGGTGACATCGCCGATCGCGTGGGTGGCGATCCGCCACCCCGCGAAGTGCGCCTCGCGGGACAGCTCGAACAGCTCCTGGTACGAGAAGCGGAGCACGCCCCGGGTGTCGGCATGCCGGTAGGGCACGCTCAACGCTGCGGTTGCCCCGCTCAGCCCGCCGTCCGCCAGGAACTTGACGGTGTCGACCCGGAGAAAGTCGGAGACCCACATGTCCGGGATCGGGACCGTACCCACACCTTCGACTCGGCGGAGCGCCATCACGTTGACTCGGCTGGGCAAGCCGCCCTTGGCGTCGAGCCAGCGGTAGGCGTCGAGCAGTGTGGGCGACACGCCCGCATCGTTGGTGCTGGTGATGCCAAGCGAGAGTTGGTGCCGCAGGGCCGCCGTGACCATGGCGGCATAGTCGTCCCGCGTTGGCGCCGGAAGGTGTGAGTTGACGAGGCCCATCGCGGTCTCGTGCAGCAGGCCCGTCGGCTCGCCATCGGGCCCGCGCCCGATCACGCCACCCGGCGGGTCGGGTGTGTCCCGCGAGATGCCGGAGCGCCGGAGGGCCATGCTGTTGCAGGCATAGATGTGCCCGCAGGTGCGGGTCAGGACGACGGGGCGATCGGGAACCGCCGCATCGAGGTCGGCTCGAACCGGGGCGCGTCCCTCCGCCAACCGGGCCTCGTTGTAGCCCCGGCCGAGGAGCCACGCGCCCGGCCGCAGCTGGGTCGAGGCCTGGCGCAGGTGCTCGGCGATCGCGGCCAGGCTTTCCAGGCGCCGGAGATCCATCATGGTGGTGAGCAGGTGCCCGATCTTCCAGATGTGGGCATGGGCGTCGATGAGGCCCGGCACCAGTGTGCGCCCGCCGAGGTTGACTCGGTGAGTCCCCGGACCGCCCAGCGGCAGCACCTGGTCGTCGCGGCCGACCGCGACGATCCGTCCGTCGGCCACGGCGAGGGCTTCGGCCACAGGGAGCCCGGGGTCCTGGGTCAGCAGGACGCCGCCATGGAAGATCAGGTCGGTCATTGCGCTGCGATCGCGCCGCCGAGCACCTCGAGCCCTTCGCGGAGTTGCTCCTCCGTGATCACCAGGGGTGGCAGCAGCCGGATGCAGTTGCTGAAGAGACCGGCGCGCATCGCCAGCACCCCGCCTTGGACGGTCCGCTTGATGATGGCGAGCGTCTCGTCGGGGGCCGGCTCCTTGGTGACCCGGTCGCGCACGAACTCCGCCAGCATCATCGGCCCCAGGCCGCGCACGTCGCCGACCAGGGGATGGCGCGCCTGCCAGCCATGCATCACCTCCCGCATCACGTCTCCGAGCCGGCTGGCGTGGGCGAGGAAGGCGGGCCGCCGGATGGCTTCCACGGCCTCGATGGCGGCGACGCAGGCCAGTGGATTGCCACCGTAGGTACCCCCGATGCCTCCGAGGTGCGCGGAATCCATGATCTCGGCGCGTCCCGTGACGGCACTGATCGGCATGCCGGCGCCCAGCGACTTGGCGGTGACGACCAGGTCGGGAACGATGCCGGTGTGCTCGACGGCGAAGAGCTTGCCGGTCCGGCCGAAGCCGCACTGGACCTCGTCCGCGATCATCACGATGCCGTGCTGGTCGCAGAGCTCGCGGATCCGGCGGAGGAACCGCTCCGGGATCGGGATGAACCCGGCCTCGCCCTGCACCGGCTCGATGACGAAGGCGGCCACGGCCGAGGGATCCACCTGGGCGGTGAACGCCAGCTCCAGCTGCTGCACGCTCCAGTCGAGGTACTGCTGCTCGGTCATGCCAGGTGGGGTGCGGTACAGGTTGGGCGCCGGTAGCCGGACGATCTCTGGGGCGAACGGCCCGAACCCCTTCTTGAAGAGGTTGTACTTGCTGGTCAGGCTGAGCGTCAGGAGCGTCCGGCCGTGATAGCCCCCCTCGAAGCAGATGATCGCGGGGCGCCCGGTATAGCGCCGCGCCAGTTTCACCGCGTTCTCGATGCTTTCGGCGCCGCTGTTCGCCAGCAACGTCTTCTTGGGGAAGGAGCCGGGCGTCACCTCGTTCAACAGTTCGCAGAGGCGGACATAGGGCTCGTAGGTGGCGACCAGGGCGCAGACGTGGATGAACTTCCGGGCCTGCGCCTCGATGGCCTGCACCAAGGCCGGAGGGCTGTGA
>Ga0315283_10004723_pt1 | contig 11910 bp, 8 predicted proteins | sample YL17G09_0_MG_FD_204541 | JGI IMG/M metagenome (GOLD analysis project Ga0315283, IMG submission 204541) | Sediment microbial communities from Yellowstone Lake, YNP, Wyoming, USA - YL17G09_0 | ecosystem: Environmental > Aquatic > Freshwater > Lake > Sediment | place: USA: Wyoming | collected...
GTGAAAAGCTTGCCTCTAAACTCTTTTAAAAACGCAACGCAACGCTCGTGATTCTTTTCGCTTTTATCAAGCAACGCGACAAATACGCCGGTATCAAACAGCACATTACGCACGCCGCTTCATTTTCCTCAAAAGGTGCTCCCGGTGTGCCTCACCGAGGTCAGAGATGCCGCTCGAAACACTTCCAAGAAGGCTCTTGACCTTTTCATAAGGGCTGTTTTCCTCTTCTCCTTCGGCCTGTTTAACAAATCTCTCTAATGCCATCCTTACGATATCCGAACGCTTTAATTGAAGTTTCCGGGCGATCAGCGATAGTTCTTTTTCAAGATTGTCAGGCAATCTGACCGTCAGTTGAGAGTTCATATTATCTACCTCCCGTTATAATATATTTCATTGTACTGCATTGCATTGCATCTGTCAAATATATAGTCCGCATGACCAGATTGTTTTGCTATCTGTTAATTTTTAGCTTCCGGAATTTGACCCTTGTTGTCATAATATTACTTGCCTTAGCGGCATTATGCCACTAAGGCAAGAAGAATTATGAAGGGCTAAATGGAAGCCTTTGGTGGTGGAAATAGACGTCGGAGAATTTGCGAAGCAAGATATTTGGCCTGTGCAATGTGTAGCCCCACCGGCCTCATTTCTCAAGGTATGAGAGTTCACTCAACAAGAATCGTCGGTACAACGGACATGCCTATACGGAGCGCATGCTCTTTATCCGTATCCTTATCAAGCACAATCTTCACAGGTATCCGCTGAACGACCTTCACATAATTGCCTGTTGCATTTTCCGGCGGGAACAATGAGAAGACTGCTCCTGTTCCGGACATGATGCTGTCTACTTTGCCGCTGAATTTCTTTCCCGGAAAAGCATCCACCTTGAAACTGACTTTCTGTCCCGGTTTTATCTTTTCAAGCTGTGTTTCCTTGTAGTTCGCGGTGATATGAAGATCGCCGACATCACGGGGGACAACAGCCATGAGCGGCTGGGCCACATCTATCTGATTGCCCGCTTCAACAGACTTTTTTGTGACATAACCGTCGACCGGTGCGTAGATTTTTGTGTAACCGTACTTAAGTTCTGCTTCCTGCAACATTGCCTCTCTCTGCTTAATTGCAGAAGCCTGTGTTATTCTGGCACTCTCTGCCTGTTTCAGGGTTGCTTTCTGGGTATCGGTCGAAAGGTTTCCGAATTTTGTACCTTCAGAGGCAGCTTTTACCTGTGCAAGGGCTTCCTTATACGCGGTCTGCGTTTTTTCATATCTCTCTTTGGAGATGACCTCTTTCTTATACAGATTCCCCATCCTCTTCAGGTCCATTTCCGCCTGCTGGAGTTTGGCCTCCTGCATTTCGAGAACACCCTGAATCGCATTTGCCCTGGCGCCGAATTCATCGATCTGCCGGTTGGCTGCTTCGATCTTCGCCCCGATCTCTCCCATCTTCGCCCTTTCCGCACTCAGCCCTGCCCTTGCCTCAAGAAGTTTTACCTCATAATCCGCAGGGTCGAGTTCAACAAGGACATCTCCTTTTTTCACAAACTGGTTTGAATCGACATGAACTTTTATCACAGTCCCTTTGATCCTCGACGCTATGGTGTGGATATCTCCTTCGATAAACGCATCGTCGGTAGTGATATGTGTTGCCTTGTATCTGAGGTAGAAAAAGAGCGTCACTGCTCCAATGATGATGACTATCGCAAGGACCATAAGGCTGAGCTTTTTGTGCTTATTGTTGTCTGGTTTACTCTCGTCTGTTTTGGTTTCTTCCAATGGAATATCTCCTGGGTGTTATATGATAATACAACTTCTTAATTATGCCAAAGAGAAAAACAAACCATCAGGTAGCCGCAGCCTTTAGGCTGCGCAAGGGAACGCAGGCTAAAGCCTGCGGCTACCAGCGTTACCTTTCGTTACTCATACCGCAAGGCCTCTATCGGGTCGAGAAGCGAGGCCTTGTAGGCGGGGTAGAATCCGAAGAACATTCCCACGAAGCCGGAAAATCCGAAGGCGACCAGAACTGAGACCGGGGAGACAATAGTAGACCACCCTGCGAGCGCAGATATTATCAGCGAGCTTGATATGCCCGCGATTATCCCGGCGATGCCGCCGATTAAGGACAGGATGAGCGCCTCGATGATGAACTGAAGCCTTATATCCCATGTCTTTGCTCCTATGGCCATCCGTATGCCTATCTCTCTTGTCCTCTCCGTAACCGATACGAGCATGATGTTCATAATCCCGATCCCTCCGACGAGCAGTGACACCGACGCAATGGCTCCGAGCAATAGGGTCATCACTTTCGTTGATTGCTCCTGGGCCTGCATGAACTGCGTCAGGTTTCTCACCGTAAAGTCGTTGTCCTGCTTTGGTCCGATGCGGTGCCGTTGCCTCAGAAGTTCGTTTATCTGTCGTTCGGCGGATGCCAGATCTTCCGCGCTTTTTGCCTTCACCATAATAGTTCTCACCATGCCGGGGAACGTTGTCCCGAAAAGCTTTTTTTGTGCAGTTGTTACCGGTACATAAATGGTATCGTCCTGATCCTGCCCTTGCGGCGTCTGTCCTTTTAGGGAAAGGACGCCGATAACGGTAAAAGGAATCTTTTTTATCCGGATCACCTGCCCTATCGGATCCATATCTCCGAAAAGGTTGTCTATAACAGTCTGCCCTAACAGGCAGACCTTCGTAGCGCTCTTCACATCCTGCTGCGTAAATGACCTGCCGGAGACAAGCGGCCAGTCTCTTACGTTCAGCATGCCCGGTGTTGTACCTATGACGCCGGTTGACCAGTTCTGATGTCCGTATACAACCTGTGCGACCCCATTGAGGACAGGGGCGACATCAGAAACCGCCGGGCTTTCTTTCAGGATAGCTTCTGCGTCGGCAAAGGTCAGCGTCGGCTGAGTGCCTGAGCCCATTCTGACTCCGCCGGCTGTTGTGGCTCCCGGCAATATCATAATGAGATTGCTTCCCATTTTCGAAATCTGCTCGGAGATCCTCCTGCTTGCTCCTGTGCCGACAGCGAGCATCGCGATCACGGCGCCAACGCCGATGATGATCCCGAGCATGGTAAGGGCCGACCGCATCTTGTTCACCCGCAGGGCCCTCAAGGAAATTTTAATTGTTGAGGATATGTTGATCATGGTTCTCCGAAGATACCCCTCACCCTAACCCTCTCCCTCAAGGGGCGAGGGAACTCTCTCATCTCCCCTCCCTTGACGGGAGGGGCTGGGGAGGGTGTTCATTTTTTCATCACTCACAATACTGCCGTCAAGGAATCGTATTATCCGTTTACTGTATGCGGCTATATCGTTTTCATGGGTCACCAGTATTACCGTAATATCTGATTCGCGATTCAGCCGGGTCAATAGTTCCATGATCTCAGCGCTGGTCTTGGAATCGAGGTTGCCCGTAGGTTCATCGGCAAGGATGATGGGGGCGTCATTCACCAAAGCCCTCGCTATCGCAACCCTTTGCTGCTGTCCGCCGGAAAGCTGATTAGGCTGGTGATCTCCTCTTCCCTCGAGCCCGACGCTTTTCAGCGCTTTCTGCGCATGCAGAGTTCTTTCTTTAGCAGAGAAACCGTTATAGAGCATCGGGAGTTCCACATTTTCGATGGCGGATGTCCGTGGCAGCAGGTTGAATCCCTGAAAAACAAACCCTATCTTTTTGTTCCGGATACCGGCCAGATCGTCCCTGGTAAGACTGCCGACATCGATACCCTCCAAAAAGTACTGGCCACTGGTGGGCCTGTCAAGACAGCCTAACACATTCATAAAGGTTGATTTGCCGGAGCCTGAAGGACCCATGATAGCGACAAATTCGCCTTTCTCTATGGTCAAAGATACCTCGCGGAGCGCTTTCAGTTCGATGTCTCCAAGCCGGTAATTTTTGGTGATCTCCTGAGCTTCGATGAGCGGCATATCAGAACATTCTCGGCGGACCGGACGGTGTGACAGTCTTTGCCTTACCAAGAGATTCGACTATCAGTTCCTGTCCCTCAATGATTTCGCCTGAGACGAGCTCCGTATGACTTCCGTCGCCGATGCCTGCAGAAACAGCAATGCGCCTGAGCTGCCCTTTTTCGGATATCCAGACTCCGGGCCCTTTCTTCTCAGGCGTCTGCGTTCCCTTATCCGAAGGTCTAAACCTCAGGGCTGCATTCGGTATCTTCAATACATCTTTCTTTATCGATACGATTATGGACACATTTGCCGTCATTCCCGGCTTAAGTTTCATTTCCGGATTGTCCACCTTAATGACAACATCATAGGTAACAACATTCTGGACTGTTACCGGAGCATTCCTGACCTGCCATACTCTGCCTTTGAACGTAATGTCCGGATAGGCATCCACGATAAACTCAACGTCCTGCCCGACTTTTATGTTCCCGATATCGGACTCATCCACATTCGCGTCGATCTGCATTTTCGTCAGGTCCTGCGCGATGCTGAACAGTGTCGGGGTCTGAAAGCTGGCGGCGACGGTCTGTCCGACGTCCACATTTCTCGAAACGACAATCCCGTCCACGGGAGAAATTATCTTCGTGTAATAGAGGTTTGTTTCAGCAACACTCAGAGCCGCCTCGGTCTGGGCAATCTGGGCTTTCGCCGCGCTTACCGACGCCTTTGAAGTTTCATAATTTGTCTCCGCTGTATCGAGGTCGCTTCTCGCAATAAGATTTTTTGAAAACAGTTCCTTATTCCTGTCCATAGTCCTCTTTGCATCCACGAGCGTCGCCACGGCCTTATCGAGATTTGCCCTGGATGACAATACATTCGCCCTTGCCTGATTCACCTGTGCCTCAAAAAGGGCCGGGTCTATCCGGGCTATCAACTGACCTTTTCTTACAGGCGAATTGAAATCCACATGAATCTCTTTTATCGTTCCTGATACCTGTGTGCCGACAAGAACGGTCGTTACAGGATTGACGGTGCCTGTCGATGTAACAGCCATCACAATGTCCCCTCTGGTGACCTTTTCGGTCCTGAACTTCGGTTCATTTCCGTTGCCTCTGAATAAAAAGAAACCGGCAACACCGATAACAAGAACAAGTATACCTGCGATCAGTATCTTCTTCATCTCATCCCCATCGCCTTCTCGATGCTCGCCTGTGCAACCTTGTCAACGTAGAGGGCCTGGATATAAAAGGTCCTTGCGTTCGTCAGTCCCACTTCCGCATCAGTCACTTCTATTGGATTCCCGACCCCTGCCGCATACCTGCCGTTTGCTATTTCCAGATTCTCCTGTGCCTGCTCCACGCCGAGTTTTGCCGTAGGAATCGCTTCTTCTGCCGACCTGAGGGTTAGGTATGCCGCCTGTACTTCGAGGAAGATCGTCTGTTTCAGCGACTCTTCGTTCGCCTTGAGGACGTTCAGATTCGCCCTCGCCTCTTCCACCTGATATTTTGTAAGAAACCCGCTGAACAGGGGGACCGAAAGCGTTGCCCCTGCATTCCATCCATGATCGAGGGGAAACTGTTCTCCCGACCAGCTATAGCCGGCGTTACCCGCAAAGACCGGATAATATCCCGTCTTTGCAAGGTCTATGGAACGCTCGGCTGCCTGCCTTTGCGCAATGATCGATTGTAAATCGGGCCTGTTTTCGTACGCCTTTGAGAGTGCATCTTCAAAGGTTATCTCATATTTTTCAAAAGAAAGCTTTTCATCGAGGGTATATTCAGGCGCATCAGGAATACCCATTGCATTATTCAGGGTTACTCTGGCAATGCTAAAGGCATTGTCATTGCGTATCAGATTCAGCTTTGCATTGCTCAGGTCAACCTCGGCCTTCGTCACATCAAATTTCGGTCTTGTGCCTGCAGTAAAAAAACCCTTTGCCTGTTCAAGATGATCTTGAGTCTGCTTCACGGTATCTTTCGCGACAAGCACATTATATTTTCCCTGCACAAGCCCGTAGTATGCTTGCTTCACCGCAAGGATAATCTGGTCTGTGGTATTTCTGAGATCTGAACGGGATGCATCGAGTGCAAGATTCTGAATTTTTACCTGGGTTGGCGTCTTGCCGAAATCGTAGAGTATCTGACTCAGAGTGAACCCGGTAGAATAGCGGTCAAAGGCTTCGTTCGTTCTGCCCGAAGCGCCGATTGAACTGCCAGATGAAGAACCGGATGCAGGTTTAATCCTGTCGTAGCTCGATGACCAGTCAATCTGGGGATAATAATTTGACTTTGCCTGGCCGACGCGGCTTTCTGTTGCATGAACAGTATTTGCGGCTGCCACGATGGTCGGCTGCATCTTCAGGGCTATTTCGATACACCTCTCCAGGTTAAGCACTTCACCCTTTTTGATCACATCTTCTGCCCTCCCTTCACAAGGGATAAGGAACAGGAATACTATAAGAGCAACGCAATAGGCATATTTCATTCTTAATCTCCTCTCTGTTTTCTCAGACTTCATTTACCACATCCTTCGGATAATCCGCACATTCATGGTCTTCGCAGGCTAATCCCGAAAGCTTTCGGGACTGCGGCTACCTTCTTTATTCATGCATGAAAGAACCCTCATTTTTTCTTTTGCCGGTCCAGCTGCTCACTTTCTGCTGGAACCTGTCCATGTAATAGTAGACTACGGGGGTTATGTACAGGGTCAGGAGCTGGGAAACCACAAGGCCCCCGACTACTGCCAGACCCAGCGGACGGCGGGATTCGGCGCCAGCGCCAAAACCGATGGCAATGGGGAGTGTGCCCATCAACGCCGCCATCGTGGTCATCATGATCGGACGGAAACGCACAATGGCCCCTTCATAGATAGCCTCCAGCGGAGCTTTTCCTTCTTTTCTCTGGGCCGCGAGCGCAAAATCAATCATCATGATCGCATTCTTCTTGACGATTCCCAGAAGCATAATGACGCCAACAAAGGCATAGATATTCAGTTCCTTATGAAAAAGCATGAGGGTCACGAGCGCACCGAACCCGGCAGCGGGCAGTCCTGAAAGAATGGTCAAAGGATGAATAAAGCTTTCATAGAGGATTCCAAGAACGATATAAATAACTAAAATAGCCATTATCAAAAGCAGCCACAGCCCTTTCATCGAGGACTGAAATGCCTGGGCAGTACCCTGAAAACTGGTGCTGACGGTTTGCGGCAACGTATCACGGGCAAGTTTTTCAACAATCGGAACAGCATCGCCAAGTGATACGCCCGGTTTGAGGTTGAAGGAGATTGTAACTGCAGGGAGTTGACCGAGGTGGTTCACAGTCAGGGGGCCGGTATCATTGGTCAATGTTGCCAGGGTGTGTATCGGCACCAGCTGTCCGCTCGTAGACTGGATATAGAGCATTGAAAGGGCCGAGGGGTCCGTCTGGTACTGAGGTCCCAGTTCAAGAATGACCTGGTATTGGTTGTTGGGCGCATAAATAGTCGAGACCTGGCGTGACCCGTAGGCGTAATAGAGGGCATCTTCTATCTGCTGTGCTGTTACGCCGAGGGCAGATGCCTTGTCGCGGTTGATGTTGATATTCACCTGTGGATTGTTTATCTGCAGGTCGCTGGTCACATCCTGCAGCTGGGGTAACGCACGCATCTTTCCTTCCATCTCCACGGCTGACCGGTAAAGTTCCGCCGTATCCGGACTCTGCAGGGTAAACTGGTATTGACTCTTCGTCAACTGGCCGCCAATGCGGATAGCAGGAAGATTCTGCATGAACATCTGGATGCCCGGCACCTGTGAGACCTTAGGCCGCAATTCCTGGATAATCTCGTCTGCGCTCAATTCCCGCTCGCTGCGGGGCTTCAGGCGTATAAACATCCGCCCGGCGTTATTTGCAACGCTTACTCCGCTCGCGCCCACAGCAGACATAAAGGCTGCAATATTGGGGTCCTCCGCAACTATCGCAGCCAGTTCCTTCTGGTGCTTCACCATATCTTCAAAAGAGATGCCCTGGGCTGCCTCTGTAAAAGCAAAGATCTGGCCGGTATCTTCCGAGGGAAGGAATCCCATCGGCATTTTCGTGAATAAAAACCCCGTCACAACAGTGAGAACAATGGTGACCGTAAGGACAGTCCTGCGGTAGTTGAGGGCAAGTTTCAGTGTCCTTTCATAGGTGTGCAGCATCCCTTCAAAAAAACGCTCCGTGAAAAGATAAAGGCGGCCATGCCGCACAGCACTCTGCGGACGGATGAAACGGCTGCAGAGCATGGGGGTGAGCGTCAGGGAGACAAAACCCGATATCAGAATGGCCATGCTTATCGTCACCGCAAACTCGTGGAGGATTCTACCGAGAATACCGCCCATGAAGAGCACAGGGATAAAGACGGCAACAAGGGAGAGGGTCATGGATAAAATAGTAAACCCTATTTCTCTGGAACCGGTGAGAGCAGCCTGAAAGACCGGTTCGCCTTTTTCTACATGGCGCATGATATTTTCGAGCATGACGATGGCGTCATCCACCACAAATCCGACCGACAGGGTAAGGGCCATGAGGGTGATGTTATTCACGCTGAATTCCATCAGATACATCGCGGCAAAGGTGCCTACAATGGAGAAAGGGAGCGCAAGGCTCGGGATAATGGTTGCGGAAATATTGCGCAGGAAAAGAAAAATAACCAGCACGACAAGACAGAGCGCCAGAAAAAGAGTGAATTTGACGTCTCTGACGGATTCACGAATGGATACCGAGCGGTCATAAAGAACATCCAGATTGACCGAAGGCGGGATCTGTACCCTGAAGCCCGGCATGAGCTTCTTGATGCTGTCCACCACTTCCACAGTGTTCGTACCCGGCTGGCGCTGGATCGCAAGAACAACGCCGCGTTCTTTCTTGTACCAGTTCGCAGACTTGTTGTTTTCTACGCTGTCGATAACCCTGCCCAGTTCCTCAAGTCGCACAGGGGAGCCTCCCCGGTAAGCCACAATCAGCGGACGATAGTCTGCGGCATTATAGAGTTGCCCAGTGGCCTGAATCGTAAAAGCCTGCTTTTCACCCTGAAGAGTACCTGTGGGCAGGTTCACATTGCCCATCGCAAGCGCGTTCCCCACTTCATTGATCCCGATCTTTCTGTTTGCGAGGGCCCTGGGGTCGAGCTGTACCCGTACCGCAAATTTCTGAGAGCCGAAGACCTGCACCTGGGCAACGCCGCTGATCATCGAAATTCGCTGGGCGATAAAGGTATCCGCGTATTCATATACTGTTGATATGGGAAGCGTGGGTGAACTCAACGCAAGATAGAGAACAGGCTGGTCAGCGGGGTTCACCTTGGTATACGTGGGAGGAGCAGGCATATTCTGCGGCAGCTGCTTCGCAGCCTTTGCGATCATTGCCTGGACATCCTGTCCGGCAGCGTCGATGTCTCTGCTGAGGTTGAACTGCAGCGTGATGCGTGTATTTCCGAGGGCGCTCGCAGAGGTCATGGAGTCAAGACCCGCAATAGTCGAAAACTGCCGCTCCAGAGGAGTCGCTACCGCTGATGCCATGGTCTCAGGGCTCGCTCCGGGCAAGCCGGCACTCACCTGGATCGTAGGAAAGTCAACATTCGGAAGGTCGCTCACCGGCAGAAGTCTGTATGCAGCGATCCCGAATACGAGAATGGCCAGCATGACCAGCGTGGTCATGATCGGACGCCGGATAAAGAGCTCCGGGACGTTCATACGCTATTTGGCCTCACCCTTGTTTTTGATTTCGACTTTTGCACCGGGGACAAGCCGGAGCTGTCCGTCGGTAACAACCTGCTCACCCGGCTGAAGCCCCTTTTCGATAACAGTTTCGCCATCGCGTGTTATGCCCGCAATAACAGGCCGGCCTTCGACCGTAAGATCGGCTTTTATAATGAATACATAGAGGCCCTCCTGCCCTGTCTGGATGGCCTGCGAAGGAACTACTATCGCATTAGGCTTCGTTGTGAGAGTCATTACTGCGGTAATGAATTGCCCCGGCCAGAGAAACCTCTGCCTGTTCGCAAAAGTCGCCTTGAGCTGTATGGTGCCGGTGGCAGCATCCACAGCATTGTCCACAAAGGTAACAACCCCTGATTCCTGATAGTTCTCATCCTTCCCGATGACAAGCGCAACATTCAGCCTGCCGGATGACATATATTTTTTTATCTCTCCGAGATATTGTTCAGGGACGGTAAAACTCACATAGATGGGCTGGACCTGGTTGATGACGACCATGGCCGTATCGGCATTCGCTTTAATGAGATTCCCTTCGTTGGCCATGAGATTTCCGGTCCTGCCGCTTATGGGAGAGTAAATCGAACAGTATTTCAATTGAAGGCGGGCGTTTTCAACTACGGCCATGTCAGCGTTTACTGTTGCTTCAAAGCTGGCAGCGTTGGTGCTGATCTGATCATATTGTTCCTGGGCTACATAGCCTTTCTTTACCAGTTCGGCATAACGCTGGGCTTCTTTACGCGCATGTGCAAGCTGGGCATTATTTTTTGCAAGGTTTGCCTCCGCCTGTTTGAGAGCTGCCTCATACGGACGGGGATCGATGGTAAAGAGAAACGCCCCCTTGCTGACATCCTGCCCTTCCCTGAAATGAACACGGGTAAGCACCCCTCCTATCTGGGATTTGACCGAAACCGTGGAATACGCCTCAACATTGCCGATAGTACGGAGCTGTATCGGGACCGTCTTTTGTATAACGGTGCCGGCGGTCACCGGAACCGGCGGCTTCTTAGGAGGTTGTGCTTGGTCGGAACAGGATGAAATGAGCAAAAGCAACAGAACAGACAGCAGAATGGTATTGACAGTCTTCAAGGGCTTTTTTAAGGCTGCTTTTTTGTCATTCATCTTTTGGTTCCCCCGGTTTCTTTTTATCCATGCATTTTCTGAATTCTCTCAGAAAGACTCCCGACAAGCGGGAGTGACATATTAAGGATAACCTATATGAGTCATTAGTTATGCAGGACTCAATACTCGGTGCCCTGACCTCACTCACTCAGATGCACCTCCACCAAGCACCTTGTAGAGCGTCACCAGATTGGTGAGCCGGGAGAGGCGAACGGCGATCAGACCCTGCTGTGCCCCATAAAGTGAACGCTGTGCGTCGAGAACGCTCAGATAGCTGTCGATCCCGTTTTTGTATCTTACATCTGAGAGGCGATAGCTCTCGGCAGTGGCTTCCACCAATGACTGTTGTGCCGCCATTTGATCCCCCAAGGTACCGCGCTGGGCGAGGGCGTCGGCAACTTCTCTGAAGGCCACCTGGATCGCCTTTTCATACTGGGTCAATACGATTTCCCTGTCAACTTTTGCGACATCATAAGCAGGCCTCGTGCGCGCATCGAAAATCGGTATGACGATCCGTGGAACAAAGCTCCATGTTTCGGATCCGGAGTTGAAGAGGCCGGTTAACTGGTCGCTCGTGGTGCCGATGCTTGTGGTAAGAGTGATGCGGGGGAAGAATGCCGCCCGTGCCGCTCCGATATTGGCGTTTGCGGCCTTGAGTTGATTCTCTGCCTGGAGGATATCCGGGCGGCGCTGCAGAACATCTGCAGGTAATCCGGGAGAAATATCCTGCAGCATCGTGAGCATATTCAGCTCGGTTGGCAGAAGTCCGTCTGGAACCGGTGAACCGACCAGCAGCATCAGTGCGTTCTCATCTCCTGCCACTATGGCAGTGTATCGGGGTATATCCACCCGTGCTGCATCCACGCGGGTTTGCGCCTGACGGAGATCAAGCCCGGATGAGACCCCGACTTCGTAGCGGCGCCGGATCAGGTTGTACGTAGCCTCCTGGGCTTTCAGTGTCTCCTGCGCCAACCTCAAGAACTCGCGGTCAGCCGCCAGAGTCAGGTAGGTGTTCGCGACTTCGGACACCAGACTGATTTGTGTGCTGCGACGGGCCTGTCCCGTTGCTAAATATTCCTGCAGTGCCGCATCCTTCAGACTGCGAATACGGCCGAAAAGGTCCAGTTCCCAGGAACTGATCCCTAAATTGACGTTGTAC
>Ga0315283_10004724_pt1 | contig 11909 bp, 9 predicted proteins | sample YL17G09_0_MG_FD_204541 | JGI IMG/M metagenome (GOLD analysis project Ga0315283, IMG submission 204541) | Sediment microbial communities from Yellowstone Lake, YNP, Wyoming, USA - YL17G09_0 | ecosystem: Environmental > Aquatic > Freshwater > Lake > Sediment | place: USA: Wyoming | collected...
TGTGCGGTTTGTTGGTCCTGTATCCTCTCCCTGCCTTTCAATCGCCCCCCCCCCCCCCCCCCCCGTACCTGGCCACAATCAGCGCCACGATGCCCGCATAGTCAAATCGCCACATGGCGGTCGCGACGGGGGCGGGCAGGCAGGCGAGCAGGTGGCAGGTCGCGCTCGCGCCCAGGCACGCCATCGCGCCCGCAAAAAAGACCAGCACCGGCCAGCGCGGGGCCGGCCAGGCCGCGCCGAGGGCGGCGCGGGCGGCGCGGGAGGCCGCAGACTCGAGGGCGAGGACCTCGGCCTTGGCCCCGGCCCGGGCGGCCCGGGCGGCGCGGGCGAGGGCGCCCTCCAGGGCGGCCAGCTCGCGCGCGAGGCCGGCCGCGGCGCGGCGGGCGGCGCCGCCGGCTGCTGACGCGGCGGACGACGCGGCGGCGGCGCCCGTGCGGCGGGAGGCGAGGGCGTGTTCCGCAGACTTCAGTGCGGCGGCCAGGGCGGGCGGCGGGGCGGCCCCGGCGGCGCCGCCGGCCGAGGGGGACGGCGGCGGTGGCGCCCTCAGGGCCAGCCTGCTGCTGCCCGGGCGGGGGGGGGGAGGGGCAGCCTTCCCATGCCCGTGGCCGTGGCCGTGGCCGTGCGCCCGCAGGGCGGCCGCCAGGCGGGCGGCCGCGCCCGCCAGGGCAGCCACTGCCGCGTGTTCCGCCCGCAGGGCGGCCGCGAGCGGCCCCCCCGGCGCGCCGCCGCCGCCGTGGCCGGCGGCCAGCCCGCCCCCCCCGGCCGCGATCAGCCCGTGCAGGCGGGCCGCGTCCAGCGGGGCGGGCGTCCGCGCGTACAGGGTGGCCGCCAGCCCCGCGAACAGGATGAAGCCCAGCAGGTGGCTCCACACGTTGCCCGACTCGTTGTGCAGGCGGAACAGGGAGGCCACGGCCGCCCGGCGGGTGGAGGCGACGGGCCGGTAGAAGGCCCGGATGAACTCGTTGTCCGCGAGGTGGGGCGGGAGGTGCTTGAAGTGGAGCAGGTCGGAGGGGCGCGCCTTCTGGGCGGCTTCCGCGGCGGTGGCGGTGCGCCGGCGCCGCACCGTGTTGCCGGCCACCGCCTGGCGGGCGGCGGCGGCGGCGGGCGGCAGGGTGGTGTCCGGGGCGTGAGGGGGGGGCACATTTGGGCGACCGGCGTCGGCCTCTGGGGCGGGCAGGGCCTCCCCCCGGCCGGAGCCGGCCACGCCGAGCCCTGAGCTCACACGCAGGGCATACGCTGCATTAGGGCTGCTCTCGCCGCCGGGGGCGGGCTCCGGGCCCGGGCGGAGGACGAAGCGCTTGGGAGGCATGAAGGTGTGAGAAAGCGGGGGAGAGCGCGCTCGCGGCTCAGCTCTCGCTCCCTCTCGATTCCGTTCTCTGGGCTTTTTGCTCTTTCACTTTCTACTAGTTGAGCCCGCCTCTCTTTTTTTTACGCGGCTTTCGTACCCACTTGCCTCGCGCACACAGGCACACAGGGACACTTGCCCGCGTACCCAGGCACACAGAGACGCCCTTTCTCTTCGCACTAGGCCTGCACATTTCGTTCCGCGCGCGTTTTTGCCACTTCTTCCACACCCTCCGCATGTCGCCACCGGCGGCCGCCAATGTTGGTCGGCCGGCCGGGGCTGCCAGCCCCAAAAAGGCGGCCCCAGACCCGACCCTGGCCGCCGATGTCGCGGCCTTTGCGGCCCGCCTAGGCCTGGCCACCGCCCGCCCCGATCCCGCGGGCGGCGGCTTTGATGACGGTGACTTTGCGCCGGAGAAGGCGAGGCAAAAGCTTGGGGGCGGAGGCGCGACGGCTGCTGGCCCGCCCGACGCTGGCCGCTCCGCCGCACGCCGCCAGCCGGGGCCGCCCGCCTCTGCCGCCCGCCCGGGCGGGCGCTTAGGCGGACGCGGTGCTCCGCTCACACCCGACCGGGGCGCGGGCCGGTATGGGGACCAGCAGCACCAGCAGCGCCAGCACCAGCGCCCGTCGTTCGGGCTCGCCCCCCCGCCCGGCCCCGCCCCGCCCTCGCTCCTAGGCAAGGAGGGCGGGTCGGGCGCGCCCTGGCATGAGGCCGCGGTCGAGGCGGCGCAGGCGGTCGGCGGTGGCGCTGCCGACCCGCCGGCGTCCCCGCCCTCGGACGCCCTGGTCGCGGCCGCCCGGGCGGCGGGTGGAGCGCTGCTGGACACAGAGGCGGCGGCCGCCGCGCACGCGCGCGCGCGCGCTCGGGACGCGGACGCGCGCTGGCTGTCCGCGGCCGCGGCCGGCGGCACCGCGTCGGACCGCATCGCCGCCTCGGCCCTGCTCATCGCCGACCGGCCGGCAGGCGGCCTGGCGGCCCTGGACGACCTCATCAAGCTGTCGGCCAAGCGGGCGGGCGCGCGCGCGCCGGCCGCGGCCGCCCTGGACGCCCTGGCCGACCTGTTTGCGGGGCCCCTGCTGCCGCCCGGGCGCCGCCTCATCCCACTGGGCGCCCGCAACCTGGGCGCGGTGATGGGCGAGGGCGGGGCGGCGGCCCCGCCCTCCAAGGCCAAGGCCCGGGTCCTGCTCTTCTGGGCGCTGGAGGATGCGCTCAAGCGGCGGGCGTCCGACTTTTTGGACGCCCTGGCGGAAGCCTCCCGGGACGCGCTGCCCATGCTCCGCTCCAAGGCCGCGCGCGCGCTGGCGGGCCTGCTGGCCTCCCGCCCGGAGGGCGAGGCCCGGGCGCTGGGCGCCCTGGTCAACAAGCTGGGCGACCCGGCCCGCCGGCTCGCGTCGGATGCCGCCCACCTGCTGGACGGCGTCCTGGCGGCCCACCCGGCCATGGCGCCGACCGTGGCGGACGCGGTCGAGAAGTTCGCGCTACGCCCGGGCCAGGCGGAGCGGGCCCGGTACACGGCCATCCTGTTCCTGTCCACCCTCCCGCTCGCCCGGACGGGCGCGGGCGCCGCGCTCGCGGCCCGCCTGGTCGACGCCTACTTTGGCCTTTTCCGGGCCATCCTGTCTGGCGGGCTGGGCCACGCCTCCGTGGCGGCGGCGGCGCGGGATGCGAAGGCAGCCACCAATGGTGGTGGTAAGAAGAACAAGCGGGCCGGCAAGAAAGGGCGGCACAAGGCCCGGCCGGCCCAGCCAAAAAAGGTGAGCCGGAAAAGAGGGGGGATGGAGTTTATTTTTTTTTGGACACGCGCCCGTCCCCATTTTTTTTTCAACCCACCTTTATTCCTACGGTGCGGCGCAGTCTTAACAAACCCATCTGCGACCGAACAACCTATCGGCGGGGAGAGTAGCATTGGAAGGCCTATCCTACGGTGCGGCGCAGTGTTTTTTTGCCGAAAGGCCATCCGTCTGCGACTGGACAACCTATGGCCCCCGACAAAACAAACAAAAAACTCACCCCCCACCCCCCACAACACCCCTGTGTCTCCCAGGTGGCAGCCGACGCCCCACCCCCGCCTCCACCCCCCGCCATTGTGGCCGGCGTGGACGCTCGCATGCTGGGCGCCCTCTTGACGGGCGTCCGCCGGGCGGTGCCCTTCCTGGGCGAGGGCGCGGCCGCCAGCCTGGCGGCCCGCCACGCAGACGCGCTCTTCCGGGTCGCGGGCGCCGCGCCCCTGCCGACGGCCATCCAGGCCCTCGCCCTCCTGTTCCAGTTGTTGGGGAGCGGCGGCGGCGGCGGCGGTGGCGCTGCTGCCGGAGGGGCGGCACAGGCCAGCGGCGCGGGCGCGGGCGGCACCGCCGTCTCTGACCGGTGGTACCGGGCCCTGTACGGCCGCCTGGGCGAGGCGGCCACGCCCCGGACGGGGAAGGCTGCGCCGCTGCTCTCCCTGGTCTACCGGGCCGCCAAGGCCGACCCGTCCACCCCGCGCGTGGCCGCCTTCTGCAAGCGCCTGCTCGCGTCCGCGGCCGCGACGCCGTCCGCGGGCTACGCGGCGGGCTGCCTGCTGCTGGTGTCGGAGGTGGCGAAAGCCCGGCCCGCGCTGTGGGCGATGGTCTCGCAGCCCGAGGAGGAGGAGGGCGCGGCGGCCGAGGAGGGGGGGGGCGCGCCGCCGCCGCCGCCGCCCCGCCCCCGGCCGACCGGGGGGGACGGGTCATCGTCTGATGATGATGGGGAGGGGGAGGGCAAGGCCACCGACCGGGCGCCGCCGCCCGGTGCGCCACCCGCCCCCGCCCCGGCCGCCGGGGGGTACGACCCCTCCAAGCGCGACCCGCTGCACGCTCGCGCGGGCGGGGCCTGCCTGTGGGAGCTCCTCCCCCTGGCCGGCCACGCCCACCCCTCCGTCGCGGCCTTTGCGCGGGCGTTGCTGGGCGGGCAGGGCATCGAGTACGATGGCGACCCCCTGGCCGACTTCACGGGCGCGGCCGTGCTCGATAAGATTGTCTCCAAAAAGCCAAAGGCCCGCCCGCGCGCGCCCGTCCTGGGCGGGGTCGGCGGCTCCCTGACCGCCCCCCTGGACCGTCCCGCCCCCGGTACAACCGCCTTCACCGCCCTGGCCGCCGAAGCCGTCCGCCCGGACGAGGCCTTCCTGCACCGCTGGCACGCCGCGCGGGCGGTGGTGGAGGACGGCAAGGCCGCCTCGGCCCGCGGTCGCCGCAAAAAAGCGGGCGACGATGCGGACGACGCGGACGGTGGCGGCGTCCTCTCCCTCGCCTCCGACGAGGAGGACGAGCTGGACGCCCTTCTGGCCCGGGAGGAGGGCGGCGCGGGCGACGCCGGCATTGGGGCCGACCCGGACCGGGGCGAGGCGGGCGCGGACTGGGAGGCCGAGCTCGCCGACGCGCTGGCCGAGGAGGCGGTCGCCCGGGCGGTAGAGCGGGCGGGCCTGGGTGGCGATGATTCCGCGGACGAGGGCGGCGGGCCCGGCGACAGTGACGAGGACGGCGGGCCCATCGACAGTGAGGAGGACGGCGGCGGGCCCGTGAGCGGCGAGGAGGAGGAGGCGGGCGGGTCGGAGGGCGGCGAGAGCGGACAGGAAGGGGCCGGCCGCGACGGGTCGCCCTCCTCCTCCTCGGGTGACGACGGCGGCGGCGACTCCTCCGACTCGCCCTTCTCGGACGGGGACGACGGCGACGACTCGGGTGATGACGGCGGCGGCGGTGGCGACAGCGGCGACCCCGACGACCTGGGCGGCATCCCCTCCGCCTCCGGCTCGGAGGAGGTCGACACGGGCAGCGACGCCGAGAATTCCGAGTCCAGCGGCGGCGAGTGGGTCATGGCGCCCGGGGCCGCCGCCGAGGGCGGGGGTGGGGCGGCCGCGGGCCCCTCGACCAGGCAGCCTGCCGCGAGGAAGGGGGGGAGGGCGCCTGCCAAACGCGCCCGCGCCGACAGCGACAGCGACGGAGACGGCGGCGATGCCGGGAGGGGCGCCGGCGCCGGCGCCGGCGACGACGACGACGACTTCGCGGCCGCCGACGAGTATGCCTCCATGATCGAGGCGGGCGAGCGCGGGGAAAAGGTCGACGGGGCGCCCGCTGCTCGGGGGCGCGGGGGTGGGCGGGGGCGGGGTGGTGGTGGCGGGTCCAAGCGGGCGGCGCCTGCAGGCGGCCGCGGTGGGGCCCGCCGCAAGTGAGGAGGGCAAGGCACCATGTAAACAAACACAATGAATGAGACTCTGGTTAGCACTACACAAAATTGACACAATCCCTGAGCATGGGGCGGGGAGGGCGGCACTCGCAGAGCCCACCATCCATCCTCTATCCCGCCGCTCGCTCTTCGGGCTGCGGCGCCGCCGCTGCAACCCTCCTCACTCTCGCTTCCACTTTCTCAAGCGTCGCACCCGCCTTAGCCAGTCGTTTCCGTAGATCACTCGCGGCCCCTGTCAGGGTGGGCAGGGTGGAGGCGGTGGAGGCGGCGGCCTCATCCGCGGCGGCCAGTTCTGTGGTGACAATGAACGAGGAAGGGAGAGGTGGAGAGATGAGGGGAGAGGAGAGGGAGAGGGGGATGCGCTGCTGCTGGCCCTCTCTCAACCCCTCCATTTTCGTACCGGCCAGCAACGCATCCACGGCCTCCAGCGCTGCCGTTTGGCTGGCCTGCACGCAGTTGAGGGCGGCGTCCATGCGGGTGACCGTGACCGTGGCGAGAGGAAGCAGCATGTCGATGAGAAAAATGCGGTTCTGAAAAACGTCGACCCCTCTCAATCATCACACACCATCGCCCGTTGTTTCTCTTTTCGTCTCCTTCTCCTTTACACAAACATAGACGCGACGGAACCCCCTCTCGGCACGGCTGCAGGGCTGTGTCCCCACTCATCCTCTCCCCTAAAAATTCTTGGATCGCGCGACCGCGGCTTTTTCTTCTCTCGTCAGCGCGTCCATTCCAGACTCCATCAACTCCCTACTGAAAAAAACGTGTGTTTGTCCAACGGCCCAGGCCGTTGTGTCGTCCATCCCCCCCCCCCCCCTCTCTATCATTATCAAGCAGTGTGCGCGTACCCTCCAATGAGCTCACCCGTCTGAAGTATTCAGAAAACACACAGGCAGAAAAAAAAAAAGAGAGCCAAGCAAAACTCTTTCCCATCATTCAACCTTCTCCGCCACCGCCACCGCCACCGCCACCGGCTCGTCCTCGGCCAGCACGGGCGACCACTTGGGCGAGAACAGCAGCCAGGCGTCGGCGGCCGCGTTGGAGAACAGGAGCAGGGAGGACGCGATCCACACGCCCACCAGCCCGCCGCCGACGCGGGCGCTGAGGGCGAGGATGCCGAGGGAGACCGCGCACGCGCCCACCGTTCGCCCGCCCACCCAGCCCACCCGCATCGCCCCGAACAGGGCGCCCTCCATGGCCGCCCCGCAGGGGGCGAGCGGCATGAGCAGGGCGACGACCGGCAGGACGGCCGCGGCCGCGGCCGCGACGGCCGGGTCGGACGTAAAGGCCGAGGGCAGCCAGCCCGCGCCCGCGATGACGGCCGCCGCGACCGCGACGCCCAGGCCGCCGCCCAGCTGGAGCAGGCGGATGAGGGCGGCCCGGGCGCGGGGGCGGTCGTTCTGAGAGGATGGTGTGAGGGGATGTATAAGTGAGTGTTCAGAGCGTGCCCACCCTGCCCCGTCCCTCCTATCCACCCCACCCCACCCCCACCCCCACCCCTCTCTAAAAAGAACGTGAAACGCACCGCCCCCAGCGCGGCCGCCACCATGGTCTGGCTGACGGTGGAGAAGGTGCCAAAGACGGACAGGGAGAAGTCGACGACCTGCTTGATGACGGTGTGGGCGGCCAGGGCGGCGGACCCCAGGGCGGACGCGGCGTTGGCGGCGCCCAGGACGGCGGCCGCGACCGCGCCCACGCACGCGGCGAGCGGGGCGCCCGGCTTGAGAAGCTCCACCGCGGCGATAAGGGATGGCGGGCGGGCCAGGTCGGCCGGGCGGAGCAGGCCGCGGGCCAGCAGGGAGCCGACCATGGTGGCCGCACCCACAAAGGCGCCCGCGGCGGCGGCGCCCGCGGCCCAGGGCAGGGCGGCGCCCGGGCGGGTGAGGAGGGCGACGTCCAGCGCGAGGTGGACCCCATTCTGGGCGGCGCCCGCGGCCAGCGGGGTGGTCGTGTCCCGGTGGCCGCGGAAGGCGCCGTTGGCGACAAACAGGGCCAGCGTGGCCGGGGCGGCCAGGGCGCGGGCGCGCAGGTGGGGGGCCGCCGCGGCCGCGACGTCGGGGCCGGGGGCCAGGGCGGCCAGGAGCGCCGGCGCGGCCAGCCACAGGGCGCCGCCCACCACTGCGCCCGCCCCAAGCGCGACCCACAGCCCGCGCGCGACCGCGGCGCTGGCCTCGCCCCGGTCGCCCGCCGCCTCCGCCGCCGCGACGGCCGGCGTGGTGACGACCAGGAGGAAGGAGAAGAGGACGGTCGCGAAAAAGTAGACCAGGTTGGACAGGCCCAGGGCGGCCAGGGCGGCCGTCCCGAGGCGGCCGCCCACGAGGGCGGTGTCGACGACCTGCATGGCCGGCTCCAGGAAGACGGCGGCGAGGGCGGGCAGCAGGAGGCGCGCGATCTCGCCGTCCAGGGACGGGGCGGCGGCGGCGGCGGGCGGCGGCACGGCGCCCGCGGCACAGGCGTCCGGCCCGCCGGGGGGTGCCCCCTCGGCGTCGCCGCCGCCGCCCGCGGGCGCGGCCGGGCGGGCGGGCGGCGGGGCGCGGAGGGCGGGCCAGGGGCTGCCGGCCCCGCCGCCGCCGCCGGACGAGGACCGGCGTGCGCCTGCGGGGCCAGGGCGGAGGGCGGGCGGCGGGGCGGCGGCGCGGCGGCTCGGCCGGGCCGCCAGGCGGGAGGAGGCGAGGGCGGAGGACGCCATGAGAGGCAGGAAGGCAGCAAAGAGTCGGCTCGGCGCGCGCGGTCGACGTTTTTTTGGAGAGAGAAAAATAAAACGGGTATCGAGGTTTGCGGCAGGCTCGCGCGCTTGCTAAACCCCTCGCTCAGGGGCGTGGTCCAGTCGCCTACCTATGCAGTGGGGGTGGGAATGCCCGTGTGAAAGGGTGTGCGCGCGCGTGCATAAGCGATCCCTGGGCGGGGAGGAGAGCTGCCCCATTGCCCGGCCGCGCTGAGCAGTCGCGTTTCGCCTCTGCTCTCCTCTCTCCCTCACCTCCTCTCTCACGCGCCAAGCAATGCAGGCAATGCACACGCAGGGGCGTGTACAGGGACGATGCCCGCTTTGCCAGAGAGCGGGAGCGCGGGTGCAAGCCAGGCCTTGGGTGCGCGTGGCGGAAGCTAGAGAAGAAGAGTGGGGGGGAAGGTGGAAATGAAGCATGAAGCAAAAAAAAAAAAAGGCAAACCTTTGTCTCACACACTCTCACACACGCGCACCCCCCCGCCGACGCGCGCCCTTGACAGCCCCATAGGGAGCGTCCAAAGCGCGCGCGCGCGAACGCGGCGCACAAGCCCAACCACACGCAGAAACCAGGTGGGCCCCGCGCGAGATTGCGGGTCCCCCTTTCACACGCACACACACGCACTCTCCCTGCGCGCGCGCCCACCCCAGGGCCCCGCCGCTCCGAGCCACATGAAAGGATTTCTTGATTTTGTTTCACCACCCCCGCACGCACGCACAAACACGCGCCCACCAACCTCACGCGAGCTCAGAAGCACTTGCGGTGGACGATGGACGGCCCGGCCTCGTCGTACTCGGACTTGGCGATCCACATCTGCTGGAAGGTGGAGAGCGAGGCGAGGATGGACCCGCCGATCCAGACCGAGTACTTGCGCTCGGGCGGGGCGACCACCTTGACCTTCACCGACGACGGCGCCCGGGCGGTGACCTCCTTGGCCATGCGGTCCGCGATGCCGGGGAACATGGTGGTGCCGCCGGAGAGGACGACGTTGCCGTACAGGTCCTTGCGGATGTCGACGTCGCACTTCATGATCGAGTTGAAGGCCGTCTCGTCGATGCCGGCCGCCTCCATGCCGACCATGCCCGGGTTGAACAGGACCTCCGGGCACCGGAAGCGCTCCGACCCGATGGTGATGACCTGGCCGTCGGGCAGCTCGTACGATTTCTCGACGGCGGAGGAGGCCGCGGCCGACGCCAGCTCGCCCTCGTAGTCGACCGCCACGTACGCCAGCTTCTCCTTGATGTCCCGCACAATCTCCCGCTCGGCGGTCGTCGTGAAGGAGTACCCCCGCTCCGTCAGGATCTTCATCATGTAGTCCGTCAAGTCCCGGCCGGCCAGGTCCAGGCGGGTGATGGCGTGGGGCAGGGCGTAGCCCTCGTAGATGGGGACGGTGTGCGTCACGCCGTCGCCCGAGTCGAGCACGATGCCGGTCGTCCGCCCCGACGCGTACAGGGAGAGGACGGCCTGGATGGCGACGTACATGGCCGGCACGTTGAAGGTCTCAAACATGATCTGGGTCATCTTCTCCCGGTTGGCCTTCGGGTTGAGCGGGGCCTCCGTCAGCAGGACGGGGTGCTCCTCGGGCGCGACGCGCAGCTCATTGTAAAAGGTGTGGTGCCAGATCTTCTCCATGTCGTCCCAATTGGTGACGATGCCTGGGGGAGAGGGAGAGGGAGAGGGGAGTTTGAGAGCGCGGCGCGGCGCAGGGGCGGGGGGGGGGGGGGGGGGGGGGGGCGCCGGGGGGGGGGGGGGGGGGGGCGCCCGCGCAGCGCGGCGCGCGCACACCCCCCCGGGGGCCCCCCCCCCCGCCCCCCCCCCCCCCCCCCCCCCCCCCCCCCCGCCGCCCCCCCCCCCCCCCCCCCCCCCCCCCCCCCCCCGCGCCGGGGGGCGAGGTTGGGAGCGCTCGCGCGCAGCGCGGCGCGAGCAACACGCCCAGTGCTCCTCCCCCTCCGAGCCATCACTCCCTCCCGCCTCATCGCCTCTCACCGTGCTCGATCGGGTACTTCAGGGTCAGGATGCCGCGCTTGGACTGGGCCTCGTCGCCCACGTACGCGTCCTTCTGGCCCATGCCGACCATGACGCCCTGGTGGCGCGGGCGGCCGACGATCGAGGGGAAGACCGCGCGGGGGGCGTCGTCGCCCGCGAAGCCGGCCTTGACCATCCCGGACCCGTTGTCGCAGACCAGGGCGGAGACTTCGCCTTCGTCAGCCATGGCTTGTTTGTTGGTTTGCTGCGAGGCGGGGGTGGGGGAGGAGGGAGTGGTGAGAGGCGTTGTGTTTGGGAGAGCGTCATTGTTTTCAAAACGCGCGCCCGCCGGCGTTGCGCTCGATCTTTTGTGTCCCGCGCCGCGCTCACCTTTTGTAGTTGTTTTGACTTTTACTTGGACGTCTGGAGGCGCAGGACGGCGGCTTCCAGGTCAGACACGCGCTGGGTTAGGGATGCGTCGGCTTGCTCGGTCTGTGGGTGGTGGGGGAGCGGGTGGGGAATGAGAGGCGAGGAGGAAAAAAAAGAGCGGCGCCAAGCAAAAAATACGCCCTCGCGCGAGCGCGGCCCTGACGCGCCCCTCCACCCCCACCCCGCCCACCCAGGCGGGTGTGCTGAGTGTTTGTCCGATAACAACCGGGTGGTGAAGGGAGGCCGAGGCCCCGCGACCGCCCCGACCAGCGAGCGGAGCGTTTTGTGGAGGGGGGGAGAGCCGTTGAGAGGAGCGCTCGCTCGCGGCCAAAACGGGCGCCTGGCCAGCGGGCTTGCGCGGCCCCGGCGATCGAGGCGACCGCGCCAATGCATGCGTCCACTTGTCTTTCCATCCAACCCGAGGGGGTGGTGGGCGGGCGGGAGAGAAAAGAGTGGCCATGGGGGCGGCGCGTAGGGTGTCTCCCTCGTGCGCGCGCTCGAGAGAGCATCGCGACCTTCCTTCCTCCTTCGTGCACGCCCCCGCGCGCGGGGGTGGGGGGCGTGAGGCCATGCCTCGACCGCCAGGGGCATGCACCTAGGCTCCCAATCTCATTGGCCGAGCCCCCCCCCCCCCCATCAGCCGGGACAGCGCTGGCCGGGGCGTGCACCCAACCACGAAAACCAATATCACGCCTGCACTTCTCTCTCCCTCCCCCTCCCCTTTCCTTACCTGTTTGGCGAGCAGGGAGTGGCTCTCCCAGAGGTCGGTGCGGAGCTGGTTAAGGGCGAAGGCGCCGGTGAGGCCTGCTCCGGCGAGGAAGGATGAGATGCGGGTGGAGAGGAGGGACATAAACAAAGAGTGAAGTGACGACAGCGGAGGAGGGAGGAGAGCGAGACGCAAAAAAAAAAAAAGTTGCACTTTCCGCGGAGCCCCGTGCGTGGCCTTCCCCACGCGTCAGGGGCGTGCCGTCGCTCCGCGCACACAGGCGCACACATTCTCTCTTGGCACACACCCCATAGTGCAAGCCGAAAGCGAAGCGGCGCGCCTAAGGGAAGCCGCACCACGCACACATATGTCGGACGGCGCCGCCCCACTGCCAGGTGCTGGCGCCGGCACCGCTCCCTCCTCCTCCGTCACCTTCACCTGCCCGCCCGCCGCCCAGCCCGCCCTCCTCATCGAATTCCCGGGCTACATCCGCAACCCTGAGGTTGCCATGGCCGTGTTGGGAGGGGAAAAGGTAAAAAGGAGC
>Ga0315283_10004727_pt1 | contig 11906 bp, 11 predicted proteins | sample YL17G09_0_MG_FD_204541 | JGI IMG/M metagenome (GOLD analysis project Ga0315283, IMG submission 204541) | Sediment microbial communities from Yellowstone Lake, YNP, Wyoming, USA - YL17G09_0 | ecosystem: Environmental > Aquatic > Freshwater > Lake > Sediment | place: USA: Wyoming | collected...
GTCGGGCTCGCCTACGCCGAAGCGTTCCGGGTGCTCCGGTTCCGCTTCTGATCGTCTCGGGTCAGCGCACGCGGGGTCGCTTGGCCGGCGCCGTCGCCGGGCGGGCCGGGCCGGCGGCACGGCGGGGGATCGACTGCCACTCGCCCATCGCCCGCAAGGCCAGCACGACGACCACGGCAACGCCGCCGGCGCCGATGACCGCGCCGATCAGCGCGCCGAGGGCATTGGCGGTGGCCGAACCGCCCGCATTCTGCAGGTCGGTGAACCCATACCCGATGAACGCCCCGAGTGCGCCGGACGCCACGATGGCCAGGAACCCGAGCAGTCGCGCCGTGACCGAGGGCAGTGCCGTCGGCGGGGAGGTGCCGGCCGGGGCCGTCGAGATCGGGTCGTCGGGATCGGTGGCCATCGACGGTCATGATACGGGGACGGCCGCCCTCGTGGCGACCGGGAGGCGTCGAGGGTGACCCGGTCCGAGCGCCTCCTGGCGCCGACCGCTGCCCTCTACAGTGAGCGCCCGTGAAGCCACTCGTCGTCCTGCCTACCTACAACGAGGCCGAGAACATCCTCATCGTCCTCGACCTGGTCCGCCAGCATGCCTCCGGAGCCCACATCCTCGTCGTCGATGACGGCAGTCCCGACGGCACGGCCGACCTGGCCGAGAAGTGGGGCGCCGAGCATGGCGCGGTCGATGTGCTCCGGCGCCGGGAGAAGTCGGGCCTCGGCTCGGCCTATCGCGCCGGCTTCGCATGGGGCCTCGATCGAGGGTTCGAGATCCTGATCGAGATGGACTCCGACCTGCAGCACGACCCCTCGATGCTGCCGGCGCTGATCCACGCCGTCGAGGACGGCGCCGACCTGGCTATCGGGTCGAGGTACGTGCCGGGCGGTTCGGTCCCGGGCTGGAAGCGGTCCCGTCGCTTCATATCCCAGGGCGGCAACATCTATGCGGCGATGGTGCTCGGGTTGCATGTCCGGGACCTCACCGCCGGCTTCCGGGCCTACTCGGCGGGCGCCATCGAGCGCATCGAGCTCGGCGCCGTCAATGCCGACGGCTACGGGTTCCAGATCGAGATGGCCTACGCGGTGGCCAACAACGAGGGCCGCATCGTCGAGGTGCCGATCACGTTCGGCAGTCGCCAGCGGGGCTCGTCCAAGATGAGCTCGTTCATCGTGTTCGAGGCGCTGGCAATGGTCACGTGGTGGGCCATCCGCGATCGCCTGTTGCGCCGCGGCTCCCGGCGACCCACCAGTCGGCCCTCGGGCCCGACCGATCCCGGGGCCTGAGCGGCCGGCGGCCCCGCCGGATCGGCCCGCTCCCGGTTCATACGGCCTATTCCATTTTCGCCGCCGAGTGGTGATACTTGTCGCCATGACAGCGGCTCCGATCAGCCTCGTTCCCACTGGGCGGTTGGGCGCGCTCCTCCGTGACTCCCGTGATCACGACGGTCGCAGCCTCGAGGACCTGGCCGAGGCCAGCGGTCGCTTCGATGCGCTCGCTCTCGCCGACGTCGAGGCCGGCGACCGAACACTCACCGACCCCGATCTGGCGCATGTGCTGGCCTTGTACGGGGTCGATCCGGATGTCTTCGTACCCGACCGCACCGACCTGATCGTCGACCTCGATCATCTCGAGCTGGCGACGGCAGGTCACACCCAGCCGTTGGCGGGCAACGCTCCCACCGCCGAGGTCGTGCTGGCGAGCTACCTGTCGCTCGTCTACGCCCTTCGATCCATGACGCCAGGCACCAGGGTGCCCCTGCGAGACCGCGATCTCGACGTGCTGGCGCAGGCGCTGGCGCTGGCCGTCCCCGAGGTCGAGGAGCGCCTCGAAGCACTCATGGCGAACCCGACGGCCGAGCTCCGCTCCAGGTCGAAGCTGCTCCGGGCCCGGGTGCTCGTGCCGGCGGCCGGCATCCTCGTGGCCGTGACCGTCGCCGGTGCGCTGATCGTGTCGGCCCGCACCGAGGTCACGCCGAACCCGACATCGAGCTCCGCCGTGGCGGTGGACGACACCAGCGTCGACATCGGTGGCGCCGCCGTCGTCACGCGCAACGCCGATGGCTCGCCCGGCGTCGAAGTCATCGTCGGCGAGGGCATCAGCGGTTCCGAGGTCCCGGCCGGCGCCGTCGCCATCGGCGATGCACAGGTCGCCACCCGTGATGCCAACGGCAACGTGGTGCAGACCGATCGGGGCCCCGACGGCTCGATCACCCCGCCCACCACTCCCTGAATCGCCGTCCGGCGCGCCCCCGGCCCGGCGGTCGGGCACACTACGGGTGTGCGTGACTGGCTCGTAGCAGGCGCGGTGGTCGAGGGACCGGGCGGCTTGCTGCTCGTCCAGAACCGTCGGCGCAACGGTTCGTCCGACTGGTCGCCACCGGGCGGCGTGGTCGACGCCGGCGAGTCGGTGCTCGACGGGCTCGCCCGCGAGGTCGTCGAGGAGACCGGACTGGTGGTGACGGACTGGTCCGAGGTGATCTACGAGATCGAGGTGGTCGCCCCTGATCTCGACTGGCGGTTGCGGGTCGAGGCGTTCCAGGCCGTGACCTGGTCCGGGGAGGTGATCATCGACGATCCCGACGGCATCGTCGTCGATGCCCGGTTCGTGGCCCGTGAGCAGTGCGACGAACAGCTCGCCGGCGGACACCCCTGGGTGGGCGAGCCGCTCGGCGAGTGGCTCGCCGGCCCGTGGTCGGGCTGTCGTTCGTTCGGCTACCACGTGGCCGGCATCGATCCCGCCAGCTTCGCGGTGACCCGACGGTGAGACGGCGTGGCGACGTCGGCCATGGTTGACGCCCAGCCCCCGTCGGCCGAGCCGGGTTCTCCGTCGGCCGAGCCGGGTTCTCCGTCGGCCGAGCCGGGCATCCTCCACGTCGACATGGACGCCTTCTTCGTGTCCGTCGAGCTGCTCGACCACCCCGAATTGCGGGGTCGACCCGTCATCGTGGGCGGGGCCGGCGATCGTGGCGTCGTGGCCGCTGCGTCGTACGAAGCCCGGTCCTTCGGCATCTTCTCGGCCATGCCCTCGGTGCGGGCCCGCCGGCTGTGCCCCCATGCGGTGTTCCTGCACGGACGCCACGATCGCTACGGCGAGGTCAGCGAGCGGATGATGGCCATCTTGCGGTCGTTCACGCCGCTCGTCGAGCCCATCTCACTCGACGAGGCGTTTCTCGACGTGCGCGGTGCCCGCCGACTGCACGGCCCCGCCCCGGCCATCGCGGCGCGGATCCGCCAGCGCGTGCTCGACGAAGAGGGACTCACCTGCTCGGTCGGGGTGGCGCCGTCGAAGTTCGTCGCCAAGCTGGCGTCCGAGGCGGCCAAGCCCCGGATCTCGGCGATCGGCCCTCGGCCCGGCATCGGGGTGAAGGTCGTCGGTCCGGACGAGGTCCTGGGGTTCCTCCATCCGCTGCCCGTGCAGGCCCTGTGGGGCGTCGGGCCGGCCACGCTCGAGCGGCTCGTGCGACTCGGCATCACGACCGTCGGCGACCTCGCCGCCATGCCGGCGGAAGTGGTCACCGCCACCCTCGGTTCCGCCGTCGGCCGTCACCTGCACGCCCTGGCCAACGGCATCGACGAGCGCGCCGTCCAGCCCGATCGCCGGCCGAAGTCGGTCGGTCACGAGGAGACGTTCGCCAAGGACCACCATCGCCACGCTCCGCTCGAGCGGGAGCTGGTGCGCCTGAGCGACTCGGTCGGTGCCCGGCTGCGCGCCCAGGGCTTGGCCGGTCGAACGGTCACGTTGAAGGTTCGCTTCCACGATTTCCATACGATCACGCGCTCGACGACGCTCAGCGGGGCCACCGACTCGGCCCCGACGATCGTTCATGAGGCCAAGGCCCTGCTCGCCGTCATCGACCCCACCCCCGGTGTGCGGCTGATCGGGGTGAGCGTGAGTGGCCTTTCGCAGGGTGGCACGCGTCAGCTCACCCTCGACGACATCGACGCCGGATCATGGGACGATGCCAACTTGGCGGTCGACGCCATCCGGGCCCGGTTCGGCACCACGGCGATCGGCCCGGCGACGCTGACGGGCCCCGGCGGGCTGCAGCTGGGCCGCGAGGGCCATCAGCCGTGGGGACCGGGGTCCGCGCCGGAGGCAGAGGGGGCAGATGATCAAGGCCCCGGGGGTCGGTGACCGAAGAGAGCAGGGAGAACGACCAATCCGCGTTGTCGTGGCGGGGATGCTGTGGAACACTGTGGGCACGACCACCAGGGTCGTCGGTTCCGGGCAACGTCACGGGTTCATGTCAGGAACCAACCGCAATGATGGCTCAGCCGGCCAGAGGGGTAGAGGGGTAGCGAGGTGCCGCTTTCCGAAGAAGAGCAGCGAATCCTCAGCGAGATCGAGGCCAAGCTCTATGAGAGCGATCCGGGTCTGGCGCGAGACATCGCCGATACGACCATCTACACCCACGCGTACCGCAACCTCAGGTGGGCCATGTTGGGGTTCGTCGGCGGTCTGGTCATGCTGGTGCTCACCCTGTCGGTCAGCTTCCTGCTCGCCTTCGGCGGCTTCCTCATCATGTTGGTGTCGGCCCTGGCGTTCGAGCGCAACGCCCGGCGCATGGGCAAGGCCGGCATCGAGCAGATCACCCAGTCGATGCACACGGCGGGACTGCGCGACTACTTCGGCACCACCAGCTCACGCATGCGCGACCGGTTCAAGCGCGACGAATAGGAGCCGGTGAGATCAGCGCCCGCGGGTGACCTCGGTCATCTGTCGGCGACCCGATTCAGCGGGACGAGCGGGGGAGCAGTCGGCGTCCGTCGACCTGGCGCAGCGCCCGGCGCCACCAGGGCACCGACCGGGCCACGGCGGCCCGCACCAGGGTCGTGGTCTGCTCGGCCCGCTCGGCTTGCGGCTCGTCGAGTGTCGTCGAGCTGAACAGGGCGGCATCGGCCGAATCGGCCAGGGTCACGAGGCCGGCCCGCTCGCCGGGTAGCTGCCCGCCGGCGCGCCAGGCGAACTCGCGGCTGGTCTCGGCGGGTTGACGCACCTGGCCGGCGGCGGCCAGTGCCTCCTCGGACTCGAGCCAGGCGACCTGCACCCGGGCGGAGGCGTCGAGCGCCCGGGCCCGTCGCCGTCGTCGTCGCCAGGCCAGCGTCGACGGCACGACGACGAGGTAGAGCGCGGCGAGCACCAGCAGGGTCATGGCTCCGGCCGCGAGCCGCCGCGGCCAGAGGGCCCGGTTCGACCCGTCGCCGCCGTCCGCGCTGGCCACGCGCTGTTCGCCGTTCCGGTCGCCACCGGCCGGCAAGCCGCCCGGAGCAGTCGACGACGGGCTGGCGAGGGTGGTCGATGTGGTCGTCGGGCGGGCGCCGTTCGGCTCGAACTGGCTCTCGGCCACCCGGGTGTAGCTCTCGGCGTTGGGGGCACCTCGCCCAGGCGTCGGCTCGAAGGGCACCCACCCGAAGTCACCGAGGTACACCTCGGGCCAGGCGTGGGCGTGCTCGCCCTTGACGACGAAGCGCTCAGGATTGCTCGGGTCGCTGATGCCTGGGGTGAAGCCGACCGCGACCCGGGCCGGCAGGCCGATCGAGCGGGCCATGGCGGCATACGTGCCGGCGAACTGCTCGCAGTAGCCGCGTCGACCAGTCAGGAAATCGTCGATGGCGCTGTCACTGTGGCCGGCCGGCACGTCGAGGTCGTAGACGAAGCCGCCCGTCTCCCGGAAGTACGTCTGGAGGGCCATCGCTCTGTCATACGCGGTGGTCGCGCCGCCGGCGACCTGAAGGGCGGTGGCCTTGACCTTGATCGACAGCGCGTCGGGTAGGCCGAGATCCTGGTCGGCGATGGCCCGCGGGATCTCGGGTGACGCACCGCGGAGTTGGTCTGGGGTGAAGGTCGGCAGGACCGACTTCACGGTGTAGGCCTGGCCGTCGGACGTCGGCACGTTGGTGTCGACGATCAGCGTCGAGGTCTCCTTCTGAAATCGGATCCGGGTGGTGGGCGCATCGATGGCGACCGGCCTCGACGCCGCGGGCAGCCAGAGCGCGGACAGGGCCGAGATGTCGAATCGCTGCTCGACCTCGCCGCTCGTACCCGGATCGCTGAGCGACGATGCCCGGGCGTCGGGGAGGCGACCGTCGACGCTCGCGAAGCGGCCACTCGACTTCCAGATCTGACCATCGAACGTGTCGAGGGAGGTGAGTCGCCAGTAGGCCCGGGCCGGGCTGACGACTGTGAACAACTCCACGTCGCCGTTGTCGACCAGGCGCGTGCGGATGTCGACCAGGGGGCTGATCGTCACCCGTGAGCTCGGCCCGGCCCGGTCGCCCCGCCAGCTGATGATGCCCGGGTCACGCGCCCCGGGCAGGTTCGGGCTGATGACCATGCCGGCGAGCACGGCGACCGCGACCAGGACGACACCGGTCCGCAGCAGCCACGATGAGCCCTGCTCGACCTGGTTCACCAGCCAGGTGGTGGAGCGCTCGCGTTGGGCGACCCGGTGCTCGAGCACGAAGACGAGGGCGGCGGTCAGGTACAGCGCCATCGTCGGCACCTGGCCGCGGGTTGATCCGACGAGGGCCGTGAACACGAACAGCGTGAGCGTCGGGACCAGTGCCTCGATCGGTGCCCACAGACGGAAGGCCGCCCAGTCGGCCAGGAAGACGGCGAAGAAGACGCCGACCGACGCGGCGAGCAGGAACCCCGGTTGGGGCGGTGTCGGGGCGACGACCTCCTGGAACGCCGACCACGACGAGTGGAGCGCGGCCCGAGCGGCGTCGAGGGTGGCCGGGGTGGGGATGAGCAGGCGGGTCGTGTCGAAGAAGAAGAGCCAGCCGCAGAGCACGACGATGCCGACGGCCGCCAACCCGCTGGTCAACGCCAGGCCGATCCGGCGGCGGCGGGCGATCATCAGGCCGCCGTGCGTGGCGACGGCGACGACCACCAACGGCCCGGCGAAGTTGATGCCCGTGAACACGCGGCCGAATCCGACGATCACGGCCATGGTGACCAGGATCAGGCAGAGCTCGGCCGTGGGCTCGTGCCGGGGTGAGTCGTCGTGGTACGAGCCGGCCGGTCGGGCGTCGGCCCGGCCATCAGCTGGATCGGATGCGGGGTGCGCCGGTCGGCTCGCCGGGCCCGACGGCGATCTTGGTTCGGTGGTGGCGGTCATGGTCGGGGTGGTCGGGTTGTGGTCCGGGCCCAGCGGTCCCAGTCGTCGGTCGCCGCCTCGGCCGCGGCGACGGCGGCGGCGGCCGCCGTGCCCGGCGCGCTCCACGACATGGCCGGTCGCCGGCTCGGTCGGGTCGCCTGGTTCCAGGAGTCGGCGAACGAGGCGCCGCTCGTGATGCGCATCAGCGCCTCTCCACCCAGCCCACCGGTAGCCACCGGCGCCGACGGATCCCAGGCCGATCGATCGAATTGCACGATCGTGAGCGATCCGAACCGGCGTCGCAGCCGGGCGAGACGCTCGAGGTCGGCCGGCGACGCCAGCGCCACCACCACGACGAGGGCCCCGCCGGCGGCCGACCGGGTCAGCCGATCCAGCACCCGCTGGAAGCCCGAGTCGTTGGTGGCCTCGACGCTGGCGAGGTGCTCCATGATCGCCTCGACGTGGGCATGGCCACCGGCGAAGCCCGAGTCGGCACCATCGGTGCTGACGAGTCGGACGAGGTCCTGGCGTCGGGCGCCGGCAGTGATGATGCTGGCTCCGGCGGAGATCACGAGCTCGAGCGAGTCGGCGGTGTTGGTCGACGAGCGGACGTCGACGAGCACGGTGGCCCGACCCTGCCACGGCAACTCGTCCTGGCGCACCATGAGCTCGTCGTGGCGGGCGGTCGACGGCCAGTGCACCCGGCGGAGGTCATCGCCGACGACATAGTCGCGCAACGCGTAGAAGTCCTCGCCGCCGCGGCCGAGTGAGTTCGGGTGCTCGGCCCCGGCCAGCGGATCGTTTCCGCTGGTGAGAGGAAGCGCCGAGAGCTCGTCGACGTGGGGATAGACGGTGAGCTCCGATGCGCCCGAGGCCGACATCGTGACCTTGGTCAGCCCGAACGGATCGGTGAGCTCGATGTCGAGCGGGCCGATGGTGAGGATGCCGCGCCGTTCGGTCGGCAGCCGGTAGGCGGCTCGGGCCGACCCGCCGGCGGCGAGGGGGCCGACCATCAGGCGGGCGCCACGGGTGCCCGACACGGCGTCGTGCAGGGTGAGCAGAGGTGAGCGACGCCGGCCGCCGTTTCTCACCCGCACGTCGACCCGACTGGGGCTGCCGGCGTGCACGCGGGGTGGGTGCAGCTCGCGGGAGACCTCGATCTGCACCTTCATCACAGCGACCGAGACGGCGGCGGCGATGACGAGCCCCCCGAGGACCACACCCAGCACGTAGAGCTCGAGGCTGCCGAAGAGACGGCCGGCCACCAGGAAGGCCACGGCGGTGAGCGCGGCGATCCGTCCCTCGCGCGTGAGCATCGGCGGGTCTGATCCTCAGCCCGGTGTGCCGGCCGGTACGGGCACGCTTCGGAGAATCTCGTCGAGCGCATCGACCGACGAGATGCCCTGGAGCTGCGCTTCGGCGGTGACGAGGAGGCGGTGGCCCAGCACCGGACCGGCCAGCGCCTTGAGGTCGTCGGGCACGACGAAGGTCCGGCCGTCGGCCGATGCCCGCGCCCGCGACACGCGCATGAGGCTGAGCGTCGCCCGAGGTGACATGCCGAGCGCCAGTTGCGGATGGCGTCGGGTCGCATCGGCCAGGTCGACCAGGTAGCCCTTGAGTGCCGGCGCGACATGGACGGCTCGGGCGATGGCGATGAGCGATTCGACATCGCCGGCGCTGACGACCGCGCTGATGTCGCTGAGCGTCGTGTGATCGCCGTGGGCGTCGAGCACGTCGATCTCGGCGTTGCGATCCGGGTAGCCCACCGAGACGCGCATGAGGAATCGGTCGAGCTGGCTCTCGGGCAGGGGATAGGTGCCCTCGTGCTCGATCGGGTTCTGGGTGGCGATCACCATGAATGGTGGGCCCAGGGGATAAGTGGCGTTGTCCACGGTGACCTGGCCCTCGGCCATCGCCTCGAGCAGCGCCGACTGGGTCTTGGGTGATGCCCGGTTGATCTCGTCGCCCAGGACGATCGTCGCGAAGATCGGTCCGGGACGGAACTCGAACCGGCCGTCGCTGCGGTTCCACACGGTGACCCCGACGACGTCTGACGGCAGTAGGTCGGGAGTGAACTGCACGCGACCGAACGGGCAGTCGATCGAGCGGGCCAACGCCTTGGCCAGGCTGGTCTTGCCCACCCCGGGCACGTCCTCGATCAGGAGGTGCCCTTCGGAGACCAGGCAGAGCAGGGCGAGGTCGATGACCTCGGCCTTGCCCTGGATGACCCTCTGGATGTTGGCGGAGATGGCATCGAAGATCTCGGAGAAGTCGGCCTCGCTCGCCACGGGTTCCTGACTCGCCAACGACTGGCTCCTCTGTCGGGGTTCGGTCTCGCTCGGTGGTGTCGACGGCGCGGGGCCGAGAACGGCCGGGCGACGCCTTCGACAGGTTAGGCCGACGCCTGGCCCGTGCCCCCGCGGCGGCGCACACTCGCGTGGCGGCAACGATGTGGGTAGCGTCGGGGCCCATGGGCACCGGTCGGATGCGCGCCGATCGTGCGACGGGGGCCGACGACCCGCCTGTCGACGACCCGCCTGTCGACGACACGGTCATTCTCGCCATAGACATCGGTGGCACGAAGCTGGCCGCCGGCCTGGTCACCGCCACCGGGACCGTCCTCGACCACCGGCAGGTTCCGACGCAGCAGAAGGGCCGTGACGGTGAACAGCTCTTCGCCGCGCTGGTCGACCTGGTCGCGGGTGTGCGGTCGGCGGCCGACGATCGCGGCGATCCGGCGCCGGTGGCGTGCGGCATCGGCAGCGGTGGCCCGATGCTGCGGGGAGGCCTGACGGTATCTCCGACGAACATCCCCGCGTGGAGGGAGTTCCCGCTGTGCGACCGGATGGCCGAGGTGGTCGGCCTGCCGACGTATGTCGACAACGATGCCAAGGCGCTGGCCCTGGCCGAAGGCTGGCAGGGGGCGGCCGTGGGTTGCCACAACTACCTGGGCATGGTCGTCTCGACCGGCGTGGGTGGCGGGATCGTGCTCGATGGCCGTCTGCTCGACGGTGCCCAGGCCAACGCCGGCCACATCGGCCACATCACCGTCGAGCCCGACGGTCACCTGTGCCGCTGCGGCAACCGGGGCTGTCTCGAGGCCGAGGCGTCGGGCACCGGCATCGCCGCCATCACCGGTCGCCCCCCGGCTGAGGCCGGCCCCGAGGTCATCGAGCGCACCGGTCGGCTCGTCGGGCGGGCGGTCGCCACCGTTGCCACCCTGCTCGACCTGCAGCTGGCCGTCGTGGCCGGGTCGGTGGCGCTCGGGTTCGGCGAGCCGTTCTTCGCCGCGGCGCAGGCCGAGATCAGCCGGCGGGCCTGCCTCGACTTCGCCCGAGGCTGCGTGATCCGACCCGCCGCCCTGGGTGGTGATGCGCCGATCGTCGGGGCCGCGGCCGTCGGCCTCCGCGGCATGGGCTGGCCGGTCGGCATCGGCTGAGCGGACTTCGCGGTGTCCGCCGGATAGGCGGCGGGGGCTACCCTCGACGGTCATGGACCCGACCTACTCAGCCGAAGCCGAGGCGTATCGCGAGAAGATCCAGGCGTTTCTCGCCGAGCACCTGCCGCCGCGCTGGGAGGGCATCGGGGCGCTGGCCAAGGAAGACGCCGAGCGGTTTGCGAGCGAGTGGCGCATGGTGCTCCACGCCAACAACCTGCTCGCCGCCTCGTGGCCGGCCGAGTACGGCGGTGGCGGGCTGAGCGAGCTCGAGCAGGTGATCCTGGTCGAGGAGTTCTACAAGGCCGGCGTGCCGGCCGGCACCGGCAACGACGTGTTCGGCATCCAGATGGTCGGCAACACGATCCTGGAGTGGGGCACCGATGAGCAGAAGGCGCACTTCCTGCCTCGCATCCTGTCGGGCGACGACATCTGGTGCCAGGGCTATTCGGAGCCCAACGCCGGCTCTGACCTCGGCAACCTCGGCTGTCGGGGTGAGCTCGACGGCGACGAGTGGGTCATCAACGGCCAGAAGATCTGGACTTCGGCCGGTCACCTGGCCGACTGGATCTTCGTGCTGGCCCGCACCGACCCTGATGTGCCCAAGCACAAGGGCATCACGTTCCTGCTCGTGCCCATGGGTCAGCCCGGCGTCGAGGTGCGACCCATCAAGATGATCACGGGCGACTCCGAATTCAACGAGGTCTTCTTCACCGATGCCCGTTGCCCGAAGGCCAATGTCATCGGGGGCATCAACAACGGGTGGGCCGTGGCCATGACGCTGCTGAGCTACGAGCGGGGCGAGGCCGCAGCGACGTTTCCGATCATGTTCCGCACCGAGCTCGACCGGCTGCTGGCGTTGGCTGCCGAGCGGGGTCGGGCCGCCGACCCGACGATCCGCCAACGATTGGCCTGGGCCTATTCGCAGGTGGAGATCATGCGGTTCCTCGGCCTGCGCACGCTGACCAAGTACCTCCAGGGGGGTCATCCCGGGCCCGACGCGTCGATCTTCAAGCTCTACTGGAGCGAGTATCACCGCGTCGTCACCGAGCTCGCCGTCGACATCCTCGGCGCCGACGCCCTCACGCCATCCGGCCGCTGGCCGATCAACGCCTTCCAGACCGACGACTCGGGCGCACCGAACGACAGCGCGTCGTGGGTCGGCACCTTCATGGTCGCTCGCGCCGGCACGATCTACGCCGGCACGTCACAGGTGCAGCGCAACATCATCGGTGAGATGGTGCTGGGCCTCCCCAAGGAGCCGGGCTCACCCCGCGGCACCTGGCGAGAGCTGCAGCAGCAGAAGGCGTGACTCGACCGGCCGGCAGGTCACGAGTCGGTCCGACCCCGGGAGCGGTGCGCCCGGG
>Ga0315283_10004728_pt1 | contig 11905 bp, 7 predicted proteins | sample YL17G09_0_MG_FD_204541 | JGI IMG/M metagenome (GOLD analysis project Ga0315283, IMG submission 204541) | Sediment microbial communities from Yellowstone Lake, YNP, Wyoming, USA - YL17G09_0 | ecosystem: Environmental > Aquatic > Freshwater > Lake > Sediment | place: USA: Wyoming | collected...
GCCGGAGGTGATGGTGGCGGGGGCGGGGGCGGGGGCGGGGGCGGGGGCGGGGGCGGGGGCGGGGGCGGGGGCGGGGGCGGGGGCGGGGGCGGAGGCGGCCCGGGGCAAGGGAGGGGGAGGGGGTGGAGCGGTGGGGGTGACGGGGCCTGTGGTGAGAGAAAACGGGGTGGGAGAGAGGGGTTGGGAAGTTGCCGTCATGCTGTTTTTGTTTTTGCGTGCTTGTCACCCTCCTCTCTCTTTCCGACACACCGCCCACGCACCTCCCGGGTCTGAAAAACGCCGCCTCCACCCACTGCACCCAATGGGGTGAGAATGGCGGTCTTCTCCTTCCTGATTGACGGGCGGGCGGGCGAGGGCGGCCGCGGCCAAGGCCAGGAGGCGTGCGTCTTGGCGAACGGGAATTGTAGCTTCACCCGCCATCTCGAACGCCTCCGCTGCCGGGCTGCCGCCCACGGCCGCCGCCACGGCGGCCGCGATCAGGTCGTCCACTGCCTCCTCGTCGGTCATCCCGGGCGGGCGGGGCATGTGGTGCCGGAGTGCGTCCTTCCACACAAGGCTTGAGGAGAAAAGAGAAAGGGAGGAATGGCCATTAGGAGGCTCAGACTTGATGAAGAGAGCAAACACACACCTCTGCTGAGGGGTGGTGCGTGTCCGCCTTCAGTAACCACCCTCACCCAGCGGCGGCAGCACCACCCCGGCCCCCGCGACCACGCCCTCCGTCGCCTCGAATAGGGCCGCCGCGAGCGCGGCATCCCGAGCCTGGGGCGACAGCTGGGCCGGGGCCGGGCGGGCGCCGTGGGCGTAACAGTACCCGGGCGGCAGTAGGCTTTGGGTTCCGCTGCCGTCGCTCCCACGCCCGGGTGGCGGGCAGACGGCGGCCGGGTCCGCCGTCGCCGCCCACGCGCTCGTGCGGGCCCCCTTTGCCGGGGACTGGGCGAGGGCCGCCGTCAGGAAACGCGCCGCCCACGCCGGGATGGGCAGGGACGACGCAAAGTCCGCGGCGAGCGCTGTGCGCACGAAGCCCGGCGACACCGCGACGGAGAGCAGCAGGGGGGGCGCGCCGCCCTTGTTGACGCGCCGGGCCAGCTCGGACGCGAAAAGGGCGTTGGCCAGCTTGGAGCGGGCGTAGCGGGCGGATGGCGAGAGGAGAGACGAGGGGGAGGAGGAGGACGCGCCCGCGCCTGGAGAGAGCGCGGCGGCCGGGTCGAGGGCGGGCGCGGAGGTGTGGGCGCGCGAGCTCAACGTGACCACCCGCGCTGGCAGCCTGGCTGAAGCCGCGGTCTCGAGCAGCAGGGGCAGCAGGAGGCGGGTGAGCGCGTGCGTGCCGACGGCGTTGACTGCCATGACAGCATCCGCGACGGGCCAGGTTGGTGCAGAGGAACTGCAATTCGATTGTTTTTCCGCGTCAGCAATGCCCGCGTTGTTGACCAGGACGGCCAGGCGTTGCCCCTTGGCGGCCAGGTCGGCTGCCAAGGCGGTCGCAAAGGCGGACACAGAGGCCGGCGAGGCGAGGTCGAGGGGCGCGGGAGCAGCGAGGACGCGAGCCGAGTCAACCCCGGGCCGGCGTTTCAGTTCGGCGACCGCGTCGGCCACCGCCGCCGGCCGCCGACCCGCCAGCATGACCGTGTGGTGGGTAGCAAGGGAGGCTGCTGTCTCCAGGCCGATGCCGGCATTGGCGCCCGTGATGAGGAACATGTCTAGCGGAGCGTGAGGTGAAAAAAGAATTGAGTGAGACCCGCGACCGGAAAAGCAGCCAATCATATATTCATTTTCTCTCCGTCTCTGCACCGATCCGCACACACGCAACCATGCCCCGCCCCCTCCTGCTCGGCCTGCTGGCCGTCCTGTCAGCGGCTGCATGCGTTTGCACGTCCGCTTTCCAAATGCCCAAACCGGTCGGCGCGGACGTCAAGGTGTGAGAAGAAGAAGATGAGAGCAAATCGGTGTTGCGCGCTGTTCATCTTTTCACCGCCTCGCGCCTCGCATCGCCCCCAGCATCACGCGCCGCCGAGTGCGGGATAGCGCGTTCCTGCCTTTTTCCCTTTCACCCGCGCTGAGAGAAAAGAGGAAAAGGACGGACGAGGGCGCGTTCCCCGGGCTTCAAAAGACTGTTGCCTCCCTTTCCGCGCTTTCTTCCGCTGTGCTCCCAACCTCGCCCCAGCCTCATTTCCATTTCCCCTCCCCTTTCCCTCTTTCCACAGGGCGTCCGCGCCGACGTCCCCTACATCCGGTGCGCCGCCTGTAAGGAGGTCGCCAAGGAGGCGGCGTCCACGGTGGACCGCCTGCGGGCGGAGTCGGGCGGCAAGGTGAGGAAGGAAAAAGGGGAGATGGAAAGGGGGGTGCGGTTGGGTGCTCTCTCCAACACCCCCTCCTCAACTCCACCCCCCCCCCCCCTCACGCCTCATCCTCGCCACTCCCCACTCCCTCCAGCTCACCGAACTGGCGGTCATCGAGGCCCTGGAAGCCCTGGCCGACCCCGCCACCGAGGCGGGCGAATGGATGGCCGCCTACGACCTCGTGGAGGCCGGCGCGTCCCTCACCCTGGCCCGCCAGCCCGCGGCGGGGGTGTGCGGCGAGGAGTGCCGCACGCTCGCCCTGGCGGTTGCGGACGCCCTGGACGCCTCCGACACCGACCTGGCTGAGCGGCTGTTTGCGGCGACCGCCGGCGGGGCGCCCGCCCCCGACCTGGGCGCCTGGCTGTGCGGGGCGGACGGGGCCGGCGCGTGCGTGGCCAGGCCGCCGCCCCTCCCCTCCACCCGCCCGCCCGGCCCGCCCTTTGTGGCAGAGACCGCCGACGCCGCCCAGGCCCGCCGCATGATGGCCCAGATGAAGGCGGCTGGCATGGGCGGCGAGCTGTTCGACCGGTCGTCCATCGAGCAGACGCTGGCCGAGGTGGACGCGGAGGAGGAGGCAGAGGAGGCGGCGGACGGGGGGGGGGGGGGGGGGGGGGGGGGCAGGAGGAAAAGCGGGGGGCGGGGGGCAGGGCCCCGCCGCGCCTGCCCCCCTCACCGAAGGCCTGGGCGGGGCGCTGGATGACCTGGCCCTGGACGTGGCGCCCCCGCCGCACGCCGGCAAGGGCGGCACGAAGCGGGCGGCCCGGGCCCGGGCGGCCGCCAAGAGGGCGGCCGCAGCGGCCGCGGCGGCGTCTACGGCTGGTGGCGGGGGTGCCGCGCAAGGTGCCGTCGCCGACGCCGTGGGCGCGGCCCGGGGGTGGGTCGCGGCCGCGGCGGCCAAGGCGAGGGCCCTGGCGACGGGCCGGGTGGGTGGCGGCGAGCGGGGGGAGCTTTAGGAGGGAAGGGACGGGACGGGGGGCGCGGGCGCTGTGCCAAGTGAAAAAAGCTTTTCATCCCACCCCACCCCACCTCCCCGTCACACGCCATCAAATCGCACTGTCCGCCCCCGGAATCACACACACACACATTCACACATTCACACGTAGTCATCAGCCCGTGATGCCCAAAACATCCAAAAAAAATGCGGATCCATCGATAATCACGTTTTCACCGAGTCAGCCCTGCGGTGAGGCCGCCGCTGCCGCCGCTCCCCCCCCCACCGCCCACGAGTGCGGCGCGCCGGCGCCGGCGGCGCAGGCCCACGCCCGCCGCACCGGCCAGGGCCACGCCCGCCACCACGCCCACTGTGATGCCCGCAATGGCGCCGCCCGACAATCCTTCCTTGGCCGCCTTGGGGGTGAGGGCGGTGGGGACGTTGTAGGTCTTGATGAGGAGGGAGATGAGGAGGAAAGGGGCGCGCGTTCATAAAAATGGATGGATGGATAGTTTTTTTTTGGAGTCGCCACCCCCCGTGGCTTGGCGGGCCGGGTGGGCGCCTTTTTCTGTCTCTCTCTTTTTCCTCTCCTCCCTCTCATACCGTCAGTGTCAGTGTCCGGCTGGCCCCGTAGTCGCCCACCGGGAAGATCCAGCCCGGCACGGTCGCCAGGGTGGCCTCCAACCAGCGCGCCGCGGCGACGCCGTCGGGCGTCAGCGGGAATTCCACCTCCGTCTGGACGACCACGCCGCCGCCGGCGTCCGCAGAGATAACGCTGTACACGCGCACGTCCAGGGGCGGGACGGGCATGCGGGCGGTGAGGTCGGCGATGTACTGTGCGACCCCAAAGTCGGCGGGGCTCGCGAAAGGGCCCGAGAATTCGACCCGGAAGATGACAGTCGGGTTGGGGCCGGAGGGCCCGGCGGGCGTGCCTGGCGGGACCTGCGTTTGCGTGGGGGTGCCACCGCCGCCGCCGCCACCACCACCGCCGCCACCACCGCCGCCGGGCGTCGTCAGGGCGGGGGTCGGGGTCGGGACGCCGGCAAGGGGGACGATACCGAAGGACTGGAAGAAGAAAAGAAAAAGAAAAAGGAGTGGGGTTGATCAGGAGGTTGAGAGAGAAACGCGCGCGTGGCGACCCCCCCCCCTCTCATCATTGTCTCTTTTCCCTCCGCTCTCTCCATTTCTTCCCCTCACCGTCCACGTCAGCCGCCTCGCCGGCCCGTAAACGACAGGGTCAAACCACACCGCCAGCGTGGCCGGGTCGTTGGCGGCCATCACGCCCTCCAGCCCAATGGCCGCCGTCAACCCGGCCGTGGTCAGCGGCGTTTCGACCTCCGTCTGGACGATGACGCCGCCGCCGACCTCATCCCCGTGCACTACCACAATGACCCGCACCACCGACCCTGGCGGGAGCTGAGCCAACAGGGCCGCGCGGTAGGCGCCCACATTGAAGAGCGTGGGGTCGCCGTCGAGGGTGGGGAAGGCGACCCGAAAAATGACAGTCGGGTTGGGGCCGTACCCGTACCATGGCCCGTCCGTTTCGGCGTACTGGATGACCAGCACGGTCCCGGGCGCGGACACCAGGCACAGCGCGGCGCCGGACGCCGGGTCCACGCCCGCGTACGTCTCAAACACCCAGCCGGAAGGGTCGAACGCGTCCCGCCGGACGCAGGCTTTCGCGGCGGACGCATCCCACAGGCCGGGCAGGGCCGGGCTGCCGTCCGCGGGCGGGATGGCGGGCAGGGCCACCACGATGCGCCCGTCGCCCGGGACGGCCGGCAAGGAGACCGCCGGGTTGACCGCGTCGGCGAGGGTGAGGGTCAAGTGGCCGGTGGCCGCACCGGCGGGCGCCTCGCCCGCGGGACCGGCCAGGGGCGGGGCGCCCGCCAGGAAGAGCGAGGGGTCGGCCACCCACGCGAAGGCTGCGACCAGCCCGCCCGCCGTACAGCCCGGAACGGGGCAGAGCGTGCCCAGGTTGGTCGGGAGGACGATGAAGGGCGTGGTCTGGAGCGGGGCGGTGGCCAGCGGGGAGGCGGAGAGGGCGGCCGGGGCGGCGGCCGGGGCGGCCGCCACCACCGACGCTTCCTCTCCGCCCCGCCCAACCCGGCGCGTCTGGAGTGGGCGGGCCCGGCCCAGCAGGGAGGCGGGCGACGCGGGCGCGGACCCCTCCACCCCCAGCCCCAGCGCCCCCCCGGCCAGGGCTGCCGGCGTGTCCGCGACGACGGCCGCGGCCACGGCCCCGCCGACGAGGGCGAGGGCGGGCTCCCCCAGGGACAGGCCGGCCGCGGCGGAGCGCACGACAGCGCCCGCCAGGGCATCCAGCGCGGCCGCCCCCGCCGCCGCTGCCGCCGCGCCCTGGCCGCCCGACTGGGAGGCCAGGGCCGCCAGCGCGGCCGACGCGGTCGCCAGCGCGTTGACCAGGTCGGCGGGAAGCATGGGCGGCGGGGGCGGGCCACCGGCGGCCGCGGCCGCCGCGCCCGCCTGGGCGGCCGCCAGCGCGGCCCACGCGGTGTCGAGAGCCATCGTCGCCGTGCCCCAGGCCACGCCGGCCGGCCCGTCCGCCCCGCCTACGGCCGCGCCCAGTAGGTCACCCAGTGCGGCAATGAGGGCCATGGCGTCGCCCGGCGAAATGTTGGCGCCGCCGCCCGCGGCCAGGGCGCCGGCGAGGGCCTCGACAGCCGCGCTCGCCGCGCCCGCCCCGCCCGGCAGCCCGCTCAACGCCGCGGCCGACCGGGCGGCCGCCAGGACGGCGCCCGTGTCGCCCGTCGCGGCGGCCGCGTCCAGGGATGCCTGCACGCTGGACACGTCCACAGTGAAACCCGGCGGGACGGGCCCCGTCTGGACGGCCGCCTGCTCGCAGGCCTCCACCCCGCCGGCGGCAGGGTCCGAGGCGCACGCATACAGGACGGTCGTGGTCGCCTGGTGCGGCAGCAGGCCGACTGCAAAGGTGGTGCCGGTGACGCCCCGGGCGTAGACGGTGCGCCCGCCGTCGGAGCGGACCAGGCCGTACTCGTATTCGAGGGGCCCGCCGCCGCTGGACGCCCAAGCGCCGGCGGACAGGATGAAAGGCACTAAGAAATCGGCGGCCGTGGTCGGGGCCGCGGTCACGCACCCGCTCCCGCCGGCCGCCAGGCAGGCCGGCCGGCGGCCGATTCGAATGTCCAGGGAGGAGACAGAGGTGCGAGTGGGTGAGGCGGTGAGGGTGGTGATGACGGAGAAGGTCAGGGTGGCGCCCTCCGGGAGCTGTGAGTGAATGAGGTGAGGTTGTGAGGATGAGGGTGGAGGGAGGGCTGGAGGGGTCGTGCGCGCCTCTCACCCACCCACGCCCCCCCTTAACTCCTTCTCACCGTGTTCTGCCCTGCATCATTCGTCGGCCACACCACCAGGGACCGTCCGTCCACCCCGCTCGCCGCGCCCGGCGCGGACAGGGCCGCACACCCACTCCCCGCGCAGAACCAGGAAAAGGAGAGGCGTGCGGCCGCCAGGTCGGCCTGGGACGCCTCGTCCCCCGGCGCAAAGGCCAGGCGCAGAGGGGAGGAGGGCGGGGCGACGTAGCCAGGGGCGCAGGAGGACAGCCCGTCACCGCACAGGTGCACGACCTCGCCGGCGGGGCGGGGGCCGGCGGCCGGGGCGGACCGCAGGCGCAGGGAACGAGACGCGGACGCGGGCGCGCGCGCGCCGCCACGGGTGGCGGTCGCGGTGAGCGTGAACACGCGGCCATCGTCTGCGGGTAGGGCGCCGGCCGGCAGGACCAGCCCCCCCACGCCATCCCCGTTGAGCGCTCCCGCAGGCAGCTCGCAGGCCTGCGGCGGGGGCAAGGCGTCGTCCAGGCCGGTGGCGGGCGGCTGGGCGGCGCAGGACCAGGCAATGGAAAGAGGGAGCCGGACAGTCAGGGGGGTCACCGCGTCGTCCGGGTCGGCGGCGACCGCGTTGAAGGTGAGGGGGTAGAGCGGGTCGACGTCGCCCGCGGGGCCGGCGACGATGATGGACAGGGGCGAGGGCGTGGCGGTCAGGGCGAGGTCCAGGCCGGCGGCGGAGGCGGCCCCGGTATACTGGGCGGTCAGGCGAAGGGCAAAGGTCGACCCGACCCCCACCCCTGGCAGCGCGGCCACGCCCGCCAGCCCGCCCGCCCCGCCGCCCACCACCCCACCCACGCGCAAGTCCTTGGTGGTGGGCAGGGGCAGGGCGCCAAAGGTGTGGGGGGTGGCGGCCGCGTAGGCCCAGGCGTACTCGATGCCGAGGCCGGGGCAGGCCGCGCCCAGGTCGAGGGAGACGGGCACGCGGAGCGCGGGCGCGGCCGCCTTGAATGCCTGCGCGCCGCCGCCGGGCAGGGTGAGGAGCGGCACCGCGTCCGCCGTGCGGGTGGTGGCCAGGCCCGTGCTCTTGGCCTCCCCAAACACGTCGGTGACGGTGAGGGTAAGCACGTGCGGCCCGCCGGCGGGCACGGCCCCCGCCTGGGCTGGGGTGAGGGCGAGGGACGGCGAGTTGGCGGCCGTCGCGGCCACCGCGGCGCTCACCAGCCCCGCCGGCGCGCCCGGAGACAGGCTCCACGCATAGGTGAGGGGCGGGCGCACGCCCGCCCGGGAGGCGGACCCGTCCCAGGCCACGCCGGGCACGGCCGCCGAGCCGGGGCAGGCCCCGCCAAAGGTGGCGGGCCCGGCCAGCACGGCCGAGAGCGGGGGCGGCCCGCCCGTGCGCGGGGGGGCGGCGGCCGCCACGGTCAGGGTGGCGGCCCCAAAGGCGACCCCGCCCAGGGCGGACACCACCGTTGGGCCGCCCCCCCCGGCCGCGGGCGGCGGGGCGAAGCCGAGCACGTCTCCAGGGGCGAGCGTCGCCCGGAAGGGCAGGGCGACGACCAGCGCGCGCGGGTTGGCGGCCCGAGCGATGGAGGCGCTGGCCGCGCCCGGGCCGCCCAGGAGGGCCAGGGTGGCCGCGTCGAACAGCCCGTCCGCGGGGATGACGACTGGCGCGGCCCCGGCGGCGGCGGCCGTGCCGGACACGCCCCCGGGCAGGAGCAGGGACGCGTCCCGGTCGAGGGCCAGGGTGAGGGTGCCCCCGTCGCGGGCCAGGGCCGCGCCCAGGGCGGCCGGCAGGCCGGGCGGCGTGCAGGAGCCGGCGCAGCCCGCCCACACCAGGGCCGCGGGGAAGGGCGTGCACCCCGTCACGATGCGGCACCAGGGCGCGGCCACGCACACCCCGCCGCCCGGGCAGGACGTGTCGGCCGGGCCGGAGCAGACGCCGGCGGCCGACGCGGCCGCAGTTTCCCGCGCGCCGTCGCTCTCGCAGAAAGTGGCGCACACGCCGCCGCACAGGCCCAGGGACGCCCCCGACGTGGCATTGCAGGCGGCGATGGGGTGGGGGCAGGGCGACGTGTCCGAGCCGGCCTTATCGCATGAGGCGCCCGGCGTGGCGGCGCACTGGGAGTCGGCCAGGCAGGGCGGGGCGGGGGGGAGCGGCGCACCGGGCGGGAGGAGGGCGACCGCCTCGCCCACCGCGGCCGGGGCCGCCGCCGCAGGGGGCGCCGCCGTGCCGCCCTTCAGGGGCGCCGCCCAGGGCGCCACCGCCCGGCTGGCCCACCACCGCGCCTGCTGCTGCTCCTGCGGCGAGCTCGTGACGGTGATGCCGCCCGTCGTGGCCGGGTACGCCCCGCCGGGGAGGCCGGTGACGGAGCACCTGTCCCGGCTGGCCAGGCAGGCGGGCGAGCAGGCGGGCGACCCCAGGGCGGCCGGGTGGGGAATGAATGACGCGCACAGCGCGGCCGGGCGGGCTGCCAGGGCCGGGTCTGCCTGGACCGCCGCCCGCAGCCCCTCGCACGCCGGGTCCCACCAGGCGCCCGCCAGGGAGGCCGCGGCGGGGGTGCCCCAGGCGGGCGACGCGGCCCGGGCGCACAGGGCGTGGGCGGCCTCAGCCAGGCCGGCGGGGCCCGGGCCGCCCGGGCCGAGCGCGGCGGCCGCGGTCGGGGCAAGCTCCCCCGCCGCCCGGGCCACGCACGCGTCGCACGCCCCGCACTCGGGCGCACAGTCCAGGGTGGAGGCGCAGAGCGGGCCGCCGGCTTCGGAGGCCGCCCCGCACGTCCCCAGCGCCCCCTCCGCGGCGCAGGCAGCCGCGAGGGTGGCGGCCACGCACGTGCGGGTGGTCTTGTCAAACCCGCCCCCGGCGCCGGGGGTGGCCACCCCCACCCCCACCCCCACCCCCACCCCCGCGCACGCCGCCGCCGCCGCCGCGGCGGCGGTCGCCCCGGTCGCCCCCGGCGCCATTGAGAAGGACGCGCACGCCGCGTTGTTGGGGCCCAGCGTGACTGCGTCGGGGTGCGGGACGCACCCGGGAGCCGGGCCGCACGCGCCGGCGGTCCCGCACCCGCCCGCCACGGCCGCGGGCGGGCGCAGGGCGTGCACGCCGTGCTCTGCCTCCAGGACCGACCCGGCCGGGACGGGCAGGCAGCAGGAGGACGGGGCGCCGTAACCGCCATACCCGGCACCGTAGCCGCCGTAACCGCCGTAGCCGCCGTAGCCGCCGTAGCCGCCGTAGCCGCCGTACCCGCCGTAGCCGCCGTAACCGCCGCGCGAGTCGCTACCGGAGAGTGTATGGAGGGGCGCGGGCGGGCAGGCGTGCGCGCGGGCGAGGGAGGCGGCGACCGGCATGGCAACGCCCTCACCCCCGCCCCTGCCCGCCCCACTCACGCCCGCCTCCACGATCGCGCCCGCGTAGCACGCCTCCCGCACGGCCGCGGGGGTGTCCACCACCGCGCCCGCGGTGATGAGGGCGGCCATGGTGTCCACGGTCTGGCCGCACGGGCTGGAGGCGCAATCATCGCCCAGGCAGGCGCCCAGGGCCACACAAATGGCAGTCGGGGACCTGTCGGCGGTGACAGAGGGCGGCCAGGCGCCGCCTAGGGCGTCACACCAGGACGACAGGGCTTTGATGTCAGCCACGGCCAGGGCACATGTGTCCAGGATGGAGCGCAGGGCGCCGTCGCCCAGGGCCGGCGGGGGCGTGCCGGCCGCCGGGACAAAGGCCGGGCGCACTGCGGCGGCGCAGGCGAGGCAGGAGGGGGAGGCATCACCGCCCACGCACAGGCCCGCCGCCGCGCAGGTCGCGCCCACCGCGGCCCGGGGGCCGGCGGCAGCCGGGCCGGCGCCCGGCAGCAGGGCCGCTCCACCCCTGGCGCAGGCGGCGGACGCGGACGCGGCGGACAGGCACGCGGCCGCGGCCGCCTGGTGGTCCGCCCCACCAGGCGGCCCGCCCGCGGCCTCCCAGGGGCAGGCTCGCGGGCGGCAGGTGCCGAGGGGCACGCAGGCCGGGTCAGACGCGCAGGCGGTGGCGGGCAAGGCCCTGCAGGTGGCGATGGCGGACGGGACGCAGGCGTGGGTGGAGTCGCCCCCGCCCCCATACCCCCCCCCGCTCAGCAGGCGGCGCGCAAAGGCCCCCGCTGGGGGAGAGGAGCCGCCGCCGCCGCCGCCGACGGCGACGCTTGCGCCCGCCGCCCGGGTGGCCGACGTCCCAAAGAGGGGGGCGGCGTCCAGGTCAGGGTTGGAGGCCGGGGTGGACGTCGCGTTCGGCCACCACCACACGGCGGACGGGCTCCAGGCGGGCGGCGGCGCGGCCGAGGTCGTCGAGGCCGGGGCCGGGGTGGGGGCGGGGGTGCCGCCCGCTGACGCGCCTGCCGCGCCCGCCGTCCCGACCGGCGCCCACGTGCAGTCGCCCGCCCCCGAGCACGCCCCCTCGCTCCCCGCCACATAGCAGGCGGACGCGGCGGGCAGGAGCGGCCCCGGGCCGTCCGCGCCGTAGCCCGGGCCGGCCGCACAGGCGGCCGCCCAGCCGCAGCCCGAAGCCCGGCCACCGGGTGAGAGCTCGCACGCGGGCAGGCCGCCGCCGTCCGCCGCCAGGGCGCCGCAGGCGGCTTCGCCCGGGGTGAGGGTGGCGCAGGGGAAGGACGGGCAGGGGGTGGGGGTGGGAGTGGGGGTGGGGTCGGCGGCCGCGGCGGTGGCGAGCTGGGAGAGGAGAGGCGAGGGGGGTGAGACGGAGGGGGGGGGGAGGCGAGGGGGCGTGGGATCGATCGGCCCCCCTCAAGCGCACGCGCGCGCTTGACCTTTCCGCGCGCGCCGAAAGGAAGGGGAAAAAAGTTGCGCCCTCTCACTCCCCACCCCCGCCGCGGGGCCGCCTCCCGCCCCGCCCGCCCGCTCCTCCACCCCGCCGATGGCTTGGCCTCTCGCTCCTCCATCTCATCCGATGGGTGACGGCTGCCCACTCACCACCAGCAGGGCCAGGGCGGCCGAGGCGGCGGGCCAGGCGCGCGCGGCGCGCGGCATTGGATGGGGGCAGAGAGAAAAGGTTGACAAGAGAGGATGGAAGGGAGGCGTCGCCTCTCTGCTCTCCCCTCGCACACACACACACGCGCGCGCGTGCCGCCTGGACGGTGTGTGCGTGTGTGTAGCCTTGCGTGTGTGCGGCCTGCGAGCGAGGCCGCGGAAGGGTGGGAGGAGAGAGGAAATGGGGCGAGGCAAAAATGAAATGATGGGGGGGGGGGGGGGGGGAGGTGGGGCGGGTCACACACCACGCACCCTCACTTCAAAAAAACGCCAACAAACCCACTTGGCCCGCAACGCCGCCCCCCCCGCCCCCCCCTACAGCAGGG
>Ga0315283_10004729_pt1 | contig 11904 bp, 11 predicted proteins | sample YL17G09_0_MG_FD_204541 | JGI IMG/M metagenome (GOLD analysis project Ga0315283, IMG submission 204541) | Sediment microbial communities from Yellowstone Lake, YNP, Wyoming, USA - YL17G09_0 | ecosystem: Environmental > Aquatic > Freshwater > Lake > Sediment | place: USA: Wyoming | collected...
ATTTGGCCGCCGGCGCGATCTCGGCGCCCCGGCCCCGAGCAGTCTCCGGGTGCCGCGTCACGGCTACAGCGAGGTGAGCTCCGCCATCTTGCGGAGCATGGCCGGGCGGAGGTCCCACAGCCAGGAGAGCTCGATCACGTCGGGGTTATTGCACTTCGTGCAAGAGGCGGAACGCTCGAGCATCCGTCGGTAGGCAGGCAGGCGGAGCACACGAGACAGCGGCTCACCGGCGGCGCGAAGCTCGCGCACGTCGGCCAGCGGGCGGTCGCTGTGACTGCAGTCCCGCACGAGCCCGCCGGCGCCGACCGTGAGACGAGCCCGAGGCGCGCGGCACGTGTAGTCGTGCAGCTCGGGGTCGCGGGCGAGGAGCTCGAGATAGGGTCGCGAGTTGAGGATCGGGAAGCCGGCACTCCTGAGATCGTCGGCGGTCCTGGCGGCCGCGCGGAGCTCCTCCGCCGGCAGGGCCAGGCCGGCGAGCGGAGAGGAGACGCCCGTCGATGTCACGAGCCCCGTCTCCATGGGGCAGAAGTACAGCCCGGCCTGCCAGCGCGCGGCGGTGAGGGCGACCCGCGACAGCGCCCCCCGGTTAAGGACCGACAGCACGGTGTTGACGAGAAGCGTGGGTCGCAAAGGGTCGCCGCGGACGACGTCCACGAAGGCCTCCAGTCGTTCGTAGAGGCCCGGGAGGCCGCGGAGGGCGTCGTGCGCGGGCCCGACGTCGTCGAGGCTGAGGATCAGCGCGTCGACCAGGCCGCGCAGCTCGCGCCACCGCTCGCCCACCAACCAGCCGTTCGTGATGAGGGTCGTGAGCAGCCCGGCGCGGCGGGCGGCGAGCAGGAGTTCCGGCAGATCCTGCCGGAGCAGTGGCTCGCCGCCCCAGACCACGAGCTGCGCCATGCCGGCGCGACCGGCCTCGCCGTACAGCCACCTCACCGTCGCGGTGTCGAGCTCTGCAAGCCCGTGGTCGCGCCAGAGACACGTCCGGCAGCGGCCGTTGCAGCGCGCGGTCACCAGGTGGCTCAGGGTGTGGGGACGGCCGCGCACGCGGGCCCGCGCGAGGCGGGTCACCAGGCGGGTGCGCGACGCGGCGCGGCTCCAGCGCGCCTCGGGACGGCTCTTGCGGCCTGAGGAAAGGTCCATGCAGAAGGAGTCTTCCCCGCCAGGCGTACTGCCGACCTCGCGGCGGCCCGTGAGCCGGCCGGCGGTCGGTCCGTTTGGACCCCCGCCCCCCAGGAAGCCGCAGATGCGCACCTCAGGCGGAGGGTGTAGGGTGCCCGAATGAGTACGCCGGGACACCAGCCGCCGAACCGCTCGGATTGGCGCACGGACCGGCGTGAGATCCAGCGCCGCCGGCTGCGCAAGCTGCGCTGGCTCGCCCTGTTCGCGTTCGTCGCCTTCCTGGTGTTCGTCGCCGCCTCGTTTGCCGCCGCCGCCTACACCGAGCGCAGCCGCTTCTGCGAGACCGCCTGCCACGAGATGGCCCCGTACGGCCGCTCGTGGCACAAGTCCGCCCACAAGGACGTCGCCTGCGTGAAGTGCCACATCAAGCCGGGCGCTCTCGAGTTCGCGGAGGCCAAGGGCTCGGCGCTGCGCGAGGTCTACGTCCACTTCAGCGGCCAGGTGAAGGCCCCCATCGCGGTCACCGAACACGTCCCGAACTCCACCTGCCAGGAGAGCGGCTGTCACCCTCAGGGGACGATCACCGACCCCGTGTCGCTGCCGTCGGCCTCCGCGGTCGCGTCGCCAAACCCCGCGGCACGGCCCGCCGGCGCGGCCCCGGCGGTCGCCTTCTCGCACGCGCAGCACGCCAAGGTGCCGCTGTGCATCGACTGCCACTCCCAGGTGGTGCACCGCAGCGTGCCCGGCAAGCCGTACCTCGATCCGACCACGATGGCCTACTGCCTGCGCTGCCACGACGGCAAGCAGGCGTCGGGGGCCTGCGAGACGTGCCACAAGCCGGCGCATGCCCCGCGCGGCGCCTGCACCAAGTGCCACAGTCTGGCCTCGTGGAGCTCGACGTTCTCGCACCCCGCGCCGCTGGGCGCGCAGCACAAGACGGTCGTCTGCGAGAAGTGCCACGTCAAGGCGACCAACGCGTTGATGGGCTTCCCCGCAGGATGCGTGGCCTGCCACGCCAAGCCGCACAAGAACGTGAAGACGGTGCTGTGCGCCAAGTGCCACGTGCCCACGCACTGGAAGCCGGCCACGTTCAAGCACCCGAAGACGGGCTGCACGACGTGTCACACGCCCCCTCATGCGGACCGCGGGGACTGCCTCCGCTGCCACACCACGTCGTCGTGGGCGAGCCACTTCACGCACCCGATCGCGCTCGGCGGCGTGCATGCGAGCTTCCCCTGCGAGCGCTGCCACACCAACGGTCTCAACGCTCCGGGCCGCGCTTGCGTGACCTGCCACGGGACGCATCACGGCAGCCTCACCGACTGCGCCAGCTGCCACTCCACGAGCGCCTGGAGCCCGTCGACCTTCAACCATCCCGCGACGGGCATGGACGGCTGGCAGTCGATGGCCTGCACGCAGTGTCACCCGAACAACCAGTTCGCCAGCGTGTACTGCACCTGCCACGGCGGCAACGTCCCGAGCGGCGACTGACGGCCGCAGGCGGGAGCACTTAGGCGACCCGGCCGCGAGGCAGGTTCAGGCTTCGGCGTGACCCGCCAGCGTCGGCCGGGGGCGGATCGCCTCTGGCGTGGGGAGCTGTGACTGCGCGCGGGCGCGGCGGGCCTCCGCGTTGGCGAGCTTGTGGAGATAGCGACCGCGTTCCTCGAGGCTCGCCAGGACCACCATGTACACCAGACCGCCGATTGCCGCGACGATCGCGGCACTGGCCACGATCACGACCAGGATCTCCAACACGACCATCATCATCTGCCTCCAACGACACGCCTACGCAGGCCGGACTCGTCCTTGCTGACAGGAGTGTAGGCCGTCGTCCCTAAAGGCGGCGTGAATCACCTGGGTGTGAGGCTAAAGAATGTGTAAAGAGGACGGGCGCCTCGAGAAGGAGCCGACTCAGGGAGCCGGCAGCTCGTCGGCCGCCAGGCGGAAGCCGACGCCTGGTTCGGTGATGATGTAACGGGGTCCGCCGGGCCGCGGCTCGATCTTCTTGCGCAGATTGCTCACGTGTACGCGCAGCGTCTGCGCATCCTCCGCCCATTCTGGTCCCCACACCTGTTCCAGGATCATGCGCTGCGTTACCACCAGGCCGGCGTTGCGGGCGAGGAAGGCGAGGATGTCGAACTCGGTCGGGGTGAGCGGCACCTCTTCGCCGGCGAGCGTGACGCGCCGGCGGGCGACATCGATCTCGAGCTCGCCCGCCATCACGACCGGCGGCGGCGAGGTGAGCGCCGCCGTGCGGCGCAGCAGGGCCCGGATGCGGGCCAGCAGCTCGCCGGCCGAGAACGGCTTGGTGAGGTAGTCGTCGGCGCCTTCGTCGAGGGCCTGGATCTTGTCGGCCTCGTTGGCCCTGACCGAAAGGATGAGGATCGGCGCCGTCATCCAGGCGCGCAGCTCGCGGCAGACTTCGATGCCGCTGCGGTCCGGCAGAGCGAGGTCGAGGATGACGAGATCGGGCGGCGCGTCGATCGCCTTGAGCAGCGCCTCCTCGGCAGTGGCCGCCATCTCGAGGGCATAGCCGCGGGTCGAGAGGATAGACCTCAGCGCCCGCCGGATCTGCTCTTCGTCGTCGACGACGAGGATGCGCGTGGGTCTCTCGGGCACGGTCATACGGTCTCCTGGGCGTCGGCCGGCGTGGCCGGAGCTGAACCTGACGGCAGCGCGATGACGAAGCGGGCGCCGCGCGGCGCCACGTCTTCAACGCGGATAATGCCGCCGTGGCTGCGCACGATCTCGCGCGTAATAGCGAGGCCGAGTCCGGTGCCCGACGGCGCGTGGCCGGAGGTGCTGTGCCCCCGGTAGAACTTCTCGAACACCGCGTCGTGCTCCTCGGGCGCGATCCCCGGGCCGAGGTCCTCGACCCAGATCCTGGTGCCTTCGTTCCAGGCGCGGCCGCCGATCGTCACCGGGGTGTTCTCGCCGGCGTAGAGGACCGCGTTCTCGAGCAGGTTCTGAACCACGCGGGTCCACTGCGAGAAGTCGACGTCGACGACGGGCGCAGTGTCGGGCAGATCCACGGTGACACGCTGGCGAAGGTGCGCGGGGAGCGCCGCGATGCCTGCCGCGATGATGTCGCTGAGCTCGTAAAGCTCGCGTCTCTGTTCCCAGGCGTGGGCCTCGAGGCGCGACAGGTCGAGCAGCGCGCCGATGCTGTTGTTCAGCCGTGCGACGTCGCCGACGATCGCGCGGAGCTCGTCGCGCACGCTCTGTTCATCCCAATCGACGTCGCTTTCGAGCAGGTTACTCACCGTCGCGGTGAGAGCCGCGAGCGGCGTCTTGAGCTCGTGAGATACCGAGGAGAGCAGGCTCGCTTTGAGCCGATCGGCCTCGCGCTCGGCGGCCGCCTTCGTCGCCACGGTCTGGAGCTGCTCGCGCTCGAGAAAGGCGCCGACGAGGTTGGCCAGGGAGGCAACGAGGCGGGCGGCGTTGGCCGAGTACGGGACGCCGTTGGTGCGCGCCTGCACGGCGAGCACTCCGGCCGCACCTGAGGGGCTGTGGATCACCGCGTAGAGCGCACCGTCGTTGTCGCGGACCACGGCGGCCGGAGTGCCGGAGACCCGTCCTGCGGCGTTCCCCGCCAGATCGTCGTCCAGGACTCGGCGGGCGCGACCCACCTCGGCGGGGGTGGGCGCCTCGAGGTCCGCCGACTCGCCACCCCAGCGCAGGTCATCGCCTTCCAGAACGAAGACAGACGCTGAGCCGGAGCCCAGCACCCTGACGATCTCGCTGCGGCAGGACTCGGCCATCTGCGCGGTGGACGTCTGGGAGGCCACGGCGGCGCTGACCCGGCTGAGCGCGGCCGTCTCCTGTTCTCGGGCGACGGCGCGCTTCTCGCGATCTCGCAAGCGCCCCGTCTGGACGCCGACGAGCAGGCCGACGATCAGAAAGGCGCCGAGATCGAGCCAGTCCTGCGGGTCGTGCACCTGCAGCGTGTGATACGGCGGCAAGAAGAAGAAGTTCCAGGTGAAGAAGGCGAGCACGGCGGCGAGGATCGCCGGCCACGTGCCGGCGGCGCCGGCGACAAGAAGGATGACGAGCAGGTAGAGCAGCGCCCACTGCCCCTTGGCGAACCAGTCTCGTCCGGCGAGGAAGAGCATGGTCGACAGAGCGATGGTCGCGATGGCGAGCAGGTAACCATGCCGCGAAAAGGCGGCGCTGAGGCGTGCGGTCATGCCGGCATCCTAGACCATTGACGGCGGCCCGGCGCGCGGTGCCTCGCTCGAGCGCATGCGGCGCACTTGGACCCGAGCCAAGGCCACGTCACCCTGGCGATCGACCTGAGACGCACGACGGGAGGGCCGGCGACTTGGTCGCCGGCCCTCCATGTGCGGCCTGCGCGCCGCGTTCTCGGGGCCGATTCGCGCGGTGCCGGCCGTCCGGTGCCCGGGTGGGCGCCGGTCAACTGCCGATGATCACGGCGTGACGGGAGTGATCGTCAGCCTCGCCACGGGGCCGCTCCAGCCGTACATGGCCGGGTCGATGTCGGCGCCGCCCTTGATTCCCTGATGGTTCTGGATGCGCTGATGCGTTGGGTCACGCATCATGCCGCCGAAGGGCGGACCGGGCACGTAGGCCGCCATCTCATTGTTGGCCTCGGTGCCGGCGTCAAGCGCCATGAGGTCGATGGTCCGCACGTTCAGCCCGCGGAGACGCAGGCTGTCCACGCCCACGAAGCCGTCGTTCGTCTGCACCAGCATGGTGGCCAGGGACAGACGCGCCCACCTGGGAGCGCGGACCGTGACCGCTGCCGAGGAGCCGGGCAGGATCCCGCCGCCGGCGGTCTTCACGTCGAACACGCGGCGCGAGTACATGGCTCGCATCGCCGCCGGTCCGTTGTTGCCGTCTTCGGCGATGATCCGCAGCTCTGTGCTTGCGAAGTGGTTCAGGCGGTACAGGCGGTAGCTCGCATCGTGCGAGATGAACACCGGCGGCGAGAGGATCTGGTTGGCCGTCAGGTTCTCGATCTTCACTTCGTACATGGCCGCGCCGCCGTTGGCCCAAGCCGCCGCCGCCGGCAGCAGGAGCACGGCCACCAACATCATCGCGGCTAGGGTGATTCTGCTGAGAGTCTTTGAACGCATGATCGCACCTTCCCTCTCGACTCTCCGGCTACGCTCCCGGCCCCGGCGACCGCCGCCTGGAGAAGTCTCTCAAGGGCGTCCGGTCGATCTGTCTCTGGTGACCGGCGCCCTTCCGACACCGGCATCGTACCCACGGCCAGTGTCGCGCGGCTTGCCAGACTCTTACGAATCGAGGAACAACGTGAGGTCTGCCGCATCCGGGGAGCCTATGACGGGTACAGTAGAGCCGATTCGAGCGCGCGAAGTCAGAGGTGTACGGCATGTCGCCATCCATCCTTGTCGTCGAAGACGAACCGAGCATCGCCGAGGTGGTCAGTCTCTATCTCGGCCGCGCCGGCTTCGACGTGCGCATCGCCGGCGACGGGCTCGCGGCGCTCGATGAGGTCGAGCGCCGCGAGCCGGACCTTGTCATCCTCGACCTGATGCTGCCGAGGCTCGACGGCTACGAAGTCACGCGCCGCCTGCGGGAGATGGGCGATACGCCGATCATCATGCTCACGGCGCGCAAGAGCGAGGTGGACCGGATCGCCGGCCTCGAGATGGGGGCCGACGACTACGTCGTCAAGCCGTTCAGCGCCCAGGAGCTCGTGAGCCGCGTGCGCGCCGTCCTCAGGCGGGCGACGGCCGCGCCGGTCTCCGACCCGGGCGATGCTCGCCTGGAGTTCGACGACCTCGTTATCGACCCCGTTGCCCGGGTCGTCACGGTCCGCGGAGAGGAGCACGCGCTGACTGCCAAGGAGTTCGACTTGCTCCTGACCCTGGCACGGCGGCCGCACGCCGTCTTCAACCGCGACAAGTTGCTCGAGCTGGTGTGGGGGTCGGCGGACTACATCGACCCGAGCACCGTGACCGTGCATGTGCGCCGCGTGCGTGCCAAGATCGAGGACGATCCGTCTGAGCCGCGCCGCATCGTCACGGTCTGGGGCGTCGGCTACCGTTTCGAGCCATGAGCGCTTCTCCCCCGCGGCAAAGGGACAAAGAGGCGCCCCGCCCCGTCGTGGTCTTCGTCGCCGGCACGGTCGCCGCGGTCATCGTCGCGCTGCTCGTCTTCGCGCTGCTCATGCGACCACCGCAGCAGGACTTCGTCGCCATGTCGGCGTTCCTTGGGCTCACTGCGCTCGTCTCCCTTGGCGTGGGGGTCGCCGCCGCTCGCCTTGGATGGATGCGACGCTCACCGAAGCTCGTGTGGACGCTCATGGGCGGCTACCTGCTTGCCGCCGTGCTGACGTTCTTGAACGTGCTCTTCTCGGCGCGCCTCATGTTCCTGAACCGCCACGACCTTCTGCTGGCCTCCGTGCTGCTGGTCTTCGCCGGCATCATCGCCGCGTCGCTCGGCTATCTGTTGTCAGGCGGCGTGGTCGCCGCGGTCACGCGGCTCAATCGCGCCGCGGGGGAAGTGGCGGCAGGCGACCTCGACGTCCAGGTGCCCGTCGACGGGTCGGACGAGGTCGCGGCTCTGGCGGCGAGCTTCAACGAGATGACCCGCCGGCTCCGCGAAGCGGAGGCAGAACGGGTCGAGATCGACGCGGCTCGCCGCGACCTGCTGACGGCCGTCGGTCATGACTTGCGCACGCCTCTGGCATCCGTGCGCGTCATCCTCGAGGCGCTCTCCGACGGCGTCGTTGACGACCCCGCAACGGTGGCGCGCTACTTGCGCACGGCGCACGGCGAGCTCAACACGCTGTCACTTCTGGTGGACGACCTCTTCATGCTGGCGCAGCTCGACGCCGGCGGCGTCAAGATGGAGCGCCAACCCAACTCCTTGAACGACCTCATCTCGGACACCCTCGAGTCGTTCTCCGTACGCGCCGAACAGCAGCACGTGACGCTGCGCGGCGAGCCCGGTCTGTCGTCGGGCGCGGCGGCTTTCGACGCCCGGTACGTGGGGAGGGCGCTCTCCAACCTCGTCGAGAACGCGCTCCGCTACACGCCCCCCGGGGGTGAAGTGGTGCTGCGCACCGGGGGGGTGGCCGGGGGGCTTTCCGTAGAGGTCAGCGACACCGGTCCCGGCATCGACGCGGCCGACCTGCCAAGGGTCTTCGAGCGCTTCTACAGGGGCGAGAGCTCGCGCAACCGGGCCACCGGTGGCAGTGGACTGGGACTCGCCATTGTGAAGGGCGTGGTCGAGGCCCACGGCGGCAGCGTCAGGGTCGAGGCGCCGCCTGGTCGCGGTGCGACCTTCTCCTTCATCCTGCCGGTCTGAGCCCTCCTATCTAGACCGCCAGGCAGACGGTCGCTCCGAGAACGGCCGGCAGTGGAAGGAGCACTCCGCGCACCCGGATCGCCAAAGGCACGACGAACGGCCGGGAGAGCGACCGTTCTCGATAGCGCAGGGCGATCACCGAGAGGTGTGTGAGGGTGAACGCGATCGCGACGCCGAATCCGAGAAGGCCGAACAGCAGCAGCGGGTCTCGCGGCAGCAACAACACGCCGGCGGCGAGGCCGAACAACTCGATACCCACATACGGCGTCATACGAGCTATGCCCAAGCGACCGATCGGCGCGGGCACCTGCCGGTGTCGCGCGAGCGAGTACAGGATCCGGCCCGACCCACCCACCACGGCGCTGGCGCAGAGGACCAAGGCGAGCGAGACGACGAGGGCGACCCAGACCTTGAGCGGTGGCTCCAGCCAGTCCAGCTCCTCGGGCAGGCCCTCGACGATGCCCATCACCGGGTCTCGCAGGTAGTCGCTGCCGAGCAGCGTGCCGTAGAGCCGCGTCACCGGACTGCCGTCTTGCTCGACCACGGGACCCGCCGGTCTCTGCGCCGGAATGACGTACCCGCCGTCCTCCCTGCTGACCGGTACGTAGACGGTGATTGACGGGTCGTCCGCCATCACGTACACCCCCTGGCGGTCGCCGGGGACGACCGCGACCGGCCGGGTCAGCCTGGTCGCCGGATCGACGGGCACCACGTTTGCCTCGACCGGAAGGACAGAGAGCGCGATGAGTCCGAGCCCCACGCTGAGCGCGATGATGATGGGCGGCATGACGGTGATGGCACGCGGCACGTCGCTCTCCGGGTGCAGGGCGGTCTCCGCCCGGCTCGAGACGGTGTCGATGCCCAGGAGCGCACCGAGGGACAGTGGGAGCACCCAGAGCAGGCTTCCCCAGGTCGGCGCGACGCCGAGGTCGATCTGGCTCCACACGTCTCCGGGGCGGAGCATGACGAACAGCCCCACGACGAGCAGAAGGACGAGGGTCGAGAATCCCAGGACCGCGGCAAGCGAGCTCAGGCGCACCGACTCGGGCAGGCCGAGCAGGTTGAGAACGATGACGATCACCAGGACCCCGGCTCCAAGCACGAGGTCGTAGGGCCACACCTGGAGCTGGGGCCAGAGCGCACCGAGGTAGTGCGGCACGGCGAGGCAGGTGATGGCGACGAACACCGCGGAGTCGAGCAGGAGGGCCCACGCGGCCGCGAACCCCATCATGGGGTCGAACGCCCGGCGCGCGAAGCTGGTGGCGCCGCTGGCGTCGGGAAGCGCCGCCGAGGCCTCGGCATACGACCAGGAGGTCAAGATGAAGACCAGACCCACCAGCGCGATGATGAGCGGCGTGAGGCCGAGCGCGAAGAGCGCCAGCGCCCCGAGCACGAGGTAGATCGAGGTGGCGATGTCGCCGTAAGCCGTACCGAACAGGCCACCGCGGCCTACGACTCGCGCGAGCGCTTCCTGCCGTCCTCTCCGTGCCAATCGACCTCCCCCAGTCGCCCACTCTCGACGACCTGCTCCGTCGCGCCACGTTAGCATCGGTGGGGCGGCCTCTCAAGGGGCTCGTCCGAGCAGGAGGCGCTGCCTCCCGCCCGTCCCGCCGCCGGTCGGCCGCCGTTGCTCGTCGTCGCGCCGGGGCGTAGACTCGACCCCGTTCTGGTCGGCGTCGCCATCATGCATGGGGGTATACGGAAGAGCCTGCGCGGGACTCCTGACTTCCGTGCAGCCGCGCTGGTGGCTGCCGACGTTCTCGTGTGCGCCTTCTCACACGGAGTGCTCGCGAGGAAGTCGGCGCCGTCGGCGTGGGAGTCGGATTCGGGGATGGAAATGGACGAGCAGCTTCAGGGTCTGCTGGATCGGATCCGCCGTGAGGGCGTGGAGCGCGCCGAGGCCGAGGCCGAAGGCATCGTCGGTGAGGCGCAGCAGCGCGCGCGCCATATCGTCGCGGAGGCCGAGGCCGAGGCCGGCGAGCTTCGTCGCCAAGCGGAGGCCGACGCCGCAGCGAGCCGGGAGCGCGGAGAGAAGGCCCTCGACCAGGCCGGGCGGGACTTCCTGCTCACGCTGCAGAAGCGCATCGAGGCGATCCTCCGCGAGACCCTGCGCGATAGTGTGGCGACGGCTCTCACCCCAGACGTCGTCGCCGACATGTTGGTGCGTCTCGCGGAGGCGTACGCCGCCCACGACATGAACGAGAGCCGCGTGGACGTGCTGCTGGCCGCGGAGGACCGCGAGCGCATCGCCGCGATCGTCATGCAGAAGTACCGCGACCTCGTGAACCAGGGCTTGACCCTGCGCGCCGACGAGCGGCTCGACAAGGGCTTCAAGGTGTCCTTCGTCGATGACAAGCTGTACCACGACTTCAGCCTGTCGGCCCTCGTCGAGGCGCTCGCCCCCGTTCTCAAGCCCTCGCTCGGAGCATGCGTCGCGCGGGCCGCCCGGGAGCAGGACTGAGTGGAATACGTCTATCTGGTGGCGAGCTTGCCCCATCTCGAGTTGGGGGGCGCACCTCCTTTCACGTCCGCGGAACTTCTGTTCTCCTGCGGCGGCGTCCTGCGGCAGGACCACTGGGAGGACCTGCGCGCGATCGTCGAGGGCAGGCCTCAGGATGTGCGCGCGCCTGAGGCGCGTCGCCTCGTGGACCCCGAGACGCAGCTGCGCAATGCTCTGGCGCGGATCCGCGCGCAGCGCTCGGGCGTCGAGTATGAGGCCCGCGCGCACCCGCACGCTGGATACGACACGCGCGTCGAATCGGTGGCCGCGCGGGCGCTGGCCGTCGAGGACCCATTGGAGCGCGAGCTCGTCCTCGACCGTCATCGCTGGGCGCTCCTCGACGAGGCCGCCTCGCAGCCGGCGTTCGGGGTCCACGCGGTCTTCGCCTACGCGCTCAAGCTGCTGATCGTCGAGAAGTGGACCAGTCTCAGCGATGAGAGCGGTCTCGAGGTGGCCATGCAAGTGGTAGAAGGCAACCTCGTGGGGAGCGGCTTGTGAGCGCGCGCACCGGTCGCGTCAAGGGGGTCAACGGGAACCTCGTCACGGTCGAGTTCGACGAGTCCGTGAGCCAGAACGAGGTCGCCTACGTCGCGCAGGGCGACCTGCGCCTGATCGCCGAGGTAATCCGCGTGCGCGGCCGGTATGCGGACATGCAGGTCTTCGAGAGCACCGCCGGCATCACCGTCGGCGACCAGGTCGAGTTCGCCGGTGACCTGCTCTCAGTCGAGCTGGGCCCCGGCCTGCTGGCCACGGTATACGACGGCCTGCAGAACCCTCTCAACATCATCGCCGAACGGCACGGCTTCTTCCTGCCCCGGGGGGAACAGGTCGAGGCGCTGCCGCGTGACCGCGCCTGGGAGTTCACGCCTCGGGCGGCGGCCGGCGATCGGGTGCGGGCCGGCGACACGCTTGGCGTAGTCACGGAGGAGCTCTTCGAGCACCGCATCATGGTGCCGTTCGGGGTCACCGGCGCCGCCTCAGTCGCC
>Ga0315283_10004731_pt1 | contig 11904 bp, 16 predicted proteins | sample YL17G09_0_MG_FD_204541 | JGI IMG/M metagenome (GOLD analysis project Ga0315283, IMG submission 204541) | Sediment microbial communities from Yellowstone Lake, YNP, Wyoming, USA - YL17G09_0 | ecosystem: Environmental > Aquatic > Freshwater > Lake > Sediment | place: USA: Wyoming | collected...
CGAAGGCGCGTGAGAGCGCTCATCATCGACTTCGAGACGACTGGCCTGCCGTTCCACCCGGACGCGAAGCCGGCGCTGCAGCCGCGAGCGATCGAGTTTGCCGGCATGCTGGTCGATGGCCACGGCGAGATGATCGCCGAAGACAGTTGGCTGGCGAAGCCGCCGCACGACATCGACGCTGTGATCACCAAGATCACCGGCCTCACCAACGAAGACTTGGCCGATGCGCCGCCGTTCATCGAGAATCTGCCGCGGCTGCGCGCGATGTTCGATGGCGTGGACGTGCTCATTGCGCACAACCTTCCGTTCGATGCGGGCGTGCTCGCGAACGAGCTGCGTTTTGCGAATGCGTTGGACGGCTGGCCTTGGCCGCGGCACCTGCTCTGCACCGTTCAAACCTTCGAGCCGATCTGGGGCCGCCGTCCGAAGCTCATCGAGCTTTTCGAGGCGACGACCGGCGGCGTATACCAACAGACCCACCGAGCCTTGGACGACGTGCGCGCATTGGCCGCGATCGTTCGGCAGGAGCGACTCCTTGACCTCATTGCCGCAGCTCCGTGTTCGGAGCGAATTCAATTTCCGCCGTACCTTTGGACCCATCCCGAAGCTGGCCGAGCGGCTGGCTGACCTCGGCTGTCCGGCCGCCGGATTGGTGGACCCGAATACGTGGGGCCACGTCCGCTGGGAACGAGCGCTGTCTAAGGTGGGCGTAGCGCCGCTCTTTGGGGTAGCCCTAGGGGTTGCACAGGCCGGCGAGCGATCGCCACAGGCGTGGCTCCTCGCGAGCGATACGAGGGGTTTATACGACTGGCTCAGCCACAATCGAGCGCCGGGACCGGAAGACTGGGCCGCGGCTGGCCGGTTCGCCGTCCGCTTCGCCGGAGACGGATTGACCGACCCGGAGACGTTCGACTACGTTGACACCAACCCGCGCTCAATCCTCGCCGGCCACCGCGCCATCGAGCTTGCGCGGCGCACCGGCAAGCCGTTGGTTGTGACCTCGGACGGCGACTACCCCGGACCCGACGACTGGCGTGCGTTCCTCGCGCTCACCGACAACCGACGCATGACGCCTCAGCACCTGCTCACTGACGACGAGCTGCGCGCATCGCTGCCGTGGTTGAGCGATGCGCAGTGGCGCGCCGCCGTCCGCAACACACACGAGGTGGCAGAGCGATTGAAAGGTTGGACGCTGCCTCGCGCGCCCATCATCAAGTTTGAAGGCGACCTCGAAGCACAGCTGGAAGAAGGCAAGCGTTATCGCCTCGAAGCCGGCCACATCGCGAGCTGGACCGATGAGTACGACTCGCGGCTACGTCGCGAGCTGGAGCTGATCCGCGAGAAGCAATATGAAAGTTACTTCCTTGTGGTCGGCGACCTTGTGCGCTGGGCGAAGGAGCGTATGCTGGTTGGACCGGGCCGCGGCTCGTCGGCCGGATCGCTTGCTTGCTTCCTGCTCCAGATCACCGAGGTGGACCCGCTGCCGCACCACCTGCTGTTCGAGCGGTTCATTGACGTCACGCGCAACGACCTTCCCGACATCGACATCGACTTCAGCGACCGGGCGCGCGATGAAGTGTTCACCTACCTTGCCGATAAGTATGGACGCGACAACGTGGCGCGCCTCGGCAACGTCAGCACGCTGAAGCCGCGCTCCGTCATCGCCGAGTGCGGCAAGCGCCTCGGCATCCCGAAGCCGGCGACATTCTCGATATTCAATGTGCTCATCGAATACACTTCTGGCGACTCGCGCTACGGCCACTCGCTCGAAGACACGCTGTTGAAGACCGATCCGGGCCGGCGCTTCACCGAGCAATACCCGGAAGCTGGCGTCATCCACGCCGCCGAAGGTCACGCATGGCACACCTCGGTGCACGCGGCCGGCGTGCTGGTGAGCACGGAGCCAGTGACCAACTACTGCGTTGTGTACGATGGCGTGGCGCAACTCGACAAGCCGGACGCTGAGCACCTTGGGCTGCTCAAGATCGACGCGCTGGGGCTGCGCACGCTGGGCGTGATCGAAGATGCCGGCTGCGTTACGTCGCGGCAGCTCTACGACTTGAAGCTGGACGACCCGGCGGTGTTCGCGATCTTCAATGAGCGGAAGTTTGCCGGCGTGTTCCAGTTCGAGGGCGCAGCGCAGCGGCGCGTCAGTATGCAGATACCCATCAAGTCATTCCAGCAGATCGACCACGTGACGGCGCTCGCACGGCCCGGTCCGTTGGGCGGCGGCGCGGCGCACTCTTACGTCCGGCGCAACGATGGCGCAGAGCCAATCGTGTTCCGCCATCCGTCGATGGAGCACTACCTTGGCGACACGCTCGGCGTGGTCCTGTACCAAGAGCAGGTGATGCGCATCAGCCGCGAGATTGGAGACTTTTCTTGGGCTGTGGTCGCCGAGATTCGCAAGGCCATGAGCGGACGAAAGGGCAAGGAATATTTCGACCGGCGCGGCGCGGAGTTCCTTGTCGGCGCGGCGCGGCTCGGCCTCGATGCGACGGCTGCTTCAATCATCTGGAATGAAATCTGTACCTTCGGCGCGTGGGGCATGAACAAGTCGCACACCGTCAGCTACGGCATCATCGCCTACTGGACGGCGTGGATGAAGGCATACCACCCGATCGAGTACGCCGCGGCCCTGCTGCGCAATGCGAAGGACGACATCCAAGTCATCGAGACGCTGCGCGAGCTGACGGCGGAAGGCGTGCGCTACGTGCCATTCGATCCGGAGCGCAGCGCCATCGACTGGTCGGTGCAGGACGGCACGCTGTACGGCGGCTACCAAATCCTCCACGGCATCGGTGTCGCAAAGGCCACCGGGCTGGTCGCTCGCCGCGATGCCGGCACACTCACCAAGAAGGATCGCGAGCTGATCGCTGCTGCCAAGCCGAAGTTTGCCGAGCTGCGCGAGGCGCACGCGATGTGGGGCGAGTGGTACGAGAACCCGGACAAGTTTGGCGTAGGCAGTCCGATCCGCGAAGTGACCGAGCTGCGCGACCGCGAGCGCGCGGTGGTGCTGCTGAAGATCGTGCGACGAGTCCGGCGCGACGAGAACGAAGCCGTGCGTGTCGGCCGGCGCAATGGCGCAAGATTCGAGGGCCAGCCGTTGTTCCTTGACCTCTATGGCGTGGACGACTCGGTGACGAAGCCAATCACACTCCGCATCCGCCCCAAGGACTGGTTCCGACTCGGCGTGCCGATCGTGGACAAGCTCCGCGACGAGGATGACTGGGTGCTGGTGCGCGGGATGTGGCTCGAACAGTTCAGCATGATCACGGTCGAGCGCATCTGGGTCATCACCCAACCGGAGTTGAAGTTTGCGTAAGCCAGAGCAACGAGTCTACGACACGATGAAGAGAAACTGCGCGGACGGCGTGCGGCTCGAACGAATCGAGAACGGCGTGGGCAGCGGCCTGCCCGATGTCCACTGCCTGTGCCGCGGCGTGACGCGCTGGGTCGAGCTGAAGGCATTGAAGCGCCCGAAGCGCCCGACCACACCGCTGTTCAAGCCGCGCACGTTGCGCCCAGAGCAGACGGCTTGGCACTTGTCGTATAACCACGCGGGTGGCCGCAGCTTCATCCTCGTGCGCGACGATCAGCGCGTGCTGTACGTTTTCCCCGGCGGCATGGCGCTCGAACTACCTGCGCTGTCCCTTGCTCAATGTCAGAAGTTTGTCGTGATGAGTTGGGCAATTGCATTCGCGGAGATATTTAAATGAAGACGGTCGGCATGGCGCATCAGCTCGAAGGCTTGGCGCGCCTCGAAGGTAAGCGGAACTACGGACTGTTCTGCGAGCAAGGAACCGGAAAGACTTGGATTGGGTTGGCGGATGCAGAGCGCGCCTTTGGCCTCAACAAGATCAATGCGCTGCTGGTGGTCGCGCCGAAAGGTGTTCACACCAACTGGACGCGCCGCGAGATTCCCACACACCTCGAAGCGCCCTACAAGGCAGCGGCTTATCTCGCTGGATCGAAGCGCGCGCTGAATGCCGTCAAGGCGCTCAGTGTCGAGGGCGGCGATAAGCTGCGCGTGATGGCGGTGAACATCGACGCGCTCAATCACAAGGAAGGTTTCGCGGTAACGCGGAAGTTCCTGACCGATCATCGGGCGATGATGATTGTGGACGAGTCCCACCGCATCAAGACTCCGAGCGCAGGCTGCACCAAGCGCGTCACCACCCTCGGTCGCCTCGCGATCGCGCGCCGGATCGCGACTGGGACACCGCTGACGAATGCGCCGCCCGACCTCTTCAGCCAGTTCGAGTTCCTCAAGCCGGGCATGCTTGGGTCAACCTCCTATCGCGCATTTGTGGCGCGCTACGCCGAGCTGCTGCCCGACGACCACCACTTGATGCGGCACATCACCACGCGCATGAAGCAAACCAACCGCTGGGCGGCGAATGCGATGGAGGCTGGCACGTGGCAAGCACCGCAACTCTACGCGCGCGATGCGAGCGGCGCGCCGCGCTGGCGCAACTTAGACGAGCTGCGCGAGCTGCTTGCGCCGCTGACGTACCGGGTGCTGAAGAAAGATTGCTTGGACCTGCCTGAGAAGATTTACCAAACGCGCTACTTCGAGTTGAGCGCGACGCAGCAGCGCGTCTATCAACGGGTGAAGGAAGAGTTGATCGTAGAAGTGGGCGATGACCTGCTGTCGGTGCACGCACTTGCTGCGCTGATGAAGCTGCAGCAGATCACCTCCGGCTTCGTCAACATCGAAGGCGAGCCGGTTTACATTTCGGACGACAACCCGCGGCTGGCGCTGCTGAAGGAAGTGATAACCGACCAGCAAGGACCGTTCATTGTATGGGCGCGCTTCCGCGAAGAGATTGCCGCCATCATGCGGCTGCTCGAAGAGATGAAGGTGCCGGCGGTGCAGTATCACGGCGACGTGAAGACCAAAGACCGCGAGATGGCCGTTGACAGCTTCCAGAGCGGCGCAGCCATGGCCTTCGTTGGCCAAGCCGGAGCCGGCGGCATCGGGCTGACGCTGACCGCAGCAGAGTCGGCCATCTACTACAGCAACGACTTCAACTACGGCACGCGCGCACAAAGCGAAGACCGTTGTCACCGCAAGGGCACCACCAAGCACGTCGTCTACATCGACCTATGCGCGAGCGACACGGTGGACGAAGGTATTGCCGCCGCGCTGCAACGCAAAGCCGACACCGCGGCCGAAGTGCTCGGAGATAACATCAAATAGCTTTGTGTTTCGGAGAAAACGAGCGACACTCCGATTCCACCTAGGCAGGAGGCAAGATGAACGATCCAACCCCACAAGTCGCGCCGGAGACGCTTACAGAAGCAGCCGGCCGCAGCGCGGCAGCACTCACCACCCGCTTGCTCGAAGCGCACAGTAGACTTCCGCTTGGGCACCGCGAGCTGGACCCGGCAACGCTTCAATCGACGTTGGCCTTGGCGTTCCAACAGGGAGCCAACTGGGCGATGGACCGCGCCATCCAGCTTGCGATGGCGCAGACAAAACCAATCAATAGGAGAGCGGTTTGATGCACGTGCAAACGACGAAGTACGCAGAGGATCGGGTGAAGGTCGTGGGGCCGCACGCGCTGCTTGGCGAGATGCTTGCCAACATGTCGGCGATCGAGGCGCATCTGTTGGTGATGACCTCCGCGAGCCACCTGCCGTCAACCGTCGCGCAGAACATCCTGCGCGACGTGATGGTGCGGTGTCGCAACAAGGCGGCAGGCTCGTGACAGCGATCATCATTGCGCTCGGCCTTCTCTTGCTGCTTTGTATCGGCGTGCTTATCGCGCTGCAAGACTTCGGCTCCAGCAAGTGGCAGACGCGCCGCGAGCTGAACCGGCTCACGCGCCAACAGAGTGCGCGCAAGGCTTGGGAGCGGATGATCAAGGCGGATTGGTAACGTGCGAACGCAGGGAGGGGTCGCGATGTTTGACAACGAGTCGGATGCAGGGAGTTGGGCACGCGAGCTGAAGGCACGCGGCATGCACGAGTGCAAAGGTTGCGGCTGGACCGGACGCCAGCCGTCCGTCACAGACGCCAGCTCGGTGGTGGAACGCAACGGCCGCATGGAGATGGATCGCACGCACCTGCTCGTCTGCCCTTCCTGCCACCAGCTGCTTCATCGCAGCGACCAGCAACACATCGCGAGGATGGACAGCCATGGGTAGCGGAACGGATGCGGCAGCCGCGGCCGGCGGCAAGCTGCACGCACAAGTCATCGATGACTTCAAGGACCAGCTGCTGATCGCGCTAATGGCGCGGCTGGCGGATGCGCAAGGCAACCTATCAATCCCGGTGGGCGAAGTCGATGCCACCGGCCGCTACGTCGTCGCCATGGCGATCCGTGACGGCAGCTTCCTCTTCGAGTTGAGGCAGAAGTCATGAGCCAGCACGCGACCCCCGACTGCGACGGGCGCTGGATCGACATCTCAACCTTCGTCCAGCGGCGAGTGATGTGCCTGAAGTGCCGGGCCATCATCGAAGGCGTATCCGACCCGGACGACGAGCGGCTGGCGGCTCCCCCGATCGCGCTGCCGGAGCCGGCCGCGGAGCCGGGAACGTGGACGGAACGAACGGAGGCTGGGCAGGCGTGGTCTTTGTCGCCTTGGGCGGTCCTTGCCCTAGTCGCCACCGCGCTCGTCGCGGTGGCCTTCTCCGTTGGCCTCGTGGTAGGGCAGCGGTTCCTGCCCTGACCGCGCCGGCCGGATCGTCTCCGGCCGGCGCAGCGCCGAACTAGAACACCGTGGCGGTGATGTCCGTGACGGCTCCCGGAGCCGCGAGCGGCGTGGGGATGTTGACCGAGAAGACGGTGGCCGCAGACGACTTCGGCGGCACCTGCCGGTCCACCGCGACAAACGAGAACTCGTAGTCACCCGGCGGTAGGTCCGTCTGGGTGAAAGCCTGGACACCGGCCTGCACCGCCGTCAGCAGCGTGAAGTCCGGCGCACCGCCAACCTTCATGCTGACTTCAATGCGCGCGATTTCCGCTGCCGCGAGCGGCGTGCCGTCTTCGCGTACGGCCGGGTCTTTCCAATTCAGTTGAACATTCATGGGCATCACCTTTGCGTTGGGTTGGGTTACGGGACCGGGAGCGGCTGTGGTGCGTCGGCCAAGCCAGTAGAGGAACCACCACAGCCATCGAAGAAAGATCAGGCGCACGTGGCAACAGCGATCGTCGGTTGCGTCGCGCCAAACCAAGTCACGGCGCTCGTCGGCACCGCAAAGTATGTCTTGCCGCCAGCGATCACCCCATTGTTAGCGTCGCAAGCTGTGCTGGCCGGCACCGTGCCGACCGGGATCATTGCATAGCGATCCTGCTGCCGCACCGCCATGAAGGCTGTGAGCGCAGTCACCGTTAAGCCGGTGGGCGGCTGCGGCTTCAACACGATCGTCTTAGACACGTACGCAGTGAAGTCGCTCTGGTCCGTTGCCGTCTCCGAGCGCGCAGCGAAGCACCACACACCCGCGCCAAGTCCCGTGATCACCTTGGTTGTCGTTGGCTGCGGCACCGCCACCGTCACCGGAGCCGGTGTGGCGAGTAAGCCGTTGTTGGTGGCGTTGCACTTGCCGTAGATCAGGCTCGTCTGCGTCAGTGCGCCGGCCGCGATCGGTGAGTTGTCGGTGTACTGCGTCGGGTTGGTCCACGTCAGCGTCGCGTCCGCTGCGTGCGCAGTGGTGCAAAACAGCAAGCCCATTAGCAGCGCAGCGCAGACGCCAAGCCGCGCAAGTGTATGGCGCCGTGCATCGGCGACAAACCAAGCTTGGATGCGATTCATTTCTTTGCTCCTGTTGAAGACATTTCGATAACGCAGGCCTGCCGCGCCTTGTAGCATTCGATCGTCTCGCCACGCGCAGCCCAAGCCTCAGCCAGCTCGCCGTTGGTCGTCGGCTTTCCTTCCGGAGCCGGGCAAGCCGCGGTACACAGCGAAGGTATCTTGGCCGGCACGATCACTTCGCGGATCGTCTCCCGCGGCACGCAGCCGCTGAGAGCGATCGCTGCGAGCACCACCGCCACGCGGATCATAGCGGACAACTCACGGCTTGCGCCGCCCAAGCCGCGCAGGGCGCGCTTTGCTGCTTGGCTTCCGCGAACCGGCCGCGCCACGCCGCCGCCTCGCGCCGGGTCGCTTCCTCGGAGGCAAGCGCCGTCGCCACTGCGGTGGAGGCGGCTTGCGCAGCGTCGGCGGCGGCTTGGTTCGCGCGCGCTTCGCTCTTGCGGTCGCACTCGCTGCCCTTCACGCAGTCGCGCTCGTCCTTGAGTGCCTGCTTCACGACGGGCAGTTCAATGTGCGCCTCGTGCCACGTGCGCACCCGCTGCACGCCGAACCAGATGGCCACGAGCAGAGCGCCAAGCGCAATCAACTTGATCACCCAGATCGGCGGCATGGCTCACTCCTCCTTCGGCGGCGGCGGCGCGCCGGGATTGATGAGAGACTGCACCCGGCCACCGATCAAGTCTGCGATGTTGTTGGCGATGAACCCAACGCCAAATGCTAGCGCGGGACCGGCCTTGCCGTTGAGCAGATCGAGGTAGTCGAGGAAGGTGATGCCGCCGGCCGTGGAAGTGAGCGCGAACAGCGTGCTTGGCCAGTTGGTCAGCCAGTATGTTTTCAAGCTGACCGGACTCATCCCCGGCACCGACTTGCTGCGTGCCATCGTGATCTGCTTCAGCCAAAGCGAGACGACCCCCAACAGTGCCATGCCAATCACCGCCGGCCACACCACAGCCTTTATCGGGTCCATCATTCCTCCTACGCTTCGTTGTTGCTTGCGGGTTGACCGTTACTCGCGAACAGCACCAGCTCCGTGGTCGGGAGCGGCACCGCAGAAGGCCAACGATACCCTGCCACGCGCAACGGGTCAAAGGCCGCGATGCTGACGCGATCGCCTTGGTTGCCGCCGAGCGTCATGATGCGTCCGGTTCCGTCGCGACCGACGACGAAGCCGACGTGACCGCCGCCTGTGCGCGCGTACACGACCACGCAGCCCGGAACCGGCCGCGCGATCGGTGTGCCCCAATCGAGCCAACCCATTGCGCGATACCAATTCTTGGCCGGGAGAATGCCTGCCTCCTTCATGCAGGCTGCAACGAAGGTGCCGCACCATGGCGTCTCATCGTCGGTCCACCAAGCCTTTAGGCTGGTGAGCCACGTGCGGATGAGCGGTGCGGTGCCGCTACCATGGACTTCTGCGGTGCCAAGGTAATTGCGCGCAGCAACAATCCATTTCTGTTCGTTCATTTTGCCTCGCAAAAGTTATGGCAAGGTGCCCCAGAATCGAATACCGATATCTGCCATCGTTGCGTCCTGTGACGCTGGAGCAACTAGCTTGATGTTGCCGCCACTGTACGGCTGAGCGCCACCAACATCGTCAGCAAACTCCATGAACCCTGCGTCATCGTAGTTCAACTCTCCGACGAGCGTTCCGTTCCGATAGATCTTGATTTGCTTGCCGTAGGTAGTGGCAGCAATGGCGGAGTAGGAAGAGAAGTCGGTAACGTTCCACGTCATTCCCGCCGCGATGATGAAGCCGACAGTTTCTCCGGCTCCCGGCTTGCCTTTGATGAAGATGTCGATTGGGTAGGACATCTGCTGCCAGTATACGTTGCCGTACTGGTCTGCGCCGAGCACCGCAGTTCCTGACGACGGGCCATTCAGGGCGGCGGCTGCTCCCGCCCCTGTGGACACGGCAATCTGACCGTCTGCCGTCCAGATCGCATCTGTTGCGACATCACCACCTCCGCCGCCCCCTGCCGCCCACTTGAGTCCGGTGGCCGTGGTGGAGTCGGCAGAGAGCACTTGCCCATTGGTGCCAACGGCCAGCTTTGCTGCCGTGTTCGCGCCAGTCCCCACCGCAAGGTCACCTTTTGCATCAAAAATTGCATCTGCCGCGACGTTGCCGCCGGCCGCGGCCCACTTGAGTCCGGTGGCCGTGGTGGAGTCGGCAGAGAGCACTTGCCCATTGGTGCCAACGGCCAGTCGCTGCGCGGCATTGGCTCCCGTCCCAACGGGCAGGTCTCCCTTCGCATCAAAGATCGGGTCTGTTGCTATAGGACCGAACGACAACACCTCCCACATCTGCGGAGAGTTCTGGCCGTACACATACCACTGCGAGTCGCTTCGCAGGTACAGCAGCCAGCCTTCCTGCGGAGCGAAGAATGACCATGCTGGGCCGATGTAGACGGCAATCTGATCGTCTTTTCCGGCCCATGCACCCGTTGCGCCCGCACCGACAAGGTAGCGATCACCCGCAGCCGGCGATCCCGGCGGCGTGGCAGTCTGCGAAATGATGCTGGCCTGAACAATCGCATCCAGCATGCGAAGAGCGGCATTCAGCGAGATGTGCGGCTGCGACTGGTTCGCAACGAGTTCTGGAAGCGACAAGTTTGGTGTGGTCATACCGTCTCCTCTGTAACGTAGCCGCGGCCAACCACGGCCGACAGCTGATAGATGCGAACTATGATTGAGGACTGCGGTGAGCCGAAGTCCGTTACTTGGTCTGCCGCCGAGTACACTGCCGTCTGTGCCGTGACAGACAGTGTGCGCACGACGGTGACGCCATTCATGATTTCAACCTCGTATGCTTCTGTGGCCTCGGACAGCGGCACGTCATACCCGGTGGACGCAAGCTCTGTGCCGATGCGGCCGCGCCTGACCCAACTTATCGTGAGGTTGTCGGAGCCGTCTCTTGCGCCCGTCACGAACACCACCGAGAACGGCATCAGCGCTACGCCTTCGCCAGCAAACGAAACGTCTGGCGCAGCTTCCAGCGACTGCCCAACCAACACGGCTCGGTGCGGCTTGGCCACGCCCAGCGCCGTGATGTTCATCGGCACGCGAACGATGGAGGAGTCCAGCAGCACAAACCTATCGCCGATCTGCGATAGGCCCACGGCCCACTCGGTGCCGCGCCGGCCACGCAGCAAGCCTCGCAAAGTGTAGCCGTCCGGCGGACTGTTTATTGCAACGTCTCTAAACTGAATTATCTCCCAGCGATCATCTGCGCCGATGGCTGCGGCATTCAAGCCGGCGAGGAGCTGCGAATCACTGATTGACTCAAGGTCGCCTGCGCTCAGGTCCACGATCAAGTCATTGCCTTCATCGATGATGTCTGTCGGTCCCGCAGGCAGCGCTGCGGTGAGCGTGCCCATCGTGGCCTCGTCTAGAATCGTGGCGACAGACTCGTAACTCACGCCGCCGTCCGGCGAGCGATAGAGCGCCCCACCCGCGAAGCGCGAAGCATTCGCGGCAGAGAGCGCCACGTAGTAGCCTGCGTTGTCGTCGGAGTCGCGCAGCACCGGCAGGTCAAGCAACACGGCATCCGCCGTGCCGGGAATATCCATCGCTCCCCCACCGACATTTCCAGTATTGACGTTTGGCGTCCCAAGAGCGTACGAGACGTACACGCCGTCATCATCCCGCACCGCCTCGATGGCGAGGATGCCGGCCAAGTTGTAGTCGATGTTGGTGATGCGGATGCGTTCCTGTCGCCCTTCGATCGGACAGGTGATTGGATCAGCCGCCTCATTGGGCAGCTTGTCATTGCCGACCGAGAACGAATAGCCGTTGCGCGCTATCCAACTTTCATACAGCAGCACTTCAGCAATCTGCGCTGCTTTGGAGTCGGTCATCGCCACGGCCACTTCAACGTCTTGCGTCTGCGTCGTGGCAACGCTGGTTCTTGAGGATGACTGCTCGCCGGCCTCGTAATTCTTTTCTGACTGGGCGTAATGGACGCGCAGCCGCTGCGGCAACTCTGCCTCCTGCTTGCGCGCGATGCGTACGAGCGCCGAGCGATCCGACCCGGAGGCACGCGCGCCAAGATCGTCCACCGTGTAATCTGCCACAGCTGCTTTGCCGCGAGTCGGCCACTTCAGCGAGTTCTCGGATTCGACACAATCGAAAAATCCGTACGACCGGA
>Ga0315283_10004733_pt1 | contig 11903 bp, 11 predicted proteins | sample YL17G09_0_MG_FD_204541 | JGI IMG/M metagenome (GOLD analysis project Ga0315283, IMG submission 204541) | Sediment microbial communities from Yellowstone Lake, YNP, Wyoming, USA - YL17G09_0 | ecosystem: Environmental > Aquatic > Freshwater > Lake > Sediment | place: USA: Wyoming | collected...
TCGCCACGGTCGCCCGCGAGATGTATGGCGCACAGGCGGTGGACTACACGGCGCGGGGAAAGCGCGATCGCGAGCAACTCGAGAAGGCGGGCTTCGGCAAGTTGCCCGTGTGCATCGCCAAGACACAGCAGTCCCTGTCGGACAACCCCGCCCTGCTTGGCCGGCCCAAGGACTTCCTCGTGACCGTGCGCGAGATCCATCTCGCCGCCGGCGCCGGGTTCGTCATCCCGATCACCGGCGAGATCATGCGGATGCCGGGGCTGCCCAAGTCGCCGATGGCCAGCAGGTTCGACCTTTCCGACGACGGCGAGATCGTGTTCGCAAGGTAGGTTTTCACTACCGCGCACACGACGGCAAGTGGTCCGCGACGCGCAGATACTGCGAATGCAGGTTTCGTGACAGTCCGTGCCTATTGACAGCAGCTATCAAATGGCAAAGTATTGTTTTATAAGGGTCTTTACGTTTTGACTTCGATACCAACAAACTCTTGCATCGAGGCCCGCCTCACTCGGTGCCAGAACTCCCACCCCGCCACACGACAGAGTTAGGTCATGGCGATAAATGACGAACTGTACGACGCCATCGTGTTCGGTGAACGGGATGTCGTGATTCGCATCGTGCAGGCGGCGGTGGCGGGTGGCGAGAACATCGCCGGCCTGCTCAACGAGACGATGATTCCCGCGCTGCGCGAGGTGGGGGAACAGTTCTCGAGGGGCGAGGTGTTCGTCCCTGAAATGCTGGTTGCCGCCCGGGCGATGCAGGGTGGCATGGACATCATCGAGCCCCTGCTCGCGCAGGCCCTGCACAAGCCCCTCGCCAGGGTGTGCATCGGCTCGGTGAAGGGCGACCTCCACGACATCGGCAAGAACCTGGTCGTCATGATGCTCAAGGGTTCGGGCTTCGAAGTCGAGGACCTGGGCGTGGACTGCCGCATCGATCGATTCGAACGCGCCGTCGCCGACGGGGCCCAGGTGGTCTGCCTCAGCGCACTGCTGAGCACGACCCGTGAGGAAATGCGGCCGGTGATCCGCCACTTCAGGGACAAGGGCGGCGTAAAAATCGTCGTCGGAGGCGCTGCAGTGACGCGCGAGTTCGCGGACGAGATCGGCGCCGACGGCTTTGGCGTGGATGCGTCCGATGCCGTGCGAGCCGTCCGCGAGAGTCTGGGCCTGGCCGCGAGGGGCTGATCCGTGAGCGCCGCGAACGCCTCCAGCACTTCGAGGTCGGATACCCGGCTGGACGACCTGGTCGAGCCCACAGCGGCCCTGGAATGCATTGCGTCCGGGTTTCATTTTGTAGAGGGCCCGGCGTGGCATGCGGGACTGCAGTCGCTCGTGTTCAGCGACATCATCGGCGACACCCTGTACCGCTGGAACAGGCAGGACGGGATCGGCGTCTTCCGCGAGCCGAGCCACATGGCCAACGGCAACGCCTGGGACGGTAAGGGGCGCCTCGTGACCTGCGAGCATGCCACGAGTCGCGTCTCGCGGACGCACGCAGATGGACGCTATGAAGTCCTCGCATCGCACTACACGGGGCGCGAACTCAACAGCCCCAACGACATCTTGGTGCGGCGTGACGGCAGCATCTACTTCACGGACCCCAATTCGGGCCGCACGGCCCGATACGGAGTCGAGCGCGAACAGGAACTCCCGTTCCAGGGCGTCTTCCGGCTCGACGCGTCAACCGGCGGGCTGACGCTGCTCGCCGACGATTTCTCGAAGCCGAATGGCCTGTGCTTCTCGCTGGACGAGACGCGCCTGTTCGTCAACGACACGGACCGGCAGCACATCCGCGCGTTTGACATTCAACCGGACGACACGATCGCTGGCGGGGAGGTCTGGGCCGAGACCGGCGGCACCGAACCCGGCGTCGCCGACGGCATGAAATTCGACAGTCGCGGCAACCTCTATTGCTGCGGCTCCGGTGGCATTCACGTGTTCGACCCGGACGCGCGGAGAATCGGGATCATCCGCACCCCGGAAGTGGCCGCGAACCTGAACTGGGGTGGCGCGACACTGACCGACCTGTTCATCACCGCCAGGACCTCGGTTTACCGGCTGGGGACGCACGTGCCGGGCCACGACCCATTCATGCGCGCCGGCCGACCCGGCTGACGGTACAGCGGAGGGAATCAGGCGATGGCAGGACAAAGCATACGGATCCCAGCCGAATCCCTCATGGATTTTGCAGCGGCGATCTTCCGCGACGCGGGTTGTCGCGACACGGACGCGATGACCCTTGCCCGATGTCTCGTGCAGTCGAATCTCTGGGGTATCGACTCGCACGGCGTGCTGCGGCTGCCGGATTACCTGGGGCGCCTGCGCAGCGGCGCCATGAATGCGCGGCCCGCCATCCGCACGGTGCAGTCCGCGCCGTGCCTCGAGGTACTGGACGCGGACAATGGCCCGGGATTCCTCGCTGGCAGTGCAGCCATGTCGCGAGCAATCGAACTCGCCCGGACCGGCAACATCGCGGCTGTGGGGATCATCAACAGCAACCACTGCGGCGCCGCGGCTCTGTACGCGCGAATGGCGGTCGCCAACGAAATGATCGGCATCGCGATGTCGAATGTCGCACCGAACATGGTGACAGCCGGCTGCAGCAGCCCGATCACCGGCAACAATCCCCTCGCGGTCGCCATTCCAACATTCGGGGAGTTCCCGTTCGTGCTGGATATCTCGCTCTCCGCCGTGGCGGGCGGAAAACTGCTGGCCGCGGCCAGCAAGGGCGAAGACATCCCGCTCGGCTGGGCCACCGATCAGCAGGGGCGCCCGACGACCGACCCGAAGGCGGGTTTCGACGGATTCCTGCTGCCGATGGGCGGGCACAAGGGATTCGGACTTTCGCTGGCCGTCGACATCCTTTGCGGGCTGGTGACCGGCGGCAGTTTCCAGCACCACCTGAAGAGCATGTATCGCTATCCCGCCGACCCCAGCAATACCGCCCACATGATGATGGTCATCAACCCGCTGGCCATCATGGACAAGGCGCAGATGGCGAGTCGCTTCGCGGAGTTCTTCGACACGGTGCGGCGCTCACCCCGCTGGGACGGCGGCGAGACCCTGCTGCCGGGCGAAATCGAGCATCGCACGGAACTCGAGCGCAAACGCGACGGCATTCCAGTGCCGGCGACCCTCTACGAAACACTGGTGCGGATCGGAGCCGAATCGAGGCTCGCGGTCGAACTCCGCCCGGTGCCCGCCGGCGCGGGCATGTGACCCAGCCGCCCGTTCTCCAGGAGCAGCGAACGTGACCAAGCAACAGCGATCCTCAGTGTGGTTCCACGAAGTGTCCGCCCCCGACCTGGTCGAGTACGCCACCAAGGTCTGCGACCTGGCGATCCTGCCGCTGGGCGCGATCGAGCAGCACGGACCGCACACGCCCTGCGCCGTCGATGCATTCAATGCGATCGGCATGACGGAACTGATCGCGCGCAAGTCCGGCGCGACGGTGCTGCCGTGCCCGATGTATGGCTCGCACCCATACCACCACTGGGGCGTCAAGGGCACGATCCCGTTGCGGTTCGAGACCCACATCGCGCTGGTCGAGGACATCGTGCGCGGCGCCGCGGTCGCGGGATTCAACAAGTTCATCCTGTTCTCGGCGCATGGCCAGGTCTCTTCCACCATCGTGGCCGTGCACAAGCTTGGCATCGACGGCCACTTCGTGCTGTCGATGCACTGGTATGACTTCCTGCGCGACAACCAGGAAGTCCTGCAGGACCCGATGTGGCACGCCGACGAGGCCGAAACCTCCGTCGGCCTGTACCTCTATCCGAAGTTCGTGGACATGAGCCGGGCCGAGGCGGGGTCGAGTACGCCGCTCATTCATCCGAAATGGAAGATCGCCCCCGGGATGATGCCGAAGCCCGGGCAGATGTATCACTTCGAAGGCACATTCGCCCGCCCCGAGAAGCTCGAACACTCCAACGGCGTCGTCGGTGACCCCACCAAGGCGACCCGCGAGAAAGGCGAGATCGTCGTCACCCGTGTGGTGGACTACGTGAGCGAGCTGATCGGCGAAATCATGGCCCAGTATCCGGTCGGCACGCGGCCGCAGACGGCCTGAATCAACAGTCCTGCCAGGCGAGCTGAACATGCCTAAGCCTAAAGTCGGCCTGATGACGTTCGGCGACGAGCGCGACTACATGTGGGAGGGCTATTTCGCCGGCCTTACCGAACCGCGTCATCGCGAAGCCGCGAAATACCTGCGCAGCCAGGAGCTCGACCTCGTCGCGTTCGACGAGGTTGCCCGCTCCAAACAGGTCATCGACCGGCAGGTTGGCGAGTTGAAGGCCGCCGGGGTCGAAGCGCTGTTCGCACATACGCCCTGTTGGGCCACGCCGAACCTCGTCGTGCGCGGGGTACAGCAACTCGGCCTGCCCACGGTCGTCATGACGAGCACGAGCGCAGCCACCCACGGCATGGTGGGCATGCTGGCCGCCTCCGGCGCGCTGTCCCAGATCGGCGTACGGCACCTGCGCGTGAGGGATGACTTCGGCAGTGCCGTGTTCGAGGAACGTGTGCTGCCCTACTTCCGTGCAGCGTCGGCCGCGGCCCGGTTGCGCGGTCGCGTCATGGGTCTGTACGGTGGGCGCTCGCTCGGCATCGACACGGGGACCTTCGATCCCATGCAGTGGCGTGCGCAATTCGGCGTCGACGTCGATCACATCGACCAGCTCGAGATCGTGCGCCGTGCAGAGCTGGTGGATGCGGGCCGGGTGCAGGCGATGCTGGCGTGGATGGAAAGCAGCTTCCGCTCCGTCGGCTACGACGGCAACAAGCTCACGCCGGAGAAGCTGGCGTTCCAGGCCCGCTGCTATCTGGCCACGAAGGACATCAATGCGGAGCGGGGCCTCGACTTCATCTCGGTCAAGTGCATGACCGAGCTGTCCGACCACTACGTGCCGCAGTGCATCTCGGCGGCCCTGATGCCCGGCGCCTACGACAGCGAAGGCGACAAGGCGCCCACCGCCATGTCGTGCGAAGCGGATGCCGACGGCGCGCTCAGCATGGAGATCCTGAAGGAAGTGTCCGGAGGCGGTTCAACGCTGTTCGCGGACGTGAGCCACATGGACGAGCAGAAGAAGATTCTCTACCTGCCGAACTGCGGCGGCATGTGCTCGTGGTTCGCGGGCCGGTCCGGGCGTGCGACAGACAACCTTCGGCAGATCGACCTGCGCCCGTCGGTGCGCCCGGGCGGCGGGGCAACAACCTATTTCACGGCTGCGAAGGGGCCCATAACGCTGGCACGGCTGTATCGCGTCGCGGGCCGCTACCGGATGGCGATCATTCCGGGCGAGGTCATCGACCTGCCTGCTGAAGACCTGGCGGCCTTCGTGAAGGCGCGCGGCAGGCACCAGCTGCCGACCGCGTTCGTGCACGTCGATGCCGACATGAATCGGTTCGTCGAGGAGTTCGGCTCGAACCACATTTCGGGCGTGGCGGGCACGTGGACGCGCGAACTTTCGGAACTGTGCCGGATCCTCGATGTCGAGCCGGCACTGATGAACTAGCATCGGCACCGAGAAAGACTTCCGATGATGACGCCACGAGAGTGCTTCCTTGCTGCGGTGAATCACCGGCAGCCCGACCGCCTGCCGATCGACTTCGGCAAGCACATCGGCTCGATTCATCGCCGCGCCTATCCCGCGCTGCGCGATCACCTCGGCGACATTCCGATGTCGAGCGACGACAGGATTCTCGACCGGATGGCGCAGACAGTCTGGCCCGACGAGGCATTGCTGCGGCGCCTCGACATCGACTTCCGCTGGGTCGTGCCCAACTGGGTGCAGGTCACGGAGCGCAACGACGTTCCCGGTTACATTGACATGTGGGGCGTGCCCTACAAGGCGACCGGCGATGAGGATCACTACGTCGTGGACGGCGCGCCGCTCGAACGAGCGACGATCCAGACCATCGGCGACTTCCAGTGGCCGAATCCGCATGACCCGGAACAGTTCAAAGGCCTGCGTGAGCAGGCCAAATGGCTCTTCGAGAACACCGACTACGCCATAGGCGCGGATGCCATCAAGGCGGGCATCCTGATGAACTCGCTGCAGATGCGGGGCTACGGTCAGTTCTTCATGGACCTGGCCCTCGACCGGGCATTCGCCGAGACACTGATGGACCGGATACTGGCCACGCTGAAGACCATGTGGACGCACTACATGGAGGCCGTCGGACCCTATGTGCAGATTGTGTACCTTACCGACGATCTCGGCTCGCAGAGCTCACTGCTGATCTCCCCGCGGATGTTCAGGCAGATGCTCAAGCCGCGAATGAAAGACCTGCACGACCACATCAAGAGCCTCGCCGACGTCAAGCTGATGTTCCACACGGACGGCGCCGTGCTGCCCCTGATCGACGACTTCGTGGACATGAGCGTCGACATACTCAACCCGGTCCAGACCTCGGTGAGCGGACTGCAGGACACGTTTGCGCTGAAGGAAAAGTACGGCGACCGGCTGTGTTTCCACGGCGCGATCGACGTTCAGCAGATGATGCCCAACGCGACGACGGACGAACTCGAGCACGAGATCGCCCGGCGCGTCTACGACCTGGGCCGCGGTGGCGGCTACATCCTGGCGCCCTGCCACAATCTCGGCCACGACATCCCGCCGCAGAACATCGTCACGCTGTTCGAGAAGGGCCGGGAGTTCGGGCGCGATCCGCTCGCCCTGAAGGAATTCGTCGCAGGCGGTGGATCGTACTTTGAGCGGCATGCGCCGTAAGCTGCACGTGCCGCCCGGCACGTCGCCCACGCCAGTGACAACGAGGACATAGCAATGGCGAACATGCTGAAGACCAGGCTGAAGGCAGGCCAGAAGACGATCGGCGCCTTCCTGCAGACTATCAGCCCCGTGGCGGCGGAGATCATGAGCCGGTCCGGTTTCGACTGGCTGATCGTCGACATGGAGCACTCGCCCGGCGATTTCGCCAACCTCCAGAGCCAGCTGCAGGCAATGAACGGCTCGACCGCGGTGCCATTCTGCCGCGCGCCCTGGAACGACGCCGTGGCGATCAAGCGCATCCTCGATACCGGCGTGATGGGCGTACTCGTCCCGTACGTCAACACGCGCGCGGAGGCCGAAGCGGCCGTCGCCGCCTGCAAGTACCCGCCGCTCGGCATACGCGGTGTCGCAGGCAGTCCCCGGGCCGCCGGATACACCCGCGACGTGAAGTCGTATCTCAACTCTGCCAATGCGGACACGATCGTGATGATCGCCGTGGAAACCGCCGAAGCGGTACAGAACCTCGACGAGATCCTTGCCGTGGAGAACCTCGACGGGATCTTCATCGGTCCGATGGATCTCGCGAGCAGCATGGGATACCTGGGCGACCCGGCTCAACCTGCGGTGCAGGAAATGATTGCCGTGATCGAGAAGAAGGTGCTCGCGTCCGACAAGTTTCTCGGCACGGTGGCGACGACCTGGGGCGCGGCGAGCGCCTGCTTCGAGAAAGGCTATCAATGGCTCGTGCTGATGCAGGATGGAGCCGCCCTCAGGAAAGCCGGTGACGATGTCGTCGCCCAGTTCCGCGGGAAGTACGGCAACGGGTGACGGTGCACGGTCCACGCAGCAACGGCGGTTCGAGGGGCACGACCATGCGACTGCAGGACAAGGTGGCGATCATCGCGGGAGGCACCAAGGGCATCGGCCTGGGTATCGCGCTCGAGTTCGCGCGCGAGGGCGCCAGGGTCGTGATCGGAGGCACCACCGATTCAACAGGGCAGTCCGCCGAACGGGAGATCGAGGCGGCCGGCGGCGAGGGCATGTTCGTTCACTGCGACGTCGCCAGCCTGGCCGACCTGCAGGACATCGTAGACCGCACGGTCGCGCGCCACGGCCGGCTGGACATCTATGTCGCCAACGCCGGCATCAACGACCCGGACAAGACCCCGTACCTCGAGATAACGCCGGAGCAGTACGACCGGATCATGGCCGTCAACCTGCGGGGCATGTTCTTCGGTGGGCAGAAAGCGGCCCGGCAGATGGTGCGGCAGGGCAACGGCGGCACGATCATCAACATGTCGTCCGTGATGGCGCACCTCGCGCTGGACGCACAGGTCGTCTACACGACGTCCAAGGGCGGGATCCAGCAATTGACCCGGACCCAGGCGATCGCGCTGGCACCCTACGGCATCAAGGTCAACGCGATCGCGCCTGGCCCGATCGAGACCGACCTGATGCGCCGGGTGGGATCGGACGAGCAGTTGATGAATACGATCCTCTCGCGCACGCCGCAAGGGCGGATCGGGACTCCGAGCGAATGCGGGCGACTGGCGGTGTTTCTCGCGAGCAGCGATTCGGACTTCATATTCGGCCAGTCCATCTACATCGACGGCGGCCGCGGCTTCCAGGCGTTTCCGGCGCCGGGTTACAAGACCGTCACCGACGCCGACTATGAGCGCTTGAAACGCCGCTGACAGCCGTATGATGTGGGCTGACACCCGGTCTGGGCCATCCGGCCGCCGGCTGGTACAGCATGTGATCCCCCCGGGAGCGCGCATGGCCCGACAGATCGTGGTGAACGCCAGACCGAGCGGTGAACCGGTTCGACACCAGTCGATCGACGCCGTGCGCGACGGCATTCGCACGCGGCGCGACGACCTCGTGGTCGTGGAAGAACCGCTCGAGATCCGGCTGGCGCCGCTCGGGGATCCCGGGCCGGGGCGCCCGATATCGATCACGATGCGTACGCCCGGCAGCGACGTCGAACTCGCGCTCGGATTCCTGCACGGCGAGGGACTGATTCGTTCCAACCGCGACGTCGCATCGGTTCACGAATGCGGTGCGGACAGGAACGTCGTGCGCATCGAGCTGGCCGCCGACGTGCCGCTCGACCTCGCGCGCCTGGAACGGAATTTCTATACGAGCTCCAGTTGCGGTGTGTGCGGCAAGGCGTCACTCGAGGCCGTGGCAGCGATGATGGCGGCGAAGCCGGTCGAGGGAGCGGGCAATGTGTCGGCCGCGCTGCTGCGCTCGCTGGCGGATGGATCACATTCGGCACAACCGGTGTTCCGTGACACCGGCGGCCTCCATGCCGCGAGCCTGTTCGACGAACGAGGCACTTTGATAGCCGCACGCGAGGATGTCGGACGACACAATGCGCTCGACAAGCTCGTGGGTGCGCGCCTGCTCGCGGACGCACTGCCGTTGTCCGGCACCGTGCTGCTGCTGAGCGGACGCGCGAGCTTCGAGCTGTTGCAGAAAGCCGCCATGGCTGGCGTGCCGGCCGTTGCGTCGGTCGGGGCGCCATCGAGCCTCGCGATCGACCTCGCTGAACGCACCGGCATCCTGCTGGTCGGTTTCCTGCGCGGCGATTCGTTCAACGTGTATGCGCACGGGGAGCGGCTGCAATGAACCGGAGTGACGAACAGACACCGCTCGGCCCGACGCAACGGGCGGAGGTACTCGCAATCGTCGGGCGTCACCGGCAGCAGCCGGGTCCACTGCTCGAGATCCTGCACGACGTGCAGCGATCGCTCGGCTTCGTGCCTGCGGAGGCGATACCGCTGATCGCGGCGGAGCTCAACCTGTCACGTGCCGAGGTGCACGGCGTGGTGAGTTTCTATCACCACTTCCGCGCCACGCCTCCGGGTCGGCGGATCCTGCGGCTGTGCCGGGCCGAGGCCTGCCAGGCGATGAACGGCCGTGCGCTCGAAGCGCACGTGCTGCAGCGGCTCGGCATCGGATTCGGCGAGACGACGCCCGACCGGGGCATCACGCTCGAGGCGGTGTACTGTCTCGGGCTCTGCGCATGCGCGCCAGCCGTGATGATCGACGGCGAGGTACACGGACGCGTGACACCGCAACGCCTGGACGAACTCGTCGAGCCTGCAATCGGCGCGGTGAAATCATGACCGTCACGGTGTGGGTGCCGCGCGATGCCGGCGCGGTCGCGGTGGGCGCCGAGGCCACGGCGCAGAAACTGCTGGCGGCGGCGCGTGACGCCGGGACCGCGATCCGCCTGCGCCGCAACGGGTCGCGGGGGCTTTACTGGCTCGAGCCGCTGGTCGAAGTGGAGTGCGCCGCGGGTCGCATCGCTTACGGCCCGGTGACGGAACGCGACGTCCCGGGTCTCATCGAGCACGGCTTGCTCAGCGGCGGTGCACACCCGCTGCGACTCGGGGTCATGGAGAATCATCCCTGGCTCGCATCGCAGCAGCGACTCACTTTTTTGCGCGTCGGCCGCATCGATCCACTCGACCTCGGCGACTACCTCGGCCACGGCGGATATCGCGGGCTGCGTCGCGCGCTGGCAATCGGTCCGGCTGCGACGGTGCAGCAGGTGATCGAATCGGGGCTGCGCGGCCGCGGAGGCGCGGCGTTCCCGACCGGCGTGAAGTGGCAGACCGTCGCGACACAACAGGCCGTGCCGAGGTTCATCGCCTGCAACGCCGACGAAGGCGACTCGGGCACGTTCTCCGACCGGATGCTGATGGAAGGCGATCCATTCGCACTGATCGAAGGCATGACCATCGCGGGTGTCGCAGTCGGCGCGAGCCAGGGCTACATCTATCTGCGCGCGGAGTACCCGCACGCCTACGCGACCCTGCGCGCGGCGATCGGTGCCGCGCGCACGGCGGGCTACCTCGGCAGCGACGTCTGCGGCAGCGGCTGTGGCTTCGACATCGAGCTTAGGCTCGGCGCCGGTGCCTACATCTGCGGCGAGGAAACGTCGATGCTGGAAAGCATCGAGGGCCGCCGCGGCGAGGTGCGCGTGCGCCCGCCCCTGCCGGCGCACAAGGGCCTGTTCGGCGCACCCACGGTCGTCAACAACGTGATTACGCTCGCGACGGTTCCGGTGATCCTGGCCGACGGCGCGGCCGGCTACCGGGAATTCGGCGAGGCCAGGTCCCGCGGCACGCTGCCGCTGCAGCTGGCCGGAAACGTGCGACGAGGCGGCCTCGTCGAGCGCGCCTTCGGCATGACGGTGCGCGAACTTCTCTACGAGTACGGCGGCGGCTCCGCGAGCGGCCGGCCCATCCGGGCCGTACAGATCGGCGGGCCGCTGGGAGCCTATCTCCCCGCCTCCCGGTTCGACACACCGCTCGAGTACGAGGCGCTCGCAGGGATCGGCGCGATGCTGGGGCACGGCGGGGTCGTGGTCTTCGACGACACGGTCGACATGCTGACAATGGCGCGGTACGCGCTGCAGTTCTGCGCCCATGAATCCTGCGGCAAGTGCGTGCCGTGCCGCATCGGTTCGGTGCGCGGTGCCGAGGCTCTGGAGCAGGTCGCACGGGGAATCAACCGCGACGGCAATCTCGCGCTGGTCGGGGAGCTGTGCGATACGATGGTGCACGCTTCGCTCTGCGGCCTGGGCGGCATGACGCCGTACCCGGTGCTGAGCGCCATGCAGCACTTCGGCGAGGATTTCGGTCGAAAGAACCCGGGAGGATGACGTGTACTCGATCGACCATCGGGACCTTGGCACGCCGGCCTCTCCCGCGCCCGGCCAGGTGACGCTCGAGATCGACGGCAACCCTGTCACGGTTCCCGCGGGCACGTCGGTCATGCGTGCTGCCGCACTTGCGGGAGCGCGCATTCCGAAGCTCTGCGCAACCGACACGCTGAACGCCTTTGGCTCCTGCCGGCTCTGCCTGGTCGAAATCGAGGGCCGCCGTGGCTACCCGGCCTCGTGCACCACGGAGGCGGCGGCCGGCATGCAGGTGCGCACCGACTCGCCGCAACTCGAGAAGCTGCGTCGCGGAGTCGTCGAGCTGTACCTGTCCGATCATCCGCTCGATTGCGCCACCTGCCCGGCTGACGGTCATTGCGAGCTGCAATCGGTGGCTGCGGGGCTCGGCATCCGCGAATCGCGTTATGCCGCCGGCGGAGCCACGCAGCGCGGGTCGCCGCCGGACACGAGCAACCCCTACTTCGTCTTCGATCC